>Ga0307966_1000936_pt1 | contig 23745 bp, 22 predicted proteins | sample OrgLakmetagen646_FD_203141 | JGI IMG/M metagenome (GOLD analysis project Ga0307966, IMG submission 203141) | Saline water microbial communities from Organic Lake, Antarctica - #646 | ecosystem: Environmental > Aquatic > Non-marine Saline and Alkaline > Saline | place: Antarctica: Organic Lake... | reverse complement strand
AGGTTTCTGTTAAATTCAACACTACCAGTCTTTCTGACTCACCCCCGACCCCTTCCGTCGGTGGCCGGACAAACTCTTCGCCCTGCGGGACTTGACAGAGAGGGGAGCTTCGAAATAAATTCATAGCCTTAGAAAAGTTACGTTGGCCGGAGCTTTAGTCTTTAATTTCTCACAGCCTCTGTAGTGGATTTACCCTGTTGAATCTTATAAAAAAAGTAATATAGTGCTGAACAAAACAACCTGGTAGAGTACGTAGCGGAGCGAAGTTCCTGCCAGAGAGTTGTGAATTGGGGAGGATATTTGTTGCTATCAAAAAAATAAGATCAGGCAATCGCGACTCTTGCAGGAGCCCACGCGAACTGCAAAGAAAAATTGTAAAGATTAAACTGGCACGCGTGGCCACTCTCTGCCAGGTCGCTGAACAAACAACCTCATCTACTTACCCACAAACTTTCCTGTAGAACCAGATTAACTAATAAATGAAAAACAGACAACCAGATGGCGAGGCAGTCCAAGTTAATGTGCGGGTTAGGTACATTATATAATTACTTTAACTGAAGTACTAAATGTAGAAAATTTCCCAATATTAAATTGATTATCAGTTGTATAAATAGGCTGTTGCATTCGTGTAAAGTCAATACTAAAGACAAATTTCTTATCTAAGTTCATAAATTTTGATAAAGGAATATTTGCACCAGCTCCATATGTGAAATCAGAAATAGTTGATTTATTAGTAGCAATATTAAAATCATTATTGTTTTGAATAAAGTAACCTATTCTCAATTTGATATAATCATTTAAGCCAAATTGTGAACCCAAGCTGAACCTTGTTTTATATTTATAGTTCATTAACCTCCTGATATTCAGCAAGTAGATTCAGAGAAATGTTTTTCAGTAGAAAGAAGTCAGATATTTGATTCCAAGAAAGCTTGTGACTAGCTCCAACTGTGATAATTGATGGTAATTCAATCTTTGAATTTATACTTCCAAACCTAACATCTATTGCTTGTTGGAAAATATTTTCAAACGTAAACCCTAGCTTAAGAGAAGATTCTTCTGCAAAAGAAAGATCTGTAGGTAAAATGTATGATGATGTTAAGTCAAAATAGTATTGGTTTGAAGAGACGTCTCCGATAACATTTCCTGCTTCATCTGTTCTGTTACCTGCATCGAACGTGAAGCGTTGGATGTTAGCACCTAATGATAAGTTTTCTTTCGTTTGGTAAACAAAAGCCAGAGTAGTTAACTGCTGGTCTAATGATATACCCGTATCAAAATTTAGGTGGGATATCCCAACTGAAAAATTATTTACAAGCTTTCCTCCAACGGCATAAAAGTTAAATTTTCCATTTTCTAGAATATAATAAGGAGAGGAAGCCGAGTAGCTAGCTACTTAGCTATCTTGAAAACCCATAAGTGCTGAATTTGCGTAAATAGAAAAAGCATTATCTAACAGAGCCTTGCTACTTTTTCCTAACGCACTACTTTGAGCACTAATGGATCTGTTAAAATATATTTCATCAAAAGCACCATCATACTGTGCGGTTGCAGTAGAAGTTAAAAGCAAAAGGAGAATAGGCAAAAAGCTAATCTTAATGGGGTAATTTTTCATATTGGGTTTCATAATGGGCCTAACGACTCTGCGCATAACGGGCGTGGAGATTATGAGTGAATAAACGGCAAACATTTCAAAACAAGCAAATCTGAAACCCGAAACCCTGTCCGCGTCCCCAGTTGATGCGCTTGATATTATTCATGGCCTCCTCCCCAAGTCGTAAATTACGGCTTTGACTAAACTCAGAACAAACCCAAGGAGAAAAGCCATGAACGTATATACCGGTATTCACTCATATTGCTGCACTCCTCTTTTAACCCGCGAAGCGAAATCGATTTGCACGCAAGAACCATGTACGTCTGCATCCTGGACAAGGATGGCAGAAAGGTGTATCACAAAAACACCCCCTGCAGGCCCGATCGGTTTCTGCAAGCCAACAATTCTTGAATCAGCAAACAGCTGCCAGGTCCGCGTTGAAACCGTGGTTATACTCCGCTTAACGGATATTCAAGAAGCTCAATATCTGGTATAAATTTATAGTGCTTCTGATTTTTACTAATCATTTTTGCTTCCAAATTTAAAGAAGTCGCGGCAATCAGCATATCATTTATCTCCACACCATGACTCGACCTGAATTTCTTCATCAGGTCAAATGCTGTTTTGGAGATTGATTTCGTAACAAATTCTATGTGAATATCTGAAATTAATTCATCCACTCTCTTCAAATCCTTTTTGCTTCTACATCCAGAATACAATTCCATAGCAGTAATAACGCTGACGCTGAGTAAAAATTTATCTTCCAGAATAGCCATTGTTTGAATTGCATCAGGTCTATCCAGGCTAAAGTCGATAAGTATGTCTGTGTCAATAATTGCAAGTTGAGGCATAAAATCTATTAGTCAGAAAAACGGCTTTTTCTAAGTTCCCGAACCCATTTTGTACTGTCTTGCATGTCTTCCCTATCTTTCCACATCCCCCGAAAGGAGCTCTCTAAAATGGACTTTTTCTTTGATGGATCAGTTTTATCTGATTGCTGAAGGTATTTTTTAGATAAAAATTCGACAAAATTCGCCGCTTCTTGTTGGGCTTCAAATGGAAGTTTCTTGAGTTGTTTTATGAGTTCTTCTTCAGACATAATTGAATGTAATTAATCTAAATCACATTTAAAACGAATGAATAGGGAAAGGAGTATAACGTTTCGGTGGCTAAGCGGCGAATCTGTAAATTATTATAAGGACTCAAAACACAAACTCGTCCGCTTGAAACGCCTTGTTGATATTATTCATGGCCTCCTCCCCAAGTCGTAAATTACAGCTTTGACTTAACTCATAACAAGCCCAAGGAGAAAAACCATGAACGCATATACCGGTATTTACTCATATTACTGCGCCCCTCTTTTAACCCGCGAAGCGAAATCGATTTGCACGCAAGAACCATGTATGTCTGCATTCTGGCACAAAAACATTCCCTGCAAGCCCGTCCGATTTCCTCAAGCCATTGAACCGTTTTGGGGCGATATTGTCGTTGGCGTGGAGTGCATTTTCTGCTGGTACTGGCTGGCCGATGTATGCGAAGAGGAGGGGATCGACTTTGTGTTGGGTCATGCCCTTTACATGAAATCGATTCACGGCGTCAAAACCAAGAATGACCGGATTGACTCGCTGAAGATTGCACGGCTGATCCGCGGCGGTAACTTCCAATATAATCTCGATACAATGGAGATATGGTCGAATTTCCCCAAACCACAGTGGATCTGTGCTGCCCCTTCCCCGGGACTTGCAATAACTGGATGGCGATGTTATCGCCGAGCCTGTTGTTTGATTGTCCGGTACAAGGGAACGCATCCCGAATGCTTTCGGGAGGCTGTCGGGACAGGAACCTGACCATTTTAGTAGTTTGACCGCATATAGACCGCTAAAATGCTGAGCCTCTATATATGTTTGTGGCTTTGCCATTCCTTGGGAGGTGCAGTCAGATGAACTGCAAAACCGGTATTGAAAACTGCCTGTAGTACTACGCCATTGAAAGAGTGTCGAAACCGGCAACGCGAGAAGAGATTTTTTCTCGCCAGGGAGACCTATTGCCACTTGACATTGGAGGCCATATATATGTTAACCAACCTTGTGCGGATCGTCTGGCAACATCTGCCAGATGGTCAACATATCAAATTGATTGGTTTTTAATTCATAAACCAACCGATAATTACCATGGATAATCTCTCTGATTTCAGGACGTCTGAACTCCGGGACCATTCTTCCACTTTTCGGTTGATTGCTTAGTTTTTGGCATTTTTCAAAAAAAACCATGTGCCCATTTTACCGCCGTTGTAACATGGTCAATGGCAATGTAGTCGGTGCACTCTTCAATACGATCAAGAAACCGATCCGTAAAAATTACTTCCACTTAGTAAGATGCTTTTCAATTCTTTCTTTGGCCTCTGCCATCGAATGGGTTTTACCCTGTTCAACTTGCTGTTTGGCTTCAAGTAAGTCTTCAAGCATCTCCATTTTGTTTGTAAAACGTCCATACTCTGAAACGTCCATCAGTACAGCAGCACTTTTGCCATGTTGAGTAAGGATAATCGGCTGCTTTTCTTTTTTTAGGCGTTTTATAAAAGCCGCTGACTTTTTACGAAATTCGGAAAGGGGTTCGATGTTCTTTGAAATATCCATATCAGTACTTTAAAAGATTATTTGTGCACTGATAAGATATCGGATCAAGCCTCGTTTTACAACGGTAGGGTAGGTTGGTTAACGGCCTATCATTTCTGCGGCAGGGTGATCAACTATAAAGTCGAGTAACCAAAGCAAACCTGTCAGCAGGAATTACTGGTTATACCACTGGTTCTTTAGGTATTATTTCATTAAGTCTTAGCAAAATGTAATAGATAATATGTATGGTAAAATATATCCAAATGAAGTTAACTGATAATACTTTTCAAGATATAAAGCTTCATTTCAAAATATTAAACGTTTTTATTTCACCTGGCACATGTAGATACTTGGGCTCCGCTCGGCCCTGGCTGCTTGCACCAGTGTAAATATTTTCATTCTCTATTTCTCTCTTGAGTGATGTATTGTGGTAAGTAAAAATTAACAATAGGTAATGACTGTGAAAATTTGTTGCGTGAATTTTTGAATGGTTTATTAACTAATTTCTATTAGATTTAAATTAGTCACAACCATTAACTAAATAATTGTGGTGCGACCTAAATTCCCAATATTTTCTAATGGATGTTATTAGGAGAATTTGTTATTAACTAAGAAGTCTCTGTCTATGGAATTGGCATACACAATATGAATCCCAAAACCTAAATCAAAGGTGGTTGTTATGATGAAAAATTACTTAAATCTTTTAATATTTATGATGTTGGTTTTCACATTTTTTAGTTGTGATACAAGTATAACAGACACCAACTACCCTGATAATAGAAATATTGAGATAAGCGATGTAAATAATTCACGAGCGGTTACACAAAATAACTCTTTGGCTTCGTGTCCAAACATTTCGAGTTCTGACTTTACTACGATAGAATTTGCACACAAAATTAGAATAACGTACGACGATGCAGATGTATATCCGGTAGTTTCATGGGAGAGTGATAATCCACAAACAACTACTTTGGATTATGATGGTGGAAGTTGGGCTTATTATCATAACAACGGATATGGCTTTTTAGAGATAAAAATAACTGTTTCCTCTGGAGGTACGAATTGTACATCGGATCATATGGTTTATTACTATGTTCAATGAGAAATTTTCTCCTGTGGATCTATAATAATGTGCGAATAGTTTTTTTTGCCCTGCTGTATGTGTGTGGAACCGGGTGCGAAAGCGGGTTTGAGCCGTTGCAGGAAAATGAAAGATATGTTTTTTCAATGTACGGCACGCTGGATCTTTATGCCGACACACAGTGGGTGCGGGTGATGCCCATTGGGAAGAGCCTGATTCCCAGAGATCCGGAACCCAACGGTACAAAAGTAATCTTAATTCATCTTAGCAGTGGTGAGGAAACTCCCATGCAACGCGAGCTTTATCGGTTTAACAGCGATGTTTATGTCTGGAATTATTGGACGAATAAACAACTGGAACCCAAAGAGGAGTATATGGTTCGCGCGGTAACACCGGATGGAATGCAAAGTTATGCCACTGTAAAAATCCCATCATTGTTACCTGTACCTGATATTGATTATTCGGAAGAGAGTGAGCAGGGAACGATAACGGGTACAAGTGAAGATACATTGGTAACAGTGGAAATTAGATATCTTGTACAAGCGTTTGGGGATCTTGGGTGTGCTCCGGAAAAGGAAATTGTATTTTCTCACTTGGATGATGTAGGAATGAATTTCAATGGTGAATATCATTTTCAAGTTGACAATAATGTGAGAATTGCTCGAGAATTAGGGGTTACAGCATCGAATTATCAAGTGAACAAGAGAGAATTGGTTGTGATTTCAGCCAGTGAAGACTGGCCCGACATCGCTGACCTGAGGGAGGAAGAGATCGTTCTACCAGATGTGGTTTCGAATGTATATAATGGAACAGGAGTCATTGCCGGAATCGCCAGCCGAAAGATTGAATTTACGCCAAGAAGAGATCCTTGTTAAACGCATCAAAAATGATATCCATAAAGCGAGGTAAGTCTTTAGCTTTTTAAATAAGATCCAAAAATGAATAAACGGATGTTTTTTAGGATAATACCCACTATATTTTTTTTGAAATTTGGAGTTTTAATATCATGCATGCAGGCTCAGGATATCGTAATACGCGGGATTGTTAGTGACTACCAGACCGGTGTGGTTCTCGACATGGCAAATATAACCCTACAGCCGCTTTCAGGGAATGACGGAAGTGGAACGACTACAAATGGTAACGGGCTCTATCAATTCAATAATGTGGCTACAGGCGATTATGTGTTTATGGTTCGCTACATCGGATACGATCTGCATTTGGATACATTGTCCATTGGACGAAATTCGCAGAATATTTTGAATCATGTGCAAATGAGGCGTTCCAGTGAAGAGCTGGAGGAGGTGACCGTTTCAGATGCAGGCGGGGATGATATTAACCCCGGCCAGGTCACCATCCGCCCGGAAACATTCGGGCGGGCCCCAACTCCGGCCGGAAGTGCTGATTTAGCCAGTTTTATTCAAACCCAGCCCGGGGTGGTGGCGACGGGCGACCGCGGCGGGCAACTTTTTGTACGGGGCGGAACCCCCTCTGAAAATATGGTATTAATGGACGGTACCATGATCTATCAGCCGTTTCATATCGTTGGGTTCTTTTCGGTATTCCCGGAAGACGTCGTTTCAAAAGTGGATTTTTATGCCGGAGGATTCGGCCCCCGCTACAGCGGACGCACGTCATCAGTGATGGACGTCCGTCTTAAAAACGGCAATCTTTACAACCGGAACTGGTCGGCTTCATTAAGCCCGTTTGTGTCCGACTTCTATTTCGAAAGTCCGGTCCGTGAGGGGAAAAGCTCGGTTATGGCATCTCTGCGGGGTTCGTTGATTGAGGGGTCGAGCGAAATATATCTGCCGGAGGAACAGCCAATGCGGTTTAACAGCCAACTCCTCAAGTATTATAGCTCAAGCGGTGACGGCCTGAGCTGTTCTGCATTAATAATGCGAACTTACGACCGCGGCAGGCTCGATTTTGACTCGGAAGACTATTTTAAATGGAGTAATCTGGTATCGGGCGGCCGTTGTGCAGGGGTTTCCGCCGAGTCAATGGTTTCGTTTGGCGAGTTTAATTTCGGGTTGTCTCATTTTTCAAACGAGGCAGGAGGGAACAAGGGGAGCGTAAGAAATTCAGAGATTTTTAAATCGCACCTGGATATGAATCTGACCATGTATGTGGGCGAATCGCGATTGGACTACGGTTTATTTACAAACTACCGAACCCTTACATATGATATGTCGAATCTATTTGTTTCCCTGGATGAGAAAGAGGATACATTTTTAAGTACCGGCGGATATATGAAAGTGAGCATTCCGGTCGGTGAGAAATTTTCGGTTGAGCCGGGTGTGTCATTCACAAGTTATCTGAACCGGATACCGTCAAGCCTGGAACCCAGGATTCAGTTTTCATGGCAGCCACGGGGAAAGGTGGACGAAGAGATTCATGGAGCTTTGGGAATTTACCGTCAGCCATTTGTTGGATTGACTGATTACAGGGATGCCGGCTCATCTTTTACCGCTTGGATGCTTTTGCCTGATACAGGCCGCCGTATGGAGGCAAGGCATGCGCTGTTGGGTTGGAGGCAACAGTTGGGTCGCTTTTTGGGTATTTCTGTAGAGGGTTACTACAAAAAAATAAAAAATACACCCGTTGCAACCTGGAGTACAGTGGCTCAATTTTCAACCGACCTTGCGTACGCTGATGGAACTGTACGAGGGGTGGATGCCCGATTTAATTTAAATTATCGTAATTTTTATATGGGGCTAGGCTATGGATATTCTATTACAGAGTATACAACGGCACAGGATCATTTCGGGATCTGGTTTGGTGAACCTTTTCAACGCTATAATCCGCCGCACGACCGCCGCCATCAGGTAAATGCCCAGGCAGGTTTCGACATTGGGAAGTTTTCAACAAACGTGAGCTGGATGTACGGATCAGGCTTTCCTTTTACCCGTCCTATGGGTTTTGACAGTTATTTTAGTTTCGAAACGCGTCCACCTGATGTTACCGGTGGCTATGGTGAACCCCGGGTGTTGCTTGACAAGCCATTTCAAGGCCAGATGCCAGATTTCCACAGGTTGGATATATCCGCCGAACAGACCTTTAACATGGGTTCAACAAAGGTGAAAGTGCAGGCCGGAACCATTAATACATATAACTGGAAAAATCTGTTTTATTACGATGTGTTCAATCAGAGAGGAATTAACCAGTTGCCTTTGATGCCTTACTTGTCACTTAAAATGGAGTCAAACTAATGAGTGATTCAAATTCAATACCGTGGAAAATAGAACTATACCTTCTGTTTGCATGTTCATTTTTTAACAGATTCGATAAAATATTTGAGCCTTTCATGATAAATAATCAGTATATGTTTTCCATGTAATGGGTAATTGATGAGTATGGTAAGGTGCGAGTGATGCCATTAGGAGAAAGCTTGATACCTTCTGATTCCGAACCAAATGGAACCGATGTAACTCTTACACGTAAAAGTAGCGGTAAAAGCTATGTTTTAAGCGATTTAATGCCACCTTTAGCTATCCGGAAATTCGCCAAGAAAAAACAGCTTCAGTTATCGCTCCATTCTGTATGTGTCGTTTATTGAACAACCTATCAAGAGTTAATTAAATCTCTACAAATCAACCGCTGCACGCTGTTTGCCACTTTCAAACATAGCATCAATCACCTTCATATTGGCGACGGCATCTTCGAGTGGGGTAGGGACGGCGGTATCGTTGATGATAGCTTCGCAAAAGGCATCCGCTTGTAATGTATATTGACTGGCGGCCGGGATTTCAATGGTATCTTTTTCCCCGCCTTTTGTTAGATAAATACGGGTGGCCAGATCGTTGGGGGCGTTAAAGGGTATCTCGATCTCTATCATCCCGTCCGTACCGAAAACAGATACACGCTGGTAGTTCTGCATCTGGGTTGAGCAGGTGAACGTGGAGGTTCGGTCTCCGAATGTAAGGATTCCGGATGCTTTTCGATCCACGTCAAAATCGGGATCTATATCGAGCTCACCGTAGACAAGGTCCGGTTCACCGCCAAACAGGAACCGCGACATCGAGATACAGTAGCATCCGATATCCATCAAGCCGCCTCCTCCCATGTTGGGCCGGTTACGGATATCATCCGGATTGTCATTGTAATAGGAAAAGACGGACTGGATGGACTGAATAGGACCGATTTCCCGGTTCGTCATCAGTTTCCGTGCTTCTGTCCACTGGGGATGAAACCGATACATAAACGCTTCCATAACCTTGAGATCGGGAAACTCCCTGGTTTTGTTAAGGAGTGCTTCAGCTTCATCTGCGTCCAGAGCGATCGGTTTCTCACAGAGTACGTGTTTGCCTGCTTCCATGGCTTTGATCGTCCAGGGCACGTGCAGATGGTTGGGCAGAGGATTATAAATAGCGTCAATAGAATCATCGGCCAGAAGTTCCTCATAGCTGCCGTAAGAAACCGGGATTTTCAAATCATCCGCTGCCTTTCTTGCCTTCTCACCATCACGAGAAGTGATGGCATGAACGGTGCCTGTTTTACTGTCCTGAATGGCTGGTATGACGTGATTAATACCGATTTTTGCAGTGCTGAAGATACCCCAATTGATTGATGTCATAGACTGGTTCTTGGGTTTTGAGTTAGCGGTTTAGTGAATGATATATTCATCTCAATATAGTAAAAAGTGCTTGAATAACTTGAACTTCCGGTAATGGCAGACATGGTATGTTTTCTGAAGTGTGCTTGAGTACAGGGCAATGCGTAAACATACCATGTCTTATTCTAAACCGTCCTGATGATGTTCAGGATTGAATAGAGTTAGGTCACCTCAAATAACTTTGCAAACAGAACAGACACCGGAAGCAGCGCAAGCACAAGGAGGCCGGGAATGAAACCGGCAAATCCGGCCGCAAGCGCACTGTTCAATATTATAAGTGAAATCACGCCACGCTTGACAGCTTTTTTGATCAAATCGGGCGATGGATCTGCGGCTGCGGCTGCAAATGCCGGAATGACCATCACTCCAAACAAAAGCGCAAACGGTGTTGCTGTCAGTAGATCATAGCCTGCTGTCAACGACAAAAGCAGAAGCACCGCTGTAACAGCTGCAACGATGGCCGTAGCCAGAATTCCGGTACGCTTTGAACCGCCGTGTACTTCCCCCTGACTAATCAACGTAATAGATCCGATATAAAAAACCGGGATGAACGCCAATGGCCAAAGATGGGAAAGAGACACCGGCAGAAGTGCGGCTCCCAGCAGTAAATTTCCACCGCGGCAGCTCCCCATGGCAAGAGGGCCGAAAACAACATGATGTTTTGCGGCTGAATCGTAAATCAGTGCACAGATGGTTATTCCTGACGCGATCAGTCCGGCCGTAATGTTTACCCAAAAAGCGGACAAAATTCCGATCGCAAACAGAAGAGTGCCAAGCATCGCCGCGTAACCTTTCGAAACGCGTCCACTCGGAATTGCACGCTCCGGCCGTTCCCGGGCATCAAGTTCTGCATCAAACACATCATTAAAAACGATGCCACCACCGTAGAGGCCAAAAGTAGACAGGAGCAGCCAGAAAAGGGAGGGAGTCGTTAAAAATCCGGTAGTGCCGGAAAGCATCATAGTGCCCGCGGCAGCTGAGGCTCCGGCCAGTATGTCAGCCAGTGCGGTGACGATATTGGCCGGCCGCATCAGTTCAAGAGATGCTCGTAGTTTAACGATCAGTGTGGATTGCAATCCGGGATGGTTAAAAAATTCAGGTTGATGTTGTCTGATGTATGTTACTCAATGATGATGTCATCATCGGCGGATTCTTCACCTTCAATAAACGGCTTGTGACCGCCCCGCAGGACTGTATTTCCGCTGAACGTTTCCCGCTGATCAATCTGAGGGCGATTGAGCCAGTCTTCCTCATTTATCTGCCCGCTCTGCTTGTAGGCATCAAGTGCATTTTGGTAGCACACTTTTATCACGTCATCCTCAGAAATTCCCCGCAGTAGCATAAGTTTGGCGGTCTTCGGTACGCCCAGCGGATCACTGTGTCCCCAGTCCGCTGCGCTGTCAATAAAGATTCGCTTCGTGCCATACACTTTTACAATATCCACCATCCGTTCATTTCCCATTTTCGTGCCCGGGTAGATGGTAAAGGCCGTCCAGTAGCCGCGGTCGAGCACGTCTTTCACGGTCTCTTCGTTATTATGATCGATGATCACTTTTGAAGGGTCCAGGCCGTGCTCTTCACAAATATCCATGCTTCGCAGGGTTCCCTCTTTTTTATTCCGATGGGGCGTATGAACCAGGACCAGCATGTCGAGCTTTTTGGCAAGATCGAGCTGCAGGTTGAAGTACTTCTCTTCAAGATCGGTCATGTCATCAAACCCGATTTCTCCAATGGCCACAACGCCCTCTTTGCTGGCATAGCGGGGGAGGAGCTCCATTGTTTCTTCAGCAAGCGCTTCGTTGTTCGCCTCCTTGGAGTTCAGCCCGATGGTGCAGTAGTGCTGCACGCCAAATTGACTCGCGCGAAACCGTTCCCACCCCACAATCATGCTGAAATAGTCGAGCATAGTGCCCGCGTTGGTTCGGGGCTGGCCAATCCAGAAAGCAGGCTCAATAACCGCAACGACCCCTGCATTATACATCGCTTTATAGTCATCCGTGGTTCTGGAAATCATGTGAATGTGCGGATCAATAAACATCATATCGTCAAAGCTCATATACGTTGGATTAAAGGTTTAAAAGTGGTGTAAAATGTTGGTCAACAGACTGTCTGAATCAGAGAATCGTGGCGGTTCGTTATCCAGAACCGTGGACATTTCTGCCGATATCATCCCAGCTTATTTCTTTTGACTCGACCTCTTTCTTCAGGGAGTCGTATCCATTGAGAAGTTCTTTAGCTGCATCTGATGATGAACTCCTCAGCGCAAGTATTGCGGCATCCCGGTGATCAGATTCTTTGTGATCCAGCTCTTTTTTAATGTCATTTACAGAGTCATCATCAATAAAAGGCCCGACCGATCGCCACAACTCGGGTGAAACCTCGCGTCTGGCTGACCACCGCTCGTGAGCGTATTCAACCAGCATATGAGCGAGAGGTTCGTTGGCCCGATCATCCACCCCCTGAATAAGATATATGGGGCTGCCCACGAACAGCGATTTGAGTATCATCTGGTTCCAGGCGTCATCGTCGAAAAAATCAGCGGGATAGGGGTTGCGAAGAGAAACGGCATTAAAAATAGAGGTGATGTTCGTTCGGATACCCTCAGCAGCTCGATCCGTGAGATCTTCGGGGTAGGGCAACAGCGGTAGTGACTGGTAGAGCGCTACACCTTCACCCAAATCACTTGAGACAAAAAGCTTGTCGAGTTTATCCAGAAATTCCTTCTTCTCACGTTCTGCAAGTCCAAGCAATAGTAGCGTGCGCGCCAGTTGATCCGTGGACCAGTGGCCGGGCGCCCAGCCGGTGCGAACAGAGGCTGCTTCCTCCGTTTCTTTCGGTGTCAAATCAATCAGATCTTTGCCGGTATAACGTGAGACACGGCTGAAGGATGAAAACACCTCCCAGTCTTCGGCATCATGTTTAAGATTCTCTGAAGCTGAGGTTAGTAATTGGTAAGTTTCACTGTCTAATCGTTTTTTGAGCCACTGAAGAATTGTTTTCTGGAGTTTGGATCGATCCAGATGTTGTTGATCTGCCGACATGAATTCAGACTAATTTTAATCAGTAGGTAGAGTAAATATCAATTGTAAATATGACCTTTATCTGAAGAATAAACAAATATAAAGCGGTGATTCAGGCGGTGGATTTGTTGCCAAATAAGCCTGCTAAATTATTTCGGTTCTGTACTGAAGATCCGCTCATTCAGCCACAAGAAAAATTTATCTCAACGTCACAAATCAGAGGTGATAATTATTATAAAAACGTGCTTCAGACTATATTCAGATCGTATTATGCCTCATTCGGGCAAGAATGAAATTTATTGCAAATTTTATGGAACAAAGAAGGCTTTCATTCGTTAGACAAAATGTTATAACTCGATAAGAGTTGTACCCCGAAAGCCAACGTAGTTAAAGAGGCCTGGTTGAAAGCCAGGCCTCTTGCTTTTTGTAGGAAGATGTTTGTGTTGGTTGTCGTTGCTCGCCTATCCTAAATCACTTTAATATCTTCAAGCTTCCCGTCTTTAATCTGGACCGTTCGAAACGGAAACCGGCGAACAACATCATAGTCGTGTGTAACCATCAGCACCGACATTCCGCGGTTGTTGATCGTTTTCAGAAGCTCCATTATTTCGGCGCTCACATCAGGATCTAGGTTGCCCGTAGGTTCATCAGCAAGCAGTATTCGCGGTTCATTGGCAAGGGCACGCGCAATGACCACTCGTTGTTGCTCACCACCTGACAGATCATGGGGCATCGCTTTTCGTTTATGGCTCAATCCTACAAGGCCCAGCACCTCAAGAACTCTCTTTTTGATATACCGTTTTTTCTGCCCGGTTACGCGGAGTGCAAACGCAACATTTTCGTACACGTCACGATCGGGGAGTAGCTGAAAATCCTGAAACACGATGCCCAGCCGCCGCCGTAAAAACGGCACTTTTTTTTCCGATAATGTCGACACATTGTAGTCGGCAACCTGTACAACACCTTTGTTGGGAAGCACATCTCTGTAGAGTAGTTTGAGGAATGAGCTCTTGCCGGCTCCGGTTTTCCCGATCACGTAGCAGAATTCTCCTACATCCAGTGAAAAGTTTACCTCATCCAGAATGGTTGTGCCGTTGAATCCGACTGTTACACTATGGAGTTCAATCACGCTGTTTCCGGTCATCGCAACACCAAGGTAATTCTGAGGCTTCGATTATGGGCCGGTTTCATGTCAAAACTATCATAGGCCTTCAGCAGGCGAAAAGGTGATTCTTCTATAATGGGCATGATATCATTCATGGTATAAATTTTTTGTTGATGCTCTTCGCGAAACAGTGACGGCGCTGTCGCCTGGTTCTTGCTGAATTTCTCTATCTCAAACGTGTTGGTGTGAATTCGGCTCTTTTCATCATACCGGCTCGACCGGTGATAGCTGTACTGGTTGTTTACCGTATTGCGTTCATCGTTCAGATAGCGGATTGCTTTTCTTGAATTTCGGGGCGTTGTAAAATCGTATATGAATATTCCGCCCGGATTGAGAACTTTATAGACCTGCTCATGAAGGGTTAATATATCTTCGTTGCTGTGAAGGTAGTTGAGGCTGTCAAACACCATGAAAACAGCATCAAATTTTCTGTCCAGATCGATATTGAGAAAATCGAGTGTTTGAAAATGAATGTCAGAATCAGCTTCTGCCGCTTTCTGATCTGCTTTTTTTATCATCTCAGGCGACAGATCTGTCGCCGTTAAGTTGTAATAGCCAATCTCGTCCATTGAGAGCGCCATCGTACCGGTTCCGCAAGCAAGCTCCAGAAGGTCGCGGGCCTCATGATGGTGCAACATAATTAATTCGTCGATGAGATCAGTCCACGCCTCGTAGTCAACATCTTTCATAACCGTGTCGTATATCTCTGCGAGGACAGAGTAGGAGCGGCTGAGTTTTGTATCTGAAACAGATTCTTTCAATTCGCTTGAGTCTGTGAGTGTTTACGGCTTGCAAGTTGAATCGCCAGCTCATAGGCGGCTGTGAATGATCCAGCGTCTGCACGATTCTTACCGGCGATATCAAATGCTGTTCCGTGGTCCGGTGAGGTTCTGATAATTGGAAGTCCGGCCGTTACATTTACGCCCCGCCCGAACGTCAATGCTTTAAACGGAATTAACCCCTGATCGTGATACATGGCAAAGACGGCATCAAACTCGTTCTGAAGTGATTTTCCAAAGAAACCGTCTGCGGCAAAGGGACCCTTAAAATTCATTCCGTTATGATTCATCTGCCGTATGACAGGCTGTATCAATTCAATCTCTTCACGACCTATCACGCCGCCGTCTCCACCGTGTGGATTGAGCCCCAGCACAGCGATTGAGGGATTAGAAATACCAAAATCTTTTACCAGAGACGAATGCAGAATTGAAAGCCGGGTTTTGATAAGATCTTCAGTCAGTGTGTCCACAATTTCGCGAACGGGAATATGTATGGTGGCAAGTGCAACACGGAATGCGCCACTCACCAGCATCATCAACACCTGGCCAGTGGATGTTTTTTGGGCCAGAAATTCAGTATGCCCGGGCACGTTGTACCCGCCAAGGGTAATTGCCTCTTTTGAGATGGGTGCCGTGACAAGGGCCGATGTCTCTCCGGCAATGCAGGCGTCTATGCCCGCTTCCACAGCCTTCATGGATGAACGTCCGCCAGTGGCTGAAATAGATCCGATCGTAAGATCAGAATCATTTGAATCGACGCACTCAACCAGGTTAAGCTTGCCCGGCTCTGCATTCAATGCAGAGTCTACAATTGTGATCGATCGATGACTTTCTAATTGTGATAGGGTTTTTTCAAAAATGTCTGCCCGTCCATATACGACCGGTATGCTCTCTTTCAGGTCTGACTGAAGGAGCGTTTTAAGAATTATTTCCGGGCCAATCCCATTGGGATCACCCATGCTGATGGCGATTTTTATTGGCATAAATCTAAAATAGTGATCTGAGATTCGGGCTACAAACCTATTGTCGCTCTGATACAAGTTCAAAATCCCCGAAACCGGAAGTTGCTTCAAATACGAGCGTGCGGTTAGGGTACTCCCAGATTTCCTGAGTAGGCTGATTGGTGGGGAGACGACGTTCAATGTTGTCAGGCTGGCCGTAAAGAATATAAGCCTGTCCCTGATCAAGTTCGAAACCGGGCATTTGCGGCGTAGTGTAGTTTCTGTAGGCGTAATCGATTCGTCCGTAATATTCGGTCATAAGCTCATTAAACTCTGTGTCGGGTGTGGGATCCCGTTGTTCCCAGTACTCTCTGAACTTGCGCTCTTTTGCAGCTGTTGATCCATCATCCAGACGGTCGAGCTCACTTTTGCTTACTATAAACCGCATCATATCGATGGCTACATCAATATTTAGAAGGCTTACGGGCATATCAAGCCAGCGGGAATTTACCGTTTTACTGCCGATGACCTCATCATCGCTATCTAGAATTTGAATTCGGTAACGGGCATTTTCGAACCCGGCATTAGGCACTGATACAATTCCAAATCGGCCGCCGCCGGTTGTAATATCCATGGCAAACGTTACGCCGTCCGGCTCGTGCTGCATCTGATAGTTTGTTCCTGAAATGATATCGTCAGAGGTTAATGTATATTCAAATGTTGGGTCTGATACCATCTCGTCGGACCGACCGCTTTTCATTCGGTAGATTTTTAACTTGTATTCATCATCTGACTCAGATTGCGGTAACAAAATCATTACATCATAATCGGATCCGTAGAGTACATTTTCTCCATAGTTGAGAAAAGTTCCGGTGACTCTATTTTCATTTGAACTGACGTCACTTAAAAGCATAACACCCGCACTGGAAAGAGTGTCATAAGCCGGAATTTGAATGTTTCGCCGTGTTGACGACCGCTCCTGCGTGGACTGAGCTCGGGTCAGCTGCAGCTCGTAGTTGTAGCTGCCGGGCTCCAATTCAGTACTAAGCACTCCCTGGACGTGCTGAAGTCTCGACCGGGTTTGTTCAAAAGAAGAGACGTAAATAGTGTCGAGATAACTGTCTCTGAAAACAGATGTCGAATTAGACGAATTTCTTCGGGATGAGCGCACACGGCCTTCAAAAATTTCAATCCCCATTTGAATGGGAGCGAAATATTTGGCTCCTTCAGGCGTGCTTTTCATATCCGGCCGTAAACGCAAAAATGGGATTAGATCGTAATCGAGGCGAAAGAGTGCTCCTACTGTAGCTCCATTCTCTGTGGGCAATAAAACATCTGTTATATATGAATTTGGCTGGTCACTTCGCTGGATCAGTGCTTCGTATGGAGTAGCCTGGCGCTGAGCCTCTGCCACTGTAGGAATAAGCAGAATAGAGATGAAAATAACAATATAGAGATGTTTCATTTGTAATGAATGACTTTATCAGTAGTTTTTGATGTATTGCAGTGTTTCAAAGTTGTATCTTCAAACGTCTGTAAATTAGTGGGTATTATCAAAGATCTTAAATTAAGCATAATTATATAGAAATGAGCGACAATTGGTATAGTAGTTTGATGGATACGCTGAGTAAAACCGAAGAAGAAATTAAACTCGGCGGCGGATCCAAACGGATAGAAAAAGAGCATAAAAAAGGTAAGATGACTGCCCGCGAAAGGGTCGCGTTTTTGTTGGATGAAGACTCGGCGTTTGATGAAATTGGTTTGTGGGCTGCTTATGATATGTACGAAAAGGAGGGTGGCTGTCCGTCAGCCGGCGTGGTAGCGGGCATCGGATCTGTTCAGGATCGACGATGCATGATTGTTGCCAACGATGCTACTGTAAAAGCCGGAGCCTGGTTTCCGATGACTGCCAAAAAGAATCTTCGTGCTCAGGAAATTGCCATCGAAAATCATCTTCCGCTCATTTATCTTGTTGATTCTGCCGGTGTTTACCTTCCCATGCAGGATGAAATATTCCCTGACAAGGAACATTTCGGCCGAATTTTTCGAAATAACGCAGTCATTAGTGCGAAAGGAATTCCGCAAATTGCAGCAATTATGGGTAGCTGTGTAGCAGGCGGCGCGTATCTTCCGATCATGAGTGATGAGGCTTTAATCGTCGACGGCACTGGAAGCGTTTTTTTGGCGGGTAGCTACCTGGTGAAAGCCGCAATTGGTGAGGAAGTGGATAACGAAACGCTGGGCGGTGCCACAACCCATACTGAAATCAGCGGTGTTACAGACTATAAAATGAAGGACGACACAGAATGCCTTCAGACAATCCGGCGGCTGGTGAAAAACCTGGGTCCGTCAGAGTCGGCAGGATTTACGCGACACGATCCCATCACCCCGGAAATAGATGCAGAGGAGATGGTCCGTGATTTCCCCAAAGACAGAAATCGACCGTATGATGTTCATAAAGTCATTCAGGGCGTGGTAGATGCGGAGACGTTTATTGACTATAAAAAAGGGTACGGCCAGACACTGGTCACCGGCTACGCCAGAATCGATGGCTGGAGCGTGGGCATTGTTGCCAATCAGCGAAAGGTGGTAAAAAGCAAACAGGGCGAAATGCAGATCGGCGGCGTTATCTATTCCGACAGTGCCGACAAGGCGTCCCGTTTTATCATGAACTGTAATCAGAAGAAAATCCCGATTATTTTCCTGCAGGATGTCACCGGGTTCATGATTGGCAAGCGAAGCGAACATGGCGGCATCATTAAAGATGGTGCAAAAATGGTGAATGCGGTAGCCAACTCAACGGTACCGAAGATCACGATTATTATGGGCAACAGTTACGGGGCCGGTAATTACGCCATGTGCGGTAAGGCGTACGATCCACGGTTTATATATGCGTGGCCTACAGCCCAAATTGCCGTGATGGGCGGAACTCAGGCGGCGAAAGTGCTTACGCAAATCAAAGTGTCGTCGCTTGAAAAGAAAGGCAAGGAGATCAGCGAGAAAGATAGAACCGATCTTCTGGACAAGATAAAAAGCCGCTATGATACACAGACAGATGTACGGTATGCGGCCGCTCGGCTGTGGGTTGATGGTATCATTGATCCTGCCGACACTCGCATGAAGATTTCCCGCGCTATAGAGGATGCCAACCATAATCCGGATATCGCGGAGTTTAAAACCGGCGTGATGCAGGTCTAAACAGGTGGTTTTATATGTATTGAAATTCAAAAATTAACAAACAGAAACGGATAATAACGTGAAAGAACAGATTCGAATAGCATCAGGACAAGGATTCTGGGGCGACTTACCGGAAGCTCCGATTCGACAGGTAAAACAGGGAAATATCGATTATCTGGTGATGGACTACCTGGCTGAGGTAACCATGTCTATCATGCAAAAACAACGCATGCGAAATAAAAACTTTGGATACGCCCGTGATTTTGTGGACGTGGTGGGCGCCGTATTTGAGGATATTAAAGAGCGGGGAGTAAAAGTAATTTCCAATGCAGGAGGGGTTAATCCCCGTGCCTGTAAAGACGCGATCCTGAAGCTTGCCAAAGAGAATGGTGTCGATGGCCTGAAGATAGCCGTTGTGGATGGCGACGATATTTTGCCCTCACTTGATCAGCTGATTGCGGACGGCCACTCTCTTAAAAATATGGAAACCGGCGAACCGATTACCACGGTGAAAGACGACCTGCTGAGCGCTAATATTTATTTTGGATCTGCTCCAATTGTTCAGGCATTGCGGCGGGGAGCGGATGTGGTGATTACCGGGCGCGTGACCGATACAGGTTTAACGCTTGCGCCCATGATTTATGAATTTGACTGGGACCCCTCCGATTACGATAAAATGTCAGCCGGTACAATTGCGGGCCATATCATTGAATGCGGAGGACAGGTGTCAGGCGGTAACTTTACGGACTGGGAGACTGTTGAAGATCTGGTAAACATAGGGTTTCCGATTATTGAGGCTCGACCCGACGGCACGTTTCACGTGACGAAGCATGAGGGCACCGGCGGTCTGGTATCGGAAATGACGGTGAAAGAACAGCTGATGTACGAAATTGGAAATCCGGCCGAGTATATCACACCCGATTGTATTGCCGATTTTACCTCTGTCGAACTCAAACAGGACGGGGAGAACCGGGTAAAAGTACACGGCATAAAAGGGCGGGCGGCCACACCGACATACAAAGTTTCGGCAAGCCATAATGATGGGTATAAACTCTCATCTACACTTGTTTACAGCTGGCCTGATGCAGTCAAAAAAGCGAAAGCGGCGGCTGATATACTGTTTAAGCGAGCCGAGAACCTGGGAATAGAATTCACCGATACGCATACGGAACTTGTGGGACTGAATGCCTGTAATGAAGATCCTGGTGAACTTGGTAAAGCCTCGGACGAAATTAATGAAGTTCAGCTTCGAATTGCAGTGCACGGAAGTTCTAAAGAGCAACTTAACAGGTTTGGAAAAGAGGTTGCTCCGCTCATTTTGACCGGTCCAAGCGGCGTGACGGGTTTTGCGGGCGGGCGTCCAAAAGCCAGTGACGTGGTTGCCTATTGGCCGGCACTACTTGACAAGGATGCAGCCAAACCGGTTGTCACAATTTATGAGAGCTAATTTCAATGTTTTTTTACTTAAAAAGGTTAGGCAGCATAGGTATGAGTTCATTACCTTTGGTTACATCGTTTCAAGAAATTGAGAATACATAGTTTATGATTATTGGAATAATCGGTGCGGGAATTGCCGGACTGACCGCCGGACGCTACCTTGCTAAGCAGGGGCATGAAATTACTATTTTAGAGAAAAGTGGAGGCTATGGAGGCCGGATGGCTACACGGTATGCAGGTAAAGATCTCTCTGCAAAAATGGACCACGGCATCTCGTACTTCACTCCGAAGTCACCCAATTTCCGACAGTTCACAGCTGAACTCATGGACCAGGGGCTTGTCAAAAGGTGGGGTGATCATATTAGCCTTTACGATGGTGATAAGCTGTATCCCAAAAACCCCAATAACTCCACTGTAGCATCATTTACTGCCGTTAATGGTATGAATTCCATTGGCAAATACCTGAGCCGCTGGGTTGATGTAAAAACAGAAACCAAAGCAGGCGGTTTAACCTTTATTGGATCCCATCGGCGCAAAAAACGATCCTGGATGATCAATCTGACAGGCGCCGGTACGTTTGAAGCGGACGCGGTTATTATTGCCACGCCCGCACCACAAGCGTATGGAATACTTCAAACGGCAACAGATGAAGTTAATACGCTCAAGATTATCCGTGAGATTGACGACGTGCATTACACGCCATGTTATTCACTGATGGCCGGTTACGGCGATCGCGAACTCCCCGCATGGGATGGTATTGTTTGCAAAAACAGCGCGCTCGAGTTTATTTCAAACGAAGCCACTAAAAAGTCATTTGATCAGGAGTGTTCTATCGTCGCTCAGGCAACACCGGAGTTCACCCGATACTTGCGTGGAAAGGATGACGACATTATAAAACGTGAGATGATGGATAAGCTGGCAACAATTATAGGCGGCTGGGCAACAGCCCCTCAGTGGAATCAGCTGCATTTCTGGAGATACAGCCATGCAACGAAAGTACTCCATCATCCATTTATGGAACTCGAATTTGAAGATTCACCGCTGGCACTGGTTGGAGATTACTTCAGAGGTAATAGCGCAGACGACGCTTACTGTTCGGGTCTCAATCTTGCAAAAAAATGGTCTGAAAAATATAAAGACTGACCGCTGAATGAACCGCAACTGAGATTCGTTTGAGCAAAAAAGCGTTTAATAAAATATTTACGTGAAACCCCTTCAGAAACTTAACACATACATAAAAAAGTACAAGGGTAAGTTTATCCTTGGCGCTCTTTTTCTTACCGCGTCAAACTTCTTCCTTATATGGATTCCGGTTTTTATACGCCGGACTATGGATGAAGTTGAGATGTTGGAAGGGGAAACCGGACAGTCATATAACTCCACTTTTGAGTTACTGTTTTCGAGTGAGGCAGGTGAAATTCTTGCCTACAATTCTCTTTTTTTGATGGGAACTGTAGCCATGTACGGCGTGCTCCTGTTTGCAACCCGACAAACGTTGATTGTCGGGTCACGTCACGTTGAGTTTGATATACGCAACAAGGTGCTGGATAAGCTTCTTACGCTGCCCCAACGGTATTTTGAGTCAAATAAATCAGGTGATGTTTATGTAAAGGCTACTGAAGACATCTCCCGTGTTCGTGAGTATTTCGGTCCGGTTGTCATGTACACTATCAATACGATTACGAGGGCAGGGTTTATCATTACAATGATGGTAATTGTTAATCCTGAACTAACGATGTGGGCGCTGCTGCCACTTCCGTTTTTATCTGGCTTTGCTTACTGGGTCAGCGGATATATCAACAAGTATCAAACAATCATCCAGGAAAAATACTCCGATATTGCAGGCACCGCACAGGAAGCATTTACGAGCATACGTCTGATTAAGGCGTTTAACCGGGAAGAGTACAAGCAGAAAATTTTTGAGAAAGAGAGTGAGAGCTACCGCGTTAAAAAGCTTAGGCTCGACCTGGTAGAGTCCCTTTTTCATCCTGCACTGAATATGCTCATTGGAGTCTCTGTTGTTATAGTAATTTGGCAGGGCGGGTTGATGGTAATCAACGACACAATTACAATAGGGAACATCGCCGAGTTTGTAATCTATGTCGCCTACCTGACCTGGCCGGTAGCCTCGCTTGGCTATACAGTCAACACGTTTCAAAAATCACTGGCGTCCTGGAAGCGGGTTGACAAGGTCCTGACAGAACCGGTTCAAATCAGTGATGTCGAAGATCCTGAGTTACTTAATAGGGTGGTGAAGGGTGCAATAGAATTCAAAAATGTTAACTTTCAATACCCCGGAGCTCAAGAAAAAGCGATCAACAACGTCTCTTTCAAGATTAAAAAAGGAACTACCGCTGCGTTTGTTGGCCGAACGGGATCCGGAAAAACAACGCTGGTAAATCTGATTCCCCGCCTATTTGATGCGACTAACGGCACCATTAAGGTTGATGGAATTGATGTTAAGAAGTGGTCGACATCAGCGTTAAGGCGAGGCATCGGGTATGTTCCACAGGAGACATTCCTTTTTTCAACAACTGTGAAAGAGAATATAGCATTTGGAGTAGAGAATGCTACCATGAAGCAAATAGAGAGCGCGGCTGAAAAGGCAAATGTGCTTCAAAATATTTTGGAATTTGAAAAAAAATTCGAGACAATAGTAGGTGAGCGTGGCATTACTCTTTCTGGAGGACAAAAACAACGAACCGCCATTGCAAGAGCGCTTATAAAAGACCCGTCTATCATAATACTGGACGATTCGCTCAGCGCTGTAGATACCAAGACAGAAGACGAAATACTTGGACATCTTCGGGAACGACGCTCAGGTAATACAACAATAATGATTTCGCACCGTATATCTACAGTTAAGAACGCAACTATTATTTATTATCTTGAGAATGGTTCCATTGTAGAACAAGGTTCTCATGAAACACTGCTATCGTTAGAAGGCCGATACGCACGTATGTATCAAAAACAATTGCTGGAAGAACAATTAGCTCAAATTTAAACCAATAACAAATAGGGATCCCCCTGCTTGAACGGCAGGCGCCCACAACACTACGGGAGATAACATGATCATTGTACCTTTAGGAGTCGCATCTGCAACGCCCACCGCAACCCGTCACCTCTCTTCAGTCGCACTATGGCGCGAAGGAGATGTGCACCTTTTTGATTGTGGTGAAAATGCTCAAATGCGGATGTTACAGGCAGGGCTCAAACGCTCTAAAATTGAAAACATTTTTATATCTCACTACGACGTAGATCACTACGCCGGGCTTTTGGGATTATTGGCAACACTGCAGCTGCAGCGACGCGATAAGCCTATCACGC
>Ga0307966_1000935_pt1 | contig 23763 bp, 18 predicted proteins | sample OrgLakmetagen646_FD_203141 | JGI IMG/M metagenome (GOLD analysis project Ga0307966, IMG submission 203141) | Saline water microbial communities from Organic Lake, Antarctica - #646 | ecosystem: Environmental > Aquatic > Non-marine Saline and Alkaline > Saline | place: Antarctica: Organic Lake... | reverse complement strand
TACCCTACCCGTTTTCATAGCCGCACGCACATTTTGAGCCGTGAAAAACACGTGCGTGTTAAAACTCTCTTTATATTCGGGGTTTGTGTAAGGGGCTTCACCCTCGGTATGCAGGTGAAAAATCTGAACCTTGCGCAGTTCCTTGTGACGTTCCGTTAACGACTTGACGAGTTGCTGAGGGGCGGCAGCGGCCGTATGAATAAAAATGTGTTGTCTCGATTGAATATAGCTTAGGGCTTCTTCAGCTGATACAATTTTCATAGCTTTTCAGATTAGTTTTCTCTAAATCTCGTTTATTGGCGCTACCATCTGTATAAGACAGGTTGGTGTCTGTTGAAGCTCGCATTTAATAAGCATCCATCATCATGACGGCCGGTCGTTTTCTATCATACAATATCAAAGTATCACCAAACTATGTAGCATATATTAAATACTACAAAATAGTTCTCATTTTTTTACTTTAATGCAACCTTAAAAACTGTTTGAAAGACACGTTTCTTATGCACAAATTTAACTATCTGCTCCCTGCGTTTCTGATTCTGGTCTCCGGTCTATTCCATCCCGCTATTGCTTTTGACCTTCAGGATCAAAACGAAGAGCAAATTATCGGCATACGTGTTGCCCCACCATTTGTGATCAAAGCAGAAGATGGTTCGTACAGCGGACTTACTATTGCGCTGTGGGAACATATCGCTGATCAAACAGGCGTTGATTATTCCTATCAGGAGCGAAGTATTCAGGGATTGATCGAGGGAGTTGAAAATGGAGAACTATATGCATCAGCCGCAGCACTGACAATCACATCAGAACGCGAGGAGATCGTGGATTTCACACACCCGTTTTACGTGACGGGCCTTGGGATTGCCGTGTCCTACCAGTCGGCTGGTATCTGGCAGTCGTTGATGGCCATGTTTTCAATTGATTTTCTTTGGGTGCTTTTTTTACTACTGCTGCTACTTCTATTTTGGGGTTTCCTGGTCTGGATCTTTGAACGCAAAGAAAACAGTGCTGAGTTCGGGGGAACAGCAGCTGAGGGAGTGGGCAGCGGGTTCTGGTGGGCGGCTGTTACGATGACAACAGTAGGTTACGGCGACAAATCCCCCCGCACCTTCGGCGGACGCGTCGTTGGTTTTATCTGGATGTTTACAGCGATAATCGTGATCTCATTTTTTACTGCATCTATCGCCTCAAGCCTTACCGTTACCCAGCTCGATAGCAGAATCAGCGGCCCGGAAGACCTGCCATTTGTGAGAGCCGGAGCACTCGAACAGTCTGCCACACTTGCCTATCTTGAGGAAGAGCGTATCAGGGCAACATCATATGCGTCAATTTCTGAAGGACTGCGTGCTGTGGAAGAGAACAAAATTGATGCTTTTGTCCACGATGCTCCTATTCTTCAGTATTCCACACAAATCGAATTTCGAAACCGGGTACGTGTGCTGCCTAACACATTCAAGGATCAGTATTATGGGATCGTACTGCCTCTGAATAGCCCTTATCGCAATGAGATGAATCAGGTTATACTCGATTACATCGCTGGTGACGAATGGAATGACCTCGTGAATCGATACATGGGTGACTAGTACCGTTACCAGTAAATGAGTTAAGTATGCAAATTTATCGTTTTCGGGAAATGCATCAGATTTCGCTGTAAGTTAAACTAAATGATTTTAGTGGTAACGGCACTAGCTCTTGTCACCGACATTATATTCTAACATGTCACTTTATTAGAAGGCTTTTTAAAACCAGGTATTTTGTCATAGTCCAAGGCCAGTTCGCCAGCTGGCGGACGTGAGGATTTCAATGTCGCGCACCGAGCAAGGCGATTCCCACGCAGTGATAACGATGAATTGTGGCAAAAGCACGGTTTTAAAAAGCCTTCTATTACTGACTGGGGCCTGTGGACGAGTCATCGCGTTCTGTTCTGAACGCATCAAGTAACTGAACAAATATTGCACCTGCAATAATAAGGAGGCCCGCTATAATCTCATAGAAAGAGGGATTTTCACCTATCGACAGCCAAGCAATCACCATGGCCGCCAGAATGATTCCCACATATATATAGGTGCCAATTTTCTCGGTTCTGAAAAGCACACTGCAGCCGGTGCTGATCACCGTACCAAGTGCCAGCCAAATAGAGGCCCGCGATCCGTGAGTCATACCCAGTCCCTCTATACCAAGCCAAGGGGCAAGAGCGGCACCAAACACAGATATCAACAGTAATCTGCCCCAATCTTGTTTCTCTACCGATGGGAAAAACTTCAGCGGTTCCCCTGCCCGTTTCGCATCCAGATAGCACTGCAGATAGAGAAGAAGAAGCATTGCTATACCACCGATAACAAACCTGGATACACTGAATGATATTGGTAACATCTCATTCAGTGCAACTTCAGCCAGTATGAAATTGGCTCCCCAGAAAATGGTAAAGAGTAGAAGTAAACTGTGATGTGAAAATGCGCCCGACCTCGAGTCACGCATATATTGCAGGGTGATGTTCCATGGTTTCGATCAATGCACGTGAGTGCACCTGCAAAACGCACCATTTTTGATCTAGATCGTTTACTCTAATCGCTTCATTTTCAAAATTTTACGGAATTCGAACAGGTCGAAATAGTCTTACGCTTTAACCGCAGATGTCTCTTTACGGATGACAGGTGCAACTTCAGAGGCAAAGAGTTCAATAGATTTGAGCAGCTTTTTATGAGGAATACTTCCTACGCTCATCTGAAGCAAAAATCGGTCGTGGCCGAGAATCTCATGCTGATGCAGTATTTTATCAATTACCTGCTGAGGACTCCCAACCACGTTTGCGCCCTGCAGTGAAGTGGAGGCATCGAACTGCTGCCGGGTCATGGGAGACCATCCCCGTTCACGGCCAATCTTGTCCATAGTCACTTTAAATGCCGGGAATGCAATGTCCGCAGCCTCACGGGATGTCTCACCGATAAACCCGTGTGAATTGATGCTCAACGGCATCTGTGGCTTTCCGTTTTCACTTGCTCCTCTCCGATGAAGATCGGCAAACGGCTTGAAACGCGCCGGCTCCCTGCCGATGATTGCCAGTGCCATCGGTATACCAGGAGATCCTGCCCTGTAGGCCGATTGGGGCGTCCCTCCGACGGCTATCCATACGGGCAGCTTATCCTGCAAAGGTCTTGGATAAACGCCGCGGCTTGGAATAGATGGACGATGTTTCCCGCTCCAGTTCACCACTTCATTCTCACGCAGCTTCAGCAGAAGATCCAGGTTTTCGGCGAATAACTCATCATAATCCTCAAGATCTTTCCCAAACAGAGGAAACGATTCAGTGAAGGATCCTCGCCCGACCATAATTTCGGCACGGCCCTGCGAGAGCAGGTCTAGCGTTGAATATTGCTGGAATACCCTGACCGGATCTTCCGACCCCAGCACGGTAACAGAACTTGAAAGGCGAATGTTTTTTGTTCGCTGAGCCGCCGCGGAAAGAATTACAGCAGGAGCCGATGATATATATTCAGAGCGATGATGCTCACCAATTCGTACCACGTCGAGCCCGGCCTGATCCGCCAACTCGATCTCTTCCATTAAATTTCTCAGCCTTTTTGCGGGATGCAGGGTTACTCCTGTTTCCGCATCCGGCGTGTTCTCAACAAATGTATAAATACCTAATTCCATAGTACTGCTTGCTTAATTGTTTAACATTAAACATTATGCTTTTCACACTCAAAATCACTCCTATCGTAGCTAGGAAACCATGCTCCAAATCCATAACCCAATTATGTGATAGCAAATTGGCCGTTTTTAATGAACAGATATGGATGCCTTTTTTACCAGGTCTCCCAGCTGAATTCTGTCAACGACGTCCATTCCACGAACGACGGTCCCAAACAGCGTATAGTTGGCATCGAGATGGGGTGCCCACTGATGCATCACAAAATATTGGCTGCCTTCCGTGTCGGTGCCGGAGCTGGCGATACCAACGGCTCCGCGCTCAAATGAACTGAGTGACGGCTCTGTGGGAATTGTATACCCCGGACCGCCAAATCCGTCGCCTCGTCCTGCATCTCCGCCCTGAATGACAAAGTTATGCACAACCCGGTGAAAAGCCACGTTGTCGTAAGTACCGGCTCTTGTCAGGCTGTCGACTGATGATACGGTAAAAGGTGCCGACAATGGATCAAGCCGTATCACAATCTCCCCTTTTTCTGTTTCAAGATGCCAATAGGGTCGGGTTCCGATCTCATAAAGACGATCCCACTCTGGGATTCTGAATGTTGGATTTTCAGGGTCTGTAAATTGTATGTCCTGTTCTGGAAACCGGGTTTCAAGCGCTTGCCGGAAAGCATTCATATTCACACTATTATTTGCGGCCACTGACTCACTGTACCTTGCCTGAAGCCACTCTAAATCATTATCTGTAATCAGGGTTTCATCCGCCAGAAGTGTGCTTAGCCCAGACACAACGCTCCTGTTTCCTGCTTCCGCCGCATCGCGCATCATGCGTCTCACTCGTTCGCCCTGCTGCTCGTCATCAAGGGCAATCCAATAGCCAGTGAGTACCTGTGCTGCGTGAAGTCCCCGAATGCCACCTTGAGCCAAATACTCTTCAACCCGGTTTAAAAATATATCCTCCTGCTCTGCTTCTCGGTAAATGTTCAGGATGCGGTTCGTCAGATAGGGATCGTGTTCTTCAATAAATTCCAGCTTTCGCATTATCGGATTAATATCCATCCCGTTTGCCTGTACAAGCTCAATAGCCGTTATGAAAATGACTGGATTTCTTGACATCTGAATGTGATTCTGATAGACCTGATTCAGAAGCGCATCATCCAGAGAGTCGCGCGAATTCAGTTTATCGAGCATCTCTGTGACAATCGTGGGATTTCTGTGAGATAACAGATCCATAATAACGGGTTGATAGGACTCAACCTGATCACCGGTCAAGTCCAGTGAGCGGATAAACTCGATAATCAGTTGCGGGCTGCTGATATTTTCAAAAGTTGATATCTCGTCCAGAAATAAATCTGCTCCGGATGCACCCAATATACCAATCATGTACTGGTCCGTCATCGGTTCATTTCCAATTCCCATGCCGATCCAGGATTCCCGCAGATAGTTCCACAAATCATCCTGAGACTCTGGTCGGTTCAATGGATTTCGATACATTCCATATAATAGATTCCTGCGAGTGATATCTGACTCGGCATCAAATGCTACTTCCAATAATCGGCTGAGATTCTCACCTGATATTTCTTCCCGCGTCACGATTCGCCCGGCCGCGGTTGAGCACAGATAGTCATCATCGAGTTCGGGCAGATATTGTATAATTCGTGCTAATTCCGATTCAGCTCCTTGTCGTCTAAATACTTCACAAGTGTATGCAAACTGATTCGGAGAGCCGGAATAAATCTCTCGTAACCGTTGCCGGCTTTCATCTGATAACTCCTGATAGCTAAGAGCGAGCCAGGCTGCGTGTTCATTTGTTTCTATTATTGAACTCAACAGAGAATCTGGATTCTCAATAATCGCTTTTGCCAGTGCCCGCCAGCTCAAACTCCGAACTTCAGGTGCCGAGTGATCAGTGAACGACAACAGCTTTGTAGAATCACGCTCAATGATGGCCTCAGCAAGTTGCGGATACTCCTGCACAACCACATCATTCATATAGATAGGATCCTCATTTGTACAGGAAATAAAAACAAAGATAAAACTGATCAGCAGAAGGAAGCTTAGTTGTGATTGCATTTTATTGGCCCGGTCGTTGTATTTATTGATTCTTATTCGTTTATTGCACATATATTACACATAAATCAATTTATCTATGGATCACGCACAACTAACCCGCAAGCAGAAAGAGTTTTTCGACTACATCACGGATTATAAAAATGAGCATGATGTATGGCCCACCTATCGTGAAATATCTGATGAATTTAACTATAAATCTCCCAACAGCGTAACCCAAAACATCCAGGCTCTTCTGAAAAAGGGATATCTCGTAAAAGGGGAAGATGATGAATATGATATTCACCCAGAATTTGGAGAATTAATCGGTGACAAAAGTGTTGGCGGAATTCCCGTTCGCGGATTGATTGCAGCCGGTTATCTGCAAGAGGCCGTTGAATCTGACCTTGGAGAAATTACTCTTGAAACTCTCTTTCCGAATTTGGACAGCCTCTTTGCCTTGCGTGTATCGGGCATGAGCATGAAAAATGCGGGTATTTATGATGGAGACTTTGTGTTACTGATGGACAGTGATGTAAAAGATGGCGACATCGGTGCTGTTCTCTATAACGGAGAAACCAGCCTGAAAAGAATTTACCACGGGAATGATGGACTCCGTCTTGAGCCGGCTAATGAGGAATACAGCGATATTATTGTGACTCCCGATGTTTTTGAAGAGGTTCGAATCATCGGTAAATATATCGGACATGTAAACAAAACCGGAATACACAGAGCTGCTCCCGCGCGACTTGCAAGTTAATTCAAACGCATTTGCCTTTCTCAAGCAGAAACTGAAACAGCTTCCTGATTATATGGATTTTACTTTATCGGATGGATCCGGCGATTCCTTTAACTTCTTCCCCTCTTTGGTCCGAAGCTTGCCGTTGACTCCTTTGCGGGCGTCATACAGCTGTGAGTCTTTGATCCATGCCCGGCCGCCGTCATGCTGAAATTTTTTAAAGTTCTTATACTTAAATGCCTGTCTGTGAAGGTCTGGAAGCTCTTTACTCATAATTCTGAAGATTAGTTTATTAAAAGTTACCGGTCACTAAAAAGGTTGTGTAACTGTTTTTGAATTAATTTAAAAAACCCTATCTTTCTCTTCTATCAAAAAAGCAATATAAAGGATTTAAGTTATGTACGCTATTGTAAAAATCGGTGGCCATCAATACAAAGTTGAGGAAGATCAGACGATCTTCGTAAATAGGCTTGCAACCGAAGACGAAAGCATCACGCTTGAAGATGTTCTTCTGATTAAAGACGATGACGGTAATGTTATGATTGGCGCACCTACAATTGAAGGGTCGTCTGTAACAGCTACTATTGTTGAAAATCTTAAAAGCGACAAAGTCATTGTCTTCAAGAAGAAACGAAGAAAAGGCTATCGAGTGAAAAACGGGCATCGTCAGCACATTACTCAGTTGAAAATTGAGAAAATTTCATAAAACCGGATAACACCCATGGCACATAAGAAAGGACAAGGTTCTACAAGAAACGGACGAGATTCAGAATCAAAACGACTCGGCGTTAAGAAATATGGCGGCGAAGTTGTAAGAGCAGGGAATATAATCGTGCGTCAGCGCGGTACTAAATTTCACCCCGGAATTAATGTTGGGCGCGGAGGAGACGATACTCTATTTGCACTGTCCGATGGAAAAGTCAATTTCAAAAGAAAAGGCAACGGCAGAAAGTTCGTGTCAGTTGAACCTGCTTAACTACCGATCTTCCTTTTTTAAAAGAATTAAAAAGCTGCGCTTCTGAGTGCGGCTTTTTTTATGTTTATCATTATGAATTTTAAAATTCCCGATTTTCCGGATTTAACGTACGGTTCAATCTTCTGCATTGGTCGTAACTACGTTGATCATATTAAGGAGATGAAGAGCAACCAGACATCTGAACCTGTCGTTTTTCTTAAACCAAGGAGCAGCATCGTTCACTCCGGCGATTCGGTTCACATCCCTTCGCAGTCATATGACGTTCACCACGAAGCGGAACTGGTATTGCTAATTGGCAAAGAGACAAAAAACTGTCCGCCTCAAAACGCTCTGGCATCCGTTCACGCATTTGGAATTGGAATTGATTTTACGGCCAGAGACATCCAAAGTCAGGCTAAAAAAGACGGCAGGCCCTGGGCACTGTCTAAAGGGTTCGATACGTTCGCTCCCGTGGGAAATTTAGTTAACATGACCGATGACACAGATTTGAACAACATGACGATCTCCCTTCAGGTTAACAATGAAAGTCGACAACACGACAGCACCTCTCTGATGATTTTCAAACCGGCGAATATTATCTCATACCTGTCACATCAGTTTACACTTACACCCGGGGATCTGATTTTTACGGGTACTCCAAAGGGTGTATCTCACGTTAAACCAGGAGACAGCGTCACGGCTGTGCTTGGTGAAAACCTATCAACTGTAACTATCGATGTTAAGACGTAAACTACTTATTATTATTGCTGCCCTTACGGGCTTCTTTGCCGACAATGCTACTCTTCTGCATTCGCAGGATCTCTCGTTTTTGAGTGATTCAGTATCATATGCATGGCCAACGGATGCCAGTAACTACCTCTCTTCCACATTTGCAGAAACCCGATCAGCACATCTTCATTCGGGGCTTGATATCCGCACGTGGGGTCGCGAAGGATACAAAGTATATGCGACTCGCGATGCTGAACTTTATCGGATCGGAATCGGGCCCAGTGGGTATGGCAAGGTTCTTTACCTAAAACATCCGGATCAATCCTATTCAGTCTATGCTCATCTCCAGCGTTTTCATCCTGACATACAGGCGTTTGCAGATTCAATTCGGCTGCAAGACTACAGCTTTGAACTGGATCATATTTTGGAGGAAAACAAATTTACTTTTAAAAAAGGAGATCTCATTGGGTATACCGGTTCAACAGGAGTTGGCCCTCCTCACCTTCATTTTGAACTTAGGACACCTGAATTTGAACCGTTCAACCCGCTTCTGACAAATCTATCAATTGATGACAACATCCCCCCTGTTATCAATTCCATAGCTGTAGAGTCACTGCATCCCGAGACACTTCAATTTTCAGAATACCATATCAAACAGCCGGTTGGCGAAAGTAACGGCGTTTTAGACTTCGGAACACTCCGATCTGGCTCACCCGTTGGCATATCGGTTAATGTCCACGACAGAGCGAACAGGACTCCGAATTTTTACGCCGTCTATGAATTGTTGATGATTGCGGATGGGGATACACTGTTTCATTCGCAAGCCAATAATTTCGATTTTAAAGACGCATCCATGATGTTCCTTGACCGATCGTATCCTATACTCGCCCAGACCCGCCGGGGATATCAACGGCTATATAACGTTAACGGAAATCAGCTGCCTGTTTACAAACTTTTAAGCAATAGGGGCTTATTGGGTTTGAGAGCGGGCGAGCAGATCGTTATAGTTATCGCTATAGATTATTACGGCAACAAAAGATCAGCAACGTTCACTTTAATCACAGAAGGTGACAGGTCATTCGAAGAGGTTACAAGTGTTCCTGCCTATCCACAGAGACAGAAAAGAAACGGTTCTGCAGTTACCAACACAACTCCGGTTAATATACAGCGGGCTCCTTCCTACAGACTTCTGGATAATAAACCTGCACTGCGCGGACCGGCGCCGTCAAACGGTGAGTACAATTATATACTTTCCAACACTAAATCGGCCTCTATAAGTGTTTCAACTGTTTTTCCAGGCAAAAAGGGCGTTATTCATAGCTCCCGATACAGGGCCTGGGTAGATATACCCGCAGAGAGCCTGTATGATACACTTTCAATCAGCATGGAATATCGGACAGAAGACAATCTTCCGAGCATTCAATTTCAGCCTAACAGACTACCCGTCAACGAGAAAATGGATTTCACCATGCTTCTGCCTGATGAGATCGCAGATGACCCGTCCATCGGACTTTACTCATATGATGAGTACAGGAACAAACACACTTTTCTAAACTCAACAATAAGGCATGGCGTCTTGAAGGCTCAGATGAATGAGTTTGCTGAACTCCGTATCAGGAGAGACAGAATTGCCCCGTGGATAGGCAGGGCTAAATTTGCAGCTGACCCGACCGGTATCTATGTTGTTCACGTACCAGCTGTTGACCGTGATTCCGGCATTGACTACAAAAGGTCCAGAATTGAAGTGAACGGCAAAAAGGGAATTATTGAGTACGACAAAGACAAAGACCGTCTGATTTTTTACAACCCTGAATTCACGTTCAAAGAAGGTGAAAACCAGATAGAAGTGAGCGTTTATGACCAAACAGGGAATTTATCCCAACGGTCATTTATACTCACGTTTAATCCTTAGCACGTTCTCAAATACTCTTTCAGATGTACGCAATACAGCTAATTTCAACCAGCACATTTTTTGGAAGTGTCTGAACGGCCACCGTCTCACGTGTAGGTGGGTTCTCATCGAAGAACTCTCCATAAACACCGTTTACAGTTTCAAAATCGTCCATGTTATCCAGAAATATTGAACATTTCAGAACTTTACCAAAATTGGTGCCTGCCGCAAGAAGAACTTCATTCAGGTTTTCCATAACTTGACGTGTTTGCTCTTTAACACCCCCTTTAATGATTTCCATCGATTCAGCATCCAGCGGGATCTGCCCTGAACAGTAAACAATATTATTGTGAACCACTGCCTGGCTGTATGGGCCAATAGCTGCGGGCGCTTTTTTTGTTTGAATGACACTATGATTCATATCTAACCTTTTCTTTGAAACAATTATTATTTATCTGTCTAAATATATAAAGCGTAATATAACCGAACGAAAATATTATTGCATGTATGCTAATTGCGATAAGGTTCAGTTATCATTACTTTTTGTATATAGAAAAAATACTAACCGATATCGTATAAAAAATGAAAAGTATAAAAATATTATTGTTTCCTTTACTGCTAATAGGATTATTATGGGGGTGCGAGGCAACAGACCCTCTCGTATCTGAGATGGAAACGAACACTTTTCTGGGGAATTACGAAACGGTATTTAATGCTGCCGACCGTGCCCTTGAAGCAGATTCAAGTAATAGCCTAGCCTACTACTATAGAGGCGTCGCCTATGGTTTCCAAGCACAGGATACCGACCCATCATGGGAACGTGAATCCATCTACAGCAACTCAAGAGAAGCATTCATGAGCGCTAAAGAGTGGATGAATCTTGCGGAAGAACGCCCAGAGGAATTTGAAGAAATTGACAACTACATCACCAATTTCTGGGCCGAAGAGCACAATGCAGCTATAGGTTACCTGACCGACGACAGCGTCCGTGCCACTGTAAATGACCCTGAACGATACGCGATTGGCCATCTCGAGAATGCAACCACAATCCAGCCAGACAGTGCCCTAAGTTTTATTGTGTTGGCTTCTACACAGTTTAACCAGGGTGATACTCCAATGGCAATCGAAACCTATGAAATGGCGATGGAGCGCATGGAAGTACCCGAAGAAGATGATTACGAATTTCTGATCAGCCTCTACCTCCAGCAAAACGAGTATGATAAGGCATTTGGGATGACACAGCGGGCGCGTGAAGATTATCCTGAAAACAAGCAATTTGTTCAGTTCCTGGCCGATATTTACATTCAGCAGGGTAATGTTGATGAAGCAATTTCAATTATTGAGGACCTTATAGAAAACGAACCGGACAACCCGCAGTATTACAGGGTCCTGGGTACGCAGATCTACCAAAGTGTAAGTGCAATAAATAGCGAAGTTTCCGAGTTGTACAATCAGGCGTTCGATATGGAGCGCGAAATTCGGTCTCTTTCCGGTGCGGAACGCACAGAAATGCAAGAAGAACTCGCTGATGTAAGGGAACGAATCGATGAACTCGAAGAAGAGTCAGCTGAATTAACAGATGTTGCCACCGAAAACATGGAAAAAGTCGTTGAACTGCTTCCGGAAGATGACCAGGCATATAACATCCTTGGAATTATTTATCAAAATAAGGCCGCAAACCTGTTTGAGCAGCGAAATAGTATTGTTGATGACAATGAACTTGTTCAGGAACTCGATGATCAAGCACGTGAAGCTCTGCAGGAAGCCCGTGGACACTACGAACGAGCAGCTGAAATTGATCCTGAAGTTCCCGAATACTGGGAATCACTGTTCCAAGTGTATACAACGCTCGGAATGGAAGAAGAAGCCCGTGATGCAATGGAAAAAGCGGGAATGTAAGTCAATCATTAAAAATAAAACTATGTATCACCTATCAACCCGAATGGTAAGCTTGTTGCTTACCTTCGGGATTTTTTTTGCATTATCATGTTCAACTTTTAATACATCCTCAGAATCTGCCACGTCTTTTTATGAGTCGGGGAGCTTCCAGAAGGCACTTCGTACTGTTAACAATGAGATTAAGGAGGATCCGGATAATTTGGGTCTGCAGATTTTAAAGGCCGAGATTCTTCGAAACATTGCAGTTGAGAATTATCAGCCGGAAGACAGAGAGCCTGTCTATTCCAATCTTAGAAATACTGTCGATGAAATCAGTTTTTCTAACGAAACCTATCAAACCAAAACTGACAGCATTCTAACGTCGGCATGGATTCATGAACAAAGTGCCGGTGTCCGACTCCTGCAGCAGGATGATACGGATACCTTCGAGGAGCATTTTACCAGAGTCATTGCCCATTTTACCAATGCCGTTACCATCATCCCTGACAGTGTTGTAACTTACAACCTGATGGCAACAACTTACTATAGGCATGGCAATCTCTCCGAAGCTATATCAACACTTGAAGCTATTGAAAAGAATGGGTTCACTCGTCCTCCGGAAACCTTTGAAAAACTTGCATACCTCTATCTTGAGGCGGGCCAGATTGATCGGTCGGTTGAGATTTATGAAACCCTTTCTGCAAATAATCCGGACTCTGAAATCTATCAGCAAGGCCTCGTAAACAGCTACATATTGGGTGATATGCACACTGATGCTATTGCATTACTCGAAGAGTTAATGGGTATCTATCCAAACAGGGTTCAATATAGGGAAGCTCTTGCAACTGAACGATTTTACATGATGAGACAGCGTGTTCTGGGTGAAATTCGAGATCCCGGATTTGAAAGTTACTCCGAAACTGAAACTGAAGACATGTTAAATCAATTGAACGATATCAGCGACATATACCGGGATATTGATGAGACACTTCCGTCGTCAGAAGAGCGCCAGCAACGAATCGCTGCATTTTATGTAAGCTCAGCTGACCTGCTCCAAGAGGTGCTGTCATTTACAAATGATTCATCAGAAACACGCCTATCAGAACAACGGGAAACATATCTGAGAGCGTCTATACCCTACTGGCAAACATTATATGAGGGCAATTCAGACCGCACGGCTTATGCCTATAGCTTGATCGAAATTTATAATGAACTTGGCATGAAAGACGAAGCAGAATTGTTGGAACAGCAAATCAATTTCTAAAAAACCAGTTTAATGAAATTCAATACAAAAGCAATTCACGCCGGTCAGGCCCCAGAAGAGACCAGCGGTGCCGTAATGCCGCCTATCTTTCAAACATCTACCTATGCGCAACGCGCCCCGAATGATCATCAGGGATACGATTACGCACGTGTGGGAAACCCAACGAGAACTGCTCTGGAAAAAATGATAGCCGGGCTGGAAAATGCAGATCAAGGCATCTGTTTCTCAAGCGGTGTTGCGGCGATCGATGCCATCATCAGAACGCTTTCGCCGGGTGACCATGTGATTGCAAGCAACGACCTTTATGGGGGTACGTACCGACTCTTCACAAAAATGTTTGAGCCGATTGGCGTCTCCTTCTCATTTGTTGATATGACAGATAACAGCGAGGTTGAAGAGGCTGTTACAGACAAAACCAAGCTAATTTGGATTGAAACACCGACCAATCCTCTGCTCCGCGTGGCCGACATTAAAACATTGTCTGAACTGGGAAAAGAGCACGGGATACTAACGGCTGTTGACAACACGTTTGCTTCACCTTACCTGCAGCAACCTCTCGATTTGGGAGCCGATATTGTGATGCACTCAACAACGAAATACCTCGGGGGGCATTCTGATACAATTGGCGGTGCTGTTGCGACATCTAATACAGATGTTGCTGAAGGGTTACGCTTCCAGATTAAAACGACCGGCGCTATACCCGGACCGATGGACTGTTATCTCGTTCTTCGTGGCATAAAGACTCTCTCTGTACGCGTTCAACGATCGGTTGATAATGCGAAAAAGGTTGCAGACTGGCTTGTAAACTGCCCTGATGTTGCCCATGTGCATTATCCCGGACTGGAGTCGCATCCACAGCATAAACTTGCAGCTGAACAGATGAAAGATTTTGGTGCCATGGTCTCTTTCAGCCTGAAAGATGATTCAATTGAAGCCGCGAATGCTCTGATGAGCAAAACAAAAGTTTTTACACTTGCTGAAAGTCTCGGTGGTGTTGAATCACTCATCAGTCACCCGGCTTCTATGACGCACGGATCAATCCCTAAAGACGTGCGGGAAAAAGCCGGCCTCTTTGACTCACTGATTCGACTCTCTGTCGGAATTGAGGATGCAGACGACTTAATCGACGATTTGAAACAAACACTAAATTAATATCTATTGCACGCTATGAAAAATGTAGTAATTGTATCAGCAAAGCGTACGCCTATTGGCTCATTCGGAGGAAGTTTATCCTCATTTTCAGCTCCTGAACTTGGAGCTGCGGCCATACTTCAGGTAATCAAAGAAGCAGGTATCAAACCTGATGATGTACAGGAAATTGTGATGGGAAATGTATTGACTGCGGGTATTGGACAGGCACCGGCACGTCAAGCTGCAATCAAAGCAGGCTTATCAGACAAAACTCCCTCAACCACCGTTAATAAGGTCTGTGCCTCCGGCATGAAGGCAATCATGATCGCTGCTGATCAAATTGCGCTTGGCCAATCGGAGATAATGGTAGCTGGTGGAATGGAAAGCATGAGCAACGTGCCCTATTACCTTGATAAACATCGGTTCGGCTCAAAACTTGGCCACGGAAAAACCTGGGACGGTATCATAAAAGATGGCCTTTGGGACGTTTATAATGACTACCACATGGGCAACGCTGCTGAACTCTGTGCAAAAGAGTGCAACATCAGCCGTGAACAGCAGGACGAATTTGCTGTGATGTCCTACAAGCGAGCGATTGACGCCAGGGATAACGGACGCTTTGATGATGAGATCATCGAAATGAAGGTCAAAGACCGAAGAGGCGATGTCACAAAGGTGACTTCCGATGAAGAACTTGATAAAGTTAACTACGACAAAATCCCGTCCCTTCGCCCTGTATTTGACAAGGAAGGAACCGTAACCGCAGCCAATGCCAGCAGTATCAATGATGGCGCAGCCGCGGTTGTACTAATGAGCGAAGAAAAAGCAAAAAGCATGGGAATCAAGCCTTTGGCTCGCATTCGAAGTCATTCAAGTGCTGCCAAAGCTCCCGAATGGTTCACTACGGCACCTGCTGATGCCCTTCCCATTGCATTTAAACGTGCAGGCGTTGAAAAAAGCGACATTGAGCTTTTTGAAATCAATGAAGCTTTTTCGGTCGTTTCACTGATCAATAACCAGATGCTGGAGCTGAATCCCGATATTGTGAATATAAATGGCGGAGCCGTAAGTGTCGGTCACCCGATCGGTTGTTCCGGTGCGCGTATAGTGGTAACACTATTACACGCCATGAAACAAAAAGGTGTTAGCTTAGGGGCCGCAGGAATTTGCAACGGTGGGGGCGGAGCTTCAGCAATGGTTGTAGAATCAATGTAAGATTTCATCACACATACCTACTGTGATATCTTAAAGCGGCACAACCAGATTATTAATGCCGTTTTTTTTATCGTAAGGTGCGGCAGTTATTAAGCCCGGTTTATAAACACTTCATCGTGAATAATCCGGGTTTGGACACTCATGAATCAAAAATTAGTTTATTGAATTGATTTTGAATTTCCATGGGTGTATTATTCAGATGTAAACACGAACTAAACTATTCTCTATAGAATAAAGCTACGATAACTCGACTCATTTAAACGAATCATAATGATCATGTTACAGCTTATTCTATTACAGGTGTTCACGCCAGCATCTCTCTCCTTTCGAACATTAAACCGTACATATTAGTCGAAACAGATAGATACAGATTTATTTATTCCATCTGATTTTTTCAACTGATTAAGGTCTAACCGGTTTATCGAAATGCGAACAGCATTATTTCAAACGATTTTATTACTAATATCGCTTGCGGGTGTAAGTGGTCTTCAGGCCCAGCAGCTCAATCTAGCTGCTGAAACAGATCGGTATACCGAATATACGTTTGCTAACGACAGTCTGAAGCTTGTGCATTCATATGATTTTCTGGTCGACGGTAGCATTTCCACACCATTTGAGGTTCTCTCCCAACAAGTTGTAACGAAGCGTTTGCTGACTAACCCGGAATCCCAAATTACGGCCTACTCACTATCCTCGGAACAATCACCCCTGTTTGAACAAACCAATCCGGGTACCTATCGGGGACGACAAAAAACAAACCTTCTTTTTCATGCCGTCCGTTACAGCGAAACACGAACTGATGAAATGCTGATTGTCCGGAATGCCCGATTCAGAGTCTATAAAACACCACGCTCAGAACGACGGACAACTGAATCACTGACCCGATCCGTGCAGATAAACTCTACCCCTCTCTCTGATGGGGAGTGGTACAAAATTCCCGTTTCGGAAAAAGGGATCTATTCACTTGGAGCCGACTATCTGATTGAGCTTGGCATAACAGTTGAACAGCTGAATCCCGAAAACATACAGATTTGGAGCACTCCCGGCGGCGAACTGCCAAGGCTGAACGCTGCGGATCGTCCGATACTTTCGCAATTACCGATTATAGTAACAGGTGAGACCGATGGCACTTTTGATGAATCCGACAGCGTGGTTTTCTACGCCGATTCACCTCACAAAGTATTCAGAGATACCGGGACCAATTCATTTTCTCACCAGCGCCACCGGTACAGCGAAAACAACTATGTTTTCCTCAGAGTAGACGGGTCTGAAGAATCCCTTCGGCTGACGTCATCAGGGGTGACAGGCACAGGACCTGTCATTACTGAATTTCGGGATTTCCTATGGCTTGAAGAGGAGATCGCCAAGTCAGAACCCACCATTCGCTCCGGACTTGAGTGGTATGGTTTGCGGCTTAGCAATGCATCAGGCCAGCGGGAACGCACGATATTTGATGACACTGTTCCGGGACTTATTTCCGGCCGTACAATGGATATCGAAATTAAGTTTATAGGTCGCAGTACGCAAACGATGGGTATGAGCTTTGCCTATGGCACTCAAAATTTAGGGGCAACCAGTGTGTTGCCAATTAACAGCTACAGGTCTGAAGAGGGAATCTCCGGGCGTAGCCGCACTTTTGAAGCCTCGGCTACTGTACAGAATTCAGAACAAATTCAGCTTACCGGTCAACTGAATGCCTCGGAACCAACAAGTGAAGGAATGATTGACTGGATCAGGCTCATATATGACCGACAGCTCATCACAGATAACGACCATTTATATATCTACTCACCGGATAATATCAACAACCAGGTAGCATCATACGCGCTTCGAGGCTTCACGGCTGAGCCGCTGGTAATGGAGGTATCTGATCCGCTGCAGCCTCAACTACTTGATGTTTCAGGCACAGCTGCAGAGTTCAACTTTTCGTTTCAGCATACCGACGAAAATCGGTTTATTGCGCAAGCCTCTTATTTCACGCCGGAGCCCGGGCAGCGAGTTCCCAACCAAAATCTTAGGGGAATCACTGCCAGCCCTGATTATGTGATTGTCACGTCTGATTTTTACACCGATCTCGCCAATGAGTGGGCCGACTACCGCCGTGAACAAGACGGGTTTGATGTTGTTGTGGTTACACAAGATCAAATATTCAACGAATTTTCCGGTGCTTCACCTGATGTAACCGCGATTCGCGACTACATCAAATATCTGTACGATCATGCGCTGGAAAGCGGACAGGAGCCTCTGCAGCATCTTCTACTGTTCGGTGATGCGACCTATGATTATAAAAATATCGTTGGCGGATCTCTTGTGAATCACATCTTTACATTTCAGAGTGATGAATCTCTCCACAGAATTAACAGCTATGGAAGCGACGATTACTTTGGCTTTCTCGATGATAATGAAGGCGAATGGCGGGCAAACAACAGTTCAGAACGGCTGGATATTGGGATAGGCCGATTTCCTGTCTCAACACGTGCTGAAGCGCGGGTTTTGATGAGTAAAATCAGAACCTACGAAGGTCCTGAAACAACCGGGAACTGGAAAACCCGATTTACGTTTATCTCTGACGATGATTTTCCGGACGTGCAGACCAACCGCGACCTTCATCTGCTGAATGCTGACGGTACCGCACAGGAGATTGACGTAGTAGACTCAGCTACACGAATTAATAAAATTCACATGCTCTCCTACCCTGTTGAAACATCGGCGGCGGGCCGGCGTGTACCGGGAGCAAGTGAGGACATGATCCGTTCATTTAACGACGGGTCACTGGTTGTCAATTATTCAGGCCACGGCGGACAGTTTGTGCTTGCTGATGAACAGATATTTACATCGGAAATGATCTCAAGACTGACCAACCGGGACAGGCTCTCAATATTTGTTACCGCCACGTGCCAGTTCGGCCGGTTTGACGATACCGGAGCCCGTTCCGGAGCCGAACAATCCCTGCTTTGGGATCAGGGAGGAATTGTATCAGCGTTGACCACTACACGTGTCGTCTACACCAGTTCAACCGCAGGAAGCAACAATTTTGGCTTGAATATTCAACTTACACGCAAAATGCTTGAGCGTGATGAAGACGGTCTCCCGCTTGCCCTTGGAGAAATCTACAAAAACACAAAGAATACGAGCCAGGGGTCAGGGTTTAACGCACGAAAATTTATTCTTCTTGGAGATCCTGCAACGCGCATCGGGCTTCCCGAATTAAGCACCAGAATCACCCGAATTAATGACCTTGACCTGGAGCAATACCCGGACAGCACCATTCAAATCCGCGCTCTTGATACTATGAGCATTGAAGGACAGGTTACCGACAGCCGGGGAAATCTCCTGCCCGGATTTAGCGGCCAAACGACCATTACTGTATTTGATTCGGAGAGAATCGTTAACCTTCCTGACAGAGACTGGGTTCAGGATGGACGATGTTTTACAGATAATTGCCAATACACTGTTGAAAATGATATTCTCTTTAACGGACGCGTATCCGTTGAAAATGGCCGGTTCAGTACCGAGTTCATCATTCCCCGGGATATCACATTTACTCAGGAAAACGGCAGGGTTCTTTCATATTCATCATCAAACGGTACAGACGGTGCCGGCTCAGTAGATAACGTTGTCTTTAACGGCATCAACCAGGATGCGCCGGATGATTCAGACGGCCCGGCCCTTGATGCCTATTTGAACGATAGAAATTTTGTAAACGGAAATCTGGTGGGCAGTTCCTCAACGCTCATTGTAGATCTTGAAGATGAAGCAGGAATAAACACAACAGGAACAGGAGTAGGGCATGAGATCATAGCTACAATCGATACAAATCCTCGTAAAACAGTCGTTTTAAACGAATTTTATCAAAGCAATCTTGATGATTTTCGGAAAGGACGTATCGAGTATCCTCTCGATGATTTATCTCAGGGGAGTTATACGCTAACCGTACGAGCATGGGATGTTTATAACAATCCGGAAGAGGCAACCATCCATTTTGAGGTTGCCAACAGCGATCAGCTGGAGATCCGGAATGTATATAACTATCCAAATCCCATGAGCCGCAATACGCGCTTCGTATTTGAACACAATCAACCCGGTAATCAGCTCGATATAAGTATTCGTATTTATACGCTTAGCGGAATGCCGGTTACCCACTTACAAGAATCACAAATAACCTCAAATTCTTATGCTAACATTGAATGGAATGGTCTTGACCGGGATTATGATCGCCTGGCTAACGGTACTTATATTTATGTGCTTAGGGTTGGAACAGATACCCCAGAAGGAAAGCAAACAGAGGAAAAAATCGAAAAACTTGTCATAATCAGATAACAACACATTAAAAACGGAAAATTTCCGTTATATTTTATAAAACTCAGATTTATTATGCGAAAAATAGCTTTATCCCTGACTGCACTTTTTTTAGTAACAGGTGCATTTTTTACATCTAACGCTCAGGTTGGAATAACCGCCGTCCCTTTTCTCCAGATTGAACCAGACTCCCGCGGAGCCGGAATGGGGAATACAGGCGTCGCCATTGCCGACAATGCTTCGGCTATGTTTTGGAACCCAGCCGGGCTTGCCTTTCAGAATACGAATCAGATCAGTATTACACACGCCAACTGGCTACCTGCTTTCAACGCAGATCTATTCTACGATTATGCCGTTGGAACTTACTATGTAGAAGGAATCGGTACAATTGGAGGTCACATCACATTCCTGAACCTCGGTGAGCAGGTACGTACAAGTTCCGATAACGTAGAGCTCGGCCGATTCAACAGTTTTGAGCTGGCCGGCGGTCTTTCTTACGGTTTTGAGATTAACAAAAATTTTGCGCTCGGTACCGGCTTCCGCTTTATCTACAGCTCACTTGCTGAAGGAGATGTAGGCGGCCAGAAAATTAATCCCGGAGCGAGTGTTGGGGTTGATCTTGCCGCACTATATAAATCTGATCCTTTCACTATTGGGTCCAGGAATGCCAATATCAATGCAGGTTTTAACCTGTCGAATATAGGTCCAAGTATTCAGTATACCGATAACGCTCAAAAAGATCCTCTCCCTACCGTGTTTCGTGCCGGATGGGCATTCACGACCGAACTCGATTCCCGCGGATATAACACCCTGACTATAGCTAATGACATATCAAAAATCATGGCCCGCAACGAGCGCGTTAGTGGTGACGGCGAAGGCGGAGATACCTTTGAAGCGATGAGTTCATTTGAAGCAATTTTTAACTCCTGGGGCTCTTTTGAGCGTGATAATGGCACGGAAGTGGTAACGCTCAGCCTGGCTGATCAGTTAATGTTTGGTACCGGACTCGAATACTGGTATAACAATCAATTCGCACTGCGTACCGGCTACTATCACGAGAACGAAAACAATGGTAACCGCCGATTTTTAACCTTTGGGGCCGGATTACGCTACAATATTGTAGGTGTCGATTTTAGCTATATTTATACTATTGAAGAAGACCACCCGCTTGCAAATACAATACGTTTAAGTCTGTTGCTTACTTTTGAATAACCGATCATTTTTCAGCAACGTCGTATGTCTTCATCAAATTTGATAAGCAGCACTGCACGAAGTTTTGTGCTGCTTATTTTTTTATTTTCATGTGCTGATCAACTCTACTCACAAGCGGCTCAATCGCCATTTTCTGTAGCCCATAAAGCGAACTCTGTTTCAAATACAACAGTTTCAGACGGAACTCTGCATATTGTCGCGGCAATGGTTGAATTTCAGCCTGACACTTCGCGATTTACATCCGGCGACGGTACGTTTTCTAACCAAAGCATTCCTTACCTACAGAATGAATCTATAACGATCGACCCTCTGCCCCATGATAAAGGCTATTTTGAATCGCATCTTGAGTTTGCAAAAAACTACTTTACAAAAATGTCGGGAGGTTCTCTTGACATCAGCTATCAACTCCTGAACAATGTTTACAGACTTCCACAACGCATGGAAACGTACTCACCGATTGGTGTAAATCCTGATTCTGATCCTTTGGCAAATCTGGCCCGTGACGCATGGGAACAGGTGGCTGAAACCGGCAACCTGAGTCTGAATTTAAACCCGGGTGATCAAATTGCTTTTGTACTCTTCCATGCAGGTGTTGGACGAGACATAGAATTGACCGGAACGACACTCGACAAAACCCCGCAGGATATTCCGTCTGTCTATATCAGCAAGGATGCATTCGGCCGTCTGTTTAATGATCCGTCATTCAGCGGATTTCCTATTGATAGCGGAAATTTACTGGTCGATAACACTCTTATTCTCCCCCGTACACTCACTCGCGCGGGAGAAGATATTACCGGTGCTGAAGTGCTTTTACAGCTCTCCATCAACGGAATGGTGACCGCTCAGATTGGAAGCCACATCGGCTTGCCCGACCTGTTCAATACTGAAACCGGGGAATCCGGCATCGGGCGGTTTGGCCTGATGGACGGAGCTGGAATATTTGCCTACAATGGTCTTTTTCCGCCTGAACTTTCGGCCTGGGAAAAAATTCATATGGGTTGGGCGGATCCGTTCGAGATCAACTACAACCGTGACGAGGCTATTACGCTGCCTGCTACATCTCTGGGTCAGCCAAACAGCATTGCCAAAGTCCTCATATCGAGCCAGGAATATTTTTTGGTTGAAAACAGGCATCGTGAAGCTTCTGAAACGGGGACAACACTAACGATCCGCCAACCAGACGGATCACTTGCAACACAAACATTCTCAAATACCGACACCACGTTTGTTTTTCAGCTGTCCGGTTTTTCTGATGAGCTTCTTCCCGGAGTTGTTGTAGATGTCTCCAATTACGACTTCGCACTGCCCGGAGGCCCTTCTGAGGTCCTTGAAACTACTGGTGAGGATATCGAAAGAATATTGAATGGTGGAATGCTCATCTGGCATATAGATGAAGGAATAATACAGCGCCGGCTTGCCGCTAACAGGGGTATAAATGACAACCCCGAAGCAAGAGGCGTCAATTTAGTGGAAGCAGATGGTGCACAAGATATTGGACGGCCAACAGCCATCGGGTTTTTTCAAAATGAAGTGAACGGCTCAGCATTCGATTTTTGGTGGATTGGCAATGACGCCTCCGTGATTACATCCACTCAGACCATCACGCTTTATGAAAATCGTTTCGGACCGGATACAACCCCGAACAACGATAGTAACTCAGGTGCTGAATCACAGTTTGAACTCTTCGATTTTTCTGCAAACCTGCCGATAGCAACATTTCAAATACAGGAAACAACCGCAAGCGACCTGTATGATCTTGTAGAGTTCATGCAGGGGCTGCCACTTACATACTCAACTCCCGGAGATGACCCCTACTGGTCAAAATATCCGTTAAGCTCATTTATTCAGCAATCAGGTGCCGGCTCGTTTGTCTATATACCGGGTAGCGACGGACTGTCCATCTACAATCTCGATCAGAATGAATTGTTGCCCCATTTCACATCTGTACAAACGTTACAGCAGCCATTTTTAGATCCACAGTCAGGCGTGCTCACCGAAGCACCCAATCCCAGCCTTGAAACTAACAACTTTTCTGTTTCACTTCTTGAGTCATCTGACGTCGGGCTTACGCAAATTGGTCAATTAACTCCGGCCTTAAACAGTGGTCTGATTGGCTCCCCTGCCCCAGGGTTTCTTCAGTTCGACGGAACGGCAGACAGGGCATTAATCAATTCACAATCCCTTGAGCCGGACTTTTATTCAGCACCCGGATTCCAATCTGCTCAAATTCAGGGTTACGAGTCTTTTTTATCTAATGACGGATCTTTAACTATAAGCACGCCTTCACAGGTTTATAAAGGGAACGTCTTGCTACCCGGTACAGCATTCAGCAGGCAACATATTGGGTTGATTGAAAACCAAGGCGGCGATTTTAAAACGTATATCCTGTTAGGGAATAACATTATACTGATTGATACCGAAGCGGGCAGTGAAATTCAGCAACAAACGCTTCACAGTTCAGAAAACATTGAATGGCCCACACTTGTTGATATAAATTCATCAGGCCAAACTGACTTTTTATTTGTTGATCGCGAAACGAACGAAATCATCGCCAAGAATACCAATGGAGCTGTGCTGTCCGGGTTCCCAATTCAGGCACCCCAGGGAACTATTTTAAGAGGAACACCTCTCGTATCTGATCTTGACGGCAACGGTAAACCTGATATAATTATAGCTGCAGAAACATCAGAATCATTAAATTTATATGCTTTCAACTCTGATGGCGATCCCATCGACGGGTTTCCCCTGCT
>Ga0307966_1000932_pt1 | contig 23794 bp, 18 predicted proteins | sample OrgLakmetagen646_FD_203141 | JGI IMG/M metagenome (GOLD analysis project Ga0307966, IMG submission 203141) | Saline water microbial communities from Organic Lake, Antarctica - #646 | ecosystem: Environmental > Aquatic > Non-marine Saline and Alkaline > Saline | place: Antarctica: Organic Lake... | reverse complement strand
CAGGATGTCGGGAGTTCGAATCTCTCTACCCCGACCACTTTCTGGATATTTAGGTGGGCGAACGGTTTATGCGCTCGTAGCTCAGCTGGATAGAGCACCGGCCTTCTAAGCCGGTGGTCGCAGGTTCTTATGAGTACCTGAGATCAATGCAACAGCGAAGTTTGCCTGCCACTGTAGCCTATATGCCCTGCTAGCTCAGCTGGATAGAGCACCCGCCTTCTAAGCGGGTGGTCGCAGGTTCAAGTCCTGCGCAGGGCGCATCTCTAGATAAATCAAATAGTTAAGCATCTTTAAACCCTCTTCATTCCTAGTTTTTCGCTCATTTAACAAAATTTGACGCGCATCTGTTGTTGATTAATGCATCACTGACTAAACTCCTTTTGTACCTGAAGGGAGATGCATCAGTGGCGAGTCCAATAAATAAACAGATTTACAGGCACTTTACGGGTTTCAAAATTGCAACATTTTTCGATGTTGAAACTGGCTCAGAAATTTTTGGCCCTCGCCAGTTCATGGAATACCTCACAGAGGTAGTTGGATCGCCTCAGAATAGCCTTGACGCTGCTCACAACGATCTTTTTCCCTTCCTGCAATATCTCGCCACGTGTTCTGATCTGCAAGTCGAGCATGGCTCCTGGATGAACGACACAGGGGCATACTTGAATCGAATCCTTCTAATGTATCCGTCGTTTCTGGCGGAAGGTACGCGGTGTCCAAATAAATTTGTAGCTCTAGTTGCTCAACAGCTCGACTTTAAGGCTCTTTCGCCTGCTACCGTCCGGCGCTACCTATCAACACTAAACCAATTCCTGAAGTTCAATGATAAAGAGTGGGTCTCACATCAGGCTCTGTGTGAACACTTCAAAATAGATGCCTTTTCGACTGAGGAAAGTTTGATGGGGCAGCTCGCTCAGCGAACTTCCGTAAGTAGCTCTGAGAAGAAGGCGCTTCTGAGTCAGTCAATGGTTGCTGGAGTTATCTCTGGCGGCCCAAAGAAGATGAGTCGCCCAAAAATATTGATGCCGAAGCGATTCAGGCAAGTGGGTGATATTAAAACGAAGCTTTATCAAAAAAGTTTTCCGATCAACAAAGTATTAGACCTTATTCGAAATGCTACGTCCTACCGAGACATCTGTCTCTTCTCGTTGCTTGCCGGAACTGGGATAAGAACTCACGAGGCTATGCAGCTACGAACCTCAGACATCCTGATAGAGGAGGAAACGGTGCTCATCCTTCCTTACGCTCAGAGAATCCAAGTGTATTCCGACGTGGATGAAGAGGATATTGCCAAGCTGTCTTTTAAAGGGCGAACCAGCGAGGATGTTGAGTTTTTGAGAGCTTTTAGGGAAATATTCTTTGACAACCTTTTTAGTTATCTTGAAGAGCGAGATGGCACTAATCCCGACCATGAATTTCTTTTCGTTGTGCTCGCGAACAATGCCCGAGGCAGGCCTTGGTTTTTGGGTGACGCGACATCTCACAATAGAACCTTCAAATCTACGCAGGCGAGTATGAATCTTGATCGCATCTATGCGTTGCATTCGTTGAGGCACTTCTATGGGACTTGGATGAGAAATTATGAGCCAAATGAGGGTGGGTTTGGTTATCCGCTGGATACAGTAAGGCGGGCAATGGGGCACAAGAGTAGCGAGACAACCGAGGGATATACGATTCCGGATCAAGCTCTTGAGCTGAAGCGGATCGCTCAGTTCGAAAAGGTTTTGATAGAGCATGGGTTTGATCGCACCCAAGTCAAAAATCTGACTGAAAAGGGTGGTGTGTGATGGATGGGTACGATAGACCTTACATTTGTTCGATTAGAGCATACAGGGACGCCGATGTTTCGGGAGCAGCTCTTGAGTTTTTGTCAGTTGGAAATGTACCAAAAGAGTTTCAACCTGCCTGGAATGCTCTCACGAATTTCTTCAGTTTCAGGAAGAGAAAGCAGCCTGAAAATTTTGAGCTTTTGGTAAATCTAATCTGCTATGGGCAGGGACCTTATCATGTTGGGTCTCAGGAATTCTCAGACCTAATCAACTCGGTGATAGGTGAGAATCTCACTCGTAAGGCAATCACTTCTGCATTTGCACCCTTGTTTTCAATAGTCTTTGCTCATTTGGGAGTGATCGGAAAGGTAAATCCACCGCCTTCTCCGCTTTTCTCCGCTACTCAATCCAAACAAGTTCTCGTGACGCCTTGGGTAAAAAAGCTACCTTCTGAGGTGCAATTTTGGCTTGTAGCATCGAAAAATAAATACCTTGTTCAGAACGCTAGCTCTCTCGATCCAAGCCTGGTTAATGCGGCTTTACAGTGGTACGCAGAAACCTCAGATGCAAAAAAGATGAGTTCATCATCTAATCTGATGATTCATTATTTCGTCTATGCAGGGAAAAATTCTTTTGATGTCGCAGAATTTGCATCGGTAATTAGAACACTCGCTGCTGTGGACAGCTCTGTTCGCAGCAGAGAGGCGGCGTTATCCCTCTATTCCAAAGTTAGGCAAACAGACATCAGCTCTGCCTATCGTCACCTGTTTAGTGACCGAGAATTCTCCATCAGAGATGTCCATCCGGTTTATCAATCAGAAATAATTGAAAGTCGCACAGATGCCGGGGTAGTTGATCCCTATGATTTTAAAAAGGATGCCCACAAGCTGGGGGTTTCAGGCCATAGGTTGAAAAGGAATCAAGGCGTGAACAGCTTACGGCTTCCGCCCTCCTTCTCAACCGATTTTGGCGTTGCGCATAAAGCTCAGAGTCTTGGAAGGTTGCCCGATGGTTATGCTTTGTATGAACTCTCCCCAGTAAAGCAGATTGAGCTTGGGACATACATACTAAATAACGATGACCTGACGAAGTTCCTTCCCAAAAACCTTTACGATAAGTACCCGAAAAGTCTGTGGTTAGCGCACCAAAAAGATTGGATGGATCTCAAGCACGGTGAAAAGGGAACCCAAAAAACTCGCAGAAATGCCCTTCGCTTTTTCAATGCTTACATCTTCTCTTACCTTCCTTGGTACAAGGAAAACATCAATCCAGAGTTTGTGATCCCTGAACGTATTGAGGATTTCGATCTTAACTTTTTTGTTCGGCATACGGCGTCGTTTCGACTCCGCTATGACTCCGAATATCTGTTGCCTGTGACTTTTTCAGACTTTCTTGAGAAAGCTTCGAGCCTTGGTTCCAAAGGTGAGGGTAGTGCTAACACACTAAAAGCAAGAGAAAATTTGCTTATTCAATACTTCGATAGCTATATCGAAATTGAAGGCCTCAATGCTACCAATCCTCTGAGCTTGATGCCTAAATCGCGTGGCTTCTCTTACGCAGAAGCGCAGAAGCACAAAGCAGATTACGACTACTGGTGGTTGCTGAAAGCCTTTCTTATGGATTTCTCTTGGTGCGCCTTGCTCGCCTATGAGGGTATGTTGGACGCAGGCGAAAGTGATGGTGCACTCTGGCGTGAGCTTTTCAAGAAACACGCCCAGGATCGAAAGCCCTATTTTGGCCACGTAACGATGAATATGGCCGACTTGATTGATCTACAGGACTTTGATCACGAGACTATTCACGTGATGTCGGCATTGGTATGTCTTGAGTCTCAGTGCGGTCTTCGATTTCAAAATGCTTTCTGGCTGGACGCTAGGAACTTTGATTCCCTGGTCCCAAGCACGCTAGAAAAAGATCGGCACGTGCCTCTTTTCGTGAATACTGACAAGGCACGTCTTAAGCCGTTTGCCTCTCATGTCAAGACAGAGGTTATCGAGCTTCTTCGCGCATTGAACAAAGTACGTGGAAAGGTGTTCTCTGATGAGCCGGTCGATTATCAAGGGAATCTCAAATCAAAATGGAAAGAGATCGTTCCGCTTTTCAGGTATCGCGGAGATTTTCACAAAGAAACTGATGAACGGTCATGGACTGGCGCAATCACAGCCATTATTAAAGCTTTTGAATCGCTTCTTTATCGTGCTTCATACCCATTCGAATCAACCCTTTACCCGAAAGTTTCAGGGGTAAGCTACGACGATTTTTCGTTTCATAAAGCCACCCGCACTCAGATTCCCACACGATCTTTTCTGCTTGAAAAAGAGCTTTTCTACAATGGGATTGATGCCCAGGTACGGCCAGTAAGCCTTTTTAAATACCGAACTTACATTACGGTTCATGGTCTCCGGATGACGTTTGATAGCTTCTTCGGCAACATTTTGTCTCATAAGACCATTTCGGAGTTACACACGGGGCAGAGCCCGCAAACAGTTGGCTATTACGTATCCAATACTCCCGATGAGACGAATCAGGCAATCAAGATTGCGAACCAGCTGGGGCTACCGAACCAAGTCCCACGTCAAGATAAGGATGCCAAGAAGGTAATCCGCGATCTCAAAGAGCGAGGCATATCTCAAGATTTTGTTTCTATTGCCTCCGGAAGTGTCGATGACTTTGATATAGACGACGAGATTAGGCGAGCACCTGACCGAAACATCGCGGTAAATCGGACACATATTTGCCCTTACGGCAACACTTGCCCAAAGAAGATAAGGGTTATCTTGGACAACAAGAAGCTATGCGGCCTCTGTCCAGCAGCGCTCTCGTTTAAATCTGATGCGCCAGCAATTGCTGCCGAAATCCGCAGGCTTGGCGACGAAATCGCTGACCTCTCGAATGCTATTAACTCTGGTGATCTTACCGATGGTGAAAAGGACTCCTGCTGTCACAAACGAATGGTTCTGACTCAAGAACTGGCAGCGTGGATCTGTCGTCATGACTACCTTATTGAAATGTCGGAAGGAGAAATACTTCTGGGCGAGGACGGCGAGGGCCACTTCAAACGGAAGCTGACTTACCTCAAGCCCGACAAAGACTGGTCAGAAGACATGACAGCTGTCTGGCGTATCATTGAGACATCAGAAGTCAAAACGCTCCAGAGTGAAAGGCTTAGGGCTCAGGCCCGAAGAATTAGTCGCAAGCTGGCGAGTCGAATCACGTCAGACGTTATGGATGCAATCGAAGCCGACCCAGTCAAGGCGGCTGCCCTCACAGTACAGAAATATGCACGTCTCCAGGGCCTAGGTTTGGATGAGGTGGTTAAGCAGTTAGACGCCGTTTCTAATGAACCCTCTGGAGGTACCGCTCTTCTTCAAACCCTGGCAGGGGGTGTTGCTGATGCCTAAAAAAGATGCAGCTCTGAGAGGCTATTGGAGTGATCATGTTGAAACTGAAAAAGAGTCTCTCGAAAGAATAATGGACGCCGAAGCGGAACGCAGGGGTATCCCGTTTGAGAGGATCATCCATGCCGCAAGGTTTGCTGCAAAAGAGCTTACGAAGCTCCGGCCAGAGGGCTCAAAAGATTGCAGCCCATCAGCGCTTACAAGGAATCCTAATTACCGCGATGTGCTCTTGAAGCATGTCGTTAACCAGGCCCCGAAAGAGATTACTGGTAGTGAAAGGCTTAAGCTTCAGGCCCAGATAAGGGACGTTAAGAAACTAAATGCTGATCTTGAGAAGCAGTTAACCTCTGCACTTGAAGATCGATCTTCGGTTGAAGGAAAGCTTGCGAAAAGCATTGTTCATACGGGTACACAGGAAGCTGTCGAACAGAGCTTTTCGGCCTGGAAGCGTGTGATAGAAAAGCTGCTAGCGGAGATCGAAGAATCGCATTTCGACATCGAAAGAAGGACCGTCGAGGATTCGATTCTCAACAGAACGCTCTTGAAAGAAAAAGACTTTCCAGCCGGATTTTTTGATTGGCTGAAAAGGAACAGCAAATGAGCGCTGAGAAGAAGATAAGCGCCCAAGCGAGAAAAAAAGAAATCGTCGATGACTTCGACGATTGGGAAGTCGAGAGGTGGGAAAGCGACGATTGGGGAAAGTATATTTCCACGGCGGGAGATAAGCTCAATCGCTCTGAGATCGCCTCAGAAGTGTGTTTTGCGAGGTCAGCATGGACATCGAATGATGAGCTTCAACGCAAACTTCTTTTGCTCGAAGAGAAGCTCAGGGAAAAGGGCATACTCACGCCGATAAAAGAGAAAGATGCAAAATCGTTCAAAGCCGAGTCAGATCGCAAAGATAGATCGCTTGGTCAAAGTAACTCACGCGTAAAAGCGCTGGAGCAGCAGCTCGCCGCAGTGACTGCGGAAAGGGATGATTTAAAGCGTCGTGTGGATAGGCTTGAGTTCTTGGAGCATCACATGGCAACTAACGGGCGAGTCCCTCACTAATGGTAGAATTCGCCCAGCTTGAAACAACTATCCGGACTGTCCGATTCAATTCGCCAAAGCTGATTGTTATGGGCTCTCAGTGCGTTAAGACTGGGAAAAGCATCGTGCTCAGAGCATCCGGAAAGGAGTGGAATGAGCCTTTTGAGATAGGAACTACCTGGCGAGTGTCGGGGCACAAAACAGAGCAAACGCTTACCAGGGGGGAGTACACATTCAAAGAAGAGGTAGTAAATCTTGAATCTGCTGAGTTGATCCTGCGCAACGGTGAAGCATTCATAAGACTTCTCAGCGAAAGCAAGAAATTCTCCGGAATCGGTCGCGTCAAAGCTCAGAACCTCTGGGTAGAATTCGGTGAAAACGTATTCGACATCATCGAGAAAGTCGATATCGATTCGCTCAAGCTTGTCCTCTCGGAGCAGAGTGCGCTTAAGTTGTGTAAGGAGTTCCAAAGCCTCGGTTATATCCGTGCATTACAGATTTTGATGAGCAAACCGCTTCCGTCGAGTGTGTGCATAGATTTGGTAAAAGCCTACGGGCCTGACGCAGTTGATCGCGTAAAGGAAGATCCATATCGGCTGCTGACATTTATACAAAATTGGACACGTGTCGATGATATTGCTCGCCATGAATTCGGTGTCGAGGTGTTAGATAGTCGAAGAATGAGAGCAGCTGTCAACGAAGCACTTCTGTCGAGATTTAACTCTGGTAATACCGCTGCGAACCTCAAGCAGGTCAAAGCGACGATAGAAAACACGATTTCAATGAATCCGGAATTCGTTGAGAAAGCGTTGGAGTCAGAAGGGGGAAAGCTATTTAAGAAGAGTGAGCACCTGATTCATCCCATTGGACCGTGGCTAATGGAGACAATGATCGCCGAGAAAATTTCATTACGACTAAAAAGGCGCTCTTATAAACTGGAGTCCATCGACCACATTGATGCTGCAATCGATGCCTATGAAAATCAGAACCTCATTGGTCTTACGATAGAGCAGCGAGATGCCATTGTTTTGAGTGCCAGAGAGCCTTTCAGCCTCATCCTTGGTGGAGCCGGTTGCGGTAAAACAACGGTCCTCAAAGGTGTCTACAGAGCGCTTCAAAGTGGTTCCGTTACTTTGCGGATTCATCAAATTGCTTTATCCGGACGTGCGGCGCAACGCATGCAAGAGAGTACGGGCCTTCCTGCCAGGACAATTGCAGCGTTCCTGCAAGATCAGGAAGTTAAAATTGAGCATCTGGGACAAGGCGATGTCGTTGTCATCGATGAAGCGTCTATGATTGATGTCATCAGTGCTTATTACTTGATGCGGCGGATTCCAGACTGTGTCCAGATTATATTGGTTGGTGATCCAGAGCAGCTTCCACCGGTCGGTCCTGGGCTTTTCTTGCATATCTTAGCTGATCACCCAGGAATCCCCAAAACGACTCTGAAAGTGGTTAAAAGGCAGGCTGAAGACAGCGGCATCGTTGCAGTTTCAAGTGCGATAAGAGATCAGAGGATTCCTGAATTCTGTCACCAAGACATTGATTTCGATTTGTGCGATAACTCTTCCCTGAATGCCCGAGCAGCCAATGCATACTTTGCATTGGGCGGCACTGGAGAGGACTTCTCTGTCGTCGTCGTGTGTCCGACGAAAGGCGGCGACGGCTCAACTTCGGAAATCAACTCACAGATCATCAGTCGCTTAAATGGGAATCGACCCAGAGTCCGCACTTTATCCATAACAAGCGATGGTCTGGAAGTCGTCGACCTAACCATCAATTTTGAGCCGGTAAGGCTCGGTGATTTGGTGCTTGTGACGAAGAACGACTACACGCTGGAAGTTCGGAATGGCTCGCTAGGTAAAATTACGCGAGTTTCGGAGGAAGACCCTGAAGACAACGATTCGATTGTGTGTTGCATTGAAGTTGATGGGCGAGAAGTGGAGTTCCCCGTCGGAAAACTCGACATCATAGACCACGGTTACGCGGTCACTGTTCATAAAGCACAAGGCTCGCAGTTCCAAACTGTGATTTTCCCAGTCCGTAAATCACGACTGCTCGATAAAAGCCTTGTTTACACGGCTATTACTCGTGCCCAGTCTCGATGCCATATTCTCGGTGACTATGAAGCTTTTGAAGTTGCTGTAAAGAATCCGTCAAAGGCTACGGATCGACTGGTCGGATTAAGCGTAGCGCTTGAGAAGGCAATAACCTAGGGCCCAAGCCTAGAGGATGTGTTATCCAAAGATCTGCTGCCTATGTGGCATGGGGCTTAAATTACTTTCGGGCCAACCATCGTTCTCTCCTTTCGAATTAATCCTATAAGTATAAGCTCGGGGATGCAGACTCACAACAGGTGTACCCAGGACGATGCGGGTATCGCCAAAGGCCGAGAAAGGGGACTGGCACTTGTACCAAGAATGACTATGAGCTGGATGAAGGAAATGGGTCACTCGGGAAAATTGTTCGGATTACTGAAGACGATCTTGAGGATGGAGGTAATGTTGCCTGCTCGGTAGAAGTGGACCTTAAAAAAACTCCGTTCACGAGTTTTCCTCAAAATATGATCGGTCACCCAACCCAACTGACTCTCATCGCGAATTTTCAGCCATACCTTCAAAATAGAGACGTTGAATGTCGAAGGTTCAGGGCTTTCTCAATTAATTTTCCTTTTTGTTCCAATCGCTTCTGGTCGTGAGGAAGGTCAAGAAACTCATTTACTTCTTCCACGGAGTCAAAAAAGTCTGCGTTTGATAACTGAAAGAGCATCAAGGCTTGGTAATACCTATGGAGTTGGAAGCAATAAATTTTGGACCTCTGATTTTCTTCTCCTGCATGAATGTTTTTGTTTCGAAATCGCCTCAAATGATCCAAGGCGTGTTGATGGAATAACTTGTCCGGATAGAGAGAAGCGCCACGACTGACGACCTTCTCATGAGAAGCCTGTTCTGGGCTTAACAATGACTCTAAGGTTCGTAAGCGTCCGGTAATCCCATCTTGAGCCTGATGCCGTAACCGTCAAGATAGTGTCCACTTAATCCTTAGTGGACACTTGTCATGAACAGCGTAAGCGTAACCCGCCCGTACCGAAAGCGCCGTCAATACACCCCAGAATTCAAAGCCCAGTTGGTGGCTGAAAGCCAAAACCATGGCGCGTCTGTTTCCCGCATTGCTTTGGATAATGACCTGAACGCCAACTTGCTGCGGCGCTGGATCGGCGAGTCGAAGCAAACAGGTAAAAGCCAATCGCCAGCCTTTGTGCCCATCAGTTTGCCGGCAGCGACTCCAGCCGAAAAAAACAGTAGCTCCATCCGCATCGAAATTCCCCGAGCCGGCGGCCCGATTGTAGTGGAATGGCCAGTCGATCAGGCTCATCAGTGCGTGGCACTTCTGCGCAATCTGTTGTAATGATCCGTATTGATGAAATCTGGTTAGCCACAGAACCGTTAGACATGCGAGCCGGACCAGATACGGCGCTGGCGCGTGTCGTTCAGGTGTTCGGCTCGGCCAGGCCCCACTGCGCTTATCTGTTTGCCAACAAACGAGGTAATCGCATGAAAGTGTTGATCCACGATGGCCTCGGCATCTGGCTCTGCGCCCGCCGACTGAATCGCGGTAAATTCCACTGGGGCGAATCCTGGCGCGGTGATCAACTGCGTTTGACCGATGAACAGTTAGCCGGATTGATTCAGGGTCTACCCTGGCAGCGCCTGGGTGCCGCCGGCGTCATCTCGGTTCTGTAACCACAAGCTGGCCATCCAGACCATCATCAGAATGGCGAATCGTCATGGTTGCCGGGGCTTGGCATACTGTTCGGTATGTCACAACGTCCCGATCTTAACCGACTCTCTAACGAACAACTCCGCGCCTTGACGGCGGATCTGTTCGATCGCATGGAGAACAAAGATCGAGCGTTGATCCACCGTGATGCGGTCATTGAAAAGCTGACGCACGAAGTGGCGATCCTTAAACGTCATAAATTCGCTCAACGCAGCGAACAACTGGACGCAGTTCAGGGCAACTTGCTCGATGAGCTTATCGATGGCGACCTTTCCGCCATCGAAGCCGAACTGGCAAAGCTAGCGCCCGCCGAAGCACCGACGAAAGCAAAAAAACAGCCCAAGCGGGCTCCGCTGCCGCCAGAACTGCCCCGCACCCTGATCCATCATGAGCCTGAGAACACTCAATGCCGCTGCGGCTGCCAACTCAAGCGTGTCGGTGAAGACGTCAGTGAGAAGCTGGATTACGTACCTGGCGAGTTCACGGTAGAGCGCCATATCCGGGGCAAGTGGGCCTGCGAACAATGCGAAACCTTGATCCAAGCTCCCGTACCACCTCAGGTTATTAATAAAGGCATTCCCACAGCTGGACTGCTGGCCCAGGTGTTAGTGGCCAAGTACTCGGATCATTTACCTCTGTACCGCCAAGAACGCATCTTCGGTCGCGCCGGTCTCACGATCCCGCGCTCCACGCTGGCTGCCTGGGTGGGAACCTGCGGAGTGCAGTTACAGCCATTGGTTGATGCACTGAGAAACGTCCTTCTACAACACAACGTCCTGCACGCCGACGAAACACCGGTCAGCATGCTGGCCCCTGGCAAGAAGAAAACCCACCGGGCCTACGTCTGGGCTTACTGCACGACACCGTTCTCAGATCTCAGCGGGGTGATTTACGAGTTCGCTCCAAGCCGCGCCGGTGAGCACGCTCGCACCTTCCTGAGAAACTGGCAGGGTAAGCTGGTCTGCGACGATTACTCAGGTTATAAAGCCGGCTTTAATAAAGGCATCACCGAAATAGGATGTATGGCCCATGCCCGGCGCAAGTTCTACGATCTGCACAAAGCGAATAAGAGTGAACTGGCGGCGCAAGCTCTTGAATACATCGGTCAGATGTATCAGATCGAACGAGCTGTCAAAGACCTACCACTGGATAAACGACAAGCCATAAGAGATGAAAAAGTCCGGCCCATTGCCGATGCTCTGCATCAATGGATGCTGGCTCATCGACAGAAAGTGCCGGATGGCTCCGGCACGGCCATAGCCCTGGATTATAGCCTTAAACGCTGGAAAGCGCTGACGCGTTATCTGGACGACGGCGCGGTGCCTATCGATAATAACTGGGTGGAAAACCAGATACGCCCATGGGCGCTGGGTCGTTCCAATTGGCTGTTCGCAGGCTCACTCAGAAGCGGTCAACGGGCTGCGGCGGCAATGACCTTAATCCAGTCCGCCAAGCTCAATGGCCACGATCCGTATGCCTATCTGAAAGATGTGCTGACGAGGCTGCCGACACAGAAAAACAGCGCCATTGATGAGTTGCTACCGCACAACTGGACGCCGGGGATCAGGTTGCGCATCCGGATGCCATAGCTGTGCTTAGAGGTTATCCTCACCCTGTCAGAACGGACCAGGACCAGAGTTCACCGGTAGGACCCTGGACCAATTTGTTGCAAATCACCCATTTGCAACCACAGGAAATATCGATCACAGAGCCGGCCCTGTACCGTTAGGAACCCTGGTCGTCAACTCGGGAGGCATATTCGTCTGGCTTATCGAATGTGTCGTAGAAACACATCTGGTTAGCGCCGGATTTTTTGGCTTTGTACATGGCCTGGTCCGCGGCTTTCAGGAGAGCGTCAGGAGAGGATGCGTCGTGGGGGTAAAAAGCGCCGCCAATACTGGCGGAAACCTGGACCAGTTGTTTCGCGACGTGGAAAGGCATCGCAACTGCATCAATAATACCCTGGGCCACAATCTCAACGTCGTCACACTGTTTGGCACCCGTGAGAATCACGGTAAACTCATCGCCGCCCAGACGGGCGATTGTATCCTCCTCACGAACACAAGCCTTAAGGCGCTCTGCTACGTCACGGAGCAAATGGTCTCCGGCTTCATGGCCGAGCGAGTCGTTAACTTCTTTGAAGCCATCAAGATCTATGAACAGTAAGGCAAGGGGCAGGCTGCTGCGCTTTGCATGTTTAACCTCTTGTTCCAGGCGATCCAAGAAAAGACGGCGATTCGGCAGCCCTGTCAGAAGGTCGTGATGGGCGTTGTGCCGTATTTTTTCTTCAGCGAGTGCCTGTTCGGTAACATCCCGGAAAATGCAGACGGTTGCTTCGGCATGTCGATGCTCGTCCATCACAGGCGCGAGCACATACTCGAACCGTTCGCCCTGGGCAGAAGCAAACCTGTGTGCGAACTTACCTCGATAGATGGACTGGTCAGCCACCACCTTTTTCAGGTTCCGCTGAAAATCCGAGGCGAACGAGAACCCCAGTTCAAAGGTGGACCTTCCGATAATAGCATCGGGATCGAGAGCGAAAAGATAAGCAGTGGCTTGATTTGCGTATATAAATTTCCCTTCGATATCCACTACAAAAATCGGGTCAGGCGATGCGACCAGAATGGCGCTGAACAACCGGGTTTCCATCTCCTTCTCGACTGCGTACTGCTCCAGCGATTCCGCGACGGCCTGGTCTATGGCTTCATGGAATCGAGTAAGGTCTTCAAGCTGTTCGCCGGCAATCGCTGGGTAAGCTTTAGTCCAGTGTGACACCACGCTCGCGCGCAGGGCCCGAAACTCGGAAACTGTCTCCATGACGCTGAATCCGCTGGCTTGTCGATCCCTACCGTGGACGTCTGCTGAAGAATCCTTCCCATCATCAAACCCCCGGCCTAATGATTTGGCAGTCTGTTCTGACTGACTCTGGGGAGAATCGAGATCGTTGGCAATCACCAGAAGCATGTCCTTGGCGTGGTCGCGAAGCCCGGACTGGTTCATGCGATTGGCAGGAACGATGGTTTTGGCAAAGACTTCCCAATCCTGAAGAATCGGCTGTATTTCTGTCCGAATAAAATCGGCTAATCGCATAGTTTTATCAATTCCCTTGGCCCAGAACGAATCAGGAAAAGAGTTCCCCTTACAGGTGCCATCATGCGCTACTTGGCGCTGTAATAGAAACAGCAGAGTTTTCGCTCGTGCTGCTCAAACTCCGGTGCAGACTGCTGATCCTCATGGGTGGCGTCGATTTTCCGTTTCACGGAATTCCAAATCCAGTACTTCCAGTGTATCCATACCTAACGATAAATCATCACCATCGCTGGGATGGGTGCCATACTGCACGCACGCAATAAAATCATAAGTCAGGAAGCGGATATATGGCGAATGGCTCAGGGAATTGGGATCCGAACAGTTTCCTCGATGATCTTCCAGTAGAAAATACTCCGGGTGTAAAGCTTTTGCTCAACAGTGCTGGCTTACTTATAGCCGGCCGTGGTGAATGTATCCACAAAGTGCTTAAACCGGAGCAGCATTCCCTCGGGGAATCCATCGACACCTTATTCCCCGAAACTGCCGGGAACCGGGGGCTACGAGAGGCCCACGCCAGTGCTCTGAGGGGCGACTTACAGAGTTGTCGCCAGCGAGTTGGTAGCATGGATGTAGCCTGGGAACTTGTTCCTGTGGATACGAAAAGGGGCCGGGAAGTGCTCGCGCTGGCCATCATACTGACCGATGACCAATCTCAGGTGGATGAGACGCAGGAACGTCGGAAAACAGACCGGACCACGGGAATTCCAACCCGGCAGACGCTCGTGACACTGGCTGAAGAAACATTCAATCGCCAGCCGGACACTCAATGGGCCGTCCTTCGACTTAAAATCTCAGGCATGAGGCGCATTAACCAGGCCCTGGGCCAGGATATGGGTGACCACGCGCTCCATCAGGCTGTCGGACGTATCGTGCGTTCGCTGGAAGAGGGTGAGTGCATTGGCCGGGTAGGAAGCAACGAGTTCGTTCTACTCATTCGCCATGAAAGTGACGACCATACGGTTGAGCGTAGTCAGGCCATGGACCTGTTGTTCGATGAACCACTGAAGGTTGGCCTTCTCCGATTCATGCTTCACCTAAATGTGGGCATCGCCCGCTATCCCCAGGACGGTTCAACTGCACAAGATCTGGACCGGCGGGCCACCATCGCTTTTGAACGGACCCGGCGTTCCGAGTTTAACTACTCATTTTTCAATCTGGCCCTGGAGGACCATGTATTAGCATATAGCTGGGTACCAGCTGAAGCCCAGCGCGCCCTCCGGGAATGTGAGTTTCAACTGCACTACCAGCCCGTGGTTGACACGCGTACCGGGGAAACCGTGTCCATGGAGGCCCTGATCCGCTGGCAACATCCGTGGCGGGGAATGATCATGCCGGGGCACTTCATTCCGGTGATTGAAGAGATGCAGCTTATCGTCAATCTCGATCTCTGGGTGCTTGAGCGCGCGTGTCACGAAGCGATGTCCATTGGCAGGCCGGTAGCGGTCAATATGACAGCCAATACCATTATCGCCCCCGACTTTTTGAAAAGACTGGACAGCGTTCTGACCCAGAGCAAGCTGCCACCAAGCTGGTTGACCCTGGAACTCACAGAGCGGGTATTCAGTTCACCGGAGCTGGTGCTGGAGCCGTTACAGGCAGTGCATGAGCGCGGGGTTCAGATTGCCGCCGATGACTTCGGCGTGGGCTATTCGTCGTTATCTTACCTTTGGCAGTATCCGCTGGATAAGCTCAAGCTCGATGGCTCCTTTATCCGCGCGGCGGCGCTCGATAAACGAGCCCGGAACCTGGTAACCGGTCTTGTGCCACTAATAAACACTCTTCGAGTGACGCTGATTGCGGAATGTGTGGAAACCGAAGAGGATCGGGCTTGGTTACACGAGACGGGGGTGTTTTTCCAGCAGGGATACTACTTCGCACGGCCCGCGCCTCTCTCATAACTTGCCGCCCAACTGTCGATGTCACTCGCCGGGAGACAGGAGAGATCCATTATATCTGACGTCAAAAGATGGCTGCCATCAATGCGGTAAAATCCTCGGCAGCCACAGGTCGGCTGAAATAATAACCTTGTCCCTCGGTGCAGTTTTTAGATTGCAGAAAGTCGAGTTGTTGTTTCGTTTCTATTCCCTCGGCCACGACACGATGCTTTAGACTTTCGCCCATCGCAATGACGGCACTGATGATGGCGTTTTCTGTATCGTGTGAAGCGTCATCCAGATTGTGTACGAATGACTGGTCAATTTTAAGCGTGTCGAGAGGAAAACGCGCCAGATAGCTCAGGCTGGAATAACCAGTGCCAAAATCATCAATAGCAACCCGCACGCCGAGTTTCTTGAGCGCGTGTAAAGTCGCCATTAACTGCTCCGTGTCTTTCATGAGTCCGCTTTCCGTAACCTCCAATTCCAAGTGACTCGGGTCCAGACCCGTTTCATTGAGTACGGAAATGACACCGGCGAGAAAATCCTGGCTATGGAACTCCCTGGCTGAAACGTTGACCGCTATCTGACCGATATCGAATCTGGCGTGCAACCATTCCTGTGCTTGTCTACAGGCTTCATGGAGAACCCACCGGCCTATCGGCAGAATCAGGCCGCAATCTTCAGCAATGCTGATGAAGTGCTCCGGGTAAACGAGTTGATTATCGGATCCCCGAATGCGGATAAGCGCCTCAACGCCCGTAATTGATCGGGTTTCAAGGTTCACCTTTGGCTGGTAATGCAACACAAACCTGTTTTGCTCCAGCGCTTGGTGCAGTTCCTGCTCCATGGATTGCCGCGCGAGCGCACGGACTTCCATTTCCTTAACGAATATCAGATAGGTATTGCGCCCTTTTTCCTTGGCTTGATACATGGCTGCGTCGGCTTTTCTTGCGACTGTGTCGAGATCCTTACCGTCGTCAGGGTAGACGCTGATGCCGATGCTGAAACTAACGTTGAGCTGCCTACCACTGACGAGATATGGCAGACCCATGGCTTCGATAATCTTCTCTGCTGTGAGGACAGCATCATGCACCTCTTCAACTTCGTTCAGCAGCACCACAAATTCGTCTCCGCCCAGGCGACAGACAGTATCCGAGTGGCGAAGACAGGTTTGCAGACGTTTTGCGGTCAACTTCAATAATTCATCACCAACCGCATGCCCGAGCGAATCGTTGATGTGTTTAAAATTGTCCAGATCCATAAACAGCAGAGCAACCTTCTTGCTATGACGCTGCGCGAATGCCATCGATTGCGCCATACGGTCGTTCAGCATCGAACGGTTCGGCAAACCAGTCAGAAAATCGTGACCGGCCATATGAGACATCTGCTCGTTGGCGAGTTCAGCGGCCTCTCTCATCGTCTGGGCGTAAATTGACTCGATGATCAAGCGCTCGTTCGCTTCCTTCAACATGGTCTGGGTGGCCGTACTGAGATTGACCTCGGCTATGGCAGCCGCCACACGCTGGTCTGCGAGATCCTCGCGCTGGGCTATTAAATCGTCGCGCTGGTCTGCGGTCTTTTCACGCTGGTCTGCGAAATCGTCACGTTGATTTGCGAGATTCTCACGTTGGTTTGCGGTATTCTCACGTTGGTTTGCGGTATTTTCACGTCGGTCTGCGATACCTTCGCGGTGATCAGTTGTACTTTGACGCAACCTTGAGGCTTCTTTGCGCAGGTCAGCGCTGCCCTGGCGCATATCTGCGGCATGTTTGCGCTGGTATGCAGAATCGTCGAGCTGGCCAGCGATATCATCCCGCTGGTCTGCGGCCTCTTCACGCTGATCTGCGATCCCTTCGCGCCCGTCAGCGGTCCTGTGGCGCAACCCTGAGGCTTTTTCGCGAATGGCTGCGGCATGCTCGCGCACGCCGACATCCTCCGCACGACTAAGGACGATCGGTTCGTCACCAATAATCGAGGGACTGTGCTCTGCGTGTGTTTTTATTGCCGAGTCCGAAGATGGTGTATTTTTATCGGCCTCAGGCAGTCGTCCTGTCTCAGTTTTCCGATCTTTGCATCCTTTCTTACTCATTTCGCCCAACCTCACTCAACGCTTTTGGTCGTTTTGTTTCCGCGTCGGCTGCCCGCCGAGGATCCCCTCGAAGTCGGACACCGGGTCACCGATGACGATACCTTTCTCATTAATATCGTAACGTCTGATTTCGGCACTGTGGGAACTGCCACGCACTTTGACGACCGACATGACGCGCTCTAAGCGGCTCTCAATCTCGATGTAGCGCTGTACGATGATCGCATCGGTGAGAAAGGCTTCTCCGTAGGGGCTGAAGCGCAGATCGGTATAGCGGTCTTCGAGTTCCGACGTCATAAGCACCGTCACGCCGAGGCCTGAGAGTATCCCGATCATGCGAAACAGCGACTCGCGGAAACCCTCGCGGAACGTGGGTGCCACCGCCAGCTCGAACCCGGACAGCGAGTCGATGACCACCCTGGTTGCTTTCATCTCCTTAATAAGGTTGGTCAGGCGCTGTACGATCTCGTCGACCGACAGATCCAGGGCGCGGAGATTAATCAAGCCGATCTGTCGACCTCGAATCATATCGTCGAGTGTACGGATCCAGGACTGGCCAGGCGTTTGTTCAAACGCGACAATCACGCCAGTTTCGCCCAGGCGCGCGCCTTCGGTCAGGAACGCAGTGGCCAGGATGGTCTTGCCCGACCCGGTCGGCCCCGCAATCAGCAGCGAATGGCCCGACGGTAAGCCGCCGCCCAGCATGTCATCGAGGCGCGGCACGCCCATGGCGACCCGCTTTTTGCTGAGTAATGCCTCTGAGGCCTCCCCCACATCCTCAGGACCTTTGTTAACAATCGTCGCCGGAAAGACATTGACCCCATCACCGGAAATGCGGAATGCATGTTTTCCTGGCAGGGTCGCCTGGCCGCGCATCTTTATCACTTGCATCTTGCGCACCATCGAATTCCGTTCGACAGATTGTTCCAGTGACAGCAGACCGTCAGCCACCGTCAAGATCTGCTGGGAGCCGCTGTCGGACAAAAAGTCTCCGATCAGGAAGGTGGTCGCTTGCCAGCCGGTCAGATGAAGCCCGAGCCGCTGTATGAACCCTTGCAGGCTCGAATCCTCGGGTTGGTGTTCCGTCTCCCGTAAAACCGAGCGGAACGAATCGACAAAGACAATCGCTGGAGAAAATGCCTCGATCTCCTGGGTGATGCGCGCCAGTACCTGGTCAAAATCGCCCGTCGTGGACTCTTTGCTCAAATCAATGAAGTGAACCGACTCGTTGATCTGATCAGAGTCGAAAAAGGTGAACTGCTGCTGATAACGCAACATCTTTAATGGCGGTTCGCCAAACGCCGTGAAGAATAGCGCAGGCCGCTCAGGCGTGGCCAAAGCGAACATGATCTGGTGGCACAGCGTGGTCTTGCCCGCACCTGGAGTCCCACTAATGAGATTGAAGGAATATTCAGGTATGCCGCCGCCCAGGATATCATCAAGCCCCTGCACACCGGTTTTGAGAGGATGTATGGTCACCTTTTTGCTCATGGTGTTGTGTCCTGCTTGGGTATTGAATCCTGCTTAGAAGGTAGTGCCAGAGATGCACTAAGTGAACCCAGCAAGGTCTCGACCAAGGAATCACCAATCAAACTTGCCAACAGCTCGGTGAAGCCTGTCAAAAGGGCCGAACTTGCCTCTACTGCTTCATTCGTATCGCGGCCGGCTAGGCGCTCACCAAGACGTGCAAGAAGATCGTCGGTATCTCCTTGGTTCTCCACATTTGTAAGCCACGAAAAGGTTCTACTCGTCAGGTGCAACGCGCGTTTGAATAGGACGTTCACACCCACTTCGCCAATCACCGGTGTCAGTGTGACGTTCACTTGGCGCAATGTTTGGATGGTGGATTTGGCCACCGCACCCGCATCGAGGGCACTTTCGGTTTGATGCTCCATAGCTCTGTGCAAAGCCTCCGGGCCGAGTTCCTTGCTATTTTTTGACATACAACGGCTCCTTTATACCGTCATCGCCTATGCGGCTTGTGAGGTATTACTCACCATCGTAGCAGTTTTATCCATGTGCCCTGCTTTACTTTCAGTTGAGGAAGTTGCAATGGAAGGAATTGTCTTAAGAAGAGGGCAACGACTACATGTATTTATCACATATCCAGGCATAGCTGAAAAAGGCTTTGATGGTCGATCGAGACTATCCGGGGACGAATCGGGAGCCGGGCTTCCTCCCAAGTTACGCCAGACCGAGTCAACGCCTCTTTTGCAACTTGATCGACGTTTGATTGTGCAGTTAGCATAGTTCGCACGGATCCGGTAAACCCACCTTGAGTCTGAGGCCGCAGGCTCAAGATGGGTTTACCGGACGCTTACTAAGGTTCCCCAGAGTTTGATGAAGCACGTATTGCTGTCTCTCTCGTCGCACGACCGGACATACCTGACAAGCGAGTCTCTAATTGTGCCGCTATATTTTGAAGCGGCGAGTTTCTTTTGAAAATGGTCCAGATTATTGCGATGCCTATCTGGGTGAGAAAGAGGGACTTTTGCATGTTCAAAAAAGTTGGGTTCAAACCAAAGTTCATCTTCAAGAGCTTTTCCAAGTTTATTGTGAAGAGTATGAAATTTCCCTAGCCGAATGATGTTAATGGGTTTATCAAAAGATTCACCGGAGTTAAATTCTATGACAGGGTTGCCCATCAAGCAGAAACAGGCGCGTATATAATCTAGGGCATACAACGCTTTGCGTGCTGCTGACTTGCTGTATTTGGCTTTCGTAGTCACCACGCACTTGATGTAATTTTTGTGCTCGATGTTGTGGGTGCTTGCGTAATTGCTGTGAACCGCCTCCTCGCGCCCCTTGTACTTTTTGGGATAGCTGGTTTCGTAAAAGCTTACCACGCAGCCCGCGACCTTTATTCTTCGCACGGGGAATGCTTTGGCGACCGAAATGGATGTTAGAAGGTGGTACGTGTCTTGTTGCTTGGCTAGTGCATCAGCCAAAACCTCATTCGCAACTTCAATCAGGTCATTTTTATTCAGTGAGTTCGATAAGAGGCACCGATTAACAGCTTTCGTTACGACCCATTCCTGCCCAATTTCCTCGTCGGTTTTCGGAAATTTGAGCTGTGACTGAATGATGCCAATGTATTCTATGTACCGGAAGCTGCTGAACGATATGGAGTTTGAGCCCTTTCTTACCGTAGCTATTTCTTCGAGTTTATCGAGTGTGACGTTTGGATTTAGTTTTGATGCATTCAACCAGGTAATTGGTTTCACGGGCGTCTCGTCTGTGTCTGAATGTTTTGCAGCAGATCTTTGTTCGGCTTCTCGGAGACAGTACTTTTGAGAGTGCTACTTCCTTGTGGTTCTTGGTAGCCGGAAGGTCTCTGAGAAATGGAGTTTGTAAGTGGAGATTAAATTATTCAGGGTGAACGAAAAGCGTAGTTTAATTAGGCGGTTACCGCCATACTTTAGTGGTCTTTTTGGTAAGGGAAGACAGATTTTGCGCTTGATGTGGGCAGTGGCTATGCACCTAGGGCTCCGGAACGAGATCTTTGGGCGAGCAGCCGATTGTGTTTGCGAGCAAATAGAGCTTTTCGAGTGACAAATTAACCTCGCCTCGCTCGATCTTTCCCACATAGCTTCTGTCGATTCCAGCAGAGTAAGCTAATCGTTCTTGTGAAAAGCCCTTGGACTTACGGACAGTTCGTAGGTTCTGACCAAATCTTTTCTTTACATCGCACATTTTGCCTCCACTGAGAGGCAACTATTGCTGGCTTGAAATATTGATTCCACGGCATATACTACCCATTTGCACCATTTGGTGTTTATTTAATATGGGTGAAAATATGTCCTCAAAGGTATTCTCGATAGATCGAGTGTTATACGAAATCTTATCTGAACTCCCTCATCAACCTTTCTCCCTGCGTAGCCTTCGAATCGAGTATTCAAAGCGTGAGGATCACCCAGATATGCCTGCTATTAGGCATCTGGTTTGGTCAATTTATATGCAAATTTTGGCTCTCAGGAATCGTAAGCTTGCGCGGAGAGAATTGGGTCCTGATGGCCGAGGTGTATTATTTTTAGAGCGGGAGTTTTTTTCGTACCCATTTGCGATAGTTGACCGGATGTTCTTTTACTAGCAAAAGGCCAACTGAGGGTTAGGGCAAAAATATTGAGAGGACGGGCATTAAGATGTCAAGCCGCCCTAATAAACGCGCCAAGCGATTGACCGCATAACTTACCAGTGTGACACTACTTTCTCTTTTACAGAGGGGGACCATAGCCTCCCATATATTAGGAGGTTAGGCGTGCCACTTTCATGGAATGAGATCAGGGATCGGTCAATTGCCTTCGTCCGAGAATGGGACAGTGAAACTTCAGAGCATGCAGAGGCGAAGAGTTTCTGGGACGCGTTCTTCCAAGTTTTCGGCGTGAGTCGTCGGAGGCTAGCTGCCTTTGAAAAGCATGTTAAGAAGGCGGACGGCAAAGACGGGTTCATTGACTTGTTTTGGCCCGGCATGTTGCTTGCCGAGCACAAGTCACGGGGCAAAAACCTTGATTCAGCTTATGGCCAGGCAACCGATTATTTTCCTGGCTTAAGTGACAAAGAGCTTCCACGGTACATAATAGTTTCCGATTTTGCTCATTTTCGGGTTCGCAACCTGGATACGGGTCAATATACCGAATTTCCCCTTTCTGACCTGCCCAAAAATCTCACTCTGTTTGGTTTCATCGCGGGATACGAGACGCGTCAATATAAAGAGCAGGACCCTGTAAACGTTAAAGCCGCTCAAAAGTTAGCAGAGTTGCATGATGCGCTTAAAGACGTTGGTTATGAGGGGCACGAGCTAGAAGTTTACCTGGTCCGCATTCTATTCTGCTTGTTCGCGGATGACACCGGTATTTTTATGCCGCGAAGCGCTTTCGAAGAATTCATCCGTACCCGGACGTCTGACGACGGCTCAGATTTGGCTCCATGGTTAAACCAGATTTTCCAAACCCTCAATACTCCGTCGGAAAAGCGACTAAAGAACTTAGATGAGCAAATCGCTGAGCTTCCTTATGTGAATGGACGTCTATTTGAGGAGTTTTTACCTCAGGCAAGTTTCGACAGAAGCATGCGTGAGACATTGCTATCTTGTTGCGAGTTGGATTGGGGGAGCATAAGCCCGGCAATATTTGGCTCCCTTTTCCAAGGGATCATGAATGCCGCGGTACGCCGGAATCTTGGCGCACACTATACCAGCGAGAAGAATATTCAAAAGGTCATTGGACCACTATTTCTAGATGATCTCTGGGCAGAATTTGAACGAAATAAAACCCAGCGAAAAAAACTCATGGCGTTTCATGAAAAGCTGGGGAAGCTAAACTTCTTTGACCCAGCCTGCGGTTGCGGTAATTTCTTGGTTATTAGCTATCGAGAGCTAAGGTTACTCGAACTTGAAGTTATCAAGAAACTTTACCAAAGAGACCAGCAGCAGTTATCGATGGACGCTATTGACCAGTATGTAAAGGTCGACGTAGACCAGTTCCACGGAATAGAAATCGAAGAGTGGCCTGCCCAGATTGCTCGTGTTGCGATGTGGTTGATCGACCACCAAATGAACACTTTGGTTGGTGAGACCTTCGGAGAGGCCCTAGTCCGAATTCCGTTAAAAGCAACAGCTAATATCAGGCACGATAACGCACTGACGCTAGATTGGTCTGCTGTTCTTCCCGCAGAGAAATGTGATTATTTATTGGGGAACCCTCCGTTTCTGGGGAAAAAAGAACAGTCCCAGCAACAGAAAATCGACTTTTCACACGCTATGGTCGGAATTCCCAAAAAAGGAATCTTGGACTTTGTGTCTGCTTGGTATGTCAAAGCCGTCCGATACGTTGGGGACAACGCAACTGCTTGCGCGCTTGTTTCAACAAATTCGGTTACTCAGGGCGAGCAGGTGGGTGCGTTGTGGAACTGGATGCTGGGACAGGGTGTTGTCATAACGTTCGCACATCGAACCTTTCGTTGGAGCAACGAGGCAAGGGGCGTAGCAGCAGTGCACTGCGTCATCGTCGGATTTTCAAAGCACGGAAAAGCAAAAACTATATTCGACTACGACGATGTGAATGGAGATCCGATTTCGATAAGTGTCTCCCAGATCAACCCGTATTTGGTGGAAGCTGATAACGTTCTTTTGGACAATCGGCGCTCTCCAATTTGCGGTAACTCTGGCTTGGTTTATGGCAGCTTTGCCCTTGATGGTGGTCATTTTACGCTTCAGGCGGACGAGGTAGCAGACATCTTAAAGGAGTCTCCCGAAGCCAAGCGGTTTATCCGCAAGTTTGTTGGTGGGAAAGAGCTTATACGCGGGGAAGATCGCTGGTGCCTGTGGCTTGACGATGCCAACCCGATGGAGATTAGAAAGCTCTCAGCCGTTCGCAGACGTGTGGATGCGGTTCAGTCGTGGCGTAAGACAAGGGATAGAAAAACCACGCGTGAGCTTGCTGATTTTCCTAGTCGATTTGCGGAAATTCGACAACCTTCTTCGGACTACCTTGCTCTGCCAACGGTCTCCTCAATTCGACGTCGCTATATACCAATCGCAATGCTCTCACCCGACGTCATCGCGTCAAATCAGGTGTACGTGCTACCCGGAGCGAGCCTTTATGACCTCGGCGTTTTGACATCGGAAATGCATATGGCATGGTGAGGTGGACCCCATCAGTTGGACAGCCTGAAGGTGCTGTTAAGCTCTGATCCGATTGTATTCCCAGCTCAAGCTGCCAGGGTCATGGGTTGTTGGTAGTACACCTCATCCGGTGTTTGGTAATC
>Ga0307966_1000921_pt1 | contig 23877 bp, 19 predicted proteins | sample OrgLakmetagen646_FD_203141 | JGI IMG/M metagenome (GOLD analysis project Ga0307966, IMG submission 203141) | Saline water microbial communities from Organic Lake, Antarctica - #646 | ecosystem: Environmental > Aquatic > Non-marine Saline and Alkaline > Saline | place: Antarctica: Organic Lake... | reverse complement strand
ACCCGCCCGCCGAAGTGCCGATACGAGCGGTTCTGGAGGAGTTCGAGGGGTGGAGTTATGGGCGGCTTTTGGCTACTCGGTGGGGTCTTCGAGTTCGTCGGTGAAGCTGGCGGTTTGGGCGGTGAAGATGTCGACGGTGTCGGTCGTCCCGTTGGTGGTGCAGGTAACAGCGATGGCGGCCAGATCGGTGATGGCGTCATCGGTGATCTCGATCGGTCCTGCGCAGTCCGAGATCGGTGCCTCGGTCATCGCTTCTGATTCTCGTGTCGATCGGTCGAACCGTTCGATGAAGATCGCTCCACCGGCATTGCCTTGGCCGCCGGACACGACGTACACGGAACGTTCGGTGGCGAAGCGGATCGTGTTGAAGATGGTGAAGCCGCTGAACGTGTTGGTGTGTTCGAACGAGTCTACGCCGGTTTGGTCATCGCTGACGGTTGCGAAACGTGCCGGGCACGGGATCTCGACACGGCTACCGATGTTCTGGAGAGCGTCGAGGTCGGCGTTCACAGTTCGCAGATCATCGATCGTCAGGTCGTAGCGATCGGCGATCGACGCGAACGAGTCGCCCGTCGCAATCACGTGGGTGGCGCATCCTTGTTCTGTGTTGTCGACGTCGCTCCATGCTGCAAACAGCGGGATTGCTTTGGCAAGCAGGTCTTGGACCTCGGTGTCGGTGAGCGGTAAGGGGTCGCCGTCCGCTCCGACCGATGACACGACGATCTGCCATCCGTTCACCCATTGCGACGCCGAGACGATGTTGTCCGAGACACGGACGAGCCCGTCAGCGATGCTCCCGTTCTCGGCACGGACTGCTTCGATCGCCGTCGACGTTTCACCCGGGTCGGAGAGCGAACGGACCGACACGTTGAAGTCCCACGACTCGAGTAGCCGACTGCCGTTCACATCGTCGACATCGGTTTCGACGAGGTCGGTCACTTGCTGGCGAAGGTCGGCGGTGTTGATCGGCCGAGAACTGAGTCCACGAATCAACTCACGCTGCGAGTCGTCGAGCTTGTCGGCGAGGCCGGTGACGATGTCGGGTGCCAGGAGCCGCATGTCGTCGAGGACATCGAGCACACAAAGACAGGCGGCAACCGAGAAATTGGCTTGGATCACGTCACCATTTGCGCTCAGCAACAGTCTGCCGTCGCTGGCGATCTCGCCTTGCTCGACAGCAGTCAGGGCGCTACCGACCTGGTTGCGGATGGTGTCTGCTCCGTCGAGATCGACGGTGATCTCGAGGCGTATCCCGCGCTCGTCATAGGCAACAGCTGTGGGTCGTGGGCCGTTGGCGTACAGCAATGTGAACCCGTCCGGAAGCAACGGAACCACCATCTGTCCGAGCGGTGAGAGCCGATCTGGCGTCATCGGTGGCGCTGGCATCGAAGTCTCAGGGACCGGTCTCGTGACGTCGGTGATCGGTGGCGCCAACGAGGTCACAGGAGTGCCGGCGGTGTTGGTTGCGGTGTTGTCTCCTACCGCGGCGAGGCCGTACACGCCGGCCACCAACAGCGCTGCGATCGACACAGCAGCCAGCAGGACGCGTCCGGTCGAACGCAGTGGATCGTGATGCTGTGTGTGGTCCAGTTGGTCGAAGCGGCGCGGGAGCCCGGCAGCGTCACCCAGCTCCATCACCGCGCGACGGATCTCGCCATCGAGTTCGTCAACACCGGTCATCTCAACACACTCCTCAGAAGGGTTCGCGCAGAACGAAGACGACGCTCAGTCGTGCGCTGCGACAACTCGAGCGTCTCGGCAACGTCAGTCAGGGTGAGGTCGCACCAATAGGTCAAGAACACGACCGCTCGTTGCTCCACCGACAGCTTCGCCACCGCTCGCAGCACATCTGGCCGCACGGACGCGGATTCCGCCACACCAGAATCGGCGGCGCGGGCCTCGCGAATCATCCGACGGCGCGAGCTGCGACGGAGCTGGCGCGCCTCGTTCAGGACCGACCGATACAGGTACGCCCGCCGATTCGACACATCGACCCACGACCTGGACGACATCGCTCGCAGCACCGCCGACGACAACAGATCATCGGCATCGCTGGGACCGACCAGAGTCGCTGCGAAACGCAGAAGCTCATCGGCGTACTTGGCGTACACCTCCTCGTCGGACACATCCATCACCCAATCAGATGCCAGCAGAAGCCAACACCCGCCACATTGGTCAGATCGAGTTCTTCACGTCTCGTGTCAGTGGTCGTGATGTGTGAGGGACTGCGTCAGCATGTCGTCTGATCGACGGTTATTTCGATCGGGGGATCGTCGATTGCTCTGCCGTTCTCGCGCACCCATGCAAACACCCACGAGACGCCGTCAGTGATGCCGGTTTCGATGTTCGGGTCGAGCGGTTCGCCGTCGACGGTGAACTCGATGTCGGGTTCGACGTCAGAGAGTGCGAACACACTTGCCGATGCTTCATCTGGAGCGGACCATCCGCCCCCACAATCGAGACCGGCAAGCCCCGTGGTGTTGTTCTGGCAGCCTCGGCCGCCGCCGTACTCGTTGTGGGAAAACGACGAGCAAACGGTTCCATCGGGCCCGGTGCCTTGGGTGTAGGCGAATCGACCCTCGGAGGTTTCGTCCAGGACAGTGAGGTCGGGGTCATCAACGGCGTTCAGATCGTATGTACTGGCCATGTCGGCGAGGTCTGCCGACGCTGTGTCGCTGAGGACGAGGGCGTCGGCGATTCGTGCGAGGTCGTCAGATGATCCGCTTGCTGTGGCGACCAGGTCGGGTTGTGGCTGCCAGATCACGACGCCGTTTCGGAAATCTGTGTCGGTTCCGGGCAACGCAACGAGTGCTCCCTGGTCTCCGGTCGGCTCGAGCGAGAAGCCAGGAAACCGTGTCGCGGCGAAATCAACCAGTTCGATCGGGCGGTCGAACGTGTTGGTGTACACCGCGATGTCGTCGCCGTAGATCGCTTGGTGAGAAACTGCGACGTCGGCGACTGGTTCGTACCCGTCGGGCGGCGCGATCGTCTCGATGCTTGTTCCAGCGACGTCGCTGAACCATCGAGCGAGTTCGGGTTCGGCTTCGGGCGTGATCGAGGCCGAGAACACACCGTCGTCGGTCTCGATTGCGTAGTTCACGACATCGACGAGCGTCGGGATGAGACGCCGTGCGACTCGATCGTCTGCAAGCTCGACTGTCGGCTGGTCGGAGTAGGTCTTCGACCACTCCGAATCGGGAAGCGCTCCCCATTCGAGCACGACAGGCTTGTCGGACTGTTCGTCTCGGATCGCGAAATGCCGGTTGTTTACGGTGTCGCCGGCGAGCCACATGTCGACCTCGCCCGGAGTCTGGGCGGGCCCGAATCCGGCGGCCGGGTCGAGGATCGCGATCTGCTGAAGCCCAGCCGGTTCCTCAAGCGGGATCGTCGTCGTTGTCGTTCTGACGCCGGGGTCGATGACGTTCGGCTGTGGCATTGGAGCGGATCCGGCGACAAGCGGGTCAGTAGACGCAGGAGTCGCAGTTGATTGACCGGCGGTGGAGGATGGCTCGGACCCGAGCTGCGCTATCCCGATACCTCCGGCTGCGATGATGAGAGCGGCCGCTGCGACCGAAAGCAACCGTTTCCAGGAAGGGGCGCGAGCGGCAACGACGGCCTCCTGAGATGTCGTGGGGACCTGGGTTTCGGCAAGCGTGTGGAGCGCTGCGCTGAGTCGCTGTTCGAACGTCGTGCGATCGTCTTCTGATCTGGTCATGAGAGTGCCTTCTCCATTCGTGCGAGGCCTCGGTGAATCTGGGACTTGACGGTGCCGATCGGACGATCAACCGATTCAGCGATTTGGCTGTCGGAGAGTCCCGCGTAGTACCGCAAAACGAGGGCTTCTCGCTCGTCATGGCGCAACCCTGCGAGAGCGGTTCGGACCGCAATGGCGTCGGCGTCGATCGCAGGATGATGTTCGAGAGGTTCGATCGATACGCGTTTGCGACGGCGCCCCCATGAGCGGGCCCCGTTGATCACAGCAACACGCAAATACGCACTCGGGTTCTCGATCTCGTCCCACCGACGCACGACTTGTTCGAACCCGTCATGAACGAGTTCCTCAGCAACAGTGCTCGAACCGGTCAGCAAGTAGCCGAGCCGCATCATGGTGAGTCGCCGCGCTTCGTACAGTTCAGACTGAGCGCGATCTGGATCCGGACCCGCAGTGCCCTGATCGTTGCGAGGCACGGCGGCAGAATTGAGGAGCGGGTCGTTCACCAAGCCCAGCCTCCACGTTCGCATCTCGGTCCCACACACATCATGTCTCATACGTAGGCGCAACCAACCCCCGATCGGTTGCAACAATCTCGATCAGTCCACCGTGCCGACCGCCCTCACTGGAACTCCAACATCGAGTACCGCCTCCCCACCCAGCAGACGCGCAATCTTGCGCACGCAGCCGAGCCCCGACAGCCGATACCGCGCTGCTTGGAGAGCCCGGACCGGGTGTTGTCTGAGCGGTTTGAGTGAGATGCTCGGCCCGACGTTCGATGGCTGTGTGCGGATTGCGGGGAGCTTGTTCAGCAGACCCAGAGGGTGACGCCGAGGGCCGGGTAGTACACCTCGGCGACTTCGATCGGTACAACGACGTAGAGCTGGTCGTCGATGGTTCGTGTGTCGAACCGGTAGTCGGGGTTCGATGGCTCGGGTGACAGGATCTGGAAGCTCGCGAAGATCTCGAGGTCGCCGCTGAGCACCCATCCGGCGCAGTCTTTGGCTTGCTCGGGTGGTACTTGGGCGAGGAATTCGTAGCTGCCGGGTTCGGTGATGTCGATGGGCTCGGACTCGATGGGAGCCTGGTACGGGTTGCCGTCGGGGGCGGTGGTCGGGATTGTCGACATGACGTCGCGAGTCTGGGACCCGTCGTATACGGGGACCGGGTCGAGTCCTCGGCAATCCACGAGGTCGTCGTCGCCTGGATCGGTGGTCGGCGCGATTGCTGGCGGCGCGGTTCGACATCCGGTGAGTGCACGTGAAGCCACCGGCTCGGACGTGAGCACGGTGGTCGATCGTTGCAGCATCTGTCCAGAGCACGTGGTGTCGTTGTTGACGGAGACGAGTACCTCGATCCCAATGACGTCGTCGACATCGTCGATGCTGGTTCCCACGAGCGCTCCGGAGCATGTCGAGTCGACTGTGTACACGAGATCGATGACGTTGCCGTCGATCGACACCGCGTCCCAGTTCGCTGTGTCACACGTCCCGTTTGCCTGGCAGGTTCCGTCGGATTCAGCATCGATCGGCGTGACATCGTCGCTGTTCGACGAGACCGTCGGGAACTGGGCTGGGGGGCTGTCGGGGATCGAGCGGGTCACGGTGGCAACGAGACCAACAGCGAACACAGCCAGACACGCAGCGACAGCGGCTCCGAGGATCCAGGAGCGCTGGCGGTCGCGGCGTGGGGCGGAGGTGGTGCGTTGGTTGGTGATGTTTGGCCAGTTGTCGGGTGGGGTGATCGAGTTGATGACGTCGAAGCGGGCAGCGAGGTCGGCATCGTGTTCGTTGCTCATCGGGTCTCCTGGTCTCGTGCGGTGGATCGGTCAAGGCGAAGTGCGCTGTGGGCGCGGTGGAGTTGCACGCTCACCGTGTTCGGGGTCGTGTCCAAGATGTCAGCGATACCGGCGGGTTCGAACTGGGCGACGTAGCGCAGCACGATGCAGGCCCGCTGCTGGGGTGACAGCTCCGAGAGTTCGTCGAGGAACTCGACGGCCGAGAAAGGGATGCTCCCGTCGGGCCGGTCCGGAACGGCCGTCAGCGGCGATCTGGTAGCGAGCATCCCGTTCGCGATCTTGAAGCTCGATCGCCACACCCATGACTCGAGATTCTCGATGGCGTCTCCTCTCGCGAGAGCCTGCGCGAACGCCTCGGATTCGGCGTCGGATGCGACCTCGGGATCACCGCAGTACGACAACAGTGCGCGCCACAACCTGTCGTGCACACGGCGGTAGGTCGCCTCGACCCGATCAGGAACCATCGTCACCATCACCTGTACAGGAGCCCACACGACCCGAATCCTTAACAGCGTCGATCGACTCGCCGGTCGAGCAACGCCGGGCAGAGGCAGATCGTTCTGAGTGTCGCCGCTACTGCGACCTCGACGGCCGAAAGAACACGACAAGAGCCACACCAACACCGAGCACCAACGCCAAACCGTACGTCGCACTGAGACTGAGGAACGGCGCCAGCAGGACAACGCACAAGGCGAAAGCGATGCCTCCGCATCGCCCCGACGACAACAGCGTCGACAGGTCCGGGCTTGCGACCGGCCGGGGCCGTGCGGGCTCGTCCTGCTCGCCCCCGTCGTGAGAGGCCCGACCCGTCGCGTCTGATCGGCGCGTATTCAACAGCAGGTCGGCCGCCTGATTGATCGCAGCCATCCGATCGTTGGCGAACTGGGCGACCTCGGGATCCGACTGACGATCTGGATGCCACAGACGAGCCTCCCTCCGCCGGGCCTTCTCGATCTGCTCAGGCTCAGCACCGACCGAGAGACTGAGCAGGTACGCCGCCTCAACCGGAGTCACCGCTGCAACCTAGCCAGCCAAGAAGCAAGCATTCCTCGACGGCCCACACGATTCCCAGCGACGATCCGAATCCGATCCTCACGAAAGCGCCTGTACCGCACGTTCTCGAGCGCCAGCCCGCACCCCGACGTGCCGTACCCGAGCAGCCAGCGGACGCTCGTTGCGACGGTGTTATGGGCGCGTGTAGACGCTGACGCCGAGGGTCGGGTCGAACTTCGCGCCGATCGGGAGTCGTTGGGCTCGACGCGCCCGTCGCCGATCTGAGCGAATCTGTGCGTTGTCGGTGGCTGGTGAACAGGCGGCCGGGTTCCGCCGTCTGGCCTCACGCTCAACGTGGAACCGGTGCGATGCTGTCTCACGTGCAGAGATGGGTGTCCGTTTTGGGTGGGAGCGCACGATTGCGATGGCTGCGAACCCGCTGCTGAGCGGTTCTCGAATCGTCGACGGCGTATCTTCAAACGGTCCAGAGGGTTCGTGGTGCACGCTTCGAGATGGCAGCTACCGCGCGAGCACGATTGACCAGGTCATGAACCGGGATGTATCCCCGTCGTGACGACGCGAAAAGTTCCGCAGCGATCGTTGCGACCATGACAGCGGTCAGTTGAGCCTGGTCGTGACCAGACACCATGTGCACCCGACCCGTTTGCGTCGCTCGCGAGTCGAAGCCTTCAACGGCCAGCCGTGTCCCGGATGAGCCAAGCGCAGGCAGCGACGAGAACAGTCGAGCGAACCGATCGGACCGATCGGCGACAAACCGGCCGACGGACGATCCAGCAGTAGCCGCCAACAGTCTTGCGACCGGCTTGGGCTGCAACGTGAGGAAGGTGCGCACGGTCGCCAGATCGTGCTCCGCAGCGATCATCATCTGGTCGGCGAAGCCGAAGCCGATTGCCGGCGTCATTTGGGAGTCGCCATCGAAACGGAAACGACGTCGGAGAGCGCCGGCGGGGACCGATGTCGACATGCCGTCAACCATCGCCGCGTATGAGCCGGCCAGGTTTGCCAGCGTCCACCTCGTTGCCGCCAGGCCGTGAGAGTGCCCCAGACCCATCTCGACGACCACGTCGATCCGCTCCGTCGAGGGAGCGTTCGCCACGACGTCAGCGGCCAGCACATTTGACAGGCCTGGAACGAGGCCAGCACCGATCACGAACCCGGCGCCCGGTGCCACCAATCTGTCGAGGCCGCTGCGCAACTCGGTCGTGTAGCGCTGGTCAGCAGACGAGTCGATGAAGCCGATTCCCGCCGCCACGAGGTCACAGGCGAGACCGGCAGGAAGCGCCTCGGTGAAACTGATCACCGTCGACGCGCTTTGGAGCCGCTGCGTTGCTCCAGGCTCGGTGATGTCGAGACCCACTCCCCGGGCGCGAACACCGAGCGTTGAGGCGACTCGCTGGGCCGCATCGGCATCGCGGCCTGCCAACACGACGTTCGCATCTGACAATGCCAGAAGATGCGCGGCCGTCGTGGATCCGACATCCCCGTAGCCTCCGATCAGCCACACCTCGAGCGCATCTGCCACTGGCCCACCGTACCCCTCGGCACGGTGACGCTCAGAGGCGCCACCGGACCAGACGGGGTATCACCGTGAGCGCCGCCACAACGATCGCGCAACCTGCCATCAGATCGGTGGACGATGACTACTCGTTTGAGGTCGCCGTTTGCCCCAGCTGACGTCGCATTCGGCTCTCGTCACGTTGAGCACTTCGGACTCACTCGGGGACAATCAGAGTGTTCAGACCAACGCCCGATAGACCCGCTCAGGAACCGGAAAGACGATCGGTCCGCAGCGAGTACTCGCAGCAGGGCCACGCCGCGAGTGTTTTTGAGCTTGGCCGAGCCACGAGGTGCCGATCACGAGCGGTGCGGCGCTGGTCGGATCTTTGTGAATATCGAGTGCCCTGTCGCCTGACTGAGTAGCAAGCGATGTCGATTCGGCGGGCGACAGGTGCGCCGCAGCTATGATCCGGTCGGGACCAAGAGTTGTCTGAGACCGCTCGAGCGGTGTGAACGCCAGCCGCATGCGCCGCGGACGATGACGATTCAGCACGGTGACGCCGCTGCGATCCACCATCCGAAAGTGCTTGCGCCACCTTCGACGCGTGGACGAGAACCTCGACGATCGTGTCAGTGTGCGCCGGGGCTGAGGTCAAGTCGGCGAAGCAGTTGAGCGTTCGCGGCGACGACGATCGTGGACAGGCTCATCAGGGCAGCGCCGACGGCGGGCGGCAGGACGAAGCCGATGGGTGCGAGGACGCCGGCGGCGAGGGGGATGGCGGCGATGTTGTAGCCGGCGGCCCAGACGAGATTCTGGATCATCTTGCGGTAGCTGGCGTGGGAGAGCGTGATCACGCCGAGGACGGCGCGAGGGTCGGAGGAGGCAAGGACGACGCCGGCAGATTCGATGGCGACGTCAGTGCCGGCTCCGATGGCGAGGCCGACGTCGGCGCGGGCGAGGGCGGGCGCGTCGTTGACGCCGTCGCCGACCATGGCCACCGTGCGACCTTGGCTCTGGAGGTCCTTGACAGCGGCGTCCTTGTCGTCGGGAAGCACTTCGGCGTAGACGTCGTCGATGCCGAGTTCGGCAGCGACGCTGTCGGCGACGGCTTGGGAGTCGCCGGTGATCATGACGACGCGGATGCCAAGGTCGTGGAGGGCGTCGACGGCTCGGCGTGATTCGGGTCGGATGCCGTCTTCGAGCGCGAACGACCCGACGATGCTGTCGTCGACGACGAGGTGCAACACCGCTGCGCCGCGGGCTTCCCACTGCTCGATCTTCGAGCCGAGTTCGGCTGGTGGTGTGAGGTCGAGTTCGCGCAGCAGCGATGGTCCGCCGACGGCGACGCGTTGACCGTCGATGGTGGCCGACACACCTCGCCCGGTCATCGATTGGAAATCCGTCGCATGATCAGCGTCGACGGCTTCTTGGTCTGCTTTGCGGACGATTGCGCGAGCGAGCGGGTGTTCGGAATCGGCTTCGACGCCAGCGGCGAGGGCGAGCATCCGGTTGGTGTTGCCGTCGATGGCGGCGAGGTCCGCGACAACGTGCTCGCCGGCGGTGAGGGTGCCGGTCTTGTCGAACAGAATCGTGTCGATGGTGCGCATCTTCTCGAGGGCGAGGCGGTCCTTGACGAGGATGCCCGCTTGGGCGGCCTTCGCGGTCGACAGAGAGATGACGAGGGGGATCGCCAACCCGAGAGCGTGGGGGCAGGCGATGATCAGCACGGTGACCGTGCGGATCAGTGCGTCATCGGTGCGGCCGAGGGCCAGCCACACCACGGCAGTGATGACGGCGGAGGTGATCGCGACGTAGAACAGCGCGGCAGCGGCTCGGTCGGCAAGCGCCTGGGCTTTCGACTTGGAGTCCTGCGCTTCGGCCACGAGACGTTGAATGCCGCCGAGGGCAGTGTCGTCGCCGATCGCAGTGATCTCGATGCGGATCGAGTTGTCGGTCGCGACCGAGCCGGCAACGACGCGGTCGCCTTCGGTCTTCGCAACCGGGTTGGACTCGCCAGTGAGCATCGACTCGTCGACCTCGACGGTGCCGTCGACGATCGTGCCGTCCGCGGGGATGCGGCTGCCGGAGCGGATCAGGAGCCGGTCGCCGACAGCGAGGTCGGCGATTGAGACGGTCTCGGTGTCGCCGGAGTCGGTGATGCGTTCTGCTTCGTCGGGGATCAGTTCGGCGAGCGCAGCAAGCGCGCCTTGGGCTTGGCCGATGGCTTTCATCTCTTGCCAGTGGCCGAGGAGCATGATGACGATGAGCGAGGCGAGCTCCCACCAGAACTCGAGGTCGAGCGCGCTGGTGAGCGAGACGAGCGACGAGGCGAACGCAACGGTGATCGCGAGGGCGATCAGCAGCATCATCCCGGGTTGGCGTTTGCGGGCTTCGTCGATGCCGCCGGTCAGGAATGGCTTTCCGCCGTACAAGTAGATGATGGTGCCGAACACCGGTGCGATCCACTGTGAACCGGGGAACGACCAGTCGTAGTTGAACCAGTCCTGGATCTGACCGGAGAACACCAGGACCGGGATCGCCAGGGCAAGGTTGCGCCAGAACGCGATCCGGAACATGTCGGCGTGCCCGGCGTGGCCGCCACCGCCGTGGCCCGAGTGTTCGTCGTGACCGCCCTGGTCGCCATGGCCCGCGTGGTCGTCGTGGGATTCGTGGTCGACGGTTGGTGGTTGCGTTGCGTGAGTGCTGTGGTCGGTCATGACATGGCGTCCTCGTGGTCTTTCATGGTTCCGTCGGCGTCGCTGAAGCGGCGCATGTAGAGCGTCTCGCCGCCGGCGACCAGCACCGCGAAGGCGATGAATGCGGCGATCACGACGGGGTCGGTCCTGACCCGATAGGCGAAGAAGCCGATGAACACGATGGCGTCGACGACGATCGCCGCGATCAGCGGCGCCGGCTTCGCGCCGGTCTCGCCGCGGAGGTGTCGAAGGTGGCCGTAGTGGACGACCATGTCGAGCGCGAGGTAGGCGAACGCACCGAGGGCGGCGATGCGGGACAGGTCGAACGCAATGGTCAGTACGATCGCCACGCCGGTCGTGACAAGGAGTGACGGACTGCCGAACGGCATGCGCCGCCCGAAGGTCACCCGCTCGTCGACGGCGGGGATCTCGTCCATGTCGCTCATCATCTTGAGCATCCGCGACGTCGAGTACATCGACGCCATCACACTCGTGACCGTGGCGATCACGGCGAGACCGGCGACGAGCTTGAACCCGACGGACCCGAATACCGGCTGCGCTGCCTGGGCCAGCGCAAAGTCACGGGCATTGGCGATTTCACCGAGACCAAGGTTGCCGCGCACTGCGAGGGCCACGGCGAGATACACCGCAGTGACGACGGCAATCGAGATGATGATCGCTCGGCCGACGTTCTTGTTCGGTTGCTCGATCTCGCCGCCCGTGTTCGTGATCGTCGTGAACCCCTTGTAGGCGAGCAGCCCGATGCCGACGGCGGCGATGAGTGAGTCGACCGTCGGCGCGTCGACAGCGCCTGACGCGGTGGTGGGGAAGTCAGCAACCCACAGACATGCTCCAGCGAAGACCACGAGCCCGCCGATCTTCACGACGGCCATCACGTTCTCGACGGTGTTCACCGCCTTGTTTCCAGCAGCGTTGATCGCGAACGATCCCACGAGCAGCGCAGCACCGAGACCGGCGACGAACACCGTGTTGCTGTCGACCCCGATCATCTTCGTGAAGTAGGTGCCGAACGTGCGGGCGACGAGGCTCTCGTTGAGGATCATCGAGGCCCACATCGCCATCGTGAACGTCGCCGCGATCGGGCCAACTCCGTACGCCTTGTTCAAGAACGTCCCGATGCCGCCGGCGGACGGGAACGTGTTCGCCAGTTTCACGTACGAGTACGACGTCAGCGCAGCGACCCCGGCGGCTGCGAGAAACGCGAGTGGAAACCACTGCCCGGCAGTCCCTGCGACCTGTCCCATCAGCGCGAACACGCCCGCACCGATCATCACGCCCGTGCCCATTGACACCGCACCACTCAAGGTGATCTTGGAGTCGTCCGCTCGCTCGGCTCCGAGGTCCGCTGTCTCGCTCACGGGCGGTGTCCTTTCGTGCAGTCGGCTGAACAAGGTGTTCCCATCAGCTCTTCACTCAAACGACACTTTGTCGTAAGTCGCTGCCCAATGATCTTGACGTTTGATCGAGGTGGCGGATGTCGCCCCTGAGACCCACACGATGTCGCAAAATGTGAGCGATGATTCCCACCGGCTGCGGTCCGCCGACGACCTTGGTCGTATGCCGAATGGTGCCGGTCAGGCGAAGGCGCCTGAGGTGGGCGCGCTGTGCATCGAGTAACCCTGGACGTCATTCACCGTGCCCAGACGAATGTCGGGATGAGTGAGTCGTCATGAGAGTTCGCTCACTCGTTCGCGGTATTCCTCCGCCGAGAGTTCGCCGTTGGCGAAGCGTTCGGCCAGAATCTCGCGAGCGCGTTCGGTCGGGTCGGGTCGAGATTCAATTGCGGATGCAGCGTTGGACCGAACGAGCCACACGACGAGCGCTATGACTGCCGTCATCATCACGACGCCCCAGAGCCACATCCAGCCTCCGCCCCAGCCGTTCATGTGGTCCCAGTTGTCGCTCTGGGTGACAAACTCTGCTGCGAACATGTTGCTCTCCTTCGGGGTTCCTTGCCGGGAATCAGCGAAACCAGCCCCTTCATCGTCGCAACCGGTCGAAGCGCGAGGTAGAGGAAACAGACCCTTCTCCGAACAAGGGCAACGTAACAACAAGAGGATTGTCGCTCGGCGAATCGATTGAGCGGGTGTCAAGCGGCGCCCCGGTCCACGGTCTCGCCGCACAGATCGGAGCAACCACCACGGCACCACCAACAGATGTCTCACCTCGCACTCTGCTCCGTCCGTCGGGTGAACCATCCGACGTACCGAGCCGAGCAACGTAGCGCTCCGAGAACAACGGGATCCCGAAGCCGCCGTGAATGAGCACAGAATCTGAATCGCTCAGCTGCGTCGTACTCATCACGTTGGTTGCCGAACGTCGGCCGTGAGAGTTCCTGGCCCAGGCAAACCGATCGGAACGTGCGCACCGCTGGCCAACTTCACCCGCTCAGGATCCGGCAATATTTTTCGCTGGCGGCGCTCGATAACGCGCGGTCAGCGGAGAGGTCGCGTCGTGCTCGGAGTGGGTCTGTTCGGTGGTGCCGTCGACCAGCTTCTATGCGGGGTCCGCAGGCGCAAAGCAGGCTCGATCTTGTCGCTACGGACTGGGCAATCGCTGTGGTGCGGAAGGCACGCCGAGGATGCAGGCCGTGACCCGCTGATCAAACGGTGCGGCGCGCTCCAGTCCAGACATGGCTTCTTCGACGACGGACAGTTCCAACGGTGCGGCTTCGAGTTGGCCGGTGACGTCGCGTAGCTGGACGTAGCCGGTTCGTCGGCGACGAGCATTTCGCGCCTGTTCGAGTACTGGTGTCACGAGCTCGTACCAGCGTTGGGCGACGATGTACTGATCTGGCTGGGTGTGATCGGCGCGGGTGGAGGTGAGCGTCGCGAGGTTGCGCCAGCGCTGGGATTCGCTGACGCTGGCGGTCTTCGATGCCCAGTGGTTGGTGAGGTGCGTCATCTGCTCGAGTGAGCGGCGGAGACGACGAGGTAAGAGTTGGTGCTCGAGACGTGCAGCGTTGTTCAAGAACACCGCGAGCCATTCGTCGGCGACGTCGTCGAAGGGGTGCGGAGCAGGATCATCGGCGAGGTGATGGCGGAGCCGTTCTGCGATTCGGTCGAGGTCATAGACGGGTTGGGGTCGGGAGTGTTCGAGTAGCAGCCACCTTGGTGCGCCGTGGGCGGTGCCCGCAACAGCGAAGAACACCCATGGCGTGTCGGAACTCACTGGGCTGACGCGTGACACGACTCGGTGAGTGGTGGTTCGGTACGTGTTGTACGTCGCTGGCGCAATGAGAGCGTTGGGTCCGGCGACGAGGCTGCGAATCGGGTCGAGGGCGTCGCGGATGCCGTCCCATGTCTCCGCCTCCACCGTGAGGGACTGCCCGATGTGGGCGTCGACGTCGACCACGGGGTCGTCACTGCCGAGGTGAGGGATGGGCAGGTTGGATCCGAGTAACGCTCGACTCTCGGCGGCGCGTTCAGTCAGGAGTTCGTTGGCTCTTGTCGCGAACGCGGGCCCGTCTCTGGGCCACCAGGCTTCGATCCGATCGTGTGGGCTGTCCATCCGGTCAACACGCCCGACGCGTTGTTCCGCGACGCGCAACGTGGTCGGGAGATCGAGGTGAACAATCGCGGACGCCCCTTGCAGGTTGAGGCCTTCGTTCATTGCGTCGGAGCACAACGCAATCGCCGTCGCAGTCGAAGTCAGGGCAAAGAGTTTCTCGACCCGTTTGCGGCTCTTGACGTCCGCACCGGTCGCGACGACCACGTCGGTACCGGATCGGACAATGAGCGGTTCGAGCTGGGCGAGAGTGATGAGGTGGTGATCGAATGCGAGGACTCGGTCGTGGCGGGTTGAGAGTTCGATGAGCACTTCGGCTTTGCGTTGCTCGCGAGCAGCCGACAGCTGATGGGCATGTTCGAGAATGAGTTGGTACCGGACGCGCTCCGAGTCGCACCGTTCGCGCCACTGGTCAGGATCGATCAACCATTCAGGCACGTCGCAGTCCAGTTTCACCGCAGGTGGCCCGTCCAACGCTCGTTGGTTCAGCCGGCCGATGACGTTGCCTGTCGACTGCGCCTTGAAGCCTGGAGCTATCGAGAAACGTTCGCTTGCGGCGTCGGTCCCGGCGAGATGTTCGACGAGCGCAGCGCGCGACGACCGCATGGCACCGAGCACGTGGTGGCCGGCCAGGCCGTGGCACGACCCGAGCCGAAACTCGAGCCACCGTTGGTCGCTGTACTCGTGGCGGAGCCCGGCTGGAACCTCGATGGTCGTTTCGAGTTGGGAGACACCGTCGAGTTCCGAAACAACCGCTCTGATCGCAGCAGCATTGTGATCATCTGCGTCGGTCTCGCCGGTCGTGTAGGTGTGGGGCTCGTGATGCGGGTAGCGACAGACGCGCCCGGCGTCGGTCCGGTACGCGTCGGGGTCGCGGTCGACGAGTTCGTTCAGAACCGCCTTGGTGCGCCGAACAGTGAAGCGTTGGATCTCGCGTCGCAACAGTGCCTGTTCGTCGCTCGACAACAGCGCACTCGACCCTCGGCGGCGCTCGAGCCGGTCGAGAATGGACAACGTCTCGTCCTCGAAGTTGTCCGCACCCAAGAGCCCGACGAGCTGCAGCAGATCAGATGCACCACGGTTGATTGGGGTCGCTGTGAACAACAACACGTGATCCGCGCGACTGTCTCGTACCTGGCGGGTGCGGTTGGTGCCGCGTCCCAAAAAGTTGTGGGACTCATCGACGGCGAGAATCTGGGCGTCACGGACGGCTTCTTGTTCGACCCGCGGAACGTCACCCGAGCTACGGCTCAGCAAGCCGTGCGACACAGTGTTCATGGTGAGCCCGCACGACACCGCTTCGCGATACCAGGTGTCCTCCACAGCGGGCGGACACACCAGCACGGTGAGGTCACGACGGACTCGACCCGTGCTCCACAATCGGTCGCGCACCGCACGCACGAGGTGAGCACCCATGCGCGTCTTGCCGGACCCGGTCGCATCTGCCACCAGCACGCTGCCCACACTCTCAGCAATCCACAGCGCCTGCGCGATGCCGAGACGTTGCGATGGCCACAGCCGACGCCCTGCCGCGTCACCGGCCAGATAACGAGCGGCCCATTCGCCCTCGAGAAGGTCAACGCACGCCTTGGCAAGCGCCTCGCCCCACGAAACGAACGCCAGCAACGATCGCAACAGATCAACCAACTCCGCGTTCCAGTCACTCCCGACATCGAAATAGTTCAACGCAATCCGCGTCACCGACTGGTAGCGGTCGGGTTCAGCGGCAACCGTGAACCGCGCGTTCGCCTCAACCTGGGTGGACAACCCAGCGCGTGTGAAATTGCTCGACCCAAGCGTCGCCGCCTGCGCACCGCAGTAGATCTTGGCGTGTAACCGAACGTCATGCCCGTCCACGAAACGGCAATTGACACGGCCGGCTTCGATCAGTTCGACGGCCCGCAGCAGCTTCGCTGACGATCGCAGCGACACGCCTTCGTCTTCGAGCCAGTAACGCTGAACCTCATTCGTGAAAGCAATCCGAGCCGACGCGAAATTGCTGCGCGTCGTGGCGAACGGCTCGCTACCCAACACCAGCCGCAACGTGCCCTCGTCGTGGCGATACGACCACGACGCGATCAGTTCAATCAGCTCGCCGATGGACGAGAACCCAGCCACCACGAGCGGATCGCTCGACGAGACAAGATCTACCCACACCCGAGAACGCACAGTCGACGCCGAATGATTGACCGGGAACTCATCGCCGTCCGGCCACAGCATCGACGACAACGTCAACGGCAAATACCCACTCGGATCGACCGAGAACAGATCCTCTCCCGAGTCGCTGCGCCGCCGTGACTTCACAACGCCATCATGGTCGACGGAAGGTGGCGCGGCCTGGAAGGCTGGTCCGTGGTTTCATGGTGACCGGGCACACCACCGTTGCGTTTGTTTCGTTTGGTGACTAGGGTGGCGTGCTGAAGGAGAGCGTGATGTTGTCGACAATCAATCCAAATGCACTCGATGCCGAAGCAGCCGAGCAGGTCGCTGCGCAGCTCGATGCTGGCGTCCTCGAACTGCCCGCCTCGCTCCGTGACGCCCTACAGGGCATCGTCGCTGAGCTGCGCGCCGGAAACGAGGTGACGGTGATGTCTTCATCCACCGTGCTCACCACAGCCGAGGCTGCCGAGTTGCTCAACGTCAGTCGACCCCACGTCGTGAAGCTCGTCGACGGAGGAACCATCCCTCACCACATGGCAGGCTCACATCGCCGGCTCGCTCTGGCTGATCTCCTCGCGTACAAGACGCAACGCGATGCTGCGAGCCGAGTAGCGCTTGCAGAGATTCAGCAGCTCGCCGACGACACCGGCATGGACCTGTAGGCAGCCACTCCGCCGTGAGTCGGCTCATCGCGGTCCTCGACGCAAACGTCCTCTACGGCATCACACCCACCGACCTCCTCATCACACTCGCCGTACGAGACGCCTACCGACCGCACTGGTCCGAGGCGATCCTCGACGAAGCGATTCGAAACCTCACGACCAACCGCCACGACCTCGATCCCGACAAGATCACCCAACGCTTCACCCTGATGAACCGTGCGCTCGATGGCGCAAGCATTCCCGCTCCATCCGGTTCGCTCGTCGACGAGATGACCAACGACATCAACGATCGACACGTGCTCGCCACCGCCGTCATGGTCGGCGCCGACGTGATCGTGACCGAGAACTTGCGGCACTTCCCCCCGTCAGCCTGCGCACCGCGCGGCATCATCGCCATGTCGCTCGACGACTTCATCAGCGAACTACTCGACGAGCAGCCCGCCGTCGTCGGCGACGCGATCACTGAAATGGCAGACCGACGAAATCGTCCGCCGATGACACCGGACGAGCTGTTGACGATTCTCGAGCAGTACATCCCACGGACGGTCGAGCGGCTTCGATGACACCACCGTCGCCAGAACACTCCGTGCCTAATTCGTGCCTAGAACACCGCTCAACAGGGTGCAATACGGCGCAACAACGCACAACAACGGCGCTCGAAGAACTCAGGGCTGACCAGGCGAAACACCCCATACGCAGGGACGGTGCGATCAGCCTCGAAGCGCTTCCCAAGCTGAGAACGCGGGTTCGATTCCCGTCATCCGCTCCATATAACACCTGCTCAGAGGCTGTTTGATCACTGCTGATGTCGGCTTTCGCGCCTTGTCCGTGCCTAGACCGCTTGTGAAATCGGTTCAATATGGCCGGCCTGGCTCACGCTGGTCGTGGTGAAGGCCCTGGTCGTGAGGTTGTCGCCGTCGAGGAAAGGCGGTGTACTCAGGCGAGAAAGCTGATGTTCTTTTGAGCTGTGCCAGCACCTCTGACTCTCACCGGTGGCCGGAACACAAGTCTGTCGATCGACGAGTGTCAGAAACTGCATCTGGGCGAGGCTGAGCGCCTGAGGCGCGGCCGCACCTGGGTCGCTCGAGTCGTACCTGCTGAGCAGGTACAGGAAGTCCTGCACCTGCAATCTCCGGGAGACCGGCGTACTTGACCTCGTCGGGCGTACTTCTCAACACTCCGTTCGCCCCGTTCCTGGCCTGGACTTTCGATCGTCGGTGGCGATAGTGGCGGTCAGTTCGTCGTCGACGATCCACCCGTGGCTTGAACAGACGAATTTGCTCGGGCTTCACCTCAGCGTCAGCAGCTCGCAAACTTGTCTCGCGAGGATTGGAGTGTGCATCACGAAATCAACTCATGGCTCGAGTCGCTCGGCAACCACATCGTGCGCCACGGGTGGTGCGACCCATACGGCACAACTATCCCGCCCTCGTTCGACAGTTTGCGCGACTCACCTACGAACGGTGATGTCTCCAGTAGCGGGGTTGACGCTCATCATCGCCACGAGTGACCTGTCGGTTGAGCCGGTTCGAGACGACATCGGCCGCGCCCACGAAAAATAGGGTGCACACGATGCCCCCACCATCCTGGGACTGTCGTTTCCGTGGGGCGGCACGGTTCGGATGGCCACCACTGCGCTGACAGCGTCGAGTGACAACGGGGTGGAAGGTTCGCCGATCGTTGTCGCGACGTCGTCGGCGGTTGTCAGATCAGTTGCTTGCGAACCCAACCGGAGAGCAGTTCGATGGCGTAGACGAGGACGAAGGTGATTGCGAGTAGGCCTCCGAGTACGTCCCACATCAGGAGGCGGCTTGCTGAGATCAGCACGAAGCCGATGCCGCCACCACCGACGATGCCCAAGATGGTCGAGGAGCGGATGGCGATGTCGAGGAGGTAGAGCGAGTTGCCGGCGAGGGACGGCATCGCTTGGCTGAGTACACCGGTGAACGATTCCTGGACCGGGGACGCTCCGGTGGATCGGATGCCGTCGCGCGGTCCTTCGGATACCTCTTCGATGGAGTCGGCGAACAGCTTCGACGCAAACGCATAGAGACCGATGGCGAGGGCTAGGACCCCGGGTTTGGGGCCAAGCCCGAGCGCCGCCACGAAGATCACGGCCACGATCAGGTCGGGCAGCGCCCGCATCCCGAGGATGAAGGTGCGCGCTACGCCGTAGACCCAGCGGGCCGGTGCGACGTTGCGGGCCGCGAGGAAGCCGGTGGGGATGGCGAAGATCAGTGCGAGGGCGGTGGCGGCGAACCCCATGAGCACCGTTTCCACGAAGCGTTGGGTGTAGGTGCTGTCCCACCAGCTGAAGTCGGTGGGAACAAGGCGCCAGAAGGTGGTGGGGATGTCGGGCAATCCAGTGATGAATTCGATCACCGACACCCCGGTCTTGATGGGCGCGAGCACGAGCATCAGGACGCACACAACAGCGAATGCATACATGGTGATTCGCTCGCGATTCCAGGGCGGTCGAAGGTCGGCTGTTCGAGCCTTGCCGACTGACGGAGTTTCGGGCCTGTGCTGATCGTCGTCGATCGGCTCGCCGTCGATCGCTGCAGACTTGTGGGTGGCGACGGTGTTCGTGAGACGGCGGGCGATCAGGCGGGAAAGCCAGCTCCGGTCGTCGGATTCCTGACCGAGCACGACCGATCGCACGCCCGTGGAGATCAGTTCGAACACGACGATCATCGCAATGATCACCAAGGTGACGCCGAGCAATTGCGGATAGTCGAGGGCGCCTTGGGCGACTTTGATGTCGAGGCCGATGCCGCCGGCCCCGACGATGCCGAGCAGGGTTGCGGAACGGAAGTTGATGTCGAGCCGGTAGAGCGTGACGGCGATCAGGCCGGGCACGATCTGCGGCAGGACGCCGCCGGTGAGTTCCTGGATTCGCGATGCGCCGGTGGCGGCTACGCCGTCGCGGGGACCTTCGTCGATCTCTTCGATTGCGTCGGCGAAGAGCTTGCCGAGCATGCCAACGCTGTGGATTCCGAGCGCAACGATGCCGGGGAGCACGCCGATCGACCAGACCCGTACGAAGATGAGCGCAAGCACCAGGTCCGGTAGCGCTCTCGTCAGCACGATCACGGCCCGGGCAACGGCGCGCACCGCGCTGTTCGACGTGATGTTGCGGGCCGCGAGGAACGCCAGGGGAAGCGCAAGAACGAACGCGAACACGGTTCCGGCGAATGCCATGAAGAAGGTGTCGAGCGCATGGCTCATCACCGACGAGACGTTGTCGAGACGCGGCGCCCACATCCTCGACAACAGGTTTCCGATGTCGTCGCGCTCGAAGTACAACGTCAGCGGGTTCACCCCGATGTCGACGAACGCATAGATCGCTACGAGGACGAAAGCGACGATCAGAGCGTTGAGCACGCCGCGACGCCATCTCAGTGGCGGCCTCAGCCGTTGAGGCGAGCCGGGGTCCGACGTCGGGGCAGTCCTCGGCTCTGGCGGCGCGATCGTGGTCATTCGTCGCTTTCCGTCATCTCGGCGTTGTGAGGTCGGGCCGCATCAGTAGTGCGCGGCGCGTGCAGCGAGTTGGAGACCCACGGGGGTCCCGGTATCAGCGGGAACACGCGGCGCCTGATACTCTGCGGTCTTCTCTCCGGTTGGGTCGAGGCGCTGGTAGACCTCCATCACCCGGTCGTGGGTGAGACTCTCGTCGACTGGTGCGTCGAGGACGACCTTGCCGTCGCGAAGTGCGATCAGCCGGTTCGCCCAACCGAGTGCAAGGTCGACTTGGTGCAGCGAGCACAGCACGGTGATGTTGTCCTCGATGCATGATCTGAACAGGACGTCCATGACCTGACCGGAGATCTCGGGGTCCAGTGATGCGACCGGTTCGTCTGCGAGGACGATCCGGGGGCGCTGCATCAGGGTCCGCGCGATCGCGATTCGCTGCTGCTGGCCACCTGACAGGGTGTCCGTGCGTTGGAATGCACGATCTCCGAGACCGACACGCTCGAGCTGGTCGAGGGCCTCTTGCCGCAACGTTTTGCTGTAGGACAGCACCCCGTAGCGGGGCCCGCGGATTCTTCCGAGTGCCCCGGTCATCACGTTCTCCAGGCAACTCATGCGTCCGGCGATGTTGAACGACTGGAACACGAAACCGATGTCGCGTCGCACGGCTCGTAGCTGTTTGCCTCGAAGCGAGCCGACGTCATTGCCCATGACCTCGACCGAACCTGACGTCGCTGTGTGCATGCCGTTCAGATGGCGCAGCAGCGTCGACTTCCCCGACCCCGACAGGCCGATGATCACGGCGAGTTGACCGGCGGGGACGTCGAAGCTCACACCGTCGAGCGCACGGACCCGACCGTTGTCGAAGGTCTTGACGACGTCACGAACCGAGACGGCGACGCCACCGTTGACGGCGTTCATCCGTCGAGGGCGCACTTGGTCGAGCCGGTCAGCTCGCACAGATCGCGGATGCCGTCGAAGTATGAGTCGTCTTCGGCGATGAAGCCCCAGAAGTAGCCGTCGGCGAGTTCGCAGTCCTCGGTGTTCTCGCAGTAGCCGGCTTCGACGGCGTAGTCGACGTTGATCTTCTCGGTGGTGATGTCCTTGATTGCGGTCTGGAGTGACTCGGGCAACCAGTTGCCGAATGCCAGCGGCGGGGCTGCGATGGCTGCGGACTTCCAGATGATCTTGAGTTCGGCGGACTCCGGGTTCACGTCGTCGACACCGTCTTCGGCCTCGTCGATGATCCCGGCGAGGTCGCCCTGCTCGATGAGTTGGTCGGTGAGCATCGTGTCGTAGGCGAAGCCGGCTTCGCAATCGCCGTTCTTGACGGCAAGCGCTGATGCGTCGTGGCCACCAGCGAAGACCGGGGTGATGTCGGTCGAGTCCTCGTTCGGGTTCAGACCCACCTCGAGCAGCGCAGCGGACGGAAACAAGAACCCGGAGGTCGAGCCGGGGTCGACGAAGCAGACCGAGCGGCCCGCCAGGTCGGCAGGGCCCGCAATGTCAGAGTCCGGCGGCACCACGAGATACGAGCGGTAGTCGCCATACGTGTCGGGGCCGTCCTCGCCACTCCAGATCCCTGCGAGGCCGATGTCGGCGCCGTTACCGCTGGCGATCACATAGGAGAATGCGCCGAAGGATCCGACGTCGACGCGCTCGGCGATCATGCCTTCGATAACGCCGGCGTAATCGGCCGCCTCCTGCACTTCGAACTCGATGCCGAGCTCATCGGAAAGGATGTTCGGGGTGATGTAGCCGCCGATGTTCTCGGCGTTTTCGGCGGGCACGATGGCGTAGGTGAGCGTGTCGGGCCAGCCCGTGCGGTCGTAGTCGCCAGCGGCGGGCGCCGGATCTGGCTCCGCAGCCGAGTCGCCTTCGGCGTCGGCGCCTTCTGCTTCGGTCAGTTCAGCTTCTTCAGCGGTCGCATCGGTGGAATCGTCTGCTGCTTCGGCGGGGTCGGGCGCTGGTTGGGCGTCGGTTGTTTCCGGTGCTGCTTGGCTTGATTCGTCAGCGGATGCGGCAGCATTGTCGTCGCTGCCACATCCGGCGGCAACGAGTGCGAGAGTGGCGGACAGGGCGGCGACCGCGCGGAGGCGACGCCGGTGGGAAGAGGAAGTGTTGTTCACATGGAGATGTCTAGACAAGCAGAGTGAACGCTGGATGACGACGGCTTGTCGTCGGAACGAATGGTTCCCGAACTCCCTCCGTCGCCCCAGCTCGTCAGAGCGATTGAAGGAGTGGAGGGAGTTGTGCGACCGAATCGAGGAGGTGCGTGTGTCGTTCGCGGCCGAGTTCTCGGTGGCCGAGCTTGCCGGTCGCCACGCCGACAACGCAGCGGGCTCCGGCGTTGGTGCCGGCCTGCAGGTCCACGATGGTGTCGCCAGCAACGAGGACGTGTTCGACCGACTGCACGGCCGTGAGTTCCATGGCCCGGAAGATCAGGTACGGCGCTGGGCGGCCTTGGGTGACTTCGTCGCCGCAGACCACGACGTCGATCGTGGCGTCGACCCCGACGGACCAGCCGAGCGTTTCGAGGAGCGGGTCGGCGATGTCGCGGGCGAAGCCGGTGGTGAGCGCTACCTGGATTCCGTTCGCTCTCAACGACGAGAATGCGTCCTCGACACCGGGAAACGGTGTGGGTGGCTCAGCTGCGTAGGCGGACCGTAGTGCGGTGGCGAAGCGGTGATACATCCGCTCGATTGATTCGTCGTCGGGTTCGTTGCCTGATGCTGCTCCGGTCAGTTCGCGCATCGCCATGCGCTTCTCGACGCCCATCCAGCGTTGGATCGCGTCGGCGTCGATGTCGATGTTTGCGTTGAGTTCGTCGGCGGCCACAGCGTGGTGGAGTGCGTCGTAGACGGCGCCGCCCTCGTCGACGGTGGTGCCGGCCATGTCGAGAACTACGAGTGAGATCATCGCTCGTCCTGACCGGCGGGGCCTGGACGGGTGGTGGCCTGTGGGTCGATGGCGATTCGGTGCCATTGGTGACGTGTCGCTCGGTCGATGGCGTGGTCCAGTTCGGCGAGCAGTTGGGGTGGTGACACGAGGAGGCTCCAGGGGTGGTCGTCGAAATGATCGTCGAGAAACTGGATCGCGGTGGCGAGGTCGAGCTTCGAGTCGCCCGATCTGGTCGGCGGGAATCGGTTGGGCGCCGAAGCGGGCAGCGAGGTCGAGTCGTCCGGGATCGGTGTCGGTGATCCAGAGGTGCGACGCCGCGAGCGTGGAGCAGTGCGGGCCGTAGACACCGAGCAGGATGTGGCTGGCGAACGCCCCGTTGAGGCCCTGTCCGGCGTCGAGTGGAGCGTGGCCGTACTTCAGCAGCGACTTGCATTTCT
>Ga0307966_1000919_pt1 | contig 23924 bp, 25 predicted proteins | sample OrgLakmetagen646_FD_203141 | JGI IMG/M metagenome (GOLD analysis project Ga0307966, IMG submission 203141) | Saline water microbial communities from Organic Lake, Antarctica - #646 | ecosystem: Environmental > Aquatic > Non-marine Saline and Alkaline > Saline | place: Antarctica: Organic Lake... | reverse complement strand
GCGGTCCTTGGGGAGAAGCAAGTGGAGGGCTCTTCTTTCGGCCTGCCTTTGCCCCCTGCTTAGTCTGAGCATTTGGGTGGGAAGATGGGGGGGTGCTGGCAACAGAGGACGTGAAGAAGGGAGCAGAGGAGCCTGCAGCTTGCTCCAATGCAGCCTGTTGTTGGGGTGGGGTGGGGTGGAAAAAGGAAGATGGGTATGATTTAGGCTTGAAGTTACCATAATTGGTTGGGGCCTTTCCAGGGTGCCTAGCAAGCGTGTGAAATAGTGAAACAGTGCAAGGTCAAGGGGGTTAGTCTGAAGGGGCAATGGAGGGTCCAGGCAAGGAGGGAGCAGAGAAGGAGCAAAACAGAAAGATTGGGGAGAAAAGAGGAAGGCGCCCATGTCATTACAGCTGGTTAGCCTCTCTACCAGAGACCTTCTTCTATCCAGCATATACATACTGTGTGAGAGCAGTTTAGTTTGCGAGCCTGTGGGAACCTTGAGATTTGTGATTTCCAGGTGATTTGTTTGATTCAGGAGGTGCAGTGTTGCATACTGTCTCGCCCAAACAGAGCCAGGATAAAAGTTAATGAACCATCCGTTTCACACTGTACATGTGAAGCTCAAATGATTTGTGGTCATGCATGAGCCCAGGAAATTTGTTGGGGGGGAGCCAGGAAATAACTTGAAAGCTGCTGCTCGAAGCGTAAGTGCGCATCTCCATCACAGATTTAACACACTCTTTGTCTAGTGATTTGTAATGGTCTCTGTTTGTAATTAAGGACTGTTCTGTGGTGTTTTTGCACAATCAGAATAGGCAAAACCAAAAAATCGGCATTCCCTTTCACTCCTCTTACTTTCTGCTCTCTGTAGGCAGGCACACACAAAAGCATACCTGGTATGCAGGATCCGCGCCCAACGGTGTATTATTGCGAAAGGGGGGTAGGTGGGCACGTGCACCTCCGCTCGGTGCTTCGTTCCTTGGCTGTTGTTGGACATGAGGAGGTGCAGTTGCTACAGCACCTAGTTGTCCACCTTCAACTGGAAGAGCTGGCCCCCAGTCATCTTGAGGGAGCTGGCCCCCAGTCATCTCGATGGGTAAGGAAGAGAAAAACACAGTCAATAGACCTCAATGCAAGTGTTTAAAATATCTACAATTTATATTTGTAAAGCTAAGCTCAATTTCTGTTTGCAAAGATTATCCGTTTTCTGTTCTTCTGTTGTTTCCTCAAAAACATGTTCGCGCTACAAAATATTTCAAATCGCACCAATCGAAAACATGCTCTCCAAGCGCTTCTACTGTTTTGCCGCTGCAGCGGCCCTGCTGGTCCTGGGCAGCGTGACCCTCAGCCACGCTGCCACGTCCAGCACGGGCAAGTCGATTAACCCTCCTGAAGTGAGTGTTTTTGTGGATTCCAGCCTGTGATGAGACCCATCAAAAGCACCATCCCATCGGGTTGCTTGCTGGTTCACCTCCCAAGCCTAACACTCGTCCCTTACACTTGCCCCTCTTGCAGCTTGAGGAGATCACCAACAAGGTGCGAGCCTTATCCTTTGGGGGGGGTGCATGCCTGGCCGACCTTGCTTGCCAGTGATGCTTCGCAAAACACACACACACACACACACACACACACACACACACACACACACACACACACACAGACAGACACACACATACACACACATGCACACACACACACACATTCATGCACACGCACACATTACACATGCATACAAATACACGCCACACATTTTCACATGCATGCACACACACAACACGCACACACTATACACACATCCAGGTTTTTTTTGATATCGAAATTGGCGGGAAACCAGCTGGTGGGTCAGGGAGTTCTGGTGGAAGTGCTCTCTGCGCTCCTGCACGTGGCATTATCTTCAAATGCCTGTGTATGATCATAGTGCACCTCATAGCCAAAGAGATAAAAAGAAACTGTCTGCCTGAGGAAGGTGGTACTACAGCAACTGTTTCCCCTTGCGCTGCTTGCCTTGCGTAGTTCTTGTATTGGATCACATACCTGAGTGACACACATAGACATACACAAATCCACTCGCATTTGCACATGCACACACACACACACATACACACACACACACGCTACAGGTCGTGTCATCATGGGTCTCTTTGGCAAGGCAGTGCCCAAGACTGTCGACAACTTCAGGTACAATTGAAGGCTCAAAAGCAGTTAAACAGCTCTGCACCATCCAGTGTTTGTATGTACCGGTAGGCGTATGTGTCACACAGACCGACTTGCGGGTGAGCTTATTTCGTACTTGACCTTGTTCTTTGTGACAACCACATCTTCGTCACATGCATTTGTCAACTTGCAGGTCTCTGTGCACTGGCGAAAAGGGCCAGGGCACATCTGGGAAGCCCCTGCACTACAAGGGTGAGTCCAGAAGGCTCTGAGAAGCACGGACCACCGCTAGTTTGCGCCATGCTTGCACCTGTGTGTAGTTACTTTCCCATCTTTATTAATGGTTCAATAATTGTATTGTCTGTAACCTTCTAACCTTAGTGGGAATGGTTCAATAATTGTATTGTCTGTAACCTTCTAACCTTAGTGGGAGGGATTGAACAATAGCGACCTCACTTTGTGCCATGCAGGCTCCTCCTTCCACCGCATCATTCCTCAGTTCATGATTCAGGTGGGTTTGGAGGTTCATTTCTGCAGTTATATCGAGTGGTGATGGTAAATGTGTATGGTGAAGCTGTGTCTACGATTGCACTCTCTTACTGCTACCCCGGCTCAACCGATACCAATACTTGCACTTCAAGTGCTCCCGCAGAGCTTCAGAAAGCTAGTGCGTTTCCTCGCAAGTGAAAGCGCCCTTATACAGGAATTTTTTGGAGCGTAACAATTCAAAATAATATATGGTGTTTTACCCCATCGCAGGGTGGCGATTTCACGAGGGGCGATGGCACTGGTGGGGAATCCATCTACGGCTCTCGCTTTGCTGGTGCGTGGAGGAGGCACGGTGGTTGTGCCCTTGTTGTAGGCGGGCAATTTTGCAGAGATGCTTGCGTTTTAAGAAGCCTAGCTGGTCTGGTGGTGTGTGCCAAAGGCCGGTGCGTGCTGTTTGGTGGTCAAATAATGTGGGGGAAAATAGAGCTTGCCTCCCTCTAGCCTTCCAGGCAGGAGTGATGTTAAGAGTGTCTGTCATACATGAAGCATGCCGGTTGCTCAGTCTAACGTCAGGGTGTGGTGCATGCAATAAAATACCGTTGAATGGCAACAACCTGCCACAAGATTACAAGAAATCAACCTGCCTTGAGGCTGTTATGTGCACGCAATGGAGGCACCATGCACACACATGCATCTCAAGCAAAAATCCATACCATGAATTTGACCGTTTTCTGCAGACGAAAACTTTAGCCTGAAGCACGCCGCCCCTGGGTACCTGTCCATGGCCAATGCCGGAAGTGACACCAACGGAAGCCAGGTACCTGTTGCAGGCAGTTAGCTATCTGTTTGCAAAGATTCATCAGCTAGCACATGGCTGTATAACTCTGTGCTTGTGTTTTTTACATACATCCTCATCCTTGTTAAAACCCAAGTGCAAATGTTTACGTAATTTTGTGTATGTGTTTGCTGGCACACATGTTTTTGTATATGTTTGCTTGTGTGTGTGTGTGTTTTAACAATCGTCTTTCCCACTCTTTGCCTTCCCAACTTATTCTTGTGCAACACCCTTTTTTGCATGTGTGCAGTTTTTCATCACCACAGTTGTGACCTCATGGCTCAATGGAAAACATGTTGTGTTTGGCAAGGGTAAGTGATGGAAGGGACTGTCCTTTTCAAAATTGTAAAAAGGTTTTACTCAACAATGCTTCAAACTATCAAGCCATAAGCCTTGCTACTTTGCAAGAAATGTTAGCACAAACATTGGTTGACTCATCAATCGCTTGAATCTTTTGCTTTGCAGTGATTGAGGGCATGGACGTCGTGATGAAGGTGAGTGTGCTCTCTGCCAAGAACCTAATGCCTACTCAAATTTGATTGGTCCTGTCTACAATAAAAAATGTAATTTCTTGCTGGCTTCTCTAACCCTTCTTTCTTGTCAATTTAAAAAATTGAAGCTACTTGAGCTCCTCATTAAACAATTAGGCTTTGTCTTTAAACATAAAGACCCTGCCCAGAGCATTTGGCAATTCTGCGGATGCAGCTTGTTTCCTAAGCAACGTCATGTTCTTACATTTTCCCCTTTTAGCACCCAGTAGAATCCAACATAGCCAGAGCGTGATTGTTTTTAGAGATGTTGTGATAATGAGCAAGAGCTACCCATGCTGCGAGGCTATCTTGCACATTGCCTTGCATTTAAGAAATAAGCAGTTCTTGCATGTTGCTATACACAGTGCTGCAAGAACATTGCAAGCACTTCTATACACACAGGTCTTTATTTCTGTGAAGACGATTGTTTAACACAGCTTGGCTTTATAGAAGCTATAAGCTACTTTGAGTGGTCAAGACGTGATTCCATGCGTACTTGTCTTTCCTTTTTAGGTGGAGGCTGCAGGCACTGGCTCTGGCAAGCCCAAGCAGAAGGTCACCATCGTGGATGCTGGAGAGCTGTAATGCCTGGGAAAGATGAGCTTGTGTGCCGCCAGCATGATGCCGGGCTTTCTTTCTTTATAGGTTTAGTTTCAGAAACACTTGGAGCAGAGGGGCGTGATAACTCTTGTTGTCTCCTTTTTTCCGTTCGTTGGCGGACCTACTAGTTTTTTCCTGTCGCTTATCGTAATAGTTACGCGATTTTAAGTCTGGTGGTTCTAATTGTGCCTGTGGTGCAAAATCAGTTTAGACAGAAATTCCTGTTTTCCAAAATCATGCTTCATCTACCGTGAAGATACTAGTAGGAATGTGAGGAAATAATCAACTGCTGGTATTCGAGGTTCCTCGCATCGTAAGTAAAATAAAGAGAAAGGGCGACCCAAGGAATTGCAAATTCCCTCATGATTTAAATAACAGAGAACCACAGAGGAATGCCGTTATGAATTAATTTGGCTGGCCTTGCAAAGCCCAAATATTCGACAAATTGTGCTAATCATTTTTGCACCTCGCAATGAGTAGGAGTCGAAAATATCCCCATGGTATGTGCCGTATTCTACATTTTGGAAAAGGATTCCGAATTTAGCAGTTAAACATTTAGTTTCCGAGATTCGGAGGCGCTAATATCGTTAATATATATATATTATACTATAACCCACTACTTCTAATACGTGAGATTGAAGAGCCGTACAATATGGAGCCCGCGTCTCCTGAGGTAATTATGTGCTATACCCACTAAGATTGACTCCTTTTTACGAATACATTGCTCCACCCTGATCTGGTCATGCCTAATCTAGCTGTGACAAACACCGTTTTCAGGCTGTCTCGGCTGCCATCAAGCCACAAGAGCAGGCTAGGCAACCTGGGATTGAGGAGGATATGCAACCAAAGTAATTATGAACAGTTGTAAAAGAAGTGCTGCAGGCAAAAAACAAAGTTTTAATAGCAAATGGAAGCGATCTGCACCCACCCAGGCCGTATATCAGGCTGTCATGTCATTTGGGTAGCCAAGCAAAAGAGCTCTTTCTCAGGTTTCCCTTTGTTCATTTGTTGCAGCACAAATTTCCACTCCTTTTCGAAAGCAGTGCACAAAGTATTGGGTGGCCTCTTGTATCAAACACAAATTATTGTCTGCTTTCCGCTGTGGGCAAGAGTGCATTGAACTGTACTGTGCGAGGGGTGACTTAATGACTTGATTACACTGCTGGTTATTTATTACTCTCACTCAGGCCACAGAGCATCCGCCCAAATTACAAGGTCAGTGTGACGCCGTGCACTTTCTATAATTGCCGAATCTCGTATAGTTCCCCTGATCCAATAGAATTTTCAATGCTTGTTCCGATCTGTTCGTGTGCGACGAGCTTGTAAACAAGCAGCACTAATTTGTAACTCGCACACGCAACCACATCATCAGTAAAGTGTTTGTGCATTGAACCTGTTCTGCAGGGTGCGGGCAAGCTTGCAGGCAAGGTAGCAGTCATCACAGGTAAGGAAATTAGCCAAGCACAGCCTGGTTTTGGAAGCAGGTTCTGACGAGAAAAGCAGTTTTAGCTTCAAACCTCACGTCAAAACTGTGTATTTGCACAGGGGGAGATTCGGGCATAGGCAGAGCAGTTGCTGTGCACTTTGCTCGTGAGTCCGCATCAGGCATCTGTATTATGTACAAGGTAATACGCGCTGTGTGCTCATGCACAAAAACTGGGTGAGCTTGCTGCCGTGCCAGCCGTGGCCACCTTAAGAAGGATGCCTAACTCAGTCATTATGATCAGTCATTTATTACTGAATGACCAAAGAGAATACACGTCCGAAGGATAGCATTCACACACATACACGTTCGCAAGGAGTGGAATGACGCTCATTTTGCGTTTTAAATACTGGAGTGCAGGATGAGGCAAAAGACGCGCAGCAGACAACTAGTATGGTGAATGCTGAGGGCTGTCCGTCCTGCCTGGCAATCGCTGGAGACATTGGGGATCCTAAGGTGCAAGAAATTGGTTGATCATGTCCCTGTAGGTGTATTACTTCCACCTCCTACACAGCTGCAGTCACATGTAATTCCACACATGCACAATTTTGTGACAGACTATCTTCCTCAAATTGTGCGCACGTACCACCTTGAAACTCTGCACCACAACAAAATGCAACGCATTACAAATAGTGAGGTTTTACAATTTTGTCTGTGCTTCAATAACCACGGCATTATCTGCACAATTCCCAAACCAGCCAATTAGCACTCAGCACTGTATTCCATGTTTGGAGCCAGAGTTCGTTCGATCAGAGAGTGCTGATGTACAACACAGTGACCAAATAATCACAGCTTGCCTTCACCCCATTGGCCTGCAGGTGTGTGAGGATGCTATTGCTTCAGTGGTCAAGGAGTTTGGCAAGCTGGACATTTTGGTGCTGAATGCTGCAGAGCAACACTTGCGCGACTCCATCACAGACATCTCTCCTGAACAGCTGCACAGGACATTCAAGACTAATGTTCTGAGGTGTGTCCCTTGCTACAGTTTTAACAGAGGGAGTCAAGCAGGTAGCATAAAGAAAGGAGCAGGTTTTCTTGAAGTATTCAAATATAATGCAATTTTTCCTCTTTTGCTGCAGCATGTTTTACTTGGCCAAAGCTGCACTACCACACCTGAAGCCTGGCTCTTCTATTATCACTTGCACCTCAGTGGTTGCGTACAAAGGTGAGAGGAGGCACCTGGATCACAAAATAGGTAGGTTGATAGTTTTGAGTCGCTTTCTTCTGTTTCAACAAGCAAATGTATGTTCCTACATGACCACAACAAGTGACTCAGCATATTGGTATGCTTTCCATCATATTTAATAACCTAAAACAATGGGATTGGTGGGTCGGAGAGACCTACCAATCCCATCATCTTAAGATCACCCTCCAAGCCATCGGAGGCAGCTAAGTGGTGGCCGTCTAGCAGGCAGAATTGCACGACTTGCCAACAGGCGCATTCCTTTAATTCATAAGTGACCCACTTGTTCCTCAGGCATGAAGCAAAACCTGGATTACGCATCAACAAAAGGCAAGTACCGTGTCTTGACGCATTGCCTGGATTATTCATCAACAGAAGCTTAGTGCCATCACTGACATGGAATTGATTGAGTAGGGTAATATGCAGACGCATGAAATGTTTCGTGTTTAATGTCGTGCTAGCAGTTTGAAATATGAAGTAATGACAAGTTCATCCACCCAACTTCTACACCCTTTTTTGATGCTTTATCCTCTCAGTCACATCTCACCACCTTTGGTGCTGCAACAATCCACCGTGGCTGTAATCTACAGGAGCCATCGTGGTGTTCACAAGAAGTCTGGCGGAACAGCTCGTCAGCAAGGGAATTCGAGTCAATGGAGTGGCGCCAGGTAAAGGGGTAGCTGAACTAGCTTAAAGGCTTGAAGGCTCGGCTCGCTCGTGCTGATGGGCTGATTACATGGGAGCTCAACTGTCTGTGCTTGATCCTGACAAGTTAGCTCACACGCACTGGTTAACATATGTGCACTCACATATAGGTCCAATTTGGACACCCTCACGCACTGGTTAACATATGTGCACTCACATATAGGTCCAATTTGGACACCCCTAATCCCTGCTACCTTCGAAAGAGAAGGCGTGGCAGCGTTTGGGAGTGAAGTGCCCATGAAACGAGCTGGGCAACCCTCAGAAGTTGCGCCAGCTTTTGTTTTCCTGGCTTCTAATTGCTGCTCAAGCTACATGACAGGTGAATAATCGTGTTGTGCAGAATGGAAGACATGATTCGTCCCTGCTTAGGGTCCAAACAGTGATGGGGTTTTAAGCTCCCGCCATGTTCATACCAGCTAAACCTTAGGAAGTACAAGAGTTGCAGCCTGCTTGTTTTGTTATCATATACAGCTGCACGACAGAAAGTGTGACTTATTCTGATGATCAGATAATCAAGCACCTTTAATTTACTGTCCCCTTGTGCAAAACCTGGAGGTCTGTTGGGCTGGCATCATGGAATTATTACGCCCCTCACCAACATCACTGCTCAGCCTTTCTTAATTTAGTGAGCCTGCACTTAGGCCATCCCCAATATTCCGAGGACAAGCTGTGGGCAAACTAAAATTAGTTGTATGATCCTACCTGCCTATGCAGGCCAGGTACTGCACCCCAACGGCGGCGATCCCGTATAAGAAGGCGCCTATTTGATAGAGGAAGTGAATCTTTTAGAAGAGAGTACTGTATAAATGACAGCATTTCAATGAACACCGTAAATGATCTCAGGTTCTGTATTGGAGTTTGCACAATCTAGAAGCGCTTTGTCTTATTTAGGCTGTATTTTTGCCCTTTGCTATGAAATGTGGTTTTAATATTTGTGTTGAAAGTGACTTAAACATCAGCCTGTTTACACTGTGCGAATCAAACATCAAAATGTTAAGAAGGTTGAGCTCTACGTAGCGCAAACTGTAGCAGCACCGCAATAAAGGCAAGGATGTTAGTAGTTTAACCATATCAAGATCTGGAGACAAGTAGTACAGTACCAAATAACTTTTAAAAGTCTGAAATATTTGACTGCCCATTATCGGTTCCGCTGTTGGGCAGAGGAGGCTTTACATGCTCTTCTTAACTGATGATTTAGCATTCCATTTATAAGATGATGGCAGCGGGCTCTACGCCGCATTGAGGCTGTATGCGAGCACTACAATTTCGTAACCGTCTAAACGAGTTATATGTAATAAATTGATGAAGAACCTGTGCAGATATTAATGTCTAAACCACTGCAGACAATCAGCGGCGTCCAAAAGCTCAACCCCAAGGAAGACGTGGGCTTCTTCAACGGCAAGAAGAGTGCAAGAACTTTTCACATTTTTGTGAATACTTTGAAAGAGCCAGTGGACCTGTAAGTCACACACACACACACATACACACACACACACACACACACACACACACACACACACACACACACACACACGCGCACAGACATTCACATACACACACATACACATACATACATGAGCACACACAAGTGCACACAATTGCACACAAGTGCGCACACACACGCTTACATGTATGCGCAAACGTGCACTTGCACACAACAAATTTGCACAAGTGCACAGACACACACACATACACTTGCACACACTTACAACACAACACATATGCACAAACGCACAGAGAACACAGATTACGCACATACGCATATCTGACATGCCTACACACACGCACGATATACACGCAAACGCAAACGGACATACCTTGACTTACCCCAGGCACACACGCACCACTAGACGTAGAACATGTTGCATACTCACTTCCAAGCACACTGTTAGAGCACGCTGCTTTTACAGGAACAAGCACTTATATGCTGTTACAAAAGCTCAAATATGTCAGCGCATGCATGCGCGTATGCATAGAGATACATGTTTACTACCTATGCGCACAGGAGAGATGCAGCAGCTGTGTGTGCAAGCTTTGACCTCAAATTAGTTTGGGGTTAAGCAAATGCCATCAATTAAAGGCACCATATAAGGCACATTCCATCATTCCACAACAATGGAGGCTGAATCATTCTACGGAACTGCGCTTGCAGCTACTATTTCTATGAGGGCGGCGAGATGCTGCGTGGCTCCATTGAACCGGGAAGCAACCTGTACGTGGGGACGTACATCTTCCACCAGGTGTGTGCTCCATTCTCAGGTGTGTACAGCCGGCCAAAAGGCTTGTCGACTGCCTTTGTTGCCTTCAGATGTCTACACAACAAGTGCATCTCAGTCATCACCTTGTTTAGCAAACACCAGGGTAACACACTTGCACACATCGCAACTTGTGTGCTGGCACATTTCACAGATACTTGACACCAAAAACTGTTACTGAGTTAAGTGCAGTCACCGTATTTTGCCTTGATGTTAATGTTGATAAGCAACGGACCATAAAAATCCCTGATCCCTGCGCTGGCAAAGTCTTCACCTGTCACCTGCCTCGCAAAAGAGGCAAGGAGGTTAGACAAGGGGCGCAAGTTTGTGCAGTCTATGTATCTGTGGAGCTGGGCGGAACTCGAGGCGCAATTCTGGCTAACTATTGTGGCATGCCCAAAGGGCCCTCCCTCACCCCCGATTCCTCAAAAACCTTGGATCAGAGCACCCTCTCGCATTTGTGCACTCACCGGCATCCCCCTCTTGGTCCTGTCCTGTGCTCCAACATGCAGAAGTGGCAGGCAGGCAGGTATAGAGGAAACAGTGCTGAGCCGCTGCTCCTTCCTTTTCTCATTGCTCGTTGCTGTCACAAGAGCCCGTGTGTGCAACCAAATTTTTCAGCGAGGCCCTCTGCTCTTTGCCTGCAGTTCAACTATGTAGCGAAAATAATTGTCCCTTCCTCACACTCCAATCCGCAGTGGAAGGTGAAGCGGCAGGGGGACAAAGCGCTGCTAGGTCTGTATGCCGGCCAATCTGCCATTGTCACCATTCACCCACGCGGCTGCTCTGCCACCTACAATGCGGGTACGGTGGACTGGAGAGATGTGGGGGACGCCGACTGTACCACCAGCATACCCACGCCCCATGGGAACTACGCACTGCGCAGCTCGGTGCAGGGAATGCAAATCTGGGTGCGTGTGTGTGTGCGTTTACGCATGTGTGAGTGAGGGAGTGTGGTGCTACCTTGGTGTGTGTGTGCCTATGCTTGTATGATCAAAAATGTAGAGACGGAGATGGAGGGAGTGTTGATTGCTTCCAAGGGTGAAAGTGTTCTGCTCTAGGTGTGCATACAAAGTTTAATGTCTCTTCATATGTTAAGCAATGATTCACACACCTACATACTACACTAGCACACACTGATCACGCACGTGTTGCTGACCTGCTCATGTATGCCTCAACTTAACTCCCATGTCACAGGCTCTGCAGTGCGTGCCTGAGAATGCAGTGGAGTGTTTAAATAAAGCACACACGCACATTGGTTGCTGACCTGCTCATGTTTGTCTCAACTCGCATTTCACAGGCGCTGCAGTGCGTGCCTGAGGATGCAGTGGAATGCCTGAAGGTGCTCGTGAACTGCATGTTAGGAGCCTGCCCAGCGGGCGTGCTCAAGCGCATGCTGCGGCACCATCCATCATTTGGCATTTTCGGACGAGACAATGTAGTGTCAGGTGAACTGATGATGGCCGACAGCTAGGTTTGCATGCTTACATAATGACGTGCATGGGTCCATTCCAGGGAAGGTGTGTGTGTGTGATTGCTTGCACATAGCGTCCTTGATTTGAATGAGAGGTGATGCTGTGTCGATTGAGCTCAAAGCTTGTGTGCACGTGAGTGAACGTTTGAGCGGGGAGCGCTGCCTACCATTGTCCGAGCAGCAACCCTAGGCAGCTAACTTGCTGCAGGAAGCAGATATTTATAAATGTAAATTTTAAATGGTGTATGCACGCGTGTGGCTGGTGATCTGTTTACATCTCCTGTGCGAGCCCAAGTTATCGGTTCAAGCGCAAGCACCCGCTTCAGATGATGTGTCAACAGGCATTCCCTTGTGCTTCATACGTAGCATGCTTTTAATCCACAATAATTTATACGTATACGTACTTGCGTATTTGTGACACAGCATGCTTGTGTGGCCTCTCCCTCCCACCTCACAGATCTGCCCCCTCACTCTTTCATGCGCTTCAACACCAACCGTGACCTGGACACCAGCTCTCGTGGTTTGGGGGCCACGCCCACAGTGCCGGTCACCAGCTGCGGGGAGGAAAACCTGACCATGAACGATGATAAGTAGGTGGCAAGGCTTTGCTTGATCTGTGTTACGGACCAGGCACGTGCCATTTCACGCCATGACTGCAGGCCACGGTCACCTGCAGTTCCTGACTAGCACACCGTTCGTTGTCATGCTGTGCTACCTTTTGCTCAGAGCACAGCAGGTGCGACTCCGCTCTGACTAGATGATAGCTATTGTGTGCATGTAAGCGTGTGCACGTTTGTGTTTTCTTGTGTGCGTGTGTAGATATCTGTGCGTGTGTGTACCTCTGAGTGTGTATGTGTGCGCGCTTTTGTGTGCGTCATCTGAGGACTGAGTGCACAGAAGATCATTCGGCAGGGAAGATGCAACCTCTCTTTTTGGAGGTCCCTACTTCCTAGCAAAGCATGACACCGTATTTGTGCCTCCCTCACCACGCAGGTACTACCCCTGCCAATCCATATTTGTGCACGAGTTTGGTCATGCCGTAATGAACCTCGGGATGCCCACTGACACACGCCAACGATTACAGGTGGGCATACGCGCGACGATTACATGATTACAGGTGGGCATGTGCGCAACAAGTATGTGATTACAGGTGGGCATACGCGCAACAATTACATGATTACAGGTGGACATATGCGCAACGAATACAAGTGTCCATGTGCGCACGGTTGCCGCAATAGCTGCAGTGGTATACGAACTCCTTGCAAGGCTGAGCATACTGGGCCAGCACTTTCCCAGTACAATTAGTCAACCTACCTTGCCTGTGAGCACGACACCTGCATGTTTATTATGGCACGTTTGTGTCATTTAATGCACTTTGTGGTGCAATCTGGCTATAGTAATTTCCATTCATGATGCCTTGACTGTGTCCTGCCTACAATCTATGCCTAATAAAGATGTCCTGCCTACTACTATATATGCCTACCATATGTGCCTGTGTGTATGTCCTGCCTACTATATGTGCCTACTCTAGCATCGTAGCAGCCTCAGGGTTTCCCTGCCAGGCAGTGAATGCATGCCTACAATTATGAGGACGCATCATTTTTGCCCAAATCCAGCCCTATCCCTAACAGACGACTCACACTAGAGGCTTACCAGGGATGCACGAGTGCTTGAGAGATAAAAATATTTAAAGGAAGAAGCATGCACGTTGTATGTACTATCTTCCATGTAGGAATCAGCATAGGCATCTGTCTTTAATGCGATCAAAATGTGATAAAAACGCCGGAGCCTGATATGGCTGCAGTGCATGGGTGCGCAAGTAACGCCTTACATGCTCACGTGCAATGTTGGTATCAGCCACTGATTGGTCGTTCTCCTTTTGAATGTTCCACACATGTAACACACAATGACTGATTGGTCGTTCTCTTCCAATGTCCACACATCTACACATGTAACATCCACCGACTAATTGGTTGTTCTCCATGAATACATCGCACATGTAACCCCCACTGACTGATTGCTTGTTTTCCTTCAATGTTCACACATCCACACATGTAACACCCACTGATTAAGTGGTCTTTTTCCACAAACAGATCGCACATACAATACCCACTGCTTGGTTGTTTTCCATTCATCATTCACACAGGAGGCTTACCAGGCAGCAGTGCACGAGTGCATTTACCCGCACGGATGCTACATCATTGTCAATGAGCACGAGTACTTTGCTACAGGTAAGGCTAGGTTCAGGCTGAGGGCTGAAGGCTGGTCTGTCAGGAACCTGTACTAGATGGTTAATGTGGAGCTTGGGTGGACCTGCATCTGGGTTTTATGTTGACGTAGGGATATGCAGAGGTTTGGGTGTGCAGAGGAGTCTTCACATTGCTGTGCACGCAGAGAGGCGCGTATGTTCACGTGCGGTTGCATGTTTACGAGCACAAGCAACTGCCCATACAGACGAGCAAGCAACAACACAATTTCCACGAGTGCATTCTCTACAGGCTGAATCGCGATGCACTGCTTTCCGCAATTACGCACACTTGTGCACGCCTGACTACTCGTTTGCGTACCATGTAGCCACGGAGGCCTGGTTTGAGAGCACGATACGTAAAGACGTCAATGGTGGCTTAAACTCAAGAGATCTCGTCAAAAGGAGGGACCCTCGGCTGGCCTCTATCATGGCTGAGCTATTCGGTGATGCCACCTGGAGGTCAGCAAAGTGAATGGTATAAGAATTTGCAATGGAGCTTGCTTTGTTGGCCAAAGGCCAGCTTTGTGCATACTTGCTTTGCGGCAGCCTGACAAGCTTGGATTGGACACATGTTCTAATTCTATAGTTGCAATGAAGCAATTTATTGTGAGCCAAATGGTGTCTTTGACCGGAGTCTTAGAATGGCCTGCTCAGCAATTGGCACATGACTTGTGTGGTAGAAATACCATGGTGTTTAAGACTTGTATGCACAAATAATATTGTATGAAAGAGTAAGCCTCTGCCTCAATCTTGCTTGCTTATTGTAAACATGCACGCACCTTCACACATACACACATACACAGTACTCTTTCTCCCTCGCGTGCGCACACACCAGCGTACATGTAAAATCAAGCACGCATATGCATGCACATGCACATGCAAACACGTACAAATACACACTTGCGTGCAAACTCATATGCATGCACGTGCACAGGTTCCACCACAACTGCCCCCGGCCGCTATCCTTCCATCGCAGCTCGCAGCTTTCACCTGCAGATCCTGTCAAGCCACCAAATCCAACTCCTGTCTTAGAGTCTGACCAACAGGCCCAACTGGCGCAGCTGCATACTCAGCTGTCGCAGCACCAATCCACCTCTGTGAGCCTAAAACATGGCCAGCAGCAGCTTGCACTAGCACAGCAGACGCTGCAGCAGCAGCAAGCAACAGCGCAGCAACATCAACATCAGCAGCAGCAGCAGCAGCAGCACGGTCGTGCATCTCATCAGCGGCAGATTTCCATAGAGCTGCATCCCCCTGCACAAATGGATGACCCTCCCACTAGTGCTATGGCCGAGTCTGCTCAAGCGCACAAGGAAGCCTTGGAAGGGGGGCCAATCGGCACAGGCGACCCGGCAGGTGAGGGTGTATGTGTGTGTGTTACGTCGGTGCCTGTGTCTATATCCACGTTTGTGTGTGAGTGTTTGCGTGTGCTTGTGCATGTATTTGCTTGTGTGTGTCTCTTTGTGTGTGCGTGTGTGTATGTGCGTGTGTACGCTTGGACGTGCAAATGAGAGTGCGGATTTGAATGGGTTTAGGGCCTGAGCAAAAAGGCTGCCTACGCTCAGTACTGAGTCATGCATGCATATGCACAACATTTGTTTCCTCTGTGTTCAATGTTCAGCATCGTGCTTGCACTTACATCATGCCTTGTTTTGCGAAATTGTCATCATACAATCATTTTTCCTGTCCCATTCCTCTTCGCAGGCAGCTCCAGCTTGCTGTCTTGGCTCTTGCCGGCCCTGCCTTGCATGCCTTCCTTTTCTCCTGCAAAGCCACCTGCGCTCTCTGAGTCTCAGCCTAGCTCTCAGCAAAAACAGCACCACCGCAAAGATTTGCAGCACCCTCAACAACCACCTCAACAAGAAGATATTTCCCCTGGTCTTCCATCTCCATCTCAGCAGCAGCATGGATCACAGCTAACTCAACCTCAGTCACGAGAGGAGTGGGAAAGGAAGCACGCACAGTGGAAAGTCGAGTACGCGCAGTGGGAGGTAGAATGTGCCAGGAAAAAAGCAGAGCGGGTGAGTTTTATGTGTATGTTTGTGCGTTTGTGGTGCTTGCTTGTGTTTCTGTTTGTACCGTACATATGTGTGTGTATGTGTGCATAAGTGTGGCTGGCGTGCTGTCTTAAATCATTCACAACCCGAATGCACAACAGATCCATACGTCATGCGTGGAGCATTTGTTCCTTACATTTCTTGCTGAAACACTTACCTGGAGCCTGTGTGAGACGAACTCTGTACCTATAGAGGCAGTCATGTCATAATGGCACTGTGCAACGGTAGGATGTTGCCCAGCCTTCAGCATGTGCATCCCCAGTCCTCGGCAGAGGAACAGCAAGCACTGGCATGTGCTGCGTTCAGTTTGCAAACTTGGTCGTGTATGATTTCTTAAATTGCAGGCTGAATGGGAGCAGAAGCGCGCGCAGTGGGAAAGAGAGAGGGCTTTATGGGAGCAGGAAAATGGCATAAGTCAAGTGTCCTAGCAAATTTTAAGCGAAAACTAAGTTTCAAAAGACTGCCTTTTAATTATGGGACGAAGCAGTGTTCCCTGCTTATTTTTTGAAGGTACTGTAAATCACACATCCCTCATCTGCTTGGCATGACAGCATGGCATGACAGCAATTTGACCTGACAGCTTGGCATAACAGCAATTTGACCTGACAACCTGACATGCCTGTACCCTTCCGTGATCTATCGTTTTACAAATTCATGCATATAACATAGAACCATGTTTATCTAAGGCACATGGTGGGGGGCTGCTTGGTGTAGGCACCTCCCAACTCGTGCATAGGACCTCCGTACTGGCTGAGATTCTTAAGTATGGTTAGGTTACATCGCTATATATGCCTCTGGGGGGCATCTGAGCGGGAGCTTAAAAAAAGCCTGTAACAAAACCAAAAAAGGCGCTAGAAAAGAAAAGAATAGAAAAACGCAGATAGTATAAACACTACTGGCAAGGATTAGAAAAGGACGTATTGTGTTCTGCACCACCCAATGGATGCAGAGACACACAACATCCCACCTGGAAAAAAAATAAGATAAGCTTTCCAGTGGGATCAGGTGGTTGGGAGGCAGAAGCCTGCACACCACCAGGAGTATAGCTCTGATATTTGTGGGGGTTGTGTTGGATGTCTCATCTGTATGTTTTTTGTTGCGGATCTGATTGCATGAAGGCTTTGTTTTTCATGAGTGCTGTGGCATGTAGACCAGTAACTCCGAGGCTGTGGAGTGAATTCCTTGTGTGGCTGCTGTAAATGGTACCTGTTGCTCCTAGCAGGATGGTGTGAAGGGTTTTGTGGTGTCGCTCTGAGTAAGCAAGGTATTAGCAGATTATGTTATTCTCGTGCCTTTTCTGCTCGTTGAGTAGGGGAAGTGTCCACACAGTATTTGATTTCAATTAAATGCATATCGCATGTGTTTGGTTGTACCTATGTCTCTTGGTTTCATAGCCAGGGGTATGGATTGGCAGTGCCATCTGCTAGGTTGTCACGGGCAACTCTTCTTGCACTGTTGGCAGACCTAGTTTGATATGTGTTTGTTATGTTTCGCTCGTTTGGAGCGTGGCTGCTGGGTCGGAATGACTATGATTGCATCTGACTTGCTAATCTTCCGCCGCTGTTGTGCATTGAGATTGGAAGGTAAGAGCCAGGTTGGAATCATTCCTATCTGTGTCTCCTCCGAAGGGTGTATGATACCTTGTTATACCATTTTTATTTCACGACTGCCTACCTCTGCTTGTGCTAGCAGGCATGCACCCTGTGTACCTTGTTGGATTGCTTTTATAATTATTGTGCCTTTTAATGATCATTTTATTTATAATGGGATGCCTGCAGCCTGACAGCACGTGGTAGATGCCGTCAGCTTCTGGCAGATGGGGTAAATTGGTGGGCCTTCTATATGGTTGCACTTAGCGGCTTTGCTTCTGGTTGTATATTTAAACCTGTGCGGCACAGCACGACATTTTTCTTTTCTCCAAAGGTGACGCTTGCATTTTTTGTAAATGAGTTGCATATGTCTTTCTCGACAATGCCTTCCTTGATCAGTCCTTGGTATAATTTGTGTAACACTCTGTGGACTGATGGTTTGAAACCTTTTTAAAATAGGACCTCTGCTACATTCTCCAAGGAGCCTCCGCCCGTTACTCTCCACATCATCCTTTTGGGTGTGGGCGGCACCATCTACAACACCCACACTCTGAAGCTTTTCAAGGAACTGGGTCTTAATTCTCAAAGAGTGAAGAAGCTTGCCTCCAAGCTCCATGTACACTCTGTGAACTTTGCTGCTAAACTTGTCCATACCAGACATGCCCAATCCAGTTCTGTTATCAACTCTCATCAGGAGCCGGTTTCAGGTCAAGCCTGCAACCCTCCTGATCCCCATATATTTTTCCTTTTTGCGGTGGAGGAGCTTTACGGTACTCGGTACCAAAGTGGCCCCTTTTCCTTAATTAATGTGGGGAGTGGCTTTCACTGCCTGCGTAGTTTCTTCTTTTTCTTTTCTTTAGGACCTAGTTTGCATTGGACGTGCATGTGTGCTTTTACTCAAGATCTGAGAAAATGGAGAGCTTGTCTGCTGGAGGCCCTGATTGGCCGGTGTTAAGAGTATCTGATAGGCAAGCTGGGCATGGGTTTTCCTCTCTTTCTGGCCAGAATATGGATGAATGGGGGTGGGCGTCGGTGTTGATGTGGATATCATGGCCACTTTGACTTCCCGCAGAGCACTTTGCTATGGCATCAGCGCACTCATTCCCTAGGATGCCAGCATGAGCTTTAAATTTATAGAGATGGATGGTGTCTTTATATAGTGGACGATGTGGATGTGGTGTACGATGATTTCTAGGAGTTTGGCATGCATATGCCGTTTCATGCGCTGTGGGTAGAGGATGCTATTCTAATTTGCCATAATGCACCAGCACTGTCTGTTGCGACACGGGTGTGTTCATTTATCAAAGCAGCAGCAATTTCCGCTAGCTCGGCTCTGCTTATGGTTTTGCTGATGCTTGTCCATCCAGGATTTATTGTGGTGATTTTGTTGAATTGAGGGTGGTAGACTCAGCTCGAATAGACTGAGATCTATTTTATTTGTTTGTAATACAACTCCCATTTGTGAGCGAAGGCTCATTCTCTCCAGTTAGGGGCCTTGAGTTGTAGCAAGCGCTTTTGTTGTACATGATGGGAGGGGACCTGGCCGTGTAATGCATTGCTTATGTCGCCAATATTTGCATTGATAACTGTGTTTCTTGAGTCCTTGGGGAGCGTACATATTTTTGCCATTCTTGGCAGTATCCTTTCAGTTGGTGGTTAAAGAAAAGGTATGGTGCGTGCTTTTTTTAATTTCCAGATTGCCGCTAGTGATGAGTCTTGTTCTATTTTTTTCCTAACCAAAATGGGTCGTTTGTAATGAGTTGCTCCCTGGCAGCTTTGTTCCAGACTACTAGGATGTGTATGCCTCGCTTAGCTTCTGGCAGGGGTGGTGCTTTGCGTTTCTGGAAGAGGAGTAGCATGTTGTGCACTTTTGTCTTTGGGATATTTCCAGAAGGGGGACACTGAGGCCTAAAATGGGTATGGTTTTTGCATGCTCCTAGGGTATGGCTCCCCTAATTTGCACGTTTCAAGCTCAGCTCTGATATGTAGATTCCAGTGTAGCTGAGCTGGAAACTTGCAAATTGGGGGAGCCATACTTAATCGGCAGCGGCGTGAACCCTACTTTTTGAGCAGCCATATGCTGTATCTGACCAGCCAGCGCACCAAAACTGGTGATTTATAGTATTTGAAGTCCTTATAATAAATAAAGATCATTGCAAGAGAATTGGGGCAAAAATACTAAGTGGTTGGTGAGATCTGCAAATTAATGTGTCATTCCCCCTGGAAAGCACCCATCTAGGGTACAGGTGCACGACGTGTGCTTTTAGTCCCGTCATTCTGTACGCAGGGCGACTTGTCTGAATCTGAGCACATGCTCGGGTAGCTTATGAAGTCAGCATCAGTTCGAAGCTAGGTTGGGTCCAATTTGATGAAGTGACGTGTGAATAATTGCACCTTTCATGCAAAAAGGAGTATGTTTTGGCTTTTGCCCAGTGTCCCTCCTCTGGGATATTTCCGAGGATAATGCAAGACTCCTTGATGTCAGTGCAGGTTCTGTTTAGTCAGTGTTGGTGCTGTTTTCCATCCAATTTGGGAGCAATAGGAGGTAGCGGTTGCCTCCTGATAAACAAGGCAAATGCGTTTGCATGTTGCTTTACTTTGAGTGTGTGCTTATCGTCATACATCGGGTGGAGAGTCCAGTAAACTGTGTGGAGAACGCAATTGTTCTGGGACCAAACTTCTGCCTCCTGGGTGGGCTGTACAGAACTCTTGAAGCTCTGGGGTAAATTATAGAGGTGAGGCCATTCTTTCTGTTTTGACCAGGGCATGGATGCGACCGGCTGGGCAGAGCCCGACAATGTGAGCATTCAGCCTTAGTATTGTTGCCTGTCATTGAAATACATAGGAGTCGATGAAGTAGTCCATGGATTTTTGTCGCAAGGTCTTGAACAGGGGGATTCAGCAGAGCGTGTTTGCCTTATTGACGAGCAGAGTTGTATGCATCCTGTAGAATGCTGAGGCGCTGAGGGGTGATGATGTGATGATGGTGCCGGAGCATTTACCATTGATGCCATACATATCACCTCTGGGAAGATCTGGGACCTGGGAAGTTTAACTTTTGTTAGCCAGTCCTGTGCTTGTGGCGGTTGGCTAGGTGTGTTGTATTACTCACTGTCATGTGTTGCCTTTGGTACCGGAGGTAGTCTGATAAGATCAACCTGCCAATTCCATAATCCACAGTTGCCTGTACCCTTGATATCGTTTTGTGGGTCATTAGGTTGCATGTTGAATCGAAATTTGTCCCTGATATGTTTTCCTAGCGTAGATTTCCATTGCGGAGTATGCCTGTTGGGATCCTCCAACCCTTGCCGGGTCAAGTTATCCATGTTTTTGCCTGTGGGCTCAACTCTTATTCCAAAGGTGGACATAGTGCTTGTCTCGTACTCTTCCGCCATTTTTACATACCTAGTTAGGGTTTGACCTGATAATCTTTGCTGCTTCCCATGTTGGCTCCCAGCTGATCAGCCATATTTAGCTCTCCGTCCGTCCACGCCGAGTTTATTTCCCGTTGCTCCTATTATTTCAGAGAGGACCTGGCAGGCTAAACAGTGCCATTCTTCTTGGTCTGCACTTGGGCTGGCATCATGATTGTGGTAACAAATAAGTTGCATAAGGCAATCCCAATGGGAGGTGCAAATGCATGTGCTTCGTTGAGTCATACCTTGCTCGTGGTCGGATTCTAATTCATCCGTTCTTTCCTTGCTATGTGGTGTCCAATAAATTTTGCTAGTATTGCCAGAGCATGTCTGTGGAGTGTTGGTTAAATGACGGAAAGAAGTTATGACCCGTTCTTTCTTCTTCATCAGACGCTTGCTCTACATACAAGAAGAAGCGCCTCTTTCGGTTTGGTGTTTGTGTTTCTTGCGCGTTTGTGTGTGGAGGCGTGAAGGTGTTTTGGTGGTAATTAGTGATGTTGGGGGGTTGTGCAATGGTTGCTGGAATTTTTACAAGTGCAACATGCCTAAATGGTACGCGTGTGGGGCTGGTTTCTGTTGGGTGAAGCGCTTGATGGCGGAGCTCAGAAATCTTCTTCCATGTCCAGATGGCAGGCAAGGCATCTAGTGTGTTGTTTCTTGAGTCCAATGCAGTTATCTAGCAATATTGGTGTTTAGGATTTTTTTCTCTTACATGTACAGGTATACTTGCACACTGGTATACTTGTGCTTAGGATTGAGCAGTCGTTTGGGTACATTTTCTGCCTTTGCATGATAAAACTCCTTGTTCATTAGGGCTGTTAGTCTACTTAAAGCAATTAGTTGTTTCCTTTCACCAGCCTTCCATATACCCTTTTCAGTTTCGTGCCAGTCATTGTGTACGTGCCATTTTGTTGGCGAGTTCATGCAAGACAGTGTATGCCCAGTGCCATGAGGGGCTGTGTTATTGCTTGCACTAGTTTGAAGAATGAAGAAGAGGGAGCTGTGCCACCTAGGAACACTGATAAGCTTAATTCGTTCATTGAGCAAGGGCATTTTATTGATGCCTTTTACCAGGCGTATTTAGCTTGTATGTTCGTTAATTCGTTGTCTCGTTCGCATATTGTTCTTGAGCTGACGTTTTATGTAGCCAGGCGACTGAGATCCTATTGTCGTATTTGTGACCTGTGTCAGAAAGCACACGAGCAATCATTTGGTCCCAGAGATTAAGTTCTACGGCCGTGCATGGCGTGACAGGAAAGGAATATGCCAGGCCTGGTATGATCGCCTTACGAATGACATCATGGGTTTGCCTTGATGAGGCGCTAGAAAAATCAAGGAAAAAGGGCTACTAGGCACTCAGCCACAAAAAAGGCCATACCATACACATCTGGCTGGCTGGTTCAAAGAGGTCGAGTTGGGCTATCCTCATACCGAGGTGGAAAGGCAAGCTGCCAGTAGCGGTGATGTGTGCGAAGGCTGACAAGATGTTCATGCGGACCAGCAAAATGTGCTCCTCATCCCGAACAGTGTGCGAGTCACATTTGTCATGAATCCTGAGCTCATAAGGAGGCCTTCTGTTCCTGTCATGAGGAGGTGTGGTGGTATAGCTTTACCTATGTCGCACCTACTACTCTCAAGGAGAAAGTGCAAGCAGAGTGGTGAAAGAAGCATCCAGCTCCTTTTAACTGCTTATTCTCTCCAGATCATATAAAAGCTGATGAATTAAAGAGAGTGAATGCATTTATGTGTATGCATGTATGCATTAGATTAGCGTTGTGTGATTGAGGCACTGTTAAGCATGAAAAAATTGCAACGCATGTATGACTAGGAAGATGGCTGGTCTTTTCTATAACGTAAGATTAAAAGAAAAAAGGGTTTACAAAGGGGGTAACTGCTGAGTACTCGCAGAAGTACTCTAGTTCTTGGAGGCGAGTGCAACTGAACGTCAGTTAGTACTCTTTTAGCACAGCTTGCGCTGTGCTAACCATCCTTTTTATGCTTGTGCCTTAGATAGTTGGCAGCTTAGTTTTAAGCTTTTGCTCTCCTTGACTTCAGCAACTTGCTGCCCTTGGCCTGTTCCTTCCTGTTTTGTGTGGTCCCAGAGTGTCTGTTTCTCCTGCCCCTTTTTGTGTGGCAAGCTCAGTTTTTGTTGGCAGGTATGGGTGTCAACGGCCCAGATGTGTTTTTTCGTTTCTCTGCTAGGAGGGCTAGGAGGCAGTTTAGTGTCTCTTTGGTATTGGGCACAAGTGTAAGAATCCCCCTCCAGCAGTTCGGTGGACACGAGCCGGAATAGAACCGGCAGCCATTGGATGGAGGCATATAAAAGCAATTCAGCTTAACTTGCAGTTAAATGGCAACTGCAGTTGAGAATACTGCATGAAGGTCCAAGAGAATTTAATTGAGCCAGAAAAGACTGAGTACCTAAAATTATTGGTATGGGTAACATAGCTACCACTCTGCACAATGAACGATTTGCCCCTGCCACTTCGAAGTATCCACCCCCCTCCATTACTAAAGGTTTGTTGCCTCTTTGTTTCTGCAGAGATAGAAGGTAATCAGTGCAGCATCCGGACGGCTGAGGTTAACCTCTTTTTGTCTGAGCATGTACAAGGATTTGGACAAACATGTGTTGAGGATGGAATTTCAGCAGGTTCAGATTGCGTGCACACCATTTAAGAGTGGAGTCTTGCAAATGGCATGGTGGTTCTAGAATTTGTGATAAATATGAGTGTGGAGAAGTTCAAGATGAGAAGCATGTGCTTTTCTATTGCAAGTGTGCTGAAGTGTGCGAGCTGCGCATGAGATACAAAGACCTTTTTGAAGGAACGTTTAAGACTCTGCGTGCGTCTGCTCCTTCGAGCTCTGAATTTATTCCTTTCTTGGCTTGTCATCACAGTATCACTGATTTTGAGATCAATGCATTCC
>Ga0307966_1000917_pt1 | contig 23971 bp, 20 predicted proteins | sample OrgLakmetagen646_FD_203141 | JGI IMG/M metagenome (GOLD analysis project Ga0307966, IMG submission 203141) | Saline water microbial communities from Organic Lake, Antarctica - #646 | ecosystem: Environmental > Aquatic > Non-marine Saline and Alkaline > Saline | place: Antarctica: Organic Lake... | reverse complement strand
TTTATTGACAGATGCTGTTATAAAGCATCCTTATTCAGTGGTACTGCTCGACGAAATAGAAAAAGCCCACAGCGATATTTACAACATTTTATTGCAAGTCATGGATCATGGTACCTTAACTGATAACAATGGTCGTAAGGTTGATTTTAGAAACGTTGTATTGGTAATGACCACTAACGCGGGTGTCCGCGATACGGTTAAAAAGTCTATTGGTTTTAAACAGCAAGACCATAGCCATGATGCAATGAGTGAAATTAATCGTACTTTTACGCCTGAGTTTAGAAATCGACTCGACAGTATTGTCTGGTTTAACCACCTCAATGAAGAAGTTATTTTGCAGGTAGTTGATAAGTTTATTATTGAGCTGCAAGCTCAACTAGATGCAAAAGGCGTATCGCTTGAAGTGAGCGACAAGGCTCGAGAGTGGCTGGCTACGCAAGGTTACGATAAGAGTATGGGTGCTCGTCCTATGTCTCGCTTGATTCAAGACCACCTCAAACGCGAGTTAGCGTCAGAGTTGTTATTTGGTCAGTTGAGTAAAGGCGGAGAAGTTAAAGTAGGCTTACGCAACGACAAGCTTACCTTTAAGTACAGCAGTATCGAGGCTCGTAAAAGCGAAGCGTAATACCTCATTGGGTATTACCGTCTTACCTCATTGGGTATTACCGTCTTTATGTAAGTCAACAAAAAACCCGCTATTTAGCGGGTTTTTGTTTTTTAGTTGTTGCAAACTTTCTGCAAGAGCATTACAAAATTATAATAGCATTACAGAGCATTTAACGAGCGCGATAAATGATACGGCCTTTACTTAAATCGTAAGGCGTCATTTCGACAGTGACTTTGTCGCCTGTCAAAATACGGATATAATTTTTACGCATTTTTCCGGATATGTGAGCTGTCACTACGTGACCATTTTCTAGCTCAACTCGAAACATCGTGTTAGGAAGCGTGTCTAACACCGTGCCTTCCATTTCAATACAATCTTCTTTTGCCATTTACAGCAGCTACCTCAAATAGGGTTGATTAATTTTTGCCGCGCGAACCTTACCTAAATTAGGCTGGATAGTAAAGTGTTTACTATGAATAGGCATAAATTTTTGATGATTACGGGAAGCTTTGCCACATATCGTTGATTAAACGCTGAAATGGGCGAAAGGCTGTTTTGTAATTCATTTTTCGGCATTCATCAATTTGAAAGCCTAAGTACACAAACTGCAGCCCCATCGCTTGGCTTTTCTCAATTTGTTGCATGATCATGAACTTACCTAAGGAGTACTTTTCATACTCTGGCGAGTAATATGTATATAAGGCCGACAAGCCATCTTTTACTTTATCGGTAACCGCAACAGCGATTAAGGTACCGTCTGATTTGCGAGCCTCAATAAAAATAGGTTGTTGCCATTGGCATCTAACAAAGTTTCGATATTGTTCATAACTTGGCGGATACATACTGCCATCTGCATGCAGGGCTTCAATATAACGCTCATAAAGTGGGTAATAATCATCTCTTTCGTGCTCGCTCACGCGAACGAGCCAATCTCGATTTTTATTAAGTACGCGCTTTTGACTTTTTGTTGGCGTAAAACACTTACTGACTACTCGAATCGACTGGCAACGATCACAGCTAGGACATTGGGGGCGATAGAGCTGTTCGCCGCTGCGCCTAAATCCAGCATGCATTAATTGTGAGTAAGCGTCTGATAGTTCTTCTGATGGCGCCATGCTTACAATTAATTGTTCTTTGTATTCGGGTAAGTAATTGCAGGTAAATTGCTGCGTAAGTCCAAACTTCATATTATTCAAAACTCAGATCTTGCATTGCCCAACAATGCTGTGCTTCATTTCTGCGTAACGCAGGCTGCAACAGGTCGATGAAGGTTTCTCGTTTAACGTCCACACAGCCTAACTTAGCCAGATGGGGGTTAACCATTTGACAGTCTATAAATTTCAAGTCGTAGCGCCGCATTTGACCGACCAAGGCCCACAGAGCAGCTTTGCTAGCATCGGTTTTTAAATGAAACATGGATTCCCCACAAAACGCCCCGTTGATACCAATACCGTATAGACCACCGACAAGTTTAGCCTCACTGTCCCAAATTTCGACAGAGTGTGCATATCCTTGTTGATGTAAGGTTTGGTATGAGTGGATCATGGCAGGGGTTATCCACGTGGTGTTGTTGTACTCGTTATCTTCTACCTTTATGGAGTTCCGGGGAACGCCTGCGCAGTGCTCTATAACAGCATCAAAAGCCATATTCATAGTGGCAGTATATTGCTGGTTGCGCACACTTTTACGTAAGCTTTTACTTGCTTTATAGTTGTCTATGTAGATGATGCCGCGTGGGTTGGGAGACCACCACAGTAAGGGTTCGCCCTCACTAAACCAAGGGAAGATGCCGGCTTTGTAAGCATTAACTAAGCGCTTTGGCGATAAATCACCGCCAAAGGCTAATAAGCCGTTAGGTTCGTCTAAGGCTAAAGATACTGAAGGGAAATCCAAGCTGTGATCAAGTTTAAAAAGCTCAATCATCCTTAGTCCCTTCTCTAGGTTAACAGTAGCAATTAGCGCTGGTGAATTACAGCGCGTCTAAGTACTTTTCGGCATCAAGAGCAGCCATGCAACCTGTTCCCGCTGAGGTAATCGCTTGGCGATATACGTGGTCGCTAACATCACCAGCGGCAAATACACCAGGAACACTGGTTTGAGTTGCGTTGCCATGGAGCCCGCTTTGCACGACTATGTAGCCGTCTTTCATTTCTAGTTCGCCAGCAAAAATATCGGTGTTAGGGCTGTGACCAATAGCAATGAATACGCCCATTGCATCGAGCTCACTTACTTCATCAGATTGGGTGTCTCTGACTTTGATACCCGTTACGCCCATTTCATCCCCTACAACTTCTTCTAAGGTTTTATTTAGGTGTAATACCACGTTTCCGTTTTTAGCTTTTTCCATCAAACGGTCGGCAAGAATTTTTTCACTTCTGAAGCTATCGCGTCTGTGAACCACGTGTACTTCAGAAGCAATATTAGAAAGATAAAGCGCTTCTTCAACGGCCGTATTACCGCCGCCCACAACCGCAACTTTTTGGTTACGGTAGAAAAAGCCATCACATGTAGCGCAAGCACTAACGCCTTTGCCCATAAACTGAGTTTCACTTTCAAGACCTAAATATTTAGCTGATGCACCGGTCGAAATAATTAAAGCGTCGCAGGTGTAAGTGCCTTGATCACCTTTAAGCGTAAAAGGACGTTCGCGTAAATTGGTTTCGTTGATGTGATCAAAGATGATTTCAGTGTCAAACTTTTCAGCGTGTTTTTGCATTCTCACCATCAAATCTGGACCAGTGAGGTCATCTGCATCGCCAGGCCAATTTTCGACCTCGGTAGTGGTGGTTAATTGTCCGCCTTGCTGAATGCCAGTGAGTAATACAGGGGTGAGGTTTGCTCTTGCTGCATAAACTGCTGCACTGTATCCCGCAGGACCTGATCCTAAAATTAACAGAGGCACGTGCCTGGTTGTTGCCATTTATTTCTCCAACTACATTTTTGCTGTTAGGTATATACGGGCGAGTTCGCGTTTTTCAATCATATTCATTTTTACAAACTGCAAACAATTGTTTGCTAATTGCACCAAGCGCTTGTTTGATGCGTATATTATGTAATGAATAGTTACCAACTACACCGCAATTATTATTGCCGGTAAGAGTAGCATCTATGCTATGATTTGAGTAGTTTCGATGAAGGATTTGCGTGAGCAATATGTTACACCTCGTACCCAGATACATTAAAGAAGGCCATGAGTATATGCGCATTTGGCCGATGGAAAAACAGTTGTTTGGTTTGTTCCCTGAATGTCGCATTATTACTGCCACAAAGTTTGGTATTCAGGTAATGCCACCAATTGCGGTATTAATGGTAATGTTGCAACTCCATTATTTTGGGATGGCGCATCTTGCGCAGGCGCTAACCGTTGGAATCTTCTTTTTCTCATTACCGTTGCAAGGCTTGTACTGGCTTGGAAGTAGAGCTAATCAAACTTTACCGCCGAGTATGCTGGCGTGGTACAAAGACATTCACCAAAAGATGCAGCAACAGGGATGTCAACTAGACACTATTCCCGCTAAACCTCGATTTATAGAGTTAGCACGCTTACTTCGCACCGCTTTCAAAGAGCTTGACCGAGCGTTTACAAAACACCTATTTTAAATTCGACCAATATCTCCTTAAAACGCATTCCCCAGAATTGTATTTATGCCTTTTCATTCTCACTAAATTGAAGAGCTTCGCGGCACTTTGTGCAATGGTAGCGTTGTTTTCCTGAGCGTATACGGTTGTGCCGTACTGCACTGAGCAGCATAGTGTCGCAAGCGCAGTGATAGGCAAAGGTTTTAATGCCAATATTTGTTACGTCCAAGCGATGGCGAACCTCTGCCGGGACGCCTAAGACTTGCGTCATGACTTGTCGCCATTCGCGCCCGTGAGGCTTTACTCTGCCAAAATACCGATATACCAATAAGTGAGCTAGTTCATGAGGGATCACGTCAGATAAAAAGTGAGCTTGATTTTGTTCGAATAGTTTAGGGTGTAGTTTGATAATATTTTGTTGAAGTATCGCCGAGCCGGCAATACGACCTCTTTGATTGAGCATGACTTCAGGCAGGGGATGTGAGTGAAAAGGACTATTTTCCAGCTTGCACATCCACTGCTCTAAGCTCTTTTGTGCAAGCGGGAGAAGGACTGTTTTCATAGATGTAATTGTGTCATGAAAATGAGATGAAAAAAACCAGCTCATTGAGCTGGCTTCTATCGGTAGCCTAATTCGCCTTGTTTTATCTGACTAGTGGACCTTACATTCCATACACAAAATGTAAGTCGACATAGGGTCGTTTAGTTCGGCATAAATACCCAGCTCTTGCTCTAGTTGTTGTGCAACTTTCATAAGTGGGTGGCTAGGGACTTGAATTTTGGCATCACCAAGTACTGCTTGCGCATTTTTAAACAAGTTCTGTATAAAGATTTCTTGGGCGGTCATGGTGCGAGACACATAGCTAGTCTCAAAGTCTTCCAGCGAGGCTAGTTCAGCTGCTTTTTCAACAGCAAGACCTAGCCCACCAAGCTCATCTACTAAGCCTAATTCTAAGGCTTGAGTACCAATCCAAACACGGCCTTGAGCAACTTCATTTACTGCTTCTTTAGTCATGTTGCGCTCGTTAGCTACTAATGAGATAAACTTGTCGTATCCCTGTTCAATACTCATTTGTATCAACTGCTTGTAACCATCAGCTAATTCTCTATCAACTGCAATACCGTTAAGTTCAGTAGTAGATACACCGTCAGAGTACACGCCTAAGTACTTCAGTGAATTTTCAAAGGTTGTGAACATACCAAAAATACCAATAGAACCTGTAATGGTGCTTGGCTCAGCAATAATATGGTCAGCGCTTGCTGATATCCAATATCCACCAGAAGCTGCTACAGTTCCCATAGACGCAATCACAGGCTTACCGGCTTGCTTGAGCAATACTACTTCGTTACGAATCACTTCAGATGCAAAGGCACTGCCGCCGCCTGAGTCAACTTGCAAGACTACTGCTTTAACAGTGTCGTCTTCGCGAGCTTTACGCAATAAGGCTGCTGTGCTGTCGCCGCCAATTGTACCAGGCTTTTGTGAGCCGTCTAAAATCGTCCCTTTCGCGACTACAATAGCAACTTTATCTTTTTGTGATGGTACTGAGGGTAGGGCTGGATTAACAATGTCTAGATAGTTATTAAATGAAATTGAGTTATAGGGTTTATCGTCATCACCTGCCCCTAATAGTTCTGTCATTTCGCTGCGAAACTCATGCTTGGTTCTGAGGCCATCTACCCAACCATGGTTTAAAGCATATTGTGCAAAGTCACCTTCTACTGCTGCAAACTTAGTAAGTAATATGTCAAAGGTTTCATCAAAGTTCTCAGTCTCAAAAGGACGAGCTGAGGCGATATCGTCTTTATACTGACTCCAAAGCTCGCCCAACCATGCGATGTTTGCTTCTTTTGCTTCATCTGACATATCGTTGCGGGTGTATGGCTCAACAGCGGATTTAAACTTACCTACTTTGAAGACGTGTGTGCTTGCTTTGATATTCTCTAAGCCTTCTTTGAAATAATTGCCATACGAGCTATAACCCTCAAGCAATACGCTTCCCATTGGGTGAAGGTAAATAGCGTCTGCTTGTGAGGCCAAATGATATTGGTTTCGTGAGTAAGCGTTACCCATCGCATATATGGGTTTTCCGGCGTCTTTGAAAACCTGCATGGCTTGACTAACTTTTGCAAGCTTGTCTAAACCACCGCCGCCAAAACCGTCTAAAGATAAAATTAGGGCCTTTATGCGTTTATCTTCTGCCGCATTTTCAATAACCTTAACTAAGTCCCTAACTAATATCTCCGGGTTAGCTTGCGCGCCACCTAAGACTTGTTGAAAAAATTCTTCTCCAGGGTCTACAAACTGCTTCTCAATTACCAAGCTGCCTTTAAGATTCAACACTAATGCGCTGCTTTGGGGCACAGTAAGCTTATCAGAGTCACCACTCAAAGCGGCGATGAATAGGCCTATAATGATGGCAACAAAAATAATATTGAATACCAGACGGCGACTGAAATTCAGCGCACTCCACATGCCTGTAAATATTGCTTTGGTCCAACTTCTTTTTTCGGTCATTTAATTCGGCCTTTTATCATTTTAAATTGATGGTTCTATAATTATCGGAACTAATCGTTACCGTGAGTACATCACTGCTGTTAATACAGCGTACAATAACATTTCTTGTCAAAAAACAGTTTACGATAGCTTCAGTTCATACTCTAAATGCAAATTGTAATACTTTGTAACGGTGACGAGCCAGAATGCAAAGCCGACTTTGTACAACTATGCGACAGTAGGCTATTGAATTTCTTAAGCGTCGGTGGTCATTTAAGATCATAGTTATTTTCAATAATCACTTCGATTAATAATCAACACTAGAGGGCTATTTGGCCTGGTTGACACATTTTTATATCTGTTCATAACTTATACTTGCGTTATCGAATAATGCAAATTAGGCTTTGCGCTTAGCCGAACAGGCATTAACACATATTTGTGAATAGGAGCATTAATGCAAGCACTCGATTTGTTGTTAACCAGAAGCTCACAGCCGCGCCTACAAGCACCCGCACCAGAGGGCGAAGCATTAGACAATATATTACAAAGCGCCATGCGCGCGCCTGATCATCGCTCATTATCGCCATGGCGCTTTATTGTTTGCACGGGTAAGGGCTTAAATCGTTTAGGCGAAATATTTGAAGAGGCTGCAATTTGTAAGGGAGCCGAGCAGGTTAGTATTGACAGAGCGCTGCAATTACCCACGCGCGCACCAATGGTGATTGTCTCTATCTGTAATCATAAACAACACGATGGCGTGCCTTGGGTTGAACAGGTAGCATCTACGGCATGTGCAGTGCAAGCCATGCAAATGGCAGCAGTTGCGCAAGGGTTCCAAGGCATCTGGAGAACCGGCAGTTATGCACAGGACGAAAATGTAAAACAAGCTTTAGCATGTAAATCAGAGGATGAGATTTTAGGGTTTTTGTATCTTGGCACCAGCCCATTAAAAACGATGCCAAAACCTACAAAAAACCTAGACGATTATGTGTCCTACTGGGATTAAGATTCGAGTTTAAAACTCAAACCTGCATATTTTTCTAATCGTTCAATTAGTAAATTACCGAAAGCGGGGGTGGGCGTGTAAAAACCGCCGGCTAAGCTGTCGGTCTCAGTTGCTAAACAAATCGCGCTTTGTGCAATCATTTTTGACGTTGAACCATAACCAGGGTCTTTATCTCCGGCAACACTCGCACAATAGATATTGCCATTGCTGTGTTCCCCTATAAAGAGCACATCGTAAAACCCATTTTCACGCTCTTCTTTACTTGGGCCTTCGCCTGGCTTAGGCCCTTTGTCCGAGCCTAGAGATTTGTCGTTGGCTACATGATTCGCTATGGTTTCGCCTTTTTCGCCGGGGCCTGTCAGTAGCATTTCATCATACTGAAAGTCTTTTCCATATTGATAAGCACTTAACATGTTTGCTCGATGCACGTTTTTTGTATTAATTGCGGCCATAACAAATGGTGCAGCCCATGATTTTAAGGCCTCGTCGTAATAGGGCTTGTCGCCATTAGGTTGGTCAACTGCAACTTCCATGTCCGCTAATGAAAATGGATTTCTCAGCACCTTCATAATATTGGGATCCGCAAATGCAGCTTTCAAGGTTGCCTTTAAACTCGCCGCCGTGCCGCCTGAGAACGTGCCTTGCATTTTTCTTACGCGGCCCTTTACATATTGAAGTGGTGTGGACGTTTCTTTGATAACGTGTTGCTGCAAAAAATATACGCCTAAATCAAAGGGAACTGAGTCAAAGCCGCAAGAAAATACAATCTTTGCTCCTGAGGCTTTTGCCTGTTCTTGGTACTTTTCAATCATCTGATGCATCCATGCGGGCTCTCCGCACAAATCTACATAACCGGTACCGTTGTCAACGCAGGCTTTTAGTAAGGTTTCACCATATAGCTGATATGGACCCACGGTAGTCAGCACAACTTTGCAAGCTTTTGTTAATTGATCAAGAGCGGCAGCATCATCGCTATCAGCGATTATAATATCGACATCGTCGCTAAGACTGAGGCTGCCTTTAAGCGACTCTAGTTTTTCTTGGTTTCTGCCGGCTATTGCCCATTTGAGACTGTCACTAGCCGGATACTGCTGAGCTAAATATTCTGCCACCAACTGACCAGTAAAGCCTGTCGCACCAAAGACGACTACATCATATTTTGAGGTGTTTTCTTGCATGTTAATTCTCCAGTATAATATGTGTGAACGGTAAGCGGTGCTTACGTTAAAAATACTAAATGCTCATGAACCCATTGCGCATGACTTGATACTTTTATCATTGTCTTAATTACAATAAGTAAATATACGTAATAAATCCGCAAGAAAACATTTTTTTGCTTAATGCGGGCCTATAAACAAAAAAGCTCACCAAGAGGTAAGCCTTTGCAGTTAATGCTTTGTTTATCGTCCAATTAGATGATGGTCACTATTTTACATGCGTTGGTTGCACCAATAGTTTCCATAGTATCACCGTAGGTTAAAATAAATTGATCACCCACTTTCAAGAATCCAGTCTTTTTTAATGCTTGCATCACATCTTTTGTGGTTTCACCTGGTGCACTTTTTGTTGAGTCAAAATAAACAGGCGTGACCCCTCGATATAGTGTCATCGTATTTAAGGTTTTAACATGCCGAGACAAGGCATAAATGGGCAAGGACGAAGTGATTCTAGACATCAATTTTGGGGTTGTACCGCTTTCAGTCAGCCCTACAATCGCTTTAATAGTAGATAAGTGATTAGCTGCATAAACCGCTGACATCGCAATTGTTTCGCTCATATCCACAAAGTCCTCATCAACTCTATGTTTTGAAATTTTAACGCTTGGATGAGTCTCAGCACCTTCACATACTCTGGACATTGCCTCAACAGTCTCAACAGGGTAGGCGCCTGCAGCTGTTTCAGCAGATAACATAACTGCGTCGGTGCCATCTAATACTGCATTGGCCACATCCATCACTTCGGCTCGTGTTGGCATTGGGCTTTCTATCATTGATTCCATCATTTGCGTAGCGGTAATAACCACGCGATTGAGTTGACGTGAGCGTGCGATGAGTTTCTTTTGCACGCCTACAAGCTCCGCATCACCAATTTCTACACCCAAATCACCACGAGCCACCATTACTGCGTCAGAGGCAAGAATAATATCGTCCATTGCGGCTTCTGATACAACGGTTTCGGCACGTTCGACTTTGGCACATATTTTTGCATGACATCCGGCCGCCACTGCAAGCTCGCGAGCATAATCTAAGTCTGCACCGCAGCGTGGAAAGCTAACAGCTAAATAATCCACTTCCATAGCCGCAGCAGTAATAATATCTTCTTTATCTTTACTCGTTAGGGCTTCAGCTGAAAGGCCACCACCTAAACGGTTAATTCCTTTATTATTAGAGAGTTTGCCTGCCACGCTTACTTTTGTATGGATTTTACGACCTTCAACACTGATTACTTTCAATTGTATGCGGCCATCATCAAGCAGTAATATATCACCGCTCTTTACATCGTCAGGTAGGGCTTTATAGTCAATCCCTACTTGGTTTTCGTCACCATCTAATTTATCGAGTTCAGCGTCTAATACAAAATCTTGGTCTTGTTTGAGTACTACCTTTTCGTTTTTAAATCTTGATATCCGTATTTTAGGGCCTTGTAAATCACCTAAAATTGCAACGTAAGTATTTAATTTCTTGGCTGCGGCTCTAACTCTTTGAGCTCGCTCAATATGATCCTGTGCGTGACCATGAGAAAAATTCATTCTCACCACATTTGTACCAGCTTTTATAATTGCTTCAATCATTTCGCTGGAGTCGGTGGCAGGCCCGAGAGTTGCAAGTATTTTTGTTCTGCGTGACATGAATGTTTACCTTAAGAGTTTTCTGGTCGGTTGAAACGAGAGCCGCGTAAAGTGTCTTTAACGCGTTTTAGGTTTTCGCGAAATTTGTTGCCGCGCCGTAGTGTAAAACCGGTGGCTAATACATCAATCAGCGTAAGCTGAGCAATGCGCGATGCCATCGGCATATATAGGTCAGTATCTTCAGGGACTGACAAAGACAATACATAACTACAAGCTTTTGCCAATGGGCTATCAGCACTTGTGATCCCAACAACCGTAGCGTTGTTCTCGCGTGCGATATTGGCTACTTCCACCAAACTTTTGGTGCGACCGGTGTGAGAAATACATATCACCACATCACCTTCACTGCTATTCATACAGCTCATGCGCTGCATTAAGATATCGTCAAAGTGAACAACAGGCACATTAAAGCGGAAAAACTTGTTCACAGCGTCGTGGGCTACTGAAGCCGATGCGCCTAAACCAAAAAATGAAATCTTTCTTGCTTGGGTAAGTAAATCAACCACCCTATTAACCATCGCAACATCAATTGATTGCCTAGCAACTTCGAGTGAGGCCATGGTCGATTCAAATATTTTATTGGTATATTCAGTCGGACTATCGAATTCATCAACATGACGGTTAACGTAGGGTGTTCCGTTGGCTAGACTTTGCGCAAGGTGGAGTTTAAAGTCTGGATAGCCTTTGGTATCAAGACGGCGGCAAAAACGATTCACCGTAGGTTCGCTTACACTTGACATTTTCGCGAGTGATGCAATAGAAGAGTGAATGGCCACCTGTGGATTCGCTAATATAACTTCAGCCACTTTCTTTTCTGATTTGCTAAATTCCAGCATATCTTGTGATATTTTTTCGAGGATATTCATAAGGCTTGGATAACTCTTATTCGTCACATTGACAGAAAACATGTAACAATATTACTAGTAGAAACATAATTTGTCATATTTGTTGTAACTTTTCGACAAAATAGGCGCGATAGGTGAAGCTTAACATATTAATAACATAGGGTGCAGTCAAGCGTTTAACTAAATTAAAATGCGCCAGCTTCGCTGTTATATATGAACTTTGGGTCTTTCGTATGTTGTTGCTAAAACTCGTGCTCTGAATTTTTTTGTGAATTTCGCTTTAAATCTGGCTGATATCATTTGTAATTTTACTACATTTGTTGTTTACTACGTGCAATTTAAGATATTAATTTAATCATCTTCATTGAGGCAAAATATGGCGTCTGAATTAAAAAATGAGCCTATCGATTTTGTTCTGTTTGGCACCAAGGGCGACCTTGCCAGACGGAAACTTCTTCCTTCTTTATACCAATTAGAAAAAGCGCAATTATTGCATGAAGGCACCACCATTGTAGGTGTAGCCAGACAAGAGCATAGCCAGCAAGAGTATCGCGCAGTCGTAAAAGAAAACATTGAAAAATTTTCAGGCGATACACTTTGCGAAGAAACCTGGGCAAAATTTGTTCAGCGTTTAGATTATGTCAAAATTGATATTACCGATACCGACGCCTATGGCGGGTTAATTGAACATGTCGATAAGGCACGCACCATGGTGTGTTACTTTGCAACAGCTCCATCATTGTTTGGTTACATATGTAAAGGTATGGCAAACGCTAAGATTATTGATGAGAGCGTACGTGTAGTGCTTGAAAAGCCCATTGGACACGACCTTGCGTCATCTAAAGTTATTAATGACAAAGTGGCAGAGTATTTCAAAGAGCGACAAATCTATCGAATTGATCATTATTTAGGAAAAGAGACGGTACTAAACCTTATCGCTTTACGCTTTGCGAACAGTATTTTTGCTACTAATTGGGATCATAACTGCATTGATCACGTGCAAATTAGTGTGGCGGAGTCGGTGGGTATTGAGGGCCGATGGGGGTATTTTGATACTGCCGGCCAAATGCGCGACATGGTGCAAAATCACTTATTACAAATTTTATCACTTGTGGCCATGGAGCCTCCTACGACCTTAGACGCTGATAGTATTCGAGACGAAAAGCTAAAAGTGTTAAAAGCTTTACGCCCAATCAATGTATCAAATATCAACGAAAAGACAGTGCGCGGGCAGTATGGCTCGGGTTTTGTTTCAGGACAAGAAGTGCCTGGATATCTTGAGGAAGATGATGCCAATCAAAAAAGTCGTACCGAAACTTTTGTAGCACTTAAAGTTGAAATTGATAACTGGCGTTGGGCTGGTGTGCCGTTTTACTTAAGAACAGGAAAGCGCTTACCAGCCAAAGTCAGTGAAATAGTAATATATTTTAAACGTCAGCCGCATAATCTTTTTGGCGCTAGTTTTACACAATTGCCACCTAACAAATTAGTAATTCGCCTACAGCCTGAAGAAGGCGTAGAAGTTACTGTCATGAACAAAGTACCAGGCTTGACCAGTACCGGTGCCATGGATTTGCAAAAATCCAAGCTCGATTTAAGCTTTTCAGAAGAGTTTGCAGATAGGCGAATAGCCGATGCTTACGAAAAGCTACTGTTAGAGGTAATGATTGGTAATCAAGCATTGTTTGTTCGCCGCGATGAAGTAGAACAGGCTTGGACATGGGTAGATTCTATTATTGATGCTTGGGGTAAATGCAGTGAAGGTCCTGAGCATTATCAATCAGGCACCTGGGGCCCGGTTTCGTCTATCGGACTTTTGGCAAAAGAAAGTCGCGCTTGGTACGAAAGTAAAATTGTTAAAAAGAAGAAATGAATATGACCCTAGCTATAGAAGAATTTGCAGACGCTAATGCGCTGGTTGAAGGTTTTAGTCAGCAAATAGCAAGTATTTTAAAGCAGGCTATTAGCAAAAAGGGAAGTGCCAGCATTGCGGTAAGCGGCGGTTCGACGCCTAAACCTTTATTTGCTGCACTTTCAAAATTTGACTTACCTTGGTCGAAAGTATCGATAACACTGGCTGACGACCGTTGGGTAGATATTTTAGATGACGCAAGCAATGAAAAACTTGTGCGTGAAAATCTACTAGTCAACTTTGCTGCAGCTGCTAATTTTGTATCGTTAAAAACCAGCGATGCGGATGCACAAGACGCAGAAGCCCAGATAAGTGACAGACTCAATGCACTTCATCTACCGTTAGATATAATCATACTTGGCATGGGAGAGGATGGTCATACAGCGTCGTTGTTTCCATGCTCTGCGCAAATTCAAGAAGGGCTAAATTTACATCGCGTCAAACCCGTGTTGGCGACACAGCCAAGCACCGCGCCGCATCAACGTATGTCACTAAGTTTAGCGACAATAGTGGCTAGCCCTCACGTGTTTTTGCACATAACGGGCGATAGTAAACGCCGCGTTTTGGAGCAGGCGCTGTCCCAACATACTGCAATTGAAAAGCCCATAAAAGCGGTGTGTGATCATTGTGACCTTAGCTTAATGTGGGCACCATAGGTATTTATATGAATTCACTTATTCAGGAAGTCACAGACCGTATCATTGAACGCAGTAAAGACAGTCGCGCTCATTACCTAGCTAAAATCGATAAAGCCAGAAAACAGGGCCCGCATCGTGGCTCACTGTCTTGTGGTAATCTCGCGCATGGCTTTGCCGCCTGCGGTAAGGAAGATAAAGCCGACTTGCGTTCAATGGTAAAAGCTAACATTGCCATTATATCCTCGTATAACGATATGCTCAGTGCACATCAACCCTATGAGAGCTATCCACAAGCGCTAAAAGAAGCCGTTTCAGAGGTGGGCAGCGTTGCGCAATTTGCAGGTGGCGTTCCGGCTATGTGTGACGGCGTGACGCAAGGTAATGCGGGTATGGAGCTGAGCTTGATGAGCCGAGATAACATTGCGATGGGGGCGGCGATTGCGCTCTCGCATAACATGTTTGATGGCGCCTTGATGTTAGGCATTTGCGATAAAATTGTACCTGGTTTGCTGCTCGGCGGTTTAAGTTTTGGCCATTTGCCAACGGTATTTGTACCTGCAGGTCCGATGCCATCAGGCTTGCCCAATAAAGAAAAAGCGCGTGTACGCCAAGCTTTTGCGGAAGGTAAAGCAGACAGAGAAGCTCTACTTGAGGCTGAGTCGCAGTCATACCATTCTGCGGGCACATGCACGTTTTATGGCACCGCAAACAGTAATCAGCTAGTCGTTGAGATGATGGGCTTGCATTTGCCGGGCTCGTCGTTTGTAAACCCAGGCACTGAGTTGCGCGCCGCCCTTACCGATGCTGCCGCACGTCAAGTCACTCGCTTAACTGATTTAGGTGATAATTACACTCCAATAGGCCATGTGGTAGATGCAAAAGCCATGGTTAACGGGCTTGTCGGTCTGCTAGCCACTGGTGGTTCTACCAACCATACTATGCACTTAGTTGCTGTGGCCCGAGCCGCTGGTTATATTGTTAATTGGGATGACTTTTCAGACCTCTCAAGTGTTACGCCTCTTATTACCCGAATTTATCCTAATGGCTCAGCTGATATTAATCACTTTACCGCCGCGGGCGGTATGTCCTTATTGTTTAAACAGCTACTCGACAAAGGGCTGATTCACAATGATGTCACGACCATTTGTGGTAAAGGTCTTGAACAGTATATGAAAGAGCCGAAACTAAAAGATGGTGAGCTTACGTGGGAAGCTGGCGCACCAGAATCTTTCGATAAAGAAGTATTTGCTGACATCAATAAGCCCTTTAAACCTGATGGCGGATTGTCTGTACTGCATGGTAATTTAGGTCGAGCCGTTATTAAAACTTCAGCTTTAAGAGAGCCGCGTTGTCATATTAAAGCGTCAGCGGTGGTGTTTGAAGACCAATACGCACTCGACGCAGCATTTCAATCAGGTGAATTGAATAAAGATTGTATTGTAGTGGTGCGGTTTCAAGGACCGTGTGCCATGGGTATGCCAGAATTACATCGATTAACACCGCCTCTAGGCGTATTGCAAGATAGAGGTTATAAGGTCGCTCTAGTGACCGACGGGCGTATGTCTGGTGCCTCTGGCAAAGTGCCGGCTGCGATTCATCTCACTCCTGAGGCCTATAAAGGTGGCCTTATAGGTAAGGTGCAAACTGGCGATTTACTTGAAATTGATACCGATTCAAACGCCATCACCTTGCATGTATCTGAGAGTGAGTTAGCGCAGCGAGAGCAGGCAAGGGTTAATTTAGCTGATAGTCATCATGGTATGGGCAGAGAATTGTTTGCTGGTATGCGCTTAAGTTTAACGGGTGCAGAAGAGGGCGCATGTTCATTATTTGTTGAACAAAACCCCGGTGTGCACGAATGAGCTTTATTGCAATAAATCCAACAAACAATGTAGGTAGCAGGTTTGTTGCTGATGTTGGCGGCACAAATATCCGACTTGCCCTCGTCCAAAATGGGCGGATCGCGACCATTAAAAAGTATTTATGCAAAGATTTTGAACACATAGATGATGCTATCTTGCATTTTCAAAATGATATAAACCACTCAGCATTTCAAGCGGGTTGCATTGCTATTGCCTGTCCTATAAATGATGATTTGGTCAAAATGACAAATCACACATGGGAGTTCTCGACTTCAGCCTTAAAATCGCATCTAGCGTTAGAACATTTATATGTAATAAACGATTTCACTGCAGTGGCGCATTCATTACCGAACTTAAATCATAACCAATTGATTCAAATAGGCGGAGGTAGTGCTAAAGAAAATGGCAATATTGCTGTTTTTGGTCCTGGTACTGGACTCGGGGTAGAGCATCTCACTTGGGCGAACAGTGCTTGGCACACATTAGACGGCGAGGGAGGGCATGTAGATTTTGCGCCCACTGAAGACGACGACTTAATTATTTGGCGTTATTTGATGAAAAAGTTTGGACGAGCTTCAGCGGAAGAGGTCTTATCGGGTCGCGGTATTGTCAATATTTACAGTGCGTTTTGCCAAGATCAAGGCGTTCAAGTGACATTGACTGAACCTTCACAAATTACAAGCGCCGGTTTAAACAACAGTGACCCTATGGCGCGCAAAACCATTGATCAATTTTGCAAAGTTATGGGTAGTTTTGCCGGTAATATTGCCCTCAATTTATGTACCACCGGCGGTGTATTTATTGGCGGTGGCGTGACCAGTAAATTGCAAGATTATTTTATTCAAAGTAGCTTTAGGCAGAAGTTTGAAGCAAAAGGCGACTTTGCCCATTATGTCAAAGCCATACCTACCTATTTAATTAATGAACCAGATCATGGCTTATTAGGTGCTTTAGCCTACTTACAACAACAAACACAGAGAATACAAGATGACGAATAATTGGAACCATAGCTCAGCTGATATTTTTTCTCAGGGCCCTGTTGTCCCGGTACTGGTAATTGAGCATCTTGAAGATGCCCTGCCAATCGCTGAAGCGCTGTTAAAAGGCGGTATCAATGTGCTGGAAGTAACGCTACGCACTCCGGCAGCCATGGCCATTATTGAAGCGATTGCAAAAGAGCTTCCTGAGGCCTTTGTTGGCGCAGGTACGGTAACAAATCGTGAGCAATTAGCCGCAGTGACAAATGCCGGCGCTAAGTTTGCTATAAGCCCTGGCTTAACTGCTGACTTATTAAAAGCGGGTAGTGAGGGAAAGATCCCATTGATTCCTGGTGTCTCAAATATTTCTGATTTAATGAAGGCAAATGACGCCGGCTATGACCACTTAAAGTTTTTCCCAGCGGAAGCAGCTGGTGGTATAAAAGCATTAAAATCGATAGGTGGCCCATTTCCAAATACCGTCTTTTGCCCAACCGGTGGCATCGGCCCAGATAACTACAAAGACTATTTAGCCTTACCAAATGTTAAATGTGTAGGAGGGTCTTGGTTGGCGCCCCTTGACGTCATTGAAGAGAAAAAATGGCACATCATAAGCGAGTTAGCAGCCAAGGCTATTGCTAACGCAATATAGGCTTTAACGAAAGCGCTGGCTTAGTATATGTTGCTGACCTGGCGCTAGCGCAATAAAGGGTTCTGTAGCGGCTTCTATACACAGCATATTGCTATAATCATTGCTTTGCATATCTTGCATTATTTGGCTCTTTTCTTTCCAAGGGTTCCATACCACAACGGCATTGTTTCCCTCTTGCTCTATGTGCACAAGATTTTTACCCGCAGTTAGTATCTCTATTTTCTGCGGATAAGTACCTGAATAAGCATGCACGCGGTCGGTCTCCCCTACGATAGTGTATACATTAGGGCTGCTATTACCATGGGTGCCACTTAGTTTATCGAAGTATTGCTCATCGACACCTTCAATACTAACTTGTGCAATATCATCTACTGCAAAATAGCTATGAATAGCCTGAGAGAGAGGGATTTCAATTTTACTATGGTTGTGTGTAATGACGCTGATTTCGCAACGCTCACCAACGCCAATCAAGAGCTCAACAGACAGTCCTTCTGGCACATCACAGAGCCCTAGTGTTTGTGGTTTAAAGCGACAAACAGTTTCGGTCACACCATGTTCATCACGAATTTCGTCAATTGAAATTAACTGCCAAACTTGGGTGCGAACAAAACCATGGGCGGGAAACTCGGACTGAGTTTTATGAGGGCCAAACCAAGGCCAACAAATAGGAGCTCCGCCTCGAATGGCTGAACCTTGTTCAAATAGCGCTAACTGGCTTAGCCACATACGCTCACGCTTGTCATGGTGTGGAACAAAAGATAAGAGCTGTGCGCCATAAAGGGATATTAGAGCATCAGCTGACTGATTAACAATATGTAAACAGTCGCCTTTTTTGTTCCTTTCAAATGCTACGCTTTGGGCGTGTTTGATAATATTCCGTTGTTGCATGTATGTTGGCGCTGCTTTTTATTGGCTAATGTGCTCCACCAAGTCTAGCACACGATGAGAATACCCCATCTCGTTGTCGTACCAAGCAACAAGTTTTACAAAACTGCCGTTGAGCGCAATGCCCGCACTAGCATCAAAAATTGAAGAACGAGCGTCGCCAATAAAATCCTGAGATACAAGCGCTTCTTCGGTGTAACCGAGTACGCCTTTCATTGAGGTTTCAGAGGCATTTTTTATCGCCGCACAGATGTCTTCATAGCTTGCAGGTTTTTCTAGGTTTACAGTTAAATCTACCACTGACACATTAGCTGTTGGAACGCGTAAAGCCATTCCAGTTAACTTGCCCTGTAAAGCAGGAATGACTTTGCCCACTGCTTTTGCTGCGCCGGTAGATGATGGAATGATATTTTGCAATGCACCACGACCGCCGCGCCAATCTTTGTGAGAAGGTCCATCGACTGTTTTTTGAGTTGCAGTGGTTGCATGCACGGTAGTCATTAATCCGTCTTTAATGCCAAAGTTATCATTCAGCACTTTAGCTAAGGGTGCAAGACAGTTTGTAGTGCACGAAGCATTAGACACAATAGCCTGCCCAGCATATTCTTGATGGTTTACGCCCATAACAAACATAGGGGTATCGTCTTTCGATGGCGCTGAAAGTACAACCTTCTTGGCGCCGGCATCTATATGCTTTTGCGCCGTCTCGGCAGTTAAAAATAGGCCTGTTGATTCGACCACTACATCTGCAGAGACCTCATCCCATGCTAAATTAGCTGGGTCGCGTTCGTTGCTTACGCGGATAGCTTTGCCGTTGACGAACATGGTACCGTCTACCACTTCTACTGTGCCGTCAAATTTACCGTGGGTAGAGTCATATTTGAGCATATATGCTATGTAGTCAATATCCAGTAAATCGTTGATAGCGACTACGTTAATATCATCGCGTAGCGTTGCTGCTCTGAGTACTAAGCGGCCAATGCGGCCAAATCCGTTAATCCCAAGATTAATCGCCATAAAATGTCCCTTATTGTTTCAAGATTCAATGATGTAATTAAATTACGAAATTAAGCGTAATATAAACATATTATTTGCGTTTAGTCTAATTTATGTTGTTAAATTACCAAAATATAAAGGTGTTTTCTGTTATCTTACATTTTATGTCTTCTTTGATTGCATTTCTGTTGTTAGCAAGCGCAAAATTTCTCATTGCAGGGATAAAAATAGCCTTATACTGTAAGGCTGAAACACGCCTATTTAATTCAGCATCATTTGGTTTGGTATCATTGGGTTTAGTATCATCAGGCTTAGCATAATCGGAGAATTATTATGAGCGAAATTTTAGAGTATCTCGTTAGCCAAGGCGGTATAGCAAGTGATTTTACCGATGCTTGGGGAAAGCCTGCGCAGATTAGCGAGCAAACTCAAAAGCAATTGCTGAGCGCTATGGGTTATGACCTTGATGATGAATCTGTACTAATTGAGCAATTAGAATTAGAAGCTATTGAGCAGTGGCAAAACGCCTTAAACCCTGTCTATGTGATGACTGCTCACAAAGGGAGACTTGCTCATTTAAAAATAATCATGCGTTGCCCAATTTCAGAAGCTGCAGCCTCTTATCGATTTAGCGTGATCACTGAAAAGGGCGAAAAGCATAATTTTAAATTTGAGGCGGTTGAACATATGCTGCTCGCCGTGCAAGAAATTGATGGTATTGAGTGGCATCAGTATGAAATTCAGCTGCCCGTAAAATTACCACTTGGATATCATCAATTGAGCTTGTTTTCTGGTCGAGTCAAATTAGGGCAGAGCAGCTTAATTATAGCGCCTGCCCAATGTTATATTCCGCCGAGCTTAAAAACAGGCAATAAGTTTTGGGGTTTAAGTGTTCAACTTTATTGCATAAAAAGCAAAGGTAACTGGGGCATAGGCGACTTTAGTGACTTAAGCTATTTGTTAGATAAAGCCGCTGATCTGGGCGCTGATTTTATTGGTCTAAATCCTATTCATGCCTTATTCCCTGCGAACCCTGATGCATGCTCCCCTTATGGCCCAAATTCTCGCCAATGGCTAAATTATTTATATATTGATGTCGAAAAAGTCCCTGCATACCATGAAGCAGGCGTACAAGATTGGCTGATTGCGCAAGAGGTAGAGAGCAGAATTACTGCCCTAAGAGATACTGAATGGGTAGATTATACTGGTGTTTCAGAGCTTAAACTAGCAGCTTTACAGCAAGTTTTTAAAGCATTTCAAGCAAAGTATTTGATTAAAAAGAGTAAGTATAAAGCGGCGTTTGATAGCTTCGTTGAGCAAGGTGGAGAAAGCTTAAAATCCCTTGCTGTATTTGAAGCGCTGCAAATGCAACTAAAATTACAAGGTAAACCTCACTGGGGCTGGAAAGTATTTCCCATAGAATATCAAAATGCTCGTTCGTCGAAAGTGAAAGCCTTTGCTAAAAAGCATGCAGATGAAGTGGCTTTTTACACATTTTTGCAATGGCAAGCGCAAGTACAGTTTGATGCGGTGAGTCAAAAAGCAAGCCGCTCTGGCATGCGGATAGGTTTATATCGCGACTTAGCGGTAGGTGTCAGCGATGGTAGCGCCGAGACATGGAGCAATCCCGATTTGTATTGCAGCCAAGCTAGTATTGGTGCGCCACCTGATGTACTTGGCCCTCAAGGTCAAAAGTGGGGTCTACCGCCAATGGACCCTAATACTTTGGTAAGCCAACAATATCAGCCAATTATTGAGCTGTTCCGTGCCAACATGAAATCTTCTGGGGCTTTACGAATTGATCATGTCATGGGACTTTTGCGGCTTTGGTGGGTGCATAATGAGAGCAATGCTAAACAGGGAGGCTATGTGTATTATCCCATCGACGATCTGCTCGCTATTCTTGCCTTAGAAAGTCATCGAAACAAAGCACTTGTGATTGGTGAAGATTTAGGCACAGTGCCCGACGCTATCCGTGAAAAGTTGCAGGACAAAGGGATATATTCTTATCGGGTATTCTTTTTTGAGCAAAGTGAGGATGGTGGTTTTTTCTCACCGAGTCATTATCCAGAGCAATCAATGGCCACGTTAACCACACACGATATGCCAACCCTCAGTGGTTTCTGGCACTGCGATGATTTAGTCTTGGGAAAAGCACTAGGTTTATATCCAGATGCTGATGGACTGGCAGCGCTATACGATATTCGTCATCAAAATAAACAAAGTATATTAGACTCATTGCATGGACATCACATTATCAATGAAAACATAAGCCGTGACGTAAATTATGTGGGTATGGGTAAAGAGCTAAACTATGCAATGCAGCAACATATGGCCGCAGGCGCGAGTGCGTTGCTCAGCCTACAGTTAGAAGATTGGTTGGAAATGGATAAACCCGTTAACATCCCTGGTACCTTTATGGAATATCCGAATTGGCGCCGTAAGCTCAGTCATAACCTAGAAGATATTTTTAGCCGAAGCGACGTTAAGGCGCTGGCAGTTAGTTTGACAGAGTGTAGACGAAAAGCGTCGAAGAAGTGCCAAAACAGTGTTGAGAAATAGCGTCTAAAACAGCCATAATGTTAAGTAAGGATGAGCATGAATATTGAGCAGCAAATTATCAACGGAACGTGCGCGCAGCCTTTTTCGATATTGGGGCCTCAGCTTAAAGATGATAAGGCAACAACGCTTAATGTATGTTTTCCTAGTGCTCAGTCTGTATCAATTCTCAATCAGAATGGTGGCAAGGTATTGGTAAATTTGGCGCAACAAGCAAGTGGCTTGTTTAGCGCGGATATTAACACTAGCGCTTTAACTCTTCCTTACCAAGTGAAAGTAAGCTTTGGCGATGGTCAAGCCGATTATCAATATTTTGACCCATACCAGTTTTCTGCTGAAGCCTTTAACGCCGTGCACTTTATTGACCATGCACCACAAAATATTTATCAACAAGCAGGGGCGCAATTGCTACAAACACCTCAGGGAGTTGATGGTGTTAGATTTGCTGTATTTGCTCCTAACGCGACTGCGGTTTCGGTAGTAGGAGACTTTAATGCTTGGAACAAGCAACAACACCCGATGCAAAAAACGGACATGGGCTATTGGGTATTATTTATTCCAGGTGTTGTAGCAGGATTTAAATACAAATATGCGCTTTTAGACCCTGACGGCAATGCCTTAGCGGATAAGTCAGATCCTGTGGGATTTGAGCAAGAGCCTTATCCATCTCATGCCTCTGTAGTGTATGACCATAGTCAATATCAATGGCAAGACAAGGCTTGGACCACGCGCTCTAATCACCAACCTTATCAGCAAGCCATGAGTATTTATGAAGTACACTTGGGCTCTTGGAAACGTCCTGAAGACCCAAGTAAGCGCTACTTGAGCTATGAAGAGCTTGCAGATGACCTAATCGCTTATGTAAAGCATATGGCTTACACACATATAGAAGTCATGCCCGTTTCAGAATTTCCCTTTGATGGTAGCTGGGGATATCAGCCAGTGGGAATGTTTGCTCCCACCAGCCGCTTTGGCAGCCCCGACAGCTTCAAATATTTTGTCGACTGCTGTCATCAGCATGGGATAGGCGTGATAATAGATTGGGTGCCAGCGCACTTCCCAGAGGATGAGCATGGACTTGCGCGTTTTGACGGCACAGCCGTGTATGAATACTCCGACCCACGCAAAGGCTGGCACCCAGATTGGAATTCTTATATCTACGATTTTGGCAAAGACAGTGTAAGGCAGTTTTTGGTAGGAAATGCGCTGTACTGGTTTGATAAATTTCATGTGGATGCGATTCGCGTGGATGCTGTGGCTTCCATGCTGTATTTAGATTATTCGCGTAAACATGACGAGTGGATACCGAATGTAGATGGCACTAATCATAATTATGAAGCGATTAGTTTGCTGCAATGGATGAACACTGAAGTTTATGCGCAATTTCCAAATGCAATGACCATTGCGGAAGAATCGACATCCTTTGCTGGAGTATCGCGTCCGGTGTCTAATGGTGGCCTTGGTTTTGGCTTTAAATGGAATATGGGCTGGATGAACGACTCGCTTGACTATATGAGCAAAGACTCGACTTACCGCAAATATCACCATGGCGAACTGACTTTTAGTATGGTGTATGCCTTTGATGAAAACTTTGTGCTGCCGATTTCTCATGACGAAGTGGTGCATGGCAAAGGCAGTATGATTGAAAAAATGCCCGGTGATCAGTGGCAAAAATTTGCGAATCTACGCGCTTTTTATGGCTTTATGTTTGGCCATCCCGGCAAAAAGCTTCAGTTTATGGGCAATGAGTTTGCGCAAGCGAACGAGTGGAATCATGATGCTCAATTACGATGGGACTTATTACAAGAGCCGATGCATGCCGGTGTTCAGCATTTATATCGCGACTTAAATAAAGTGTATCAGCATTTTCCTGCGCTGCACGCCTGCGACCACAATAATCAAGGTTTTAGATGGGGCGATTTACATAATTCAGAGCAGTCTGTTTTGTCCTTTATTCGCAGTGATCCCCAGTCCAATCAAGAGGTTCTTGTGCTGTGTAATTTCACACCTAATCCCCACGACAATATGCGCTTTGGTGTAAGCCAAGGGGGTCAGTATCGCGTTATCATCAACACCGACACACATGACTACGGTGGCAGTGGCTATCA
>Ga0307966_1000916_pt1 | contig 23973 bp, 20 predicted proteins | sample OrgLakmetagen646_FD_203141 | JGI IMG/M metagenome (GOLD analysis project Ga0307966, IMG submission 203141) | Saline water microbial communities from Organic Lake, Antarctica - #646 | ecosystem: Environmental > Aquatic > Non-marine Saline and Alkaline > Saline | place: Antarctica: Organic Lake... | reverse complement strand
ATATACTGCTACTCCATTAGCCTCGGCAAATCTGCGAAGGGTTTTGTTAACTAAATAAAGTATAATCACTAACATTAGTAAAACAAAGGCCAATAAACCCAATATAATTTCAGTTGAAGCACCTCCACCTCCTTGGCCATTTACAGCTACTCCATCTGTTCCTGCTACTTTAGCTTTAGGCTCAGGCTTAGGCAACTCAACATAGGCAAGTATATTATCGATATCTCCATTGGACAATTGTGGAAAAGCAGGCATAGCCGACTTGTTATACTCTTCATAAATAGCTAGCGCTCTTGAATCTCCAGCATCGATTAGTTCTCTATTGTTCTTTATCCACTTATAAAGCCACTCAAAATCGCCATCATACTTCGCTACAACACCATTTAAAGCTGGACCTACCGCCTTTTTGTAAGGTTTATGGCAAGCAGCACAAAGCGAATTAAACAACTCTTTTCCTTTGGCAGGATCAGCACCTGGAACAACTTCTTCTACTTCACTTTCAGGTTGTGTTTCTTCAGCTGCATCTTGTGCAAACAATGAAACAGAGAACATTAAGGTAAGGATGAATAAAAAAAACTTCAATTGCGAAGGGCGAAATAACACCTTTTTCATATTGCAAATTGTTAATAATTGAATTAAGGACACTTTTAAATTAAGCAAAACATGCCCACAAAATTGGACACAAAAATAAGCTTTTTGTAACGTTTTATCAGTTGCCACATTTGTTAAAATCTAATTTATAATTTTTCTAAATAATAAAATTGAAAATTGAAAGTTCTTTACACTAACTTTGTCTCAAAAAGTATACTTAATGCGCTATTTTAAAACTAGATTTTTTTTATTGATCCTTTTTACAACATTTATTTCACAAGTAATATTTGCTCAAACTTCAGATCAACAAAAAAAGTTGAACGAATTGATTAAAATTAAAAAAGAACTCACCAACAACGATCAGCTTAAAGAATTTTACAAAATACAATTGTATTCCGGTAATTTAAGAGATGCAGAAGATCTTAAAACCAACTTCGATTATCAATTTGATATACCCTCTACTATAAAGTATGAATCTCCTAACTATAAAGTTTGGGTTGGGAACTTTAGAACACGTCTAGAAGCAGACCGAGCTATGCTTACTATTAAAGAAGCCTATGAAAACGGTTTTATAATAAGGCCAGGAAGAAATTAATTTTTTTCTGAACCTAAAGAAGACTTTCTTCGTACATATTTAGAAACATGTAAATGAGTACTCAAACAGCACTTTTAATATTTGCAAGAACTGCTTCAGAAGAAAGTAAGCATAAGTCATTCAAGGCTTCGAAATCTTTTTTTGAGTATCAAAATAAAAAAACACTTCAGTTTGTCCAAAAAACTGGACATGATTATTTTTGGATAGATGAACATCAGCAAATAGGTTCTAATTTTGCAGATAGATACCTCAATGCCATACAATCTGTCTTTGACAAAGGTTATGAACAGGTTATTTCTATCGGAAATGATTCACCTAGTCTGGAAGCAAATCACATTCAGCTAGCAATTGAAATGCTTCAACATAAGGATATGTGTTTTGGTCCTTCTAAAGATGGTGGCTTTTATCTTTGGGGAGTAAAAAAAGAGCATTTCAAAAAAGAAAATTATTTCAATTTAGGCTGGAATACCTCTACCCTACTTACTAACTTTTACTCTTTACTTCAAAACCAATTCATTTCTGTTGGATTCATCCAAAAACTTGGAGATTTAGATGTTCGGGAAGACGCATTTCAACTGCTTCAAAATGAAAAACTAGACTTTAGTTTACGACTTATCCTGCTTCAAATTACAAGTGAAAAAAAACATTTATTTTCATTCTACCAGTCTGATTTAACTTCCAAGACTTCAAATGTATATTACAACAAAGGTTCGCCCTTGGCTGCTTAGGTCTGTAAAGTAATAATTTTGAACGCTTTGACTTGTTCTTTTCTCCTACCTCTGCTTGAATATTTTGCCTAGATTAAGAAAAAAATAAAAGTATCAATTCTATTCAAGTTATTTCATCGCAGACTCTTAGTCAATTTTTACCGAATCTTTTATAATTCAATAATATACATATGAAATATTTATTACTCTTATTTCTTTGCGTCAGCTTTTTAGGTACAGCGCAAGAAAACATAAAAGCCAATTTAATTGATATAGAGACCAATCTTCCTGTTGAAGGTGCTACTCTAAAATTGATTAACGATGATCTTGGTATTGAAAAAATATTAATTACAAAATCAGATGGATCAGCTACCTTTAGATCTGTTCCAACCGTAAATGAATATCAAATTCAATTTGACGGAAATGATGTTTATGAAGCCTCTAAAAGTCAACTATTTAATGTGCGTTCCAATGAAAGCCCAAGTATAAAATTATATACTTATGCAAGTTTAAGCAATGCTGAACAACTTGATGAAGTGGTTATTACCAGTAATAAAAAGCTAAAGATAAACCGAAGAAATGCGGAAGTTTCTTTCGAAATTGATGCCAAAGACATTGAACAAACTCCAGTAGAAGGTAGAGACATTACAAGAGTACTTTTCCGCCTTCCTAATGTAACGCAAGCAACCGGCTTTTACCCTGAAGCACCAAATGTAAGCATCAACGGCGCAAATCCACTTTTTACCAATTATACTATAGATGGTATGGATAATAATGAACGTTTTCTTGGTGGGATGCGCTTTAATATTCCAGCGGGAGCAGTTAAAGACATTACTGTTCTTACCAGCAACTATTCCGCAGAATATGGACTAACTAGTAATGGTGTTATAGATATCACTACAAAGTCTGGAACCAATACTATAACAGGCGAAACATATTTCATTTCACGTCCCGGACCGGGCCTGGATGCTTCTAGTCAATTTGCACAGAGAGACTTGTCTGGAAATCAGGTAAAAGATGGTTTTGCACGATATCAAAGTGGTTTTGCCGTTGGAGGCCCAATAGTTAAGGACAAAACCTTTTTCTTTTTGAATTACGAACACACCACGGATGTAAAAGATAACTTATTGAATGTCCCTGAGCTTGGAGTAGCCGAAACCGTTCGAGGTGAAAATACATTCAATTACATTACTGCCAAAGTAGATCATTTATGGTCAGAAAACTTTAGAAGTTCACTGCGTGCTAATTTAGGTTTGATAAATGTTGATCGGCAAGGTGGTGGACTGGAAGGAGGTGTTACCTTCCCGTCGGCTAGTGATCAGCAAGAAAGAAATAGTCTTAATATTGCTTTCAAAAACAATTATCAAATAGGGAAAATTGATGGAGAAACCAACATTCAATTTAGCCGGTTTAGATGGAATTACTCGAATCCAGAAAATGTAGGTCCACAAGTAACTATTCGCGATACGCAGGAGCTTACCATTGGAGTATTGGGGAATTCTGGCTTTGTTTTTGACGAAATTGAGAACACCACCCAATTTCAGCAAAAGTTCAAGTACTATTTAAATAACCATACTATAAAAACTGGAATACAATTTTTATCTGGCAACCACGAATTATTTGGCGGTGGAAATCCTAATGGAAATTATTTAGTAGACCTAACCCAAGCGCAAATTGACAATATTCGAAATAGTGGAATTGGAAGTAATTTAAATATTAATGACCTTCCTGCCGATGTAGAAGTTGTAAATTATGGAGTAGAACTACGTCCTAATTCATTTGGAACAACACAGAATATTTATAGTTTTTACTTGGAAGACCAATGGCAAGTAAATTCAAAATTAAATTTGGTATATGGACTGCGCTATGATTATGACGACTTGTCTAAAGGCGGTAGCACTACTGGGGATACGAATAATTTTGCGCCAAGATTTAATTTCAATTATGAGATAGGTGAAAATTCAGTATTACGTGGAGGCTACGGAATAGCGTATGACAAGGTGAATTATGCTATATACAGTGATGCACTTCAGCAAAACACAGCTTCCGCGGATTATCAATTGCAAATTCAAGAGCTGATTGATCAAGGTATTTTGCCTGCTAATACAGACGTCAATCGTGTTACTTTTGATGGGAATCTTACTGCTAACTTAAATAATGTAGACTATTTACAAGGTCCAACTCCAGCTGATTTGCAAGATCAACGCGAGTCTGTTTTTTCTAACGAACGTAGGATTTTAAATCCAAATGGATATGATAATCCATACAGTCATCAGTTTTCTTTAGGTTACCAAACCCAAATTGATGAAGACAAATTATTTTTTGTAGATGTATTCCATAATCGAGGATTTAATCTTTTCCGTTTGCGGAATTTAAATGCTGCTGACGAATTTCCAATAGATGGTGATTTTGGAGTAGATGACGTACGCACTTTAGCTGCAGCAGATGCAACGCGACCTATTCCGATTGTGAACGGACAAGGAATTATTGATGGGCAAGTCGTTTCTGGCGTAGCAAGAAATGTAATCATGACTGAAGCTGCAGGTCGTTCTGAATATTGGGCTGCAAGTTTTAATCTACAAAAAACCAAAGGAGATGATAATTATGATTACCGTATCAATTATACCTTATCTAGGTTGGAAAACAATACAGAAGACATCAACTTTAGAGCGCAAGATGGAAATAATTACGGAGATGAATGGGGTCCGTCCATAAACGATAGAACGCATAACATCAATGGTATTTTTAATTACTACCCCTTACAGAATACAGTGGTTACTTTCGCTGGCTTACTGCAAAGTGGACAGCCCATAAATAGAATCCCTGACGCAACTATTTTTGGAACTACAGATTTAAATGGTGATGGTTCTGGTTTTGGTGATGCCTACGTTGGAAATAGCGACCGTTCTCCAGGCGAATCCAGAAACAGTGATCGCTTACCTTGGTCTTTTAATTTTGACCTAGGCATTCAGCATCAATTTTTGGTAGGTGAAACACATCGTTTGGAATTGAGAGCAGATATTTTTAATATCTTTAATGTTGAAAATTTAAGTGGCTACAGCAACAATGCAACGCAAAGTAATCAAATTCAAGCAGGACCCGCTTCTTCCGGTCGATTTGTACAAAGAAATGCAGGCCCACCAAGGCAATTCCAATTTGGAGTTCGATATTTATTTTAATCTTTAAATTAAGCTTTGTTTGGAGCAAGAGTAGTTACGGACAATGTTTTTATAATCTTTATATGAAAGACATATTTTTAATATTTATTGTAATAAGCCTTTTTTCTTGTGGTAACGATCAAAAAACGGATGCTGTAGATTATTCTAAAGCATCTTGGGAAGAAATCACCGAGGAAGCAAAAGGAAAAACCGTAACCATGATGATGTGGATGGGCGATGCAAAAATCAATGCATATATGAAGGATTATGTCAAACCACATCTTCAAAAAAACTACGACATTAATCTGGAAGTTATAAGAGGACAAGGTCCTCAAATTGTCCAAATGTTGATGACGGAGATACAGGCTTCAGCATCACAAAGCGAAGTGGACATGGTGTGGATCAATGGCGAAACCTTTTATCAACTTCGGCAAATAGATGGACTTTATGGACCGTGGACTGATGTTGTTCCCAATTCAAAAAACATCGATTTTGATAATCCTTTTATTGGTGTAGACTTTCAACAACCTATCAATGGCTTTGAATTACCATGGGGAAATGTACAAATGACATTGATTTACGACCAAGCTAAAGTCCAAAATCCTCCAATGTCAAGAGCGGAACTATTAAAATTTCTAGAAGCAAATCCAGGAACTTTCACGTTTGACAATCAATTTACAGGATTGACTTTTCTAAAGGCTTTATTGATTGACATTGCTGGTGGAGATGAAATTTTAAAAGGCGATTTTGATGAAGCTAAATATCAAAAATACAGTAAGGAACTTTGGGCGTATATTAATAAATTGAAGCCCTATCTATGGCGAAAAGGTGAAGTTTATCCTGAAAGTGTAGCGCAAATGCATCAACTTTTTGCCAATGGCGAACTTTGGTTTACCATGAGCAATAATGATGCAGAAGTAGATAGCAAAACGAAAGCTGGTCTATTTCCAGAAACTGCTCGTGCGTATGTTCCCGATTTTGGAAGTATTCAGAATTCTCATTATGTAGGCATTACAAAATTATCTAGTGTAAAAGCGGCAGATATGGTGATTGCTAATTTTTTGGTTTCGCCAGAAGCACAACTAAAAAAAATGAATCCTGATGTTTGGGGAGACGGAACTGTATTGAACTTGGAAACGCTTTCAGAAGAAATGAAAATGCAATTTTTAAATTTACCAAGTCGAAAACATGCCCCAAAACGAAGTGATATTATTAAAAAGGCGCATCAAGAATTAGCCCCAGAATACATGATTAAACTAGCAGAAGATTTTAGAACCGAAATTATAAATGAATAAAAAGTGAAACTACAATTCAATTCACAAGTTGCAAGCAGACTGTTTTTCTTAATGGTCGTGGTTTTGCCTGTCCTATCTGGATTGGTGTATGCTACTTTATATAGTTTTGGAATTGTCGGCATATTAAACGAAGGCTTTACCCTTGAAAATTGGTCAGGAATCTTAAGCGGTAAATCCTTTTGGACAAGTCTTTTTTTTAGTTTTTATGTGGCTGTGACAAGTATATTAATTAGTCTTGTTTTATCGCTTTCCATGGCATTAAGCTGGAAAAAAGCACTACAAAATGGAATTCTTTCTACTGTGATTTATTTGCCTTTGTGTTTCCCAGGGACTGTGATGGCCTTTTTTATGTTTCAGATGTTGTCTAAATCAGGTTTTCTGTCTCGATTGGGATTTGAAGCAGGTTTAATTCAAGATTTAACCATTTTTCCAGAACTTATAAATGATGCCTACGGAATAGGAATCATTATTACCTCTGTACTTCTGATTACTCCCTTCTTTGTGATTTTGTTCACTAACTTATATCGAAGCGAACAAATTGAAAATTATAAAGCATTGGCTAGTACATTTGGGGCATCCAAAAGTCAATTATTAAGACGTGTTACTCTTCCTATTTTACTTAAAAAATCATCAGTCAGTATTTATCTTTTTATCATTTTTGTGATGGGTAGTTATGAGGTTCCATTGTTGCTAGGTCGCCAAAGCCCTCAAATGATTTCAGTAGCTACTTTACAGAAAATTCAACGCTACAATTTATATGATATTCCGAAAGGATTTGCAATGAGTATTTTGTATGTATTGATTATTGTTTTGGTTTTGGTGTTACTGTATTGGAGAAATCGAGCGTTTTTTAATTCTAATCAAACATCATGATGAAAAAAATCTTACAATATGGCTTGATCATCTCCATCGGGTTTCCGGTGCTGTTTCTTTTGATGTTGTCTATTGGAAGACGATGGCCTTATCCAGCTCTTTTTCCACTAGAAATGAGTTTTTCTAACTGGGAATTTCTACAGCAAAGCGATTCAAAATTGTTCCAGGCCTTTTTCATTTCTTTAGGGATTTCTTTAAGTGTCGCATTTATCGTGACCTCTATTGGCTTTTTAATTTCAAAATTTATCGCTTACAGTAAACAACGAAACACCTTTTTGGTTTTGGCGTATATTCCTTATTTGTTATCGCCTGTAATTATGGCTGTCATTTTTCAGTATTATTTTATCATCACAGGTTTAGCAGGAAGTTTTTTTGGAGTAATTATTGCTCAATTCTTAATTGCCTTTCCTTTTGGAATTATCATTTATGACAACTTCTGGAATTCACAATTAAAATCTATTGAAGAATTAAGCTATACGTTGGGAGGTACGCGAATTCAAACCTACCGAAAAGTACTTTTGCCTTTATCTAAAAATGCAATTATGCTTTGTTTTTTTCAAGTATTTTTAGTGTCTTGGTTTGAGTATGGGCTTACTAACCTTATTGGGTCAGGTAAAGTGCGAACCCTAACTGTAAGTGTTTTCAATTTTGTGACTGAAGCCAACATTTTTTATGCTGCGTTGTCCTGTTGTTTGCTTATTTTACCGCCAATGTTGTTGCTTTATATCAATAAACGTTTCATCTTTTTTGTTGAAAAAACCAACCAATGAATCCATTTTTAGACATACAAGGCATTTATAAAAAGTTTGGAAAAGACTCCATATTAACAGATGTGAATTTACATCTCAAAAAAAATACGGTCTTGAGTTTATTAGGTTCATCAGGAAGTGGAAAGACGACATTACTGAAAATAATCGCAGGTTTAGAAACACAAGATAAAGGTGAAATATTATTGTATGGAAAAAACATAAACCGCCAAAAGCCACAGCAAAGAAATATTGTGTATTTATACCAAGAGGCTTTGCTTTTTCCGCATTTAGATGCTTTTGAAAACGTAGCATTTGGTTTGCGGCTTAAGAAATTGAAGGAATCTGTCATCAAAGAAAAAGTAGATCTTATGTTGAAGAATCTAGGAATGACAAATCATGCTTCTAAAATGCCTAGCCAATTATCTGGTGGGCAAAGGCAACGGATTTCCTTTGGTCGCGCCATGGTTATAGAACCAGAATTATTATTGCTCGATGAACCCTTTGGAGCATTGGATTCTTCTACCCGTGGAAAAATGCAAGAACTTTTTAAAAGTCTTGCCCATGCCATGCAAATTTCAGCTTTGTTCGTGACTCACGATTTAAAAGAAGCAATTGTAATGGGAGACCAAATTGGTAAAATCAAGAAAGGAGAGTTGCTTCAATATGAAACTAAAAAAGATTTTTTTAACGATGAGCATTCGGAAGTACATAAGGAAATTGACTTCTGGACTAATATCAAAAATAATTAACTATGATACAAGCAGCGGTAATCTCAAATGGTCTAGATGGTATTCAAAATTATTTTGTTTCCAATGAAAAGATAACTTACACCCTTCTGGAAGTCGGCAAAGACTTTGATCCTGACTTAGAAGGCTTTGATTTATTAATCGCTCCGAATGGAAGTGACCATATTGCCATGGCAAAACTTAAGGGCAAGGTAGCACAGTTTTTAGATGAAGGAAAGGCATTGTTTTGTTTTGACGGTTGGTTTACCAATTGGATTCCGGGCAACCAATGGATTATGAGCAACGAGAAAAAGACTATTGACATCCGTTATTTTATTAAAACGGATGCTTATGCTATATTTGATGGCGTTGATGTAGATAAACTCATTTATAATCACAATATTAGTGGTTGGTGGGCTTGTGGTTATATTGATGCTTCAGCACATGCAGATGTTGTTTTGGAAGATACTTGGCAGCGACCTATTATCGTGCTAGACGAAAAGACCACCAATGGTACAATTATATTAACAGCAAGTGGACCTTTAGGAGATAGTGGTGCAATTCCTTCAGGTAATGAAACTTCCTTTACTGCACTTTCAAAATTGTACCAGAATATGTTGAATTTAATCATAAAAAAGAAAAATCATGAAAACAATCGGATTACTATTTAACGGAGTTTGGAGCCAATACACTTTTGCCACAGCCCCAAAATACAAACATTTAATTAAGCTCATCTATATTCATGATTTTGATGAAGCTTCACTAGAAGGTTTGGAAGCTTTATTGATTCCATTTCAATCTAACCAAAAAGCCATTGCTGAACGAAAAGATTTGATTTACAAATTTTTAGGACAAGGTAAAAAAGTATTTATTGAAGGTGATTCCTCTATGGATTGGCTAGATGCAAAATGGGAAGATCGCCCGACAAATAATTACTGGTGGGTAGAAAACCCAAACAATCCACCAATCAGTGAAACAGATTTTTCACATCCTATTTATCAAGGATTATCAGCAAGGCATTCTTGTTGGCATACCCATGGTGCGTACACAACAATCCCTGAAGAAGCAAAAGCAATTCAAAAAGAGCCCAACGGAGAAGTTATAAGCTGGGAAACCAATCAATATGGTGGTACTTTATTCGCTACCACTTTAGATCCTATTGTTGAACATGGTGTACAACAAATCACACATCTTGCCCACTATGTAGATCAGTTGATTTATTGGCTGAGTGGCGATAAAGTATCTGGGCAATTTGAAGTGCCTAAAGAAAATTATGGAATACCAGTTTAATAAACAATACGGAATTCAGAATAGCTAACTTGAAATTTTTATAAGCTATATAAAAGGATTCTTAAAAATAGAAGATGAAACAGAGTTTCAAATGAAGCTCAAAAAAAGAATTGAAAATGAATACTAATTTTAACCACATAGAATCCCTGTATTGGGTGTTTACACAGTTGTGTAATGATGATTGTGATCATTGTTACAACAGCTCTAGTCCTTTTGGAGCAAGGATTTCAGAAGAAGATTGCATGAAAATAATCGATAATATGCCCGATCAAGTAGACCGGCTTATTTTAAGTGGCGGTGAACCCATGGCAGATTTGAAATTACTTTATGCAATTTTAGACAGAGTAAAAGAAAAATTTGGAGACTCTACCCAAGTTATGCTGCAAACCAACGGTGACTTGATGAATAAGGAAAAATTGCAAACTATAATTGACAAAGGCGTAACGCGTTTTGATATTGCAAGCATAGATCGCTATCATAAAAAAGCAGGTGGAAGATTGATGGAACTTGCGGATTTATTTGAAAGCTGCGGAGTAAACGGAACCGAAAAAGATCCGTTAATTGAAGGCGGACATTACCTTGCTGAAAACCCACTCAGTTGGGGTTATTGGGGAGCAAGCGAAGACATGTGGTTAGGTGGAAATTGGGCACGTGGAAAAGCACTTAAAAATGGAATTTACCATAAAGACCCAACACACAATTTCTGCAATATCCTTTCAGGAGCACGGAATTTCTTAGGAGGTTACGAAGATATTCCCAACGAAATAAGCATACAATTGTGGCGAATTAATCCTTGTTGTCCTGGAACGCATTTCCCAATGGGCGATGCGCGAAATGAAAAAGTAGCCAAAGTACTAGAGCGTGCATCAAAGAACCTCGTTTTTAAAATGCTTAACGAAGGAAATCCACTAAAAATGGGAGAACACCTTGGGGTTTCAGAAAAAGAAGCTACAACTAAAAACGAAGAACTAGAAAACATTTGCTTGTATTGCGATCATTTCATGAAATGCAATAAAGATGCTATTTTTGACGAAAATGGAGTAAAAGCAGATATTGCAGTAAACTAAAAACTATATCTAAAAAATGAAATATAAAATCATTATTTTCAGTGTGCTTATGGGATTATTCAATGGATTTGGTTTCGCTCAAAACGCAATAGATAAAGCGATTGAAAAATACAATTCGAACAGCGTAGAATACATTTCTGTTCCAGAATTAGCAAGCCTGATGCAGAAAAACAAAGACTTTAAATTGTTGGATACCAGAGCAGTTTCAGAATATGAGGTGAGTCATCTAAAAGATGCTATTTATGTGGGATACAAGGAATTTGACTTAGAAAGCATTCAGGATAAAATAAAACCCGATGACACCATCATCATGTACTGCTCAGTTGGGGTACGTTCAGAACAAATAGGAGAGCAACTTCAAGAAGCTGGCTACAAAAAGGTGTACAATTTATATGGTGGGTTATTCGAATGGTTCAATCAGGGAAATGAGATTTTCAACTTACAAAATCAACAAACCGATTCTATTCATGCCTACAATAACAAATGGGGACAATTTATAAAAGGTGGAACCAAGGTATATGAATAAAAACTTAATCATTGTATTTACCAGAAACCCAGAATTGGGAAAATGCAAAACCCGTTTGGCTGCTTCCATTGGAAATGAAAATGCCTTACAGGTTTACCAAAAATTGATTCAACATACTTCCATCTGTGTTCAAAAAGTGGAAGCTGATGCAGTCGCTTTTTACACAGAGAATATTCAACTAAAAGATGCTTGGCCAGATGCTCATTTTCAAAAACAAATACAAATTGAAGGACATTTAGGAGCAAAAATGCAAGCAGCTTTTGAATGGGGTTTTACTCAAGGTTATTCCAAAATATGCATCGTAGGCAGCGATTTGTTCGACCTCACACCAAGCGATATAAAAACTGCTTTCGAAAAATTAGAGCAAAATGATTTGGTATTTGGCCCTGCCGAAGATGGTGGCTATTATTTAATGGGAATGAAAACTTTACATCCAGCAGCGTTTGCCAATAAAGCCTGGAGTACACAAAGCGTTTTACAAGACACTTTAAAGGATTTACAAGGAAATTCTGTTTCTTTGCTCAGCACAAAAAATGATATTGATACCCTTGAAGATTTGTTGCCCCATTCAAAACTTCACTGGTATGTTCCAACAGAAATTTTATCTAAATTAACCTAAACTATGAAAGAAGATTTAGCAATTACCACCAACTATTTAAAAGAAAAAGGCTTCGACAAACCCGAAATAGGAATCATCTTAGGCACGGGTTTAGGTAAATTAGTAGAACATATCACTATTGAAGTCGAGATTAGTTACAATCACATTCCACATTTTCCAACCGCAACGGTAGAATTTCATCAAGGGAAATTTATTTATGGAGAATTAGCTGGTAAAAAAGTAGTAGTAATGCAAGGGCGTTTTCATTTATATGAAGGCTATTCTTTGCAAGATGTAACTTTTCCGGTTCGCATCATGAAGGAATTAGGCATTCAAAAATTACTGGTTTCCAATGCCGCTGGCGCCATCAACAAAAACTACAAAAAAGGGGACTTGATGTTGATAGATGACCACATCAACCTGCAAGGAGGTTCGCCATTGGCTTTTAAAGGAGTATCACAGTTTGGAGAGCGTTTTGTAGATATGTTGGCTCCTTACGATGCTGATATGAATGCCAAATTCAAAGACATTGCTAAAGAAAATAACATCACTTTACACGAAGGTGTTTATGCTTCGGTGGTTGGACCTCAATTAGAAACCCGTGCAGAATACCGTTATCTTAGCATCATTGGTGCAGATGCTGTGGGCATGAGTACTGTTCCAGAAATTATTGTTGCCAACCATCTCAACTTGCCTGTAAGTGCAATTTCAGTATTGACCGATGAGTGCGACCCTGACAACTTACAACCCGTAAACGTAGCAGAAATTATAGCCATTGCTAATCAAGCTGAACCTCAGCTGGTGAAATTGTTTAGCGAGTTGATTAAAGCTTTGTAGAACCTTTTATTTAGTATAGCATATAACTGTTTTTGGTAGCCGAGAACCCGCTATCCATTCCAAGTCCGCAGGCTTTACTAAGCAAAATATCGTCGCTCCAAGAGCTTCCTATCGGTCGCTTTGTAGCTAGTATTTTACTAAGCTCATTCTTTACGGGCTTTCCATTACTATCGGGGCTATGGTTTGTAAGGCGTGTTGATAGTAAAAAAGTAAATATTTAATTTCAAAGCCTAATGAAAGGAAAATGCAGGATTCCTTTTCGTTTTTGATAGAAAAGTGAAGTGTGAGGACAAGTCGTCAGCAACGGGATGAGATTTCTCCTTTGGTCGAAATGACAAAGCGAGTGTGAGCAACAGGACGTGAGCAGAGGGATGATATTTCTCCATTAGTCGAAGTGACAAAGCGAAAGTAAGCAATTGGACGTGAGCAGCGGGATGAGATTTCTCCTATCGTCAAAATGACATTGCGTACTTGAGTAACGGGGCGTGAGCAGCGGGATGGGATTTCTCCTATCGTCGAAATGACATTGCGTAGAATGACGTGGTTTATTGCACGAGATACAATCATAGGTTTAGCTTTCCTCTTCCATTTTTAAGGTTTTACAATTTTGCGAATAAGCATTACATCTTCGCTTTGAAATTGAGCTATATAAAAACCTGATGGCAATCTACTTAAATTCAATTTTTGTAAATTATTTGCTTGTTCCTCAAAGACTTTTTTTCCTTGAATATCAAAAATAGTTGCTTGTATGATTGGCTGTTTAGATGAAATGTTTAAGCTATTTGTAAACGGATTAGGATACACTTTAAAAGCTAAATCTTCCTCAGAAATAATACTCAAAGTACAAGCTTCATCATCTACTGGTAGTACTTCTAATAATACAGATGTAGTTGCCAAGCAATCTGGGTTGGCTAAATTACTGACTTCAATAAATAAATTTTCATCGGTTGCAGTTTCGTAAACTTGGCTAATATCCAACAGATCATTATTTTCATTAAACACGTTTACCTCTAATTCGTTTAAATTTTCAGAACTACTGGTTACTAAACTTGGAATGACTGACAAATCAAAGCTGGCTAAACCTGATTCAGCATCTAGACACTCTACAAGGTTTTCAATTGGATTTGCTTCAATTGGAAAACTCAAGAGTTCAAAAGAGCTTACCACAAAACAGTCGGTAGAATCTTGATTTTGTAATCGGATGAAAATGGTTTCTGCTTCAGCAAAAACAGGATATTCAGTGGGATTTAATTCTTGTTCAGCTAAGGAATTTTGATTGTTTTCTGCATCAGGTAACGAAGTAAAAAAAGAAACTTCAATTTCTGTTTCGTCTTGCGTTCCAATAGCTTCGGGAATATTTTCAGTTAAATCAAAAGTAGCTGTAAAATCGAAATCCGAGCATACTTCTAAATTGTTCAAGTTTTGAATTTCGGGAGTGACATTAAAACTCAAATTGAAGTTGGTAGAAGCCACACATTCCGAATTATTTAGATTGGTGATTTCAACTGAAATCGTTTCAGCCGTTGTAATTTCATAAGCTTCAAAATCAGTTATTTGAGCCTCATTTTCATCAAAATAAGCAATAGAAAAATCAGATGCTTCTGCTTCATCTAGAAACAAATCACTTTCAATTTGGGTAAAATCAAAAATAGCGGAGGCAACACCTTCTTCTGTACATTGCACCAAGTCTTCTACTTCATTGATTTCTGTTGGAAAGCTCAGCAATTCAAAAGAACCTACCACAAAACAGTCCGCAGAATCTTGATTTTGTAATCGGATGAAAATGGTTTCTACTTCAGCAAAAACAGGATATTCGGTAGTGTCTATTTCTTGTTCAGTTAAGGAATTATCGTTGTTTTCTGCATCGGCTAACGAAGTAAAAAACGAGACTTCTATTTCGGTTTCATCTTGTGTTCCTATGGCTTCAGGAATGTTTTCGGTTAAATTGAAAGTGGAAGTAAAATCAAAATCTGAACAGACTTCTAGATCGTTTAGGTTTTGGATTTCGGGAGTGACATTAAAACTCAAATTGAAGTTGGTGGAAGCCATACATTCCAAATTATTTAGATTGGTGATTTCAACTAAAATAGTTTCAGCGGTTGTAATTTCATAAGCTTCAACATCAGTTATTTGAGCCTCATTTTCATCAAAATAAGCAATAGAAAAATCAGATGCTTCTGCTTCATCTGGAAAAAAATCCGATTCAATTTGGGTAAGGTCAAAAATAGCGGGGGTAACACCTTCTTCTGTACATTGCACCAAGTCTGCTACTTCATTGATTTCTGTTGGAAAGCTCAGCAATTCAAAAAAGCCTACCACAAAACAGTCCGCAGAATCTTGATTTTGTAAGCGGATAAAAATGGTTTCTGTTTCAGCAAAAACAGGATATTCGGTAGTGTCTATTTCTTGTTCAGTTAAGGAATTATCGTTGTTTTCTGCGTCGGCTAAGGAAGTAAAAAACGAGACTTCTATTTCTGTTTCATCTTGTGTTCCTATGGCTTCAGGAATGTTTTCAGTTAAATCGAATGTGGAAGTAAAATCAAAATCTGAACAGGCCTCTAGGTCGTTTAGGTTTTGGATTTCGGGCGACTGAAAAAGGAAAACATCAAATTCAACTTCATCTGAACAGTTTTCTTCATCAGAAAGAGAAAGTACCGCAGTGATGGTCGTTAATTCATTTTGTAATAAGAAATCAGTTGGATCATCGATAAGCGTATCATCTTCAAAATACGCTACCACTAAAGCATCACTCATTTGATTGCCTTTTATATCATCATCAAAATCCGTTAAGTCTATGCTTAGGGTGTCTTCGTCAACAAGCGAACAAAAATCGGTGTTTTCTGGAGCTAAGGCGGTTAAATTTCCAGCATCTTGAAGGGTGAAAAAATCCACTGAAAAGCAACTCGGTTCGTCAGCATTTTCAATTCTTAAAAATAGGAATTGCTGAAAATTATCTAAAGTAAATTCGGTGGGGTCAAATCCAGCATCAACAACCGAGTTAATACCTGCATTTGCTTCAGGTAAAGTGAAATGATAAGAAATAGTATAGTTGCCCGTTTGGTTGCCAATGGCTAGAGCGTCGTTCTGAGTTATATCAAAAACAATTTCTTCATCATCCTGAGAACAGGCTACAATATCTTGAACATTTTCAACTTGTGGATTTTCAAAAGCTTGTATAGTAAATGCTTCAATATTTACACAAAAGCCAGTTATATTAGGATTTAATCGGATTACGTTGCGAATTTCAATGCTTAATTCTTCAAAAGTATTGGTCGGATAATTTTCTTCATTAAAAATACTGCTTCCTATTTGATTGCCGTCTTCATCGTAAACATCGTAATTTCTATTGGATATATCTAAGTTATTGTTGTTCACGACAAAAGTTTCGGTCAAATCGAATACAGCGGTTCCATCATCATTGGCACATTTTGTTATATCCATCGAGTCAAAATCGTTATTGTTACTTTGGTATGTGCTAAAGGTAAAGCTTGTGGTATTAAAGCAACTTGAGTCGTCATCAAACTGTATTCTAGCTACCAAATCGGTTGTAAAAACTGTATTTACATTGCTTTGTAAATCGTAATTTTCTGGATTGGATATCGCGTTTACATTATTGTTGGCATCTTGTTCGTTTTCAAAATAAGTAACAATAAAATCGCCTTCTTGGTCTCCAATAATAGAATCATCTAAAAAAGTAAGATCGTAGGTTGATCCACTCTCGCAATCTATGTAATGTGGAACAGGTATTCCAAAAAAATTAAACCCAGGACTATTAGCCACAGGAGTTTCATTTGTTATCAACAAAAAAGTAGAATTATCAAAATTAGTTTCATCTGCATTTTCTACGACATTTACCCAAATTTGGGTTAGACCAAAACTACCGGTTGAATAATTGCTTGGGTTAGAAATCGAGTTGGTTATTTGGTTATTATTTGAATCTAATTGATTATCAAAATAATAAACCGTGTATAAATCGGAAGAAAGTCCGTCCAATACATTTTCATCGTTAAGGGCTAAATCGAAACCTTCAGTGGGAGACTGAAAACATTCTGTGAGGTTCGCTGGAGAGCCAATCTCAATAGTTTGTCCGTACGAAATACAAAAACAGGAAAGAATAAAAAGCAAGGTGTAAAGTAATTTTGGTTTCATAACAATTTGTTTAATTTCTAATTATATAACAACTTAAAGTTAAAATATCCTAATTTGAAATTGAATTTTAACACTTCAGTGTGCATATTTACATTTTAATGCTTGCATGTTTTTTTAATTAGCAAAATCTAAATAAACTAGTTTTCCTATCTCAACTTTAAGCGAAGTAATTCCAATTTCACTTTATAAGGTCACACAAAAAACGAAGTTGCTTTTTTGTTTTATAAGGCTGCGATTGTTTTGCGAATAAGCATTACATCTTCGCTTTGAAATTGAGCTAAATAAAAACCTGATGGCAAACTACTTAAATTCAATTTTTGTAAATTATTTGCTTGTTTCTCAAAGACTTTTTTTCCTTGAATATCAAAAATAGCAACTTTTGGAATTGGTTGTTTAGATGAAATGTTTAAGCTATTTGTAAACGGATTGGGATAAACATCAAAAGCTAAATCTTCCTCGGATATAATGCTCAAAGTACAAGCTTCATCATCTACTGGTAGCACTTCTAATAATACAGATGTAGTTGCCAAGCAATCCGGGTTGGCTAAATTACTAACTTCAATCAATAAATTTTCATCGGTTGCAGTTTCGTAAACTTGGCTAATATCCACCAAATCATCATTTTCATTAAACACGTTCACCTCTAATTCATTTAAATTTTAACAACCAATCTTTGCCAATTTCGTTTTTTTTTTTAGGTTTGAAGTATAATTTAAAAATATGTCAATATTCTTCTAGTTTACCAAAAACAGTAACTATTGCTGATTGCACTATGACTTATAATATTACAGTTAGTTATAGCCCTTTTAATAATAGGGTTACCAGAGTACGTGGAAATTTAACTTTCAGTGGTTCTTGTTCTGGCTCGGTTGATTTTGATATAGATTTGACTTCTGATAGTGATGGTACAATTAATGAATTGCCTGTTATCTATGATGTGGATGTTAATAATACTAGTGATTTTGAACAGTTTCTTGTTAGAGAAATCAATCAAGCTATAATCAATAATTGAAGATAGTATTGCTATCATAAGAGCCACTCTACGTTTAGAGTGGCTCTGTTTTTCTTAAGTTTTACAATTTAAAAATGAATATTATGAAAACTAAAAAATTATATTTTAATAGTGGTTTAGTAATCGTGTTTTTATTACTTAATCAACTTTCTTTATTTCCCCAAGATTCTTCTCGACAAAATTCCAAGCATGATTCAAAAAAGTTTGTGCCTTCATTCTTTTCATACAAGACAATTAGTACAAATGATTTGGGAACAGATATTTCTTTAGAAGTAAAAATGGCTAAATCTGCTCTTAATAATTTACAAAGAGATTTTATAGCAAATTCAAATGTTCTTCTCTTAGATGGTTGTACTTTTCCCAATCTCGATCCCGGTATATCGGTAGATTTTGAGGATCAAGATTTCGTGATTTCATATCGACAAGGAAATTTCAAAATGGATGTATCATCTGATGAATGTTTCGAATTTGAACCTGTCAACTTCAAAAAAATGCAAAAAACCGATATGTTCAAGCTCAAACCTACAGAAAGTGCATACGTTCACGAGGATGGTAATTTTATTATAGTTATCGATACCACTTTGGATTGGAAAATACAACCTGCCCTTTTTGCAAGTCAAATGCTCCCTTATGGTGTATCGAAAGTCTACGATAAAAATGAAAAAAAATTAACAAAGCTCATTCATGTTGAAAACGCAACATCCGAACAAATCTCTAAATTAGAATTAAATGATTTTAATTCTACCAATTGTACTAAAATTAAACCATTTTTTTTGTAACGTAATATAAAACTGAGACTAAATAATGAAGGCGATAAATTGTTTAGAACCTCAGCATCATTCGCCGTTAAATCATATTCTATTGCAGTAGATTGAAAACAGTCTGACAGATTAATGGGCGAACTAATCTCTAAATCTTATGCTTGTAAAACAAGGCCGTTTAAAAACATTAATAAAATTGAAGAAAATATTTTAGTTTCCATAGTCTGATGTTTTGTTAAATGATTAAACAACTGGAAATTCAAAAGTCCTAATTTGAAGTTAGGTTTTGGTTGTGAGGCTAACTAAAATAATGATTAAAATATTTGATTTTGCAGACTAGTAAAGCTGAAAAAATAAGGATATAATAATATATCATAGCAGTTTACGTTCAACAATTAAGTAATTACTATTTTGACCATTCAAAATAAAATTATTTTTAAAAACAAAAGGCTAACCAATAGCTCTACAGCTAATCAAGATAAACCAAAAACCACTCTCTAATAAAATTTCCTTGTGATGCAAAAAGTGCTTAACTTTCGCCTTAGGAATTTGTTTACCGGAAATTGAAATTCACTACAATCACATATTTAAATAATGAGAAAAATTTTATTGGTTCTAACGCTGCTATTATTAAGTATTCCTTCCCAATCGCAATCAGCTGACATTATAATTGAATACGGTGTTAATTTTAATGAACTTGCAATTGATACAGCAAATATTACAGATGAAGATGTTAAAAAATATTTTTTAAAGTCTGAAAATGATGCTAAACGCTTGCTGAAAAGTGACCGAACACTTGCCATCCTTCACTATTATTCAGAAACAAATACAGTTACATTTGAAAGAGTAGAACTGATGGATGTTGATGACCAAAAAAGCATGTATTTAGCTATGAAAGGTGTAGAAGAAATACAACATGATATTAATAAAAACACTGTCTTCTACCGTAAAAAAGAGATAAACACGAATGATATTGAATGGGAAATTACCGAAGAGTACAAGAAGATAATTGGGTATTCTTGTCAAAAGGCAACTACTATTCACACGAACCCAAACGGGACGCAAAGAAAAGTAGTGGCTTGGTTTACATCAGAAATCCCTATACCTACTGGCCCATACATGTACGTAGGTTTACCTGGTTTAATTCTGGAAATAGATATACATTCAGGCAGGAAAATATACGCTAGGAAAATAAATATAAAGTGATTTCAGTTAAGAAAATTATATTCTAAAGTAAGCTTTAAATATGATAACAAATACTTATTCTGGATATTTTTAATACAAATTGACTCATGAATTAATTCAAGAGTCAATTTTAATTTCTACTAAAATGCTAAAATTTATAGTTGTTTTTTTATTCATTATCACCACTTCATTTGCTCAAGAAAATGCAAGGATAAGTTATGGCGCTGATTATTTATTTTACTTTATTCACGAGCAAGACACCATTGGATTACCCGAAATGGCAAAGTTGCAATTAGCTAAAAATGAAAGATTAAAGAAAAATGCACTAGCAGGTAGTAATGATATTTTCACATTAGAGATATCTGCTTCTATTTCAAAATTCACATTTACAGAATTTATGAACGCAGATGATAGTTTTTCTTTTGCCACTTTATATATGGCTGCAAGGTTACAACCTATTTTAAAATTTGAGAATCAACTATATGCTGAAAAAGATTTTTTCAAAGTACAAAGAAGTTATGAACCCTTTAATATATCAATTAATTGGAAGATTAAAGAAGAGTTTAAAACTATACTTGATTACGAATGCCAACTAGCAGAAGCTGAATTAATGTTTATGGAACGCAAATACAAAGTAAAAGCCTGGTTTACAACGGAGATTCCAATACCTGAAGGTCCTTCGTTTTTTAAAGGTTTGCCAGGCTTGATTTTAGGTTTAGAAAAGCATGGGAGATACATTTACGCAAAGTCCATTGAATTTCCAGATGAACTCGAAATTGAAATTCCAAAAGAATTGACAAAAAAAGCAGATTAAGATTGTGCTATTACTAAACGAATTCGCAATCTTAAAAATGTTCAGCTCACTAAATATGTTAACAAATAAGATATAACAAATCTAAAAAAACCACGTTTAACAATTAATGAAAAGTGCAACTAGCTTATTCATATTAAAGCATAAAACCAAGTACATCTACTTGGTTTTATTTTGTTGCATAACTACCACATCCCAAGCACAATTCCTAGAAGGAAAAATAAGTGATAGTATCGGCAAACCACTACAAAATGCAAATGTCATAGCCCGAACCATCGGTTTAGAAAAAACCAAAACTACATTCTCTATCAGCGATGCAAAAGGGAATTATCAAGTTGCACTTCAACCTGCTATTCCGCATCAGATTAGTATAACCTATTTGGGTTTTAAAAAATTAGTAGATACCATCCAAATCCAAGAAACTATAACAAAAAATTACACCCTATACGAAAGTACCGAAACGCTTGAAGAGGTCATCGTTCAAAGAGAAATGGCAATGATTGTAAAACAAGACACCATTGTGTATCGTGTCGACAATTTTAAAACCGGTAATGAAAGAAAGTTACGCGATATTCTTAAAAACCTACCTGGAGTGGAAGTAGACCGAGAAGGCAATGTAAAAGTAAACGGAAAGAAAGTTACCAAGCTCACTATTGAAGGACGTGAGTTTTTTACGGGTGACCCAAAACTAGGTGTACTCAATATACCTGCAGATGCTGTCAAAGAAATTGAAGCGCTAGACAACGACCCCGAAGTAGCCTTTTTAAAAGGACTTGATGACAGTGATAAAATGACCCTGAACATCAAACTCAAAGAAGGGAAAAAGAATTTTGCATTTGGCGAATCGGAAGTGGGTGTTGGGCATAAAGACCGTTATTATGTAAATCCAAATTTATTTTATTACAGTCCCAATACCAGTGCAAATGTCTTGGGCGACTTCAATAATATTGGCGAAGCGGCATTTACCATGAGCGATTATTTTAATTTTGAAGGTGGTTTTAGCGCCATGACACAAGGCAGAAACACCTTTAAACGAACCTACAGCCAAGATGCAGGTACTATTTTTGGCAGCATGGATTTTATAGATAAAACAAGCAATTTTGGTGCAGGCAGCTTGAGTCAGCGTTTAGGTAGATTTACCTTTTTAGATGTGTATTCCATTGTAAAACAAGGCCAAGAAGAAACCAGAACTTCACAAGAAATTAATTACCTAACCCAAGAACAAGTCAACGAAAACAGGGACGAAAGTGGATTTAATGAAACCTTAGCGAGTTTAAGTAAAATTAAATTGCGCTATGACAACATCAACGATATTGACTTTATCACTGATTTTGTAGTGAAATACTTGGATGCGCAAAACACCCAAAACACGATTTCCAACTCACCACAAAATCAGCAGTTTTTTAATGCAGACGAAGCACCAAGAAACCTAGAAGTTGCCAATACGTTTAGCTTTAACAAAAGTTTTTCCTACCGTCACAAAATAAGCATCAATACCAATTTGCAATACCTAGAGCAAGAAAATACAAGAGATTGGCTATTCGACCAACCTATTTTCACCAATTTAATTCCTTTTGAAGATGAAGGGAATAATTTCAATTTCACTTCAAATGAAGCCAGTCAAGCTCAAGTAGCTCAATTGGATGTAAAGCATTATTGGGTGCTGAACAATACCAACCATTTGTACCCCATTGGCGGAATAAATTACTTGAATAAAAATTTCAGCACATTCGATTTTCAACAGCTTGAAGACGGAAGCATCAATTCGTTTGAAACAGCTAATTTCAATAACGATTTAGATTTTCAATTAATGGATGTATTTGCAGGAGTGCAATATAAATTCATGGTCAATAAGTGGATTTTTAGGCCTGGTGCGGTTTTCAGAAATTACCGTTGGAATGCATCGCAATTTGGTGATGAAATTGTAGCCGACGATAAATGGATTTTTCAACCCGAATTCATGATGAAAAAAGATTTCAGCATGGATAAAAAACTGCGTGTGGATTATAATTTAAACAGTGATTTTGCGCAAGCCAATCAATTTGCAAATCGACTTCGACTTCAAAATTTCAACAATGTGTTTCTGGGAAATGAAGATTTAGAAAATGAATTGTACCATGATTTACGAATACGGTATGAAACTAAATTTTATCCGTTAAAGATAAACATCAACACCAATTTCAATTTTATAAGCCGACTTGAAACCATACGCCCAGCAACTGAAATTGATGGTATTGATTTTGTAAGCACCAGTATTTTAACCGATTTACCAGAAGACACGTATAATCTAGGTCTTGGACTTAGTCGTGGTTTAGGTAAACTGATATTTTTAAATTTCAATACCTCAGCAAACTTTTCCAATTACGATCGTTTTCTCAATCAGGAGCAAGTGAGTTTCAATTCTAACGCCTATTCTTACAATCTTCGCACAACCTTTAGAGAATTTAAGTATAATGAAGTTTCCAAGCTTCCAGAAATAACATTCATTTGGCAACATAGTATCACAGAAACGAAATCTTCAAATGAAGGAAACCCAACACAAAAATTTCAAAATATTTCCCCTTCTCTTGATTTTAAATGGCGTTTCTTAAATGATTTTGCGGTTTCAGCTGATTATAAATACACCTATTTTAAAAATGAAACTACGGCGAATTCCAATACTTTTGAAGTAGGAAATGCTTCCTTATTTTATCAACAAGAATCAAGTCCATGGGGTTTTGGTTTAGACGTAACCAATATCTTCGACATCGGTTTTAAAAGGAACAACAGCTTGAACGAATTTTTAGTGATGGATAGTCGTACTTTTATTCAACCAAGGATATTTATAGTGAAGGTGAGTTATCAACTATAAAAACTCACCCAACTCCTTTCAATAAAAACACCAACCCATCCCATACAATTTTCCTAACTTTGCAATATGAATAAGGAAATTAATGTACTTGAATTAGGGCAAAAAGATTACAAGGAAACTTGGGATTTTCAAGAATACTTGTTTCAGAAAACGGTAGACCAAAAAATTAAAAACCGAAGAGAAAACTTAGCAC
>Ga0307966_1000908_pt1 | contig 24169 bp, 21 predicted proteins | sample OrgLakmetagen646_FD_203141 | JGI IMG/M metagenome (GOLD analysis project Ga0307966, IMG submission 203141) | Saline water microbial communities from Organic Lake, Antarctica - #646 | ecosystem: Environmental > Aquatic > Non-marine Saline and Alkaline > Saline | place: Antarctica: Organic Lake... | reverse complement strand
GTTCCGTTTTCGCGAAAGCGGAACCTTACATAAACAAATAAAATAGCAGATACCGCCGGCTACTCTACTCCATTAAAAACAACAACCATAGCAAATTCTGAACAAAAAATGAATGGGTATATACTGTTGACAACTATAGTTTTAATCAACATTTTAGTTTTTAAATCGTATAGAGTACTTATATATTTACCAACAATAAACAATTCTTCTGTTAGCACATTTTCTTTTTAAAATTTGAATTGTATAAAGAATAGTACCATGAAATATGTTTTAATAGTCATTGGGGTTTTTCTAATGAATTGCAGCCTGTACGCTCAAACCATAAGCATTAGCAATACTACCGGTGAAGCCAGTATACAAAAATCAACACCTCAAGTACCCAGCATACAGACAGGTGAACGTTTTAGTTACACCATTGATTTTCAGAACCTAAACAATAGCAACACATTAGTCATTACAGATGCATTGCCTGCTGGCTTGTGCTTTGCCGCTAGTGATGTAAGAGCTAATAATGCCTTTGTAGACTTTAATGGTTCCTCTATTCCTGCACCTAATAGCATTCCTAATTTAATCGATACCTCAGCACTACCTGCGGTAGTATTTAATATACCTAATAATGTACAAAGTGGTTCTTTTACTATTAGCGTCAGTTTTTGTGCAGGTGAAACGCCTAATGGTTTTACCGCCACTAATACTATTTGCGCAGACTACACTAGCAATGGAAATACAGAAAGTTTTTGCAGTCCACAAGGTTTAACCAGCACTGCGCAAGCAGTAAGCCCTTGGGGCCAAATTTCTAAGGAAGCTATTTTACCAGCGGTGAGCGATGCTGCTGGAAATACATTTGTTCGTAATACTAATGGGATAGCAAACTACCGTATTATCGTTCAAAAAGATCCAGCTTTTCAAGGGCTTACTTTTGGTATGCTTAATCTGGATAACGTCACTATATCTGAAATAGCATCACCAGCTTGTGCTGTTGTGTCTTTAGTAAGCGGTCCTGGAACATACAACAGTGTTACAAATCAAATAGAGTTAAACAGCAGCCTTATAGGGTCGGACCCTTTTTTTACGATTGAATTTATCGTAGAGGTAGATTATTCTCCTTGTGGCACACTTACCGAAGGACAAAGCTTAAGCAATAGAGTAGAATTAAATGGAACTCCTGCAGGAGGGACACCACAAACTAACATTGCAAATGCAACTACAGTTGTTACCGCTACCGCTACTTTACCTGCTCCCAATCAAACTAGTGCTGTTACGAAGTTAGTTAATGCTAGAAACCCGGTAGTAGGATGTCAGGGCAGGTATGAATTTCAATTTTTTAACTCCGATAACCGTGCAATCGCTCCTTATGAAGCCATCGACACCATTCCTGCTGGATTGATTCCAGATAGTTATGAAGTCATAGGAGATATAAGCACGTTAAGTGCAAACAGAACTTTCGATGTTTTTATAAATGGAACTTTAGACCGCAGTTTCACTTTACCTGATGATAACTTTATAAGGTTCCCTTGGAATGGTGCCAGTGGCGATGTCATTAGAATAGTTGCCCAAAATGGAACAGAGCTATATCCAGGTGATTTTCTCATAATAGGTATATACTTTACTATAGACGCTAGTTTATCACCTGGTGACTTAGTAACTAACTGTGTGGATTTTACTGCAGATATTATTCTAGACGGAGATCCTAATGTCCCAACTGGAAATCAATCCTGTATAGACTTACTTATTGAAGCTCCTTCTATGGACATTTGTGTAACTAAAAATGTGAGAATTGCCGACACACCAGATCCATTTACAACCAGTATTACCAATATTGCTCCCAATGATGAAGTAGAGTTTCAAATTTGTGTTCAAAATAACGGAAGCATTGATTTTAACGGCCGTATGGAAGATGTATTAAATCCTAGGTATGAATTTATCTCCGTAGATAATTCGAGTATGCCTTTGGGAGTCACTTTTACTCAAACGGGTCAAAACCTTGTTTGGGATGGCTTAAGCATTGATCAAACTTGCGAAATTTTTAGCTTTGATAACGGCTGTGCCATTCAAGGAACCTTCTTTTGTACTACTGTAAGAGCAAGAGTTAGACCCTTTACAGCAGCCGGAAACATAGATAACGACGCTCGTATTATAGAAAATTCGGGAACACTATTAGCTACATCAGATTTTGCTAAAGTCAATGTGATAGACTCCGCTGTTTTTGTAATAAGAAAGGAAGTGTCTCTAGATAATATAAATTTTCAAACCACTCCTTTAGTCGTAGATCCTAATTGTGACGATACTATTTATTACCGCATAAGAGTGGAAAACATAGGGAATAGAGATGCCAGCCAATTCATTCTCTTTGATGAACTTCCTTTTCCTGGTGACCTATTCTACCCGACCAACTTGAACCGCAACAGTACTTTTTCTTTTACGAACATCATAAGTAGCAGTAGTGATTTTAATACAAGTTATCTCAACTATAATCCCTCTTCTAATTTTACTCCTGATAATTTTAATTGTGGTGCTACTCCAGCAGGATCAGCTTTCAGTGCCTCTAGCAGAACAGTACGTTTTGAAAATAGCCGCACCTTAACAAATACCGATGTTTTTGAGGTCCTTATTGAAGCCACCTTACCTAGCAATAATTTAACGTCTAGCGATATGGTAATTAATAGCGCATATATTGTCAATTGTGCTGTGCCAGGCAGTATTATTGCCACCTCTAGCATCACCTCGCCAGCAATTGTGGATATTCAAAAAACAGTAGAAGCTGGATTTGATGTTTCTATAGGAGTTTGCTCTACAGGAACTCCTATTAATATATTTGACCTTATTTCAGGTAGTCCAGATGCCGGTGGAACCTTTACACCTGCATTAGCGAGTAACGGAGCTGTTTTTGATCCAGCAGTAGACCCTGCTGGTGTGTTTACCTATACCGTAACAGCAACACCTTCTTGTGCCACAGACTCTTCAGAGTTGACCATAAGTATAAGTCCGCAACCTGATCCTGGACTTGATGCTTCCATAACCGTTTGCGAGACCGATACAGTAGTGAATTTATTCAGTTCATTAAATGGCACCCCTGATAATGGTGGTTCTTGGTCACCAGTTTTAACCAGTGGTACAGGAATATTTGATCCTGCAATTGATCCTGCTGGCACCTATGTGTACACCATACCTGCAGCAAACTTTTGTCCTGCTGTTAGTGCTCAAGTTAATGTGACCGTTAATGCAGCTGCAAATGCTGGAATAGATGCTACTGTAGATCTGTGTTCAACGGGAACTCCGGTAGATTTGAACACACTATTGTTGGGAAATCCAGACTCGGGAGGTACTTGGACTCCCTCTCTAATTAGTGGTACAGGAATTTTTGAACCAAGTATGGATAGCGCGGGAGTTTACACCTACACCGTTAGTGGAAACCTCCCCTGCCCAGATGACAGCGCCCAACTTACGATGAGCATCACTACCTCACCAGATCCAGGAACAGACGGTACGGTAGACATTTGTGCTAACGCAAGTCCTATAGATGTATTCAATAGTTTAAATGGCACACCACAAACTGGTGGAACATGGACACCAGCTTTGAACAGCGGTTCTGGAGTTTTTGATCCTGCTTTTGATCTATCAGGAAATTACACCTACACTTTAGCTGCAGTAGGCTCTTGTCCTCCATCAACTTCACAGGTAAGCGTAAATATTACTCCGGCTCCCGATCCTGGTGCTAACGGTACCATTACATTGTGTAATTCCAGTCTCCCATTAGATCTTATCAATGCGTTAAACGGTACACCAGACACTGGAGGGATTTGGACACCAGCGTTGGCTTCAGGTACAGGATTATTTGATCCTGCTACAGATACTTCTGGAACTTATACCTATACAGTGAGTCGCAATGCTTGTATGGATGAAAGTGCAACGGTTCAAGTTAACTTTAATCCAGATGTCATTATAGCCACCGCTAATAATTTAGAAGAATGTGATCAAGTAGGTGGTAATGATGGGCTCACTTCCTTCGATCTCACACAAGAAGAGAACACTATCTTAAACGGTCTCAACCCAGCAAATCATAACCTTACTTATCATGCTACGAGTAATGATGCGGTAAATGGTAGCAATGCTTTAAATACAAACTATACAAATACCAGTAGTACACAAACTATTTTTGTCAGAGTAGAAAATATTGCGACCAACTGTTTTGCTACTACTTCTTTTAACATCATTGGTTTAATGTTGCCAGAACCGCAACTACTTGACGAATATGAAGCCTGTTTGAATGAAGACGGAGTTCCCATCAACCCTTCTAGATTACCTATACTGGATACCGAGCTTTCGAATGCTATCTATACGTTCGCATGGCTTTTTGAAGGCAATCCTATAAATGGAGCAACAGACAGTACTTATCGTGCGGATACTGTTGGTAATTACAGCGTAGTAATTACCAATACAACTACAGGTTGTATCAACACCGATGAGACTAGGGTAGTACAAGAGCCTTATCTTGTGGCACAAGCCAGCTTGGTAACTACTCAGTTTGATCGTGATCCAGTTATCGAAGTAACTGTTCTCAATGATCGTGGAGATACGTATTTATACCGTTTAGATAATGGCCCTTGGCAAACCAGCAATCGATTTGAAAACCCTGGAAATGGAATTCATACCATTACTGTCAAAGGACCTAACAGCTGTGGTATTGCCAGAGATAGCATTTTAGTATTGCGTTATCCGAGGTTCTTCACACCTAACAGTGATAGCTTTAATGATTATTGGCAAGTAGAGAACTTAACAGATCTGGATGGAAACAAACTTTATATTTTTGACCGTTATGGCAAGTTACTTAAACAACTTTCTTTAGACGGTCCTGGTTGGGACGGAACTTATAATGGCAACCCTATGCCGTCTTCAGATTATTGGTTCACGCTAGAATATGTAGATCCCAATACAGGAGAAATGGCAGTTTTAAAATCTCATTTTAGCCTAAAGAGATAGTGTTTACGATTCCGCTTTCGCGAAAGCGGAACAACTAACTAACGATCAATAAAAGGCAAGTTTTTAAGCTATAGCAAAATTTACTAGGCATTTATAATACCTATTGTGGTTTCGGGAAACAGGGCGATTTGACTATTTAAAAATGGACGCATTTGCTACTTCGATTATTTTATGAATAACAAATTCTTGTTAAGTTCGTATTATAAAACGACCTATCATTTAAATTTGCAACATGAGTGAAGAAAAGAAGCCAGATTACGTAGTTTATGATGAAGAAACAGGTACTTATAATGCCGCACTTCTTCCTTATTCCAGTGGCGTATCGGCTCCTAAAATCACCACTCCAGATATTACCTCATGGAAACAGACCAATATTAATAAGGTCAACCATGAGATCAAATCCCAATTTGACCAACTCAAAGCACAATACGATGGAATGGTTAAAAAATATGAGGACAACCAACTCGTTTATGGAGCTAAATTCTCTTTTGAGCCTATCGTAGGGGAAACTTATCATTTATACAAAGGACGTAAAGATGGATTACCTTTCTTATCGGTTATCTCTCCTGAAGAATGTTCTTGGGATTCTGTAGGCACCTATAGACTTACTTCTGAAAAATTGTGGGAAGAAATAAGTAACTAATCCCACTACCTTACTGCGCATCACCACTCCTAGACACTTCGCTTAGAACTGCTTAAATACTCGTTTTAAATAGGTTCACCTATTTTTTGTTATTTTATAACTAAATAATTAGTTTAAACTAACTTCTTAGTTTATATTTGAACTAAGTTTTTAGTTAATCTTATAGTTTTATGAAAACACTCACCACTGCCGAAGAAGATATCATGCAACACCTCTGGGATCTCAAAGAAGCAAACGTTGCGCAAATTATCGATAAAATGCCAGAGCCTAAACCTGCTTACAATACGGTTTCTACCATTATCAGGATTTTAGAAAATAAAGACTTTGTCAACTATCGTAAGGAAGGTCGTGGTCATATTTACTTCCCTAGCGTTTCTAAAAACGATTATTCTCAAGCTACCGCAAGTAAACTAGCCAGCAATTATTTTAAAGGTTCCTTTAAGAGTATGGTTTCCTTTTTTATGCAGCAGGAAGACCTAAGCGTAAAGGAACTAGAAGAAATCTTGAACGAAATAAATAAAAAGAATTCATGATACAGCATTTGATCCACAGTTCTATACTCGCTGCATTGTTTTATGGCGTTTATCACTTCTTTCTAAGAAAAGAAACATTTTTTCAATGGAATAGAGCTTTTTTACTGGCTATTCCACTATTGAGTATTGCTATACCTTTTTTAAATGCTCCTTTTGAAATTGAATTAGCAACATTCAATGAGCCTGTTGTTATTCCAGCGTCGTTAGAAATGTCAGAAACTTTAATTATTGATAATCACGTGACGGCTGTTCCTATAGAAAAACCTATTGACTATATGATAATTGCTTTGCTTATCTACGGAATAGGTGTTCTTATAAGTCTATCATCCTTCTTATATAAAATTTCTACCATAAAGGAAATCATTAGTAAAGGAACCTCTCAATTTAAGAATGGACTTCAAATTACTAAAACAACACAAAAACTTACTGCTTTCTCCTTTTTTAATAACATTGTTATTGATGAAAATATAGGTCCAGAAAAAACCGAAGAAATTATCGCGCATGAACGTGTACATATCAAACAGCTTCACTCCTATGATTTAGTCGCATATGAGCTGTGTAAAATTATTTTTTGGTTTCATCCTATTCCTTATTTAGCACAACGCGAGTTGAAGTTAGTTCATGAATATATCGTAGATCAATTCCTATTGAAAAACCAAGAAAGCAATACCTATCAAGAATCATTATTAAAAACCGTTTTTGGAACCGATCAATTTACCCTTGCCAGTTCTTATTTCAATAAATCCTTATTAAAAAACCGAATCCTTATGTTACAGAAAAAGAAAAGTACCGCAAAAGCCTTATTTAAACTCGCTTTCATTCTTCCAATCGTTCTAGGCAGTATCATTTTTACGGCTTGTACGCAAGATCCAGAGTTAACTACTGAATCCACAGAAATAAATGAAGAAGAAAAATCAAATTTCATTCCTCGCCTTTCAAAATTTGAATACGGACAAAAAGATTTATATCAAGGACTGAGTGAAAATGATATTAAATTTTATAATTCTTTTAGAAATAGCTTAAAGGTTGATAGCCTTAATGATAAAGCCTTTGACGTATTTTTAGAAATGATTAAATCGGAAGATGGAAAACGCTGGTCTAGAATCTTCACAAAAATCAATAATAATGGAAAAACCCTAATCGTTGATGACGTCAATGAAAATTTTAATATTATTTATATAACCGAGTCACCTAAAAGTAATCCTAGCTACATGACAGCACCTAATGAATGGAATACCAATTCGATAAAATCGTATGTTGAAGGTTTTTTGGTCGGCACTGGAAAGGATAAAGTATCTGAGTTGGACGACGACGTCTACAGTAAAATGATGGGTCAAGTTATCCAGATGAAAGAAAACACCATCGAAGAAATCGTAGAAATAAAAGAGGTTTATCCAAATTCAAACACAATCGATCCTGATGCCGAAGTCATTACCGAAGATATACCCTTTGCCATCATAGAAGAAGTACCACATTTTGAAGACTGCACAGGTACTAATGCAGAATTGAAGAAATGCACTTCAGACAAGATCACGCAATTTGTGAACAAAAACTTTAATACTGGTATCGCTAAAGATATGTCTGGACGTCATAAAATATCAGTCCAATTTAAGATTGATATCAATGGTAATGCGGTAGAAATAAAGTCAAAAGCTGAAAGTGTCGAGCTACAAAAGGAGGCGACTCGTGTAATCAAGCAATTACCCAAAATGACTCCAGGTAAGCAAAGAGGTGAGCCAGTTGGCACTATTTATGCGCTACCTATCATATTTGAGGTTCAGAAATAAATATTTTTTTAGCTTTCGCGAAAGCGGAACAACCCTTATCAAAGCGATTCTTTACTAATAAGAATCGCTTTTTTATTTTTATTGCTAAAATTATTAGCAATTTAAGTAATTGATTGTCAATTATTTAATAAAATAAGTGAAAATAATTCTTTAATTAACTGTAACAATTGAAAAGCGTGGTCGTCTATTAAGTATAACCAAAAAATAAAAACATTATGAAAACTTCTACAGGATTTTTAAACGGAAACCAACTGACAAACAACAGAACAAGTAACGCGACTACGTTTTCAGATTCATGGAACTCCAGACGTCGTTACAGATAAATGAAACACCAATCTTCAAACCTAGATCATGAAAAACTCCATAAAAATTTTAGCACTAAACTCCGATTTTCCCATGCTTTCCAGAAATCGCTCTACAGATGAGAATCTTCCTTTCAATGAGGATATGGAAGCCAGTAGAACTTTCTTTTTATGCTAAAAGAAACAGTGTTTTTTCAACCCAGTAGTAATTTTGAATTAGCCTTCTACCCTACTCCTTTTAAAAGACACTCAAATTTAATAACCACCAACAACAGATAAATCCCTTAGTGAACGCTAAGGGATTTATCATTTTATTATTGTTTTGTGATTGTCGAAGATTTACTTTTAATTTAAATAACAGATCATGAAACGATTTTCTCTACTACTACTATTTATTATTCTCGCCATCGGTTGTAAGAATAAGTCCGATTCTACAGAAGATCTCGCGGTAAATAAGCCATTAAACGATTCTTTTTCTGTCTTTGAAAGCAATCAACAAATTCCTTCTGTTCAAAATATTCCACTTATAGAAGATCAAAAAGACTATACAGTAACACCTATTGTAAAAGACCTTACTAATCCTTGGGGCATGACCTGGCTGCCTAATGGCGATTTGATCTATACAGAAAAGGAAGGGAAACTATACCGATTCGACGGGAACAAATCACAGGAAATATCTGGAGTTCCTGAGGTGTATTTACGCGGTCAAGGGGGCTTGCTCGATGTGACTCTACATCCTGATTTTAAAAAAAACAACAAGATCTATATTTCCTATGCCAGCGCTGAAGGTGCAGGCTCGGGTGGGAATACAGCAATTGCAAGCGCAATCTTAAAAAACGATGAATTAATCGACCTAAAAGTCCTCTACAAAGCAACTCCCAATACAAAAAAAGGTCAACATTTTGGCAGTCGCTTTGCATGGGATCGAGAAGGATACTTGTATTTCTCTGTTGGTGAGCGTGGAGAACGAGATATCAACCCACAAGATTTGAAGCGAGATGGTGGTAAAATCTATAGAATACATGACGATGGGCGTATTCCTGAAAATAATCCTTTTGTAGATATTCCTGGAGCTAAAACTGCCGCTTTTACGTATGGAAATAGGAATCCGCAAGGGATGACCGTACATCCTAAGACGGGGCAAATCATCGCCCATGAACACGGCCCCCAAGGTGGTGACGAAATTAACTTTATAAAACCAGGACGCAATTACGGATGGCCAGTCATCAGCTACGGAGAGAATTATGGAGGTGGTGAGTTTGCCGAAAGTACTGCTAAAGAAGGAATGGAACAACCTTTCTACTATTGGGTACCGAGTATTGCTCCTAGCGGTTTTGCTATTATTGATAATGCTGCCTATAGAGACTGGAACGGCAACTATTTAGTAGGCTCCCTAAAGTTTCAATACCTAGAAATGCTCTACGTGAACAACAAAGGCGTTACCAAAAGAGAAAAGCTAGTCGACGGTTTAGGCCGCATGCGCAATGTAAAAATAGGACCTGAAGGTTTAATTTATATCGCTGTAGAAGGCAAAGGGATATTTCGTTTAACTCGTTAACTATGAGTTGTGAACTTTGAACTTTGAGCCGTGACCTGTGAGTTGTGAGCTTTGGAATGTGGATTAATGAAGATATTTTGTGATAGAAAAAGCCGCTTTCAATCGGCTCAATAAAAGAACGCCGCAGGCGACAAAACAATTCTCAGGGGTGGAATTCAATCTGCCTTTTAAAGGCGATTTCAATCTATTGGTAGGTGTTGAAATTCTAGTATACCACCTAACCCATAAATTATTCTCTATTAAATCATTTCCTTTACAGATTGATTTGTATTTTTAAACCACATCAAAGAACTTATGAAATATCTATTTATACTAGCCGTAGCAATTGTTTTTAGCAGTTGTGGAGATGACAAGAAGAAAGAGACCACAGGGAACTATGCAGCAAATGCGGTACAGAAAACGCCGCTAGAGCAAAGTGTCTCTCGTGGTAAAGAAATATATGGCGAGCTTTGTGTGACTTGTCATTTACCCAATGGAAAAGGAGTTGCAGGAGCTTTTCCTCCCTTAAATCCGTCAGACTGGTTAACAAACAAGCGTATAGAAAGCATTCATGCTGTGAAATATGGTTTAAAAGGTAAAATCATAGTCAATGGAGCCGAATACAACAATGTTATGCTACCACTTGGCTTGGACGATAAAGAAGTGGCCGATGTCATGAATTACACTATACAGACGTGGAACAGCGGTGAGATAGTTACCGAAGAGGAAGTCAAAGCCGTAAAACAGTAATTGTTTTACGGAATCACACCTATACATTATAAACTCATTGAATCTTTAAAAGAATAGAGAAATGCAAATTGTCTAGCAAAGCTCTAAGCAAGGAACAAAATTCTTTTGATGGAAGTGTGCACCTGAAAATTTAAGATTAACAAAAGAAGGTAGAGTACAAATTGCGCTTACTCTGGAAGAAGAAAAAAACAGCAATTCCAACCTCATTAAATCGTTCAGCCTCAGCCAAAATATGCTGATAGGTAATGACGGTATCACACTTATAATAAAGAACTTACCTCCTTCCATACAAGAAATAGGATTAGTAGATTGCGATATAATTGATTTTGGCGGGTTAGAAATCTTAAAATACATGTGGACAGCACCTCATTTTCAAATTATTTGTATGGAACAAAACAAGCTTTCTGACTTCTTAAAAAAGGAATTCCGTAGTTTAAAAAAGGAAAACCCATCTATTCTGCTGATTCTCTAAACTAAAAAACCCCATCTCTATAAAACAGAAATGGGGTTTTTAATATGACATAAAAAATTCTAGCTATATACCGACTCTTTACCGTGGTGTACGCAAAGCATATAATAAATAATCGCACGATATTTTGCGCGCTCACTCTTACCATACTTTTCCATAACAGCTTCTACAGACGCCATCAATTGATCACCAGAAAGACCTAATTTCTTTACTAAATAATTATCCACTACGCGTTGCATCTCATTAGATTCGGCACTTACCGTCTCAGCATCTTTATTATAGATCGATGGACCTAAGCCTTTAGCTACTTTTCTAAGCAATTCTTCATCTAGTTGACCACCTATTTTTTCCTTATAAGCTGCGATGTATTTTTCTACTCTTTCGTCAAATTTACTCATAATCTTTACCTTAAATTTTAAGTTATTATTTAAATGTATGCATTAAAGATATGGGAATAAATTCTATTTTAAAAATTTAAAGTAATCTAGAAGAACAGTATCATTTATCTGTCGAGGTGTAAATATTTCCAATAATTGTGGTTGATCATTGTGAGAGAATAGTTTTTTACACGCTTCCGCGAAAGCGGACTCCTCACTAATACTTTCATAATTCACACCGTGCATCTTGCAAAGATGTTGGGCTGTAAGCTGGTGTTGCGTTTCAAAATAAGTATCAAACTCCTTAGTATCTTTATGTCCCGGCAAAATTCTAAAAATTCCACCACCCGAATTGTTTATAAGGATTATTTTAAAATTTTTAGGAATATAATTGTTCCATAATGCATTAGAATCGTAGAAAAAACTGAGGTCACCTGTAATAAAAACAACTGGTTGATCGATGGCCATAGCTGCTCCTATAGCCGTACTCGTACTTCCATCAATTCCACTGGTACCGCGATTAGAAAAAACAGTATGCGTAGCATTCATCTGGAAGAGCTGTGCATACCTGATCGTACTGCTATTTCCTAACTGCAAGACAATAGCATCTGGTAAACTTGGGAATACCAACTCAAATACTTTAAAGTCAGACCAAGGCATTTGCGCAAAATAATCTTCTCTTTTAACTAAATACGTATGGAAATGCTGCAGCCATCTTTTTTGATAATCACTTTCTATATGATCCTTAGGCAACTGGTGCACCCATTTTTGTGGTTTTACCTTCATATGACCAGCAAGTTTAAAAAACGTGTCATATGCGCGCCGTTTCCCTACATGGTAATGTACTTTAGTCTCAAAACGTCTCAGGTATTGTTTGATTTTTTTTGAAACAATCATACCGCCTATGGTGATCACAAGATCTGGTTGAAGATCTCGTATCTGATCGTCTTCTTTCTCTATAGGAGCAATAAGGGTGTCAATTCCCCAAATTACTTTTTCATGTACCACATTACTACTGACCTCACTCATCACAAGAACGCTGGGATCACTGGTCAATACATCTAGATCTTCCTTATTAAACACCGGCGGATTAAGTGTTGCTAGAATGACGAGCTTTCTTTTGGCTGTTTTCCATTGCGCTATAAAGCTATCTGGAATAGCACTGGACTCCTCTTTTAACAAGTCTATTACTTTGACTTGAAGTGAAGCCGCTTCCACTCTGTTGTATAAAGGTTCTTCAAAAGGTATATTGATATGAACCGGTCCATGTTGTGAAATAGAAGTATTGATCGCTTTGTTAATCAATCGCTCATTTGTTGCAATACCTTCTTGATCATCTAGCGACTTTATAATTTCTAACTGCGTATCGTATAAGATATGGTTGGCATACACATGTTGTTGCCTTATAGTCTGACCATCGCCAATATCTATTTTATGTGTTGGACGGTCTGCACTGAGGACTATAAGAGGTATTTCTGAATAAAAAGCTTCGGCAACTGCTGGATAATAATTCAACAAAGCACTACCACTAGTACAAAGAACCGCTACCGGCTCTTGTAATTGCTGAGCTATTCCTAGAGCTACATGAGCTGCACAACGCTCATCCACAATACTATAACAATTAAAAAAATCGTTTTCTGAGAAACCTATAATTAATGGGGCGTTTCTAGAACCCGGAGAAATAACAATATTCTTAATACCTCTTTCTTGGAATAAAAGAATGACCTGTTGCGCATGTAGAATTTCTGGATACATATAGGACAAAGGTAAACGCGAAAAGCGGTGTAACCAACTTCCTTAACAGCTTCTTACGATACAGAATAAATATCAAGAAACCGGTGGAAACACGATTCTTTAGACTTCATTACTTCTATAAAAAAAATGCAAGCTAACCAATGAGATATTCTAATTTGCCATTTTATATCTCCAATGGAATATACCGCTCATTAACTTAGAGTTAGCGCTATAAAACGGAAGAACGAACCTTTAAAAGCTGTCAAAATAAGTATTATAAATCATAAAAGCACTTCATAATTTATTATCGAGTTCTTAATAAAACATGATAAATTTTAAAAACATTCTATTTTAAATAGTCGTGCAATAAGAATAACCGATTTCTAAAGTTTCTAACGTCCACTGTCGAACGAAAAAACCAAGTGATGTTAGAGACAAAGAAGGCCTTAACGAACTACTTGACTATTCAAATGCGCAGTTCATCCTGTTTATCCCACTTTTAAAAAACTTAACCCTAAATTTAGAAAATCAGAATAGTTTATTTGAAATATTATAACGATATTTAGATGAAAATAAAAGCAGCTCCATCTATGATCCTATTTAAATATCTTATTTTTTATTCGTTTGTAGGATTGTACCAATCTGCTTTATTTATAAAATCTGGGATAAGAAGATGTTCTAATTATATGAAATCATGGAATGAGAACAACAATGAGCGAGGACAATCCGTAGGATTTAAAACTACCTTATTACGCACTGCTTTTAGAAGCATTCTTTAATCGATTTTACAATACCTTTTTCATAGTAAGCAGTTTATTCATGGTCTCCTCATATTCTGCTTTGGGATCGCTTAAAGCGGTAATTCCCCCGCCTACATAAATGTCTACCTCCTGATCATAAAGTTGCATGCATCTTAAATTCACAAAGTAGTTTGCCGTGTTTTGGTCTACCATACCTAAATATCCCGTATAGAAGGAACGGTCATAGTTTTCATTCTGCAGAATAAATTCCAAAGCTTGATTCCTAGGAATCCCACAAACTGCAGGTGTAGGATGTAAAGCATGAATAAAATTACTTTTATCATCCATAGCTATAGAAGCAGTAATATCAGTACTTAAATGAATTAGACTTCCTGCTTGAACCGTTTTTACTTCTGATTTTTGAATGTCAAGCGCTCCATTTTTATGGAGGTTATGGATGATAAATTCAGTAACCAATTCTTGTTCTTCAATTTCTTTTTTACCCCAATCATGTACTTCATATTCTTTATAAAGAGCTGTTCCAGCAAGTGACATCGTTTGTAGTTTTCCCTCTTTTACACGAACCAATATTTCTGGTGTAGCACCCATCCATTTTCCTACTTTAGGATGATAAAAAAAGTAGCAATTAGCTTCTGTATATTGATCTAATAAATTGGAAAGAATTTCTAAATCAGAGGCTTTTTTAGGAAAGCTTTGTTTGCGCGAAAGAACCACCTTTTTCATACTAGTTTCTTTCAGCATACTTACGGCTTTTTCAATGAGTTTCACATAACGATTTTGCTCCACTTCATCAACTAGATAAGTGGTGTTCATTTGCTCTACGAGCTTAAGTTGACGTTTTTCAATAGTGAAGCTTTCATCTTCCTCAGCATATATGAACACCTGATCTTCTGAATTTTGAAATTTGCAAAAAACACCATAAGTCATGTTGTCAGGTACTGTTTTATGCCATTTTTGATCTCGCTGTGAGAGAACGCGCACATGGCTATCGTTTGCAGTTCTCAGTAATAAGAACGGCAGTTTTTTTTTCAATAAATCAGACAGGTATGGGAGTAAGTTTTTGCGCAAACGGTATAGAAATAAAGGTTAAATAATGAGTTATTTTTTCAAAGCGATAGTCGTCAATTTACAGATAGAAATGAGCTTGTTTTCTTCATCTGTAATTCTGATTTCCCAAAGTTGAGTCGTCCTCCCTTTGTGCAAGAAACGAGCCGTTGCAAAAACGTGTCCGTCCTTTTTAGACCGGGTGTGATTGGCGCTAATTTCTAAACCGCGAATGGCAAAATTATCTGTGTCTAAAAACAAATAACTCGCTGCACTACCTACCGACTCGGCAAGAGCGACACTAGCTCCTCCATGAAGCACTCCATCTGGTTGATGCACTTTTGATGTAACCGGCATTCGAGCAGTTAAGAAATCTTCTCCTACGTTTACAAACTCAATATCTAGGGTGTCCATTAGCGTATTGCGGCAAATAGCATTACAACGCTGTAGTATCTTTTCTTTGTCCATATCTTTACCAAAAATAAGTCATAGCTAAAGAATACTAGTTTATTGTTTGAATTTCCTGAAAAAGAAGAGGTCTACAGCGGTAGATTATTTATATAAATAAGAACATAAAACATAAGTTTTAGTAAGAGTTGCTTATGATCAAGACATAGAAAGGAAAAACATTTTATTTCCATAAATTCAAAAGATAAAAAGTACCATAATGGTGAAAACAGTTTCCTATACACATACTAATTCCTACGAGACACTTTTTAAACTCACAGAAAAGACGAAGAATATATGGATTTGCTTTCATGGATTAGGGTATTTATCTGCTTATTTCAAGCGCTATTTTGAAGGTCTTAATGCTCAGGACAACTATGTAATCGTTCTTCAAGCACCATCAAAATCATATATAGGATCTGACTTTAAACATGTAGGTGCTTGTTGGCTCACAAAGGTGGATACCGCTCAAGAAATGAACAATAATTTGAACTATATACAAAAAGCCCTAGTTGCTGAAGATATAATAGGAGATTCACGTATGGTTTTGTTCGGTTACTCACAAGGAGTATCCATTGCTACGCGATTTTTAAAAAACTACTACCACCCTATCAAAGCACTCCTGATGCACAGTGGCAGTATTCCTAAGGAGCTGACATCAAAGGACGGTTTACATTTTAAAAAGTACTGTTCTAGGTTTATACACATCGCTGGAACAAAAGATGAATATTCAAATGATGCTATTATAAAAAGTGAAAAAGAAAAAATAGAACTTCTTTTTGGTACAGATTGTGAGTTGTATAGACCTGAAATAAAACATGTGGTTCACGTACCGTTTATTAAAGAAATCTCTAAAACCTTATAACTATGGAAATTATTTTTGCCACACATAACCAGAATAAGCTAATAGAGGTGCAAGCTTTGATGCCTTCTCATATCAATTTGATAAGTCTAAAAGATTTGGATTTTGATGAAGACATACCAGAAACTTCTGGCAGCATTTCTGGAAATGCTATTCAAAAAGTAGAGTTTTTAAAAAATCAGTTTGATTTGCCCATCTTTGCTGACGACACGGGCCTTCTGGTAGATGCTTTAAACGGTGAACCAGGAGTTTATAGTGCGAGATATGCGGGTGAACAAAAGAATAGTGAGGACAATATGAATTTGCTATTAGAAAAGTTAACAAACAATAACCATAGGGTTGCACGTTTTGTTACGGCTATTGCGTTAGATTTGAACCATAGTCAGACCTTATTTGAAGGAGTTTGTGAAGGAAGTATTTTAAAAGAAAAAAAAGGTGGTAAGGGATTTGGGTATGATCCCATATTCCAGCCATACGGTTTTGATAAATCCTTTGCCGAAATGTCTCTGACAGAAAAAGGCGCTATAAGCCATAGAGCAAAGGCATTGCTCAAGCTAATTGACTATTTGAAAGAAGTTAATTAAATAATAAAACCCTAATAAATAAGTGCTTTAGCTTATTTTTAAACGCTCATATGAAATTACATTACTTCACCACCCTACTGTTTTTTTTCTTTTGTGTTACATTAGGTAATGCTCAGGACGAAAAGGAAACAACAAAAAAAGCCGAGACTGTTGCCAGCATTGTAAAAGGTAAAGTCCTCAACGCCAAAGACAATTCTATTTTAGAAAATGTCAATATTTTGAATCTTAACCAGATAAAAGGAACTGCATCAACTAGAGAAGGTCTCTTTAAAATTGCTGCCAAAGTAAACGATACACTTTATTTATCTTACTTAGGTTTTGAAACTATCAATGTAAGAGTTACTGAGGACTGGCTTAAATTTGGCGATGTCACGATCTCCATGACAGAAAAAGGAATTGCATTAGATGAAGTTACCGTAACAGAAACTTCCTTAACAGGTTTTCTAGAGATTGACGCAAAACGTGCACCTATTTATGCTACAAGAAGGTATAAAATAAGTGGTTTACCTAAAGGCTATGAAGCTGGTGACAGTGAACCAGGTGCGATCACGCAAGTACTGGAAAGTGTTTTTAATCCAGCAGATTTTCTTTACAATACCTTTGGTAAAAAGGGGAAATCAATGCGTAAATTACGTCAAGTAAAAGAGCAAGATGAAATTAGAAATATATTACAAAGCAAATACGATCGAGAAACACTCATGAATTTGCTGCAACTAGACAAAGTGGATATTGATGCGATTTTAAGAAACTGTCAATATTCTAAACAATTTATTGACACCGCAAACGATTTGCAAATTCTAGATGCCATAAGTGAGTGCTACGAGGAATACAAAGTTTTGAAAGCCTCTAAAGAAAAAAAATAACTTAAAATAATTAATCAGTGAACTTTAAATACATAATAATTACAACTGTGTCCCTATCCCTACTTATAGGATGTAAAGGCATGAAAGGTAAAGATGGTAAACCAAGTAAAGATGCTACTGAAGCTACCTCTAGTAAGTCAGTACTAGATTATTCTGAAGTAAAGGTAATGGACTATGCAAATACCATTACTGTAGAAGAATTAAAGGAACAACTCTATTATTATGCCAGTGATGAGATGGAAGGCCGTTATACAGGTAGTCCAGGACAAAAAAGAGCCGTTAATTATTTAAGAGATCAATACAAAAAAATGGGGGTTCCTGGTGGCGCTCCTTACGGAAAGTATTTTCAAGTAGTTCCTGGAAAAGCTTTTGGAAAACCAGAACTTTCCTCTGAGAATGTGTTGGCTTATATAGAAGGTAGAGAATTTCCTGATGAAGTTTTAGTCATTTCTGCCCACTTAGATCACGTTGGTATGGAAGATGGAGAAGTTTTCAATGGAGCTGATGACGACGGCAGTGGTACTATTGCACTTCTAGAAATAGCAGAAGCTTTTAAACAAGCGGTAAATGACGGTTATGGACCAAGAAGATCCATACTCTTTCTACATGTTACTGGAGAGGAGATAGGCCTTAAGGGAAGTAATTATTATGCTAATAACCCCGTCTACCCTATGGAAAATACCATAGCGGACCTTAATATAGACATGATAGGTCGTATAGACCCTGCTCAAAAAGATAACCCAGACTATGTTTATCTGATAGGTAGCGATATGCTATCTCAGGATTTACATGACATCTCTGAAGCAGCAAATAAAAAATCTGTCAATATGAGGTTGGACTATACTTATAATGGTAAAGATGATCCCAACCGTTTTTACTACCGCAGTGATCATTACAATTTTGCCAAAAACAATGTTCCTGTAATTTTCTATTTCAACGGAGTTCATGAAGACTACCACAAGGCTACTGACACGCCAGACAAAATTGAATACGAATTGTACCAGAGAAGAATAAAATTGATATTTGCTACCGCATGGGATTTAGCAAATGCAGACAAGCGTCCAGCTCTTAAATAAGTAGCCATTCTTTTATAAAACTCAAAGCGCTAACCACTCGGTTAGCGCTTTTTTTATGATTGTATTTAAGGCAAATCAACAATAAAATACCCCATATAGGGTATTTCTTGGCTTTAAAATTTGCTTTAGGTTTGATATGTTTTTTAACCAAATAAATTAAACATCATGAAAACAACAATTTTATCGATTGCATTGCTAGCGTTTACAGCTCTTAGTTTTGCTCAAAATGATTCTGGATTAAGTCCCGCAAAGCTAAACGTAGGACTGACATTAGGTACCTATTCTTTTAATTCTGACACACAAGATGTGGAAATCGAATACTCTTTCAGTGCTGGATTTAGAATAGGAGTTGACTTTTCTGTATATGAAGATGAACAGTTTGATGTAGAAACAGGAATTACTTTAACCAATCACAGAAGCCTCGTAGATCAGCCAGAAATAGGGGCGAAAATAAACTATGATATCTATTGGGCGGGAAGTCATGCCATTTTAAACTATCACATCCTGCCTCAGTCTTTGAGCGTAGGTGCTGGAATATTTGCTGATTTTGGAATTGCAGGGACTCAACAGTTTGAAGGTAGCGATAAAGTCAATGTTTTTGACGAGATAGACGGCGGTGACGCTCCTTTGAGTAGGTTGAACTATGGTGCAGCTTTTAAACTTAATCACATCATGAGTTGGACCGATTTTGCAGATGATCTTTATATTTCCTACCGTTTGGGTCTGGCAGATATAGAAGGTGCTGATAATGACACGCAATCTTTTAAAACAGGGATGATTTCTATAGGTGTTAGAAGTACTTTTGAAAACCTCTTTTAAGAATTTTTTGTTTAGTTTGAAGGAAGCGCTAACCTCTAGATTAGCGCTTTTTTAATTTAGCTTCGATTTTAGAAACAAAAAAACTGCGATGGTTATCGCAGTTTTTTGAACTCTATCTCGCTTTCGCCCTGAGCAAAATCAAGATTATGTTTTAATTTTTAAATAAAATTAGAAAGTAAAAGTATCCTATTATTATAAATCTGACTCAATACCTGCAAACTCTTGCTGTAAAGCCATTCTTAAACGACGGTAATAATCTTCTTCTAACCAGTCTTTATAGTTATTTGTATTATTTATAATACAGTAGGCGTATCTTCTAATACGGTCTTTGATATCTTCTTTAAGCAGTTTAGCAAGGATACGAGCGTCAAAAACATCTTCACTATTCTCTACACACCACTGTACATGTTGTGCAATAGATTCATCAAGCACATCTTTGGACTTGCGGTTTTCTTTAGTGATTCTTTTATAAGCTCCTTTGATATCAAAAGTAAAATCTTTGGTATTGGGAAACTCTGCTTTGGTAGCATCAGGCATCTTATACACAAAATTGCGTTCTATCTCTTCATCAGAAACGATATTTTCCACGTAGAAATCTGGAGATCTAAATACTTGTTGCCAATCTATAGGTTCATTCCACAAACCAAAACGAGCCACGTTATTACCTAAATCGATAATTTGGAATTCCTTTTTATCTTGAAGAATACGAGAACCACGACCTATCATTTGATAATAAAGAGTTAATGATTTAGTCGCTCTATTTAAAATAATACATTCTACACTAGGCTCATCAAAGCCAGTGGTCAGAATACTCACAGAAGTAAGAACTGCATCAGGCTTATCTCTAAACCACCTCAAAATATCTTTACGCTCTTCTTTAGAATTGGTATTATCTAAGTGTCTCACTTCTATTCCTGCACGTCTAAAGGTGTCTTCTACCTCTATACTGGTTCTGATACCGTTATTAAAAATCAAGGTTTTTTTACCTTTTGCTACGTCTGTATAAGACTGCACCAGTTTATCCTGCATAGTTACCGCTGTATAAAGCTTCTCACTACTCTTTACAGTATAATCTCCATTCATACCTATAGTGAGACCGCTTAAGCCTACATCGTAAGTATGAGTGACTGCTTGAGCAAGAAATCCTTGTTCTACTAGAGAAGTGATGCTGTTTCCTACTATAAGCTCTTTATAGTTGTCCTTCATAGGCAACTTAAAGTTGGAACTCAATGGTGTAGCAGTCACACCTAACATAAAACAGTGATCAAAGTATTTGAACAACTTTCTAAAACTGTTGTAGTGTGCTTCATCGATAATGACAAGACCTATATCGTCTAGTTCGAGCTTGTCATCTTGAATACGGTTATTCAAAGTTTCTACCATCGCAACAAAACAATCGTAGTCTTTTTGATCATCCAGTTCTTTCACTTTAGAATTGATGACCTTATTTTTCACATTAAAACCATTAAGCATTTTGGAGGTTTGCTTACAGAGTTCAATACGGTGGGTTAATATCACCACTTTTTTTCCAGTTTCTCTGATGTACCTGCGTACCATTTCAGAAAAAATAACTGTTTTCCCACCACCAGTAGGTAGTTGGTACAACAAATTGTAATCGTCTGGTTGATTGTTTATACGTTCAAAAACCGCTTCCAGATCGCGTTCTTGGTAATCGTACAAGGATTTAATTTCAGTTTCATTTTTCATCGGCATTGCTCTGGATTTTCATTTTTGAGATTTGCAAAAATACCGCTTTTTAAAAGGTATTAACCTTTGTTTAGTGTTAAGAATCTGATATAATTTTTATTGATAAGAATTTAACGCACTAAAGTGCGTTTAAGTGGTAATTTTGCAACTCAACTTCAATTAATTTGGAACACTCAACAACAAATAAAAAACCTTGGTTTCGACCTGATCGTGCTCACAAATACTATAAGCTTACAGGCTTTTACAGTTTTGTGGCAGATAGTATCAAGAAATCCATGCCTCCAGTTTTAGTTGTTGTTGGCATTCTAGCTGTTATTCACTTTGCTCTAGACGATGGTTTAATGGGGCTTCTTGAGCTTGCCGTTGAGGAATTGCCTGATTATGGTGTTTTGACATTTTTCTACGTGTCTGAAACTGCGTTAGGATTGATCCCTCCAGAGTTGTTTATCGCTTGGGCAGGAGAAACCAGTACTCCCATTTTTAACTTATTTCTTATCGCTTTACTTTCTTACTTAGGTGGTTTTACCTCTTATTGGATAGGTAGAAGAGCTTTAAGAATACCTAGTTTACACAATTACCTTGAAGTAAAAATGGCCAAACAACTCGTCATGGCAAGGAAATGGGGAGGCGTTCTTATAGCGGTAGGCGCTTTACTTCCGTTACCTTTTTCTATGGCCAGCCTAGTCGCTGGAATGTTGCGCTACCCAGTTAAGGATTGGGCCCTAATTGGTCTACTGCGTTTTGTGCGTTTTGCTATTTACGGAGCGGCCATTTTCTCGTTGGTTTAATCTTTAATTCTTGATTCGCTTTCGCGCCATGCCTGCCGGCAGGCAGGAAAGCGAGAACCATTTTATCTATTCGATCAAAATTATATCATCCCAAAATAAATGACTCTCGACTGTAGGAAATTAAAATATAATTGCTCTTACAGGTTAACGTATTACGTTCTTACTCGATAAACTGGATATTTCATGAGCATCTCAATAATATGTAAAATCTCTGCTCTTTTGGATGCATCTTTCACCGTAAATTTATAATCAGATGTATTTGTAATCGTTTCCGTCCATTTTCCTCCAGGCGCTTTTACCCTATTCGCAAAACCATTAGAATTCATTTCACAAATAATTTTATCCCCGCTCACATAGACCTTTTCAATATCTGCAAATACCACGAAGCCTTTACATCGCAAGTTATAGTAGTTGCTCCCATTACTAACTAATTTGTCCACAGTAAAGTCAAAATTGATAATCATTTTATTGTCCAACTGACTGGTGTAAGTAATGAAATTTGAATGAACTGTGGAATTATCACTTCCTATGTATTCAGATAGCTCTGTATAGTCTTTTACATAGGAATTTTGAGCGATTCTGATTTCAAAATCTGACTGTGCTTGGATTTGAGTTACCGTAGTAAAAGCAATAACCAGTAAAAACAAGTTTGAATATTTCATGAGTTAATTTTTGTGAATTACAATCCATTTAAAAGTAAGAAGAATGGGAACCACCTACAATACCCTATATAAGGTAGATTATACAAACATGAATTTCTCACGCAAATAAATCAGCTAACAAAAAAAGCACCTGCTCTCGCAGGTGCTTTCCTATATTTCAATTAAGAACTGTTTAGTTTTTTTTCATTTCAGTTTCTTTCTTAGCATTTGCTTTTGCCTCTTCCATTCCTTTTTCTACCATATCAAAGAATTGGTCTAATTTAGGAAGTACGATGATTCTAGTACGTCTGTTTTTAGCACGACCTTCAGGTGTGTCGTTTGTTGCTACAGGAATATAAAAAGATCTACCAGCAGCCGTCATACGTTTTGGAGCTACATTAAAATCTTCTTGTAAAACTCTAGTGACCGCTGTAGCACGTGCGGTGCTCAATGCCCAGTTATCTGTGAACTTAGTCGAAGAGATAGGCTGGTTATCTGTGTGGCCTTCTACCATGAGCTCTATTTCAGGTTTGTCGTTTACTACTTTGGCGACTTTACCTAATACCATTTTTGCATTCTCATTAATCTTATCGCTACCGCTAGAGAATAATAATTTATCTGAAATAGAAATGTACACTACTCCTTTTTCAACATTAACACTGATATCTTCATCTTGTAAATTACCTAAAGAGCTTTTTAAACTAGTCACTAATGCTAGTGTTACACTGTCTTTTTTAGTAATCGCATCGTTTAAAGATCTGATTTGCAAGTCTTTTTCTCTCATACTTTCTAGAGAACGTTCCAGGTTACGGCTTCCTTGTGTGGAAAGCGTTACGAGGTCTCCTTGATTGCTTAGAAGTGCATTATTCGAATTTTTAAGAGTAGTGATTTGTTCTTTAAACCCCTCTATTCGGGCATTTGATGCTCTTTCATCTGCTAGACAAGCGTTTAATTTTACTGTTGCTGTATCTAATAGTTCTTTAGTTTCTTTTTGTTTTGCAAGCGCTGCTTCAAGATCTTTTTTAGATGCACATGAAACTAAAAGTCCACCTGCGAGCAACATTAAAAATATTTTCTTCATCTTATTATTGTTGTTTAATTTGTTAAATTCCTTACCAAAATTAATAATATTAAGCAGTAAGACGTGATCATTAACAAGGATTTAAGTTATTATACGTTACTTTTGATAAATTTTTATACCATTTATAAAGTATTGATATACAATACTTAAATCGGTGTTTTTTACTTGCAGAACTTTCTCAAATGCTTTTATTTCTTTTCTTTTCTTTAAAAGTGATTCCAAATGCCTGTAAAAATGAAAGTGCGCATGCAATACGGCCAAAAAATGAGCAAACTTCAGTTCGCTAAGAAACTTTAATGCCGCTATTCCATCCAGCAACATTCTAATAAATAATACTCCTAACCATAAACTGGAATGATCATTTTTAACGATATTATAAAGACA
>Ga0307966_1000906_pt1 | contig 24195 bp, 21 predicted proteins | sample OrgLakmetagen646_FD_203141 | JGI IMG/M metagenome (GOLD analysis project Ga0307966, IMG submission 203141) | Saline water microbial communities from Organic Lake, Antarctica - #646 | ecosystem: Environmental > Aquatic > Non-marine Saline and Alkaline > Saline | place: Antarctica: Organic Lake... | reverse complement strand
CCCAGCTGGGGTCGAATACCTAGGCACATCAATTTAGCTATACACATTTGACCCTCCTAGGGTCAAAAAAAACAATTTTAAACTAAATCACTACGTTCTATTTTATAACCATGATTTACATTTAATTTATTTCTGACTTTTTCAGCAGACCCTATCATAAGTTTAAACTTGACGAAAGAACTAAGCATCAAAACAAAAGACTCCTATAATTTCAGGAAGAATAGCAGCTAAAATACTTACTTTTGAAATAAAATATTTTGAAATGACAAACAACGATGTTTTGAAGCGATTGCGATTTATCGAAGGTTTTAACAATGCCAAATTAAAAGCTATTTTCCAAGAAGTAGATTATGATGCTAATTTAGTTGATATCGAGGCTTGGCAAAAAGATGAAGAAGCAAGTGATTTTAAAATTTTAAGCGATGTAGAATTGGCTTTATTTTTAAATGGTTTGATTAATTTTAAAAGAGGTAAAAAGCCTGGAAAGCAACCTCCTATTGAAACTGAATTGGAAAACAATGATATTTTCAAAAAAATTAAAATAGCTTATTCACTAAACAGTGATACTATTTTACAACTTTTTAAACTAAAAGGCAAAATATTAAGTAAAAACGAATTAAGTGCATTTTTGAGAAACCCAAAACAAGACCAATATCGTATTTTACATGACCAATATCTAAGAAATTTCTTATCTGCTTTACAACTGCACTTAAAGAAATAAAAAATTAATACCTATTTGATTTTGAAAAGTCGTTAAGATAACAAAATTGCTTTTTCTTTTAATGACGCTGTGGGTGATTTGCATCCCGCACGTGCGGGATGGAAATTATGAACAAGGAATTTAAAAGGGAAATGAATACGTTAGATAGCGACTTTTCATGGTCAAATTGGTATAAGTCGATTATTAAAAACAAAACCAATAAAACAACCTAGATTTTAGTAGCTTTATTGGTTAAGTAATAACAGTATTTGAAAGGCCTATTTAATATACACCACCTTTCTATTGATGAATTCCATCATGCCATCTTTAGCCAATTCTCTTCCAAACCCTGACTTTTTAGTTCCACCGAAAGGTAATCTTGGGTCAGATTTTACTAATTCGTTAATGAAAAGTGCACCATCACTTACTTTAGCAGCATAATCCTGTGCTTTAGCCGTATCTTTTGTAAATAAACTTACTCCTAATCCAAATTGGGACTCTTCAGACAATTCGAAAGCTTCTTCAACACTTTTCACCTTAATCATTGCCGCCAGCGGCCCGAAGGTTTCTTCTTTAAACGCTGCCATATCTCGGGTAACCCCTCCAAGTACGGTTGGCTCGTGAAAGCAATTATCTTGATTTCCACCTAACAATAATTCAGCACCTTGTTGCACAGAGGTATTTACTTGTTTTTGAAGTTCATCAGCTAAATCTTTTCTTGCTAAAGGACCTACTTCAGTAGTTTCCAATATTGGGTCTCCTGTCTTTAGTTTACTAACCTCTTCGATAAATTCAGATACAAACTCATCATAAACAGATTCATGTATGATAAATCGCTTTGCTGCAATACAACTTTGACCAGAGTTCAACATCCTAGCTTTAACAGCTGTTTGAACGGCTAATTTTAAGTCTGCATCTTCCAATACGATAAAGGAATTGCTTCCTCCTAATTCTAACAAACTTTTTTTGAGGTGTTTACCTGCGATTTGAGCTACTGTAGAACCGGCTCTTTCGCTACCCGTTAAAGTGATGGCTGTTACCGTTTCGTGTGAAATGATGTGTTCTGTAACATCATGGTCAACCACTATACTTTGAAAAACACCTTTTGGATATCCAGCTTCTGTAAAAACATCTTCTATAATTTGAGCACATCCAAACACATTTGATGCGTGCTTAAGTAATCCAGTATTTCCAGCAGTTAAGGTAGGAGCAGCAAATCTAAAAACTTGCCAAAAAGGAAAATTCCATGGCATCACAGCAAATACAGTTCCTAATGGGTCATGGCGTACGAAACTTTTTGAGGCTTCAGTTTCAACGACTTCATCAGCTAAAAACTCGGCTGCGTTTTCTGCATAATAATCACACACCCAAGCACATTTTTGGATTTCAGATTTAGATTCTGAAATAGGTTTTCCCATTTCTAGCGTAATGGTCTTAGCATAATCATCTACATTATTCCGTAAGATTTCTCCTGCCTTCTTTAGTAAAGCCGTTCTGTGGGATAATGATTGATTCCTCCAATCTTTAAAAGCAGAAGCAGAATCAGACAATTTCTGATTTAATTCTTCTTTTGTCAAGGCGGCGTATTCCTCTATTTTCTCACCGTTGTACGGATTGATACTTTGAAATTTCATAGCTTAATTATTTTGATGTAATGTGAATTATCTAGCTTAAAATATAGTATTTAAATTAGTTTAATGTTTGGTAGCAGACCAAATTTCAGATAAAATCTCTTTTGTTATTTCTTCTGATTTCTTTGTTGCAATTTTATCTAAATTAGGATTCGAATAGGTGATGCTTTTAGCCGTATAGCCTTGATAAGGAATAGATACATTTTTTCTTTGTTTGACTCTTTTCCTTCTTTGTTTTAAATGAATTGTTTGTTCTTGTTCTTTAAAATTATCAAAACTTTGACTGATAATATGATGAGGCCATAACAAACTAACTCGACCTGAAATAGGTAAATAAGCTGCTGTAAATAATGTTCCAAAACCTTCTTCAAATAAATCATTATATAAAGGTTTCCTTAGGAAAGCACTAACTAAATCTTGAGCTGAAAGACGTTCTTCTGCTAGTATATTTTTTAAAAATAGTGCGCGTTCAATCGTTTTATTGAATCTTGCATTTTCAGGCCAGCGTATCTTTTTTTGATGGTTGGTTGTAAAAGCTGCATCTGTAACTACTGCTTTTTCATTTGGAGCGACTCTTATGGTTTTATAGTTTCCAGTTTTATCTGCTAAGGTTACATTATAAGCCATGTGAGAAGGGATACGAACCAATGCTTCAATAGCTTCATCTACATTGGTGTAAAATTCAAGTATGTACCTTAAAATAAAAGGAATTCCAAAGCCTGAACCAGTAACTTTACGACCTCCAAAAGTGAGCGAAACTACTAATCCATCTTCATTAATTCCATCTAACACACCTATTAAGCAATCATTGGTAGCAATTACTTTTTTTTGATTCCATTTGGTCAGAATTTGTACCCCTTCAAATAAGTCAGGATGATGATCGTAATTACGAACAAGCTGAAAATCATCTCCTTCAAAAATAGCATTGGAACAACCTGAGACATAAAATGGAGGTTGGTATCCTGTTAAAAATTTAGCTGCAATTGCATCAGCTCCCACAAGTTCGCAGAGTCTAACATAAGTTGGCCACATTTCAGGCATGTGGGTCTTTAAAGCAATCTGAGAAGTTTCTAAATCAGCTGTTGGAGCAGTTGTTTCGTTTTCAATTAACCATTTTTTGTAAGCTTCCCAGTGGGTAAAAAATAAATTTTGCCATTTCTTACCAGGCAAACCTGGTTCAGAAATGGCTTTAAAATTAATCTGCATATAGACTATTTATTTGGTCAAAGATCCTGATAGTTTTGGTTTTCGTTTGTCTTCTACCATTACAGAGGAAAACTGAGAACGGATAGCTTTAATCCAATTCTTGGCTCTATCATTTAAATCAAAGTCATCTGTCATCAAGCGACCTCTAGTCACCAGAATTCCCATGTCTGCCCCTTCGTACAAGTAATCTCCTTTTTTGGCAATTCTCATAAAGAAAGCTTCATTCTCATTTTGCACTGCTCTTCTGTGCGTATCCATTCTATCAAATTGAATATGTCCTGTATCATACATTTTCCAAATTCCAGATTTTGCTGAATCTGTAACATACTCTATGGTATCTTCTGTATGCTTCACAATGAGTTGACTCCAACTGTCTATATTTTCTTGTTTAGCCCAACGCTTATTTAGTTTTTCAACATTTAAAACGTAATCCATATTCATCCATTCCAAAATATGAAATACGAAAAGTGGTGCATCAGCTAAAGCAAAAACAGCATGATTGGTAATTGAACTAGCTCCAGTTACCCTAGGATTGAGTTCTCCTAAATATATTTCTCCATTGTCTTGATCGATTAGAAAATCCAATTCAAAATACCCTTTGTATCCTTCCTCTCTTAATTGATTACCGAAAAGTTGTGTGTACTCTGCGGCTTTTTTTCTGATTTCAGGGGTAAAAGCACCTGGGTAAATTTCGTTTCCACACCAGCCACCTTCATAAGGAGTTAATTCTTCAAAACCAACTAACTCAGTCATCAATGGAGCTACAATAGTTCCATGACGAGTAACGCAAGCTTCAATTGCAGTACCTCTACAACGAATACGCTTCATTATTTTCACTTCCTCTTCATCTTCTATTTCATCTGCATATTCTAAATATTCTTCTTCATTTGAAATAAAGAAAGTAGTATGTCCTGAATCACCAAACGGAGTTTGGATAACTAATTGTGTTCCTAAATCTTTAGAAATTTCAGATAGGTGTTCATAATTATTCACTTTAGATAATACATAAGGAACACAAGCAACACCGGCTTTTTCAGCAATACGGTTGGTATTTACTTTGTTGTCTAAAAATGTTCTCATTTCTGCTTTAGGAAACATAATTTCTAGTCCGAGTTTTTCGGCTAGTCTTTCTGTTTCTTCATTAAACATTAAAAACATCGCTTTTCCAGCTCTACCTTCAACGCTTCGTGTTTTAATGTAATCTTGAACTTCTGGGTGCTGTAATAAATAGTTATTTATATCTTCAATTCCTTCAAAATCATCGTGAGGGATTTCATTTTTAGGAGAAAAAACATTCGGATGTTGCCCGTCAAAGCATTCTATATAAGAAATGAATCTAAAGCCTTTAATCCATTCGTCTGCACCTAAAAGATTAAAATTAGTAGCACTTATAAAATAGAGCGGCTCTTCGTTTTTATGAAAAGCTCTTCTGATGTCTGATACACCGTTTAAATCGTCTTTTTTTGGTCTACCTAGTTTTTTTTGAGCAACCGTAGGTGTAGATTTCTTTTGTTTTGGACTAGGCTTAGCAGAAACTGCAGCTCTTTTTTTGCCTCGAACAGGTATTTTTGTTTTATCCTTCCCACTGATGGTTGCTGGTTTAGAATCTTTATTAGATGTATTTTGATTTGAATCATTCTTTTGTTTAGAATCCATATTTTTATTTTAATCGATTAATATTATTTTGATTTACTTCCTATTGAGGTGATTGTTTTTTGCCCATTTAAGACCGTATCTCTAAAAATTCTTAGGCCAAGTTCAGGGGTGTATCCATGAATTTCTGAAACGTCAAGCACCGTTAAAAAATGAATAATTTCTTTGCTAACGACTTGCCCAGGAACTAAAACGGGAAAACCTGGTGGGTACGGTATTATAAAGCATGAAGCCACCAAAATTCTACCTTCCTCTATGGCAGGTAAACATTCTTCAAGTGGAATATATTCGTAATTTTCTTCATTATAAGCCAACGTAAAAGCTTCTCTGATGTTTCCTCCTGGAACTCCAGGAACGGCTTGAAATGAAGCATGAAAATAGCTGAAATCTGGCAAAGGTGGACAATCTTGTGTCAAAGAGTGAATCCTATCTTGATGAATTTTGGTTTCCTTAGATGAAAGCGAAAGAAGCTCTCTGTCTAATTCATCTGCAATTTTCAACAAGGCATTGGTCAAATATGTTACACTACTCCTAGTTGTACCAATGTTGGTCATCAATAAAATGGTATTTCTAGACGTTTTGTTAATTTGGATATTAAATTGATCCATTAAATATTTGTTCTTAAAGGTATCTCCGTCTACTCCAGTTCTACCAATGTGAATTGTAATTTTAGTAGGGTCTAAAACAAACTCATCATTTTTCCAAGCTTTTGTCATCCTGTTCCAGCCTGTTTTTGGGTTGTAATATTCTGATAAACCAGAAACTCTATATTCCTCAGGAATAAAATCTCCAATGGTCAACACATCAAAATACTTTTTCAATTTTGGGTGATCGTTTACTTTAGCTCTAAACACCATAGCCAACTCAATGCTTTTTTCAACTAGCTCATAGCCTTCAAATTGAACCTGTCTTCTTCCTGCATCTAAAGATGCTAATATTTGGTAATTAGGAGAGGTTGAAGTATGTGTCATATAAGCCTCCATAAATGTATTTTGACTTTTCTTTCTGAAATCTTCATCCCATACATGGATCATAGAACCTTGTCTAAAACTACTTAAAGTTTTGTGAGTACTTTGTGTAGAATATACTCTAATTTTCACTTTATCAGGGTCTGGTAATTTTGATACTTCGCCTTTTTTCAAGTTTTTTATATGCTCTTCATACTGAAGTCTATATTTTTCAGTTTTATATTTCTTGTGGAGTTTATTAGCTACAAACATACCCGTTCGCATTTTGTAGTTATAGGTAAACCCAGCAAACGCAAACCAAGCTTCATCCCAAAGAAAAATAATATCAGGTTTGATAGCTAATATTTCTTCCATTACTTTTTCTACATTGTAAACCAATCCATCAAAAGTGCAATTGGTTAACAAAAGCATTTTCACCAAATCCATTCTATTGGCTTCCTTCAATTGCAATAGCTTATCTTTAATTTGTTGCAAAGGAACAGCTCCGTACATAGAATATTTTTCTATGGGGTAAGAATCCAGATAAACAGGATAAGCTCCAGCTAAAACCAAACCATAGTGGTGTGATTTATGACAATCTCTATCAATTAAAACGACGTCACCCGGTTTTACTAAAGCTTGAACTACTATTTTGTTTGAAGTAGAAGTTCCGTTGGTTACAAAAAAAGTATTCAAAGAGCCATAAGCATCACTTGCCATTTGCTGTGCAACTTTTAGTGAACCTGTTGGTTGAAGTAAAGAATCTAGACCCCCTTTTGTTGAAGAAGTTTCTGCTAAAAATAAATTTCTGCCATAAAACTTACCAAAGTCATTTATCCATCTTGATTTGAAAACTGAATTTCCTCTAGAAATTGGCATCGCATGAAAGACACCTGTTGGTTTTTTACTGTATTCTTGTAAAGCTGAAAAAAATGGAGTTTCGTAACGTCTGTGAATACCTCTTAAGATAGAAAGATGTAATTCTTGAAGGTCTTCAGCACGGTAAAAAATTCTATTGAAAATCTTTAGTGTATTGTCTTTTAAATTTCCTAATGAAGAATCCGTTACATAATAGGTATCTATTTCTGATCTGAATTTTTTAATAAAACGACCTAACATCGGTCCTAAATCACTTTCCTGTTTAGAATCTAAATCGAAATTCAAAATGCTAGAAATAAAGGGCTGCATTTCTGGTGTTATCTTCTTTGAGCGATACGGAGGTGCATAACGAATTACAACTGCTTGGATATTGCTATTGAATTTTAAAGTAATTAAAGCGTCTTCAAAACTCCTTTGAACAACAATACCATAATTAAATTGGTCCGTGCGTGCACAAACTTCCTTTAAGTCATTCCTGAGTTTGTTTTCTTCTTTTATAGAAATATCTTCAACAAACAAAACCTCAAAATAATTTTTATCCTTCCCGTCTGGCTTGTCAAGTTGATCTACAAAATTTAGGTTTAAATCATCATCTTCAATAATATCTGGATTGCTTCTATATTTATCGCTTACAAGAAGTTTTGTAATTTCAGATATTTTATGTGCAAATGCAATATGTTCCTTTTTATCCAACATATCAAACAATTGCGAAATTCTAGAGACTCCTGGAAGAGCAAAGTAGCTTTCAATATTTTCTAGGCTCTTCAATAAACTTTCAACACGTTTTTCTTGCTTGACTTCTTCTGAAGAATTTCTAGCAAATTTTTCCAATTTCGAAGATTCGCTTTTTAATGCATTCCAAGATTCCAATCGAAATTGATTGATGTTGTAACAAGTAGATATTTGAGGTTTTGTGTTTTTCATAGCATTAATGACTTGAATAAAGAGCTAATTTGTTTCCTTCTGGATCTATAAAAATTGCAAAGTATCCAGACTCTTTGTTAATAAGTGTTTTAGGCATAACAATTCTACCACCTGCTTGCTCGACTAGATTAAGAACTAAACTTAAATCTTTACCTGCGTTAAGGTACAATAACGGCCCTGTATCACCAGGAGTAGAACCTGGTCCAGCTACTATAGAACCTCCAACTCCATTATCTACGGGGAAAAATGCCATTGCATAGCTGTCGCCGATGTTGGTTTCCATTTCAATTCCAAATATATGATTGTAGAAATTAACTGATTGCTGAAAGTTAATCGCTGGAATTTCAAACCAACTAATTATATTTTTTTGCTCTTTTCTGTTTTTTTGTTTCTTTGTGTTTCCACCCATAGTTATATGTATTTAATTTTTTGTAAATCCCTTATATTCGGTAGGATTTACGATAGGATTAGCTTCATGTTGATATTCTTGCATTTTTAGCTTCGCTAAAGTTTCCATTTTAGTTGGCTTTATTAATGGTCCTAAAGAATTTAGATAAGGTAATTCTACTCCTTTTTGATAAATACCAAATTGTCCAATATGATCTCTAAAACTCTTTAAAGGTTGACCTAATCTTAACACTCCTAACTCCCTACTTCTTTTTACGCGTTCTATATTCAACTCAATTGGGAAAATTTCTTCATTTCCTTCCGCTTGATAGATTACTCTGCCATCTGGTCCACACACTATAGACCTACCACTTCCTCCAGACTCTAAGCCATTTACATCAAAAAAGTAGCACTGGTTAACCGCAGACATAGCTCTTACAATAGATAATTCAATATCTCTATCAATAGTTCCTGTCATAGTAGGGTGCAAAATTACTTCTGCTCCCATTACAGATAGTGTTCTTACCGTTTCTGGGAACCACATATCGTAACAAATAGAAATTCCAAATCTGGCTACATCTGGAACGTCAAAAACGCAAAAATTCTCACCAGGTGTCACTCCCACTTCGTAAGGATAGAAAGGGAACATTTTACGGTATCGAGTAACAATTTCTCCATCAGGATTAATTACTGTAGCGGTATTGTAAATATTTCCTTCACTTTTTTCAAATATTGAGCCAGGTAAAAGCCAAATATTATGCTTTTTTGCTATGGCTTGCATTTCTGTTTCAAATTCACCAGGTATTTCTTTAGCGGTATGAGTTAAGGGTCCATAACCACAAAGCTCACTAAATATCACCATATCAACCCATGGATATAAACTCATAGTGATGTCTAATTTCAATTTCATTAATTCAATGTTTGAATTAACTGCTGAGACTTTCATTTGTATTCCTGCAATTGCAAAAGGTTTCATTTAGTAAGGTATTAAGTTAATAAGTATCATTTAAGATACAATTGATTATTTGATTATTGATTCTAATTTAATTTTTAATCCAGCTTAAAATTTTACTGGTTGTACTTTGAGTGTGCTTTAAAATTTGATTTTCTAAGGTATCGAGACCTCTATTTAATTCTTCATCCGTAATTACTAATGGAGAAAGTATTCTTATAACATTTTTGTGAGTTCCAGCACTTAGAAGAATTAAACCTTCATCTGAACACCCTTTAACAACTTTAGTACACAATTCTGTATCGGGCGAATTGGGGTTGCCATCTTTAACAAATTCGATACCTATCATTGCACCCACTCCTCTAATATCTCCAATTGCTTTTACTTTCTTTTGCAACTCATGAATTCGATTCGTTACAATTTCTCCAACATGATTTGCTTTTTCGTTTAAATTGATATCCTTCATATATTTTATAGTAGCTAGTGCAGCAGCACAACATACTGGACTACCTATATATGTACCACCAATCGTTCCTGGTATAGCAGCATCCATGACTTTTGCTTTTCCAACAACAGCTGCAATTGGCAATCCTGAACCCATCGATTTCGCATAAGTGCTAATGTCTGGCTGTACTCCATAATGTTGCCAGCTAGCCCAATGACCAGTTCTACAAAAGCCACTTTGAACTTCATCCATAATGAGCATGATGCCATATTCATCACAAAAGGATCTTAATCCCTCCAAATATTTTTTTGGTACTGGATTAAAACCACCTTCACCTTGAATAGGCTCAATGATAATTGCAGCAACACTCTTTAAATCAACCATAGTATTTGCGTACTCACGCAACCTATGCAATTCATTTTCTACAAATTCATCTAAGGTTTCTTTTCCAGGATGTTTATAAAAATTAGGAAAAGGTATTTTGTATACTTCTGGTGCAAATGGACCACAAGAATATTTATAACTAACTTTACTAGTAAGGCTCATCGCCATAAAAGTTCGACCGTGGTAAGCTTCACTAAAACACAATATTGCTGATCTTTGTGTTGCTTGTCTTGCTATTTTTATAGCATTTTCCACAGCTTCTGCCCCTGTGCTGATTAGCATTACTTTTGTATGCTTGCCATGAGGTAAAATTTCAGCAAGCACTTCACATAATTCTATGTAAAGTTCGTAGGTGACCACATTGAAACTTGTATGTAAAAATTTGTTAGCCTGTTCGCAAATGGCTTGAACAACAGGTTCTGGCGAATGGCCAGCATTAACTACGCCAATACCTCCAGCAAAGTCAATCAATTCATTACCGTCTACATCTGTAATGATAGCTCCCCTAGCCTCACTAACCGTAGCAGTATTAAAAACACCAACACCATTTGCAACGATTTTTTTTCTTCGCTCTAAAAGGGCATTGGATTTGGTCAAATTCTTGGTCATTTTATATTTTTTATTGTGTAGGATAAATAAAGCATTTTTACAACTATTTTCCTACTTAATTTTTTCATCTGCAAACATTATTTTTTTCTTCAGAAATAGTTTGGAAACTAGCTAGATAGAATTAAATTTCACCTTGCAGAATAGATTCATAAATAAAACCATACTGTTCTTTAACCCATTTTTCACTTCAATTTAGCACTTAACACAGTGTTTTTTATATTGAAATTTTAAAATCGAATTTAAAAATCAGGTTCAATAGGCATCATATAGTTAGTATAGTGTATGTCATTTTCTTGCAAATCAAATTAAATCACATTTGATAAGAAATCGATGATTTTAAAATGAAATAGTTATAAAGTGCATCCATTAGTGTTGAATTTTATTATTTTTATAAAAATTTGAAACTATGAGTTACACAGATAAAATGTTACGAGACGATGCCTTAAAAGGTAAAACCATTTTAGTTACAGGCGGTGGTAGCGGTTTAGGAAAATCCATGACCAAATATTTTATGGAATTGGGAGCCAATGCCATAATCACTTCTAGAAACCTTGATAAACTGGAAAAAACAGCACAAGAACTTGAAGAAGAAACCGGCGCCAAATGTTTGCCATTACAATGTGATGTTCGGCATTATGACCAAGTAGAAAGCATGCTAAGCAAAGCCCACGAAGCTTTTGGTGAAGTAGATGTTTTGCTAAATAATGCTGCTGGAAATTTCATTTCCCCAACAGAACGCCTTTCTGCCAATGCTTTCGATACTATTATAGATATTGTTTTAAAAGGCACTAAAAACTGTACTTTGGCACTAGGTAAATATTGGATAGATAAAAAACAAACCAACAAAACCGTCTTAAACATTGTAACCACTTATGCTTGGACAGGTTCCGCTTATGTAGTACCAAGCGCCACAGCCAAAGCTGGGGTATTGGCTATGACACGATCTTTAGCAGTAGAATGGGCAAAATATGGAATTCGTTTCAATGCTATAGCTCCAGGACCTTTCCCTACCAAAGGTGCTTGGGATAGATTGATGCCTGGCAACTTAAAAGAGAAATTCGATTTGGCTAAAAAAGTACCTTTGAAGCGTGTTGGAGATCATCAGGAATTGGCCAATTTAGCAGCTTATTTAGTATCTGATTTTTCTCCTTACCTAAATGGAGAAGTAATTACTATAGATGGAGGCGAATGGCTAAAAGGCGCAGGACAATTCAATTTACTAGAAGAAATTCCAGAAGACATGTGGGATATGTTAGAAGCCATGATTAAGCAAAAGAAGCAGTCTTAAGTTAGAATTTGATAAGTATTTACAAATTAATTAGATTATTCATATTCCTAAAACTATTATTTAGTTGAGCGTCATTTTTGAAAAAATGAGCTCTTGTGGATGTTCATACTTTGAAATTTATGATTTGATGATTCTTTTATTACTTAAATTTTGAATCCTATTTAATTGATTTTGGGGATTTATAATAATAGACCCCAAGTAAGCTACTTAGGGTCTATATGAAATCAAAGAATGTTATTAGTTATAATTTACCTCATCTAAAGCGATGACAGAACTATATATTAAATCTGAAACATCAGTAACTATAAAAGTTATATAAGCGGGGGAACCAACATTTTGGAAATTCGAAGTATGGGTTATCCAGCCAGTTTCACCAGCATATGTATCACCATTATCAGGCAAAGTTGAAAACCCATTACATTGGGTATTGTTAATACCAACTGTATTTACGCTTGTAATAAATTCTGAGTATGCCCCATTTGGTCCAACTACAACTGCCACAAAACTGTCGTCAAAAACAGAACCTACAAATTCTTGAAACTCTGCACTTAGAAAATTATAATTGAAAGTTAGGCTAGATACATCAGAATTTATAGGTCCCAGTAAGCAAATGCTAGAAGCACCACCTATGGCATTATCTGTTGATACTATAGCATCTCCTGAGGTGATTGCTGAAAAATTACTTCCCTCTGTTGCGGTTACACAACCCTGACTTCCAGACATTACCGCACCATCTCCAACAAACAAAATACCATCACTTCCATTTTCAAAGCTTGAATTTCCATCAAAAGGTGCTGCACTAAAATTTGAAATATTAAAAGACAATTGATAGTCTTGGTTCAAGCCATTACCACCATCATCTGACAGGTTAGACTTAAGTATAACATCTACTTGAGAGTTTGGTGTGTAAGGTTCGTATGGTATAAATGTTAAGATTGCAAAACCATTTGCAGCTTCGCCAATAGAAATATTTCCACCAACTTGCTCTCCGTCCATGGTTACTTCAAAATTATTCTCGATGGTGTTGAGATTTATTTTATCGTTAAAAAAGAGGATAACCGGCATATTAGCGGGATAACCATCAGCAGCATCTTCTGCTGGAATAGGCTGAGCTACTTCTAAATTTACTGTATCTCCACTATCAGAAGCATCATCTACTCCACCGTTCCCACTATTTACTATTGTGTAAGTAAGTTGGGGCTCTGAAACATCAGATAAATCATCATCGCTACAGGATCCTAAGAATACTGCTGTGAATGTTAACAAGCATAAGTGTTTAATTGTTTTCATGTTAAATTAGTTTTAATTTTTTACTAAAGTAATCAAAAAAAACGTAAAGTTCTTGTTTAGCATAAGCTTAAAAATTTTTTTTGAAGAAAAAAATCATTGGTTCCTGATTAAAACCAGAGAATTGCTTTTATCAAATATGAAATAAATTGCTTGAAGGTAGATCGTATTTTATCCCCTTGCTTTTTAAAAACGCATTATAATTATGCAAAACAGATAATCGATTCCGCTAAAAAAACCTTTCAAACAGGTTGGAGATCATTAGGAATTGGCCAATTTAGCAGCTTACCTAAATGGAGAAGTAATTACTACAGATGGTGGCGAATGGCTAAAAGGCGCAGGACAATTCAATTTATTAGAATAAATCCCAGAAGACATGTGGGATATGTTAGAAGCTATGATTAAGTAAAAGAAGTAGTCATAAGTTATAAATTAGAAATTTTAAATCAGAAATCCGCAATCATGACTCTTAAATCACAAAATCCCCTGAGAAGGATTGCAGCAAAAATCCTGAAGCCTAGAAAGTTAGAAACACCTTTACCAAAAAAGCGACTTTAGAAGCTCTTTTGGTAAATAGTGTTTCTTGGTTTGTAGGCGAAGCATTGTAGCGTAAAGCCTGACCGCTTTTCATAAAAGGGGTCTCAGCCAAAAAGAACATAAACTTTAAGCAAATTGACAATAAGTGTTGATAATTCGAGTTTTTTAATAGGATAATAAATTGTAATTTTACAGATTGAATTTTATCTAATTTCATGGGAAAAATAATTGCGATTGCAAACCAAAAAGGCGGTGTAGGTAAAACTACTACTGCTGTCAATTTATCTGCTGCTTTAGGAGTTTTGGAAAAGAAAGTCCTTATTATTGATGCAGACCCGCAAGCCAACGCAACATCAGGATTGGGTATTGACGTAGAATCGGTGGAGATTGGTACCTACCAAATTATTGAACACAGCAAAAAAGCAGAAGAAGCTATTATAAAAACTGACTCCCCTAACCTCTCTATTTTACCCGCGCACATTGACTTAGTTGCTATTGAATTAGAGTTGGTAAACCAAGAGCGAAGAGAATATATGCTTAAGGAGGCTTTACAAGATATTAAAGATAAATACGATTACATCATTATAGATTGCGCACCTTCCTTAGGTTTACTTACGCTGAATGCCTTAACAGCAGCAGATTCCGTTATTATTCCTATTCAATGTGAATATTTTGCTTTGGAAGGTTTAGGGAAATTACTCAATACCATTAAAAGTATTCAGAAAATACACAACCCAGATTTGGATTTTGAAGGATTGTTGTTAACCATGTTCGATTCTCGTTTACGACTTTCTAATCAAGTGGTAGAAGAAGTAGAAAACCATTTTGAAGAAATGGTTTTTAAAACGGTTATACAACGAAATGTGCGCTTAAGTGAAGCACCAAGTTATGGAGAAAGCATTATTAAGTACGATGCGAGTAGCCGAGGCGCAAATAATTATTTAAGTTTGGCTGAAGAAATTATAAAGAAAAACAAGTAATGGCAAAAGCTTCAAAGAAAAAGGCTTTAGGGCGTGGACTTTCGGCTTTATTGAAAGATCCAGATAACGATATACAATCTGCAAAAGATAAAAATGCAGACAAAGTAGTAGGCAGTATTGTAGAATTAGACTTGGATAGCATTGAGGTGAATCCTCACCAACCAAGAACTAGTTTTAATGATGATGCCTTAACAGAATTAGCTTCCTCTATAAAAGAACTTGGAGTAATACAACCCATCACCGTTAGGAAGTTAGGTTTTAACCAGTTTCAATTGGTTTCTGGTGAACGCCGTTTCAGGGCTTCAAAAATGATAGGTTTAACAAGTATTCCTGCCTATATAAGAATTGCCAACGACCAAGAGTCTTTAGAAATGGCATTGGTGGAAAACATACAACGCCAAGATTTAGACCCCATAGAAATTGCCCTTTCTTACCAACGTTTAATTGAAGAAGTAGATCTTACTCAAGAAGAAATGAGTACAAGAATTGGCAAAAATAGGTCTACTATTGCCAATTATTTACGCTTGCTTAAACTAGACCCAATTATTCAAACAGGAATGCGTGATGGCTTTTTAAGTATGGGACATGGAAGAGCACTCATTGGCATTTCAGATACAGAACAACAACTAAAAGTGTACGAACGCATCGTTAAAGACAAACTTTCGGTTAGAGAAACAGAGCGTTTGGTCAAGTCGATGACTAGCACCCAAAAACCTAGCCCAAGTCCAACACTAGACGAGAAAAAACAAAAAGCTCTAAAGGAAATTTCCACCTACTTCGGTGCAAAAGTAGATGTAAAATTGAGTAAAAAAGGAAATGGAAGATTGATTATTCCGTTTTCATCTACCGAAGATTTTGAGCGGATAAAAAAACTAATCGATGATTCTAAAAACGCTTAGTTTATGCATGCTTGTTTTTCTTTTTTTTGGGCTCAATGGCTGTTTTGCTCAAGAAGATAGCATTCCTAAACAGGAAGTTATTGACATGAAGTTAAAAACCACAGAATCTGTAAAAGAAAAGGATTTTGGTTTAGACTTATATGACCCACTTGGTCCTGCAAAAGCAGCCTTTTTTTCAGCTGTAATTCCAGGTTTAGGACAGGCTTACAATGGGCGTTACTGGAAAATTCCGTTGGTTTATGCTGCTATTGGAACTACTACTTATTTCTATATTGACAATACGAAGCAATATAACACCTACAGAAATGCGTTTAAGCAACGCTTGACAGGACAACAAGACGAGTTTGCCGGAATTTTGACCGATCAAAATTTAATTGATGCTCAAAAATTATTCAGGAAAAATCGGGATTTATCTTTGCTTTTTGTATTTGGTGCCTACATTTTAAACATTGTTGATGCCAATGTAGATGCACATTTGCAACAATTTAATGTAAGTGAAAATCTATCTTTTAAACCTCGAACCGAACAAAACTTTTTTACAGGGGAATTGACCTATGGAGTAAGTTTAAATTTTAAATTCAATTAAAGATGAAAATCGCTTTGTTAGGCTACGGTAAAATGGGAAAAACCATAGAAAAAATTGCGCTTGACCGAAAGCATGAAATTGTACTCAAGCAAAGCTCCGCTCCTATTGATGAAGAAGCGCTTCAACAAGCAGATGTAGCAATCGATTTTAGTATTCCTGAAGCAGCTTTTACAAACATATCTACTTGTTTCCAGCTACAAGTTCCTGTCATTTCTGGAACTACGGGTTGGCTATCTAAATATGATGATGCCTGCGCTCTTGCCAAACAGAACGAAGGAAAATTTATATATGCTTCCAATTTTAGTTTGGGAGTCAATTTATTTTTTCAATTGAATACCTATTTAGCTAAAATGATGGCTAACTTTACTGCTTATACGGTCAACTTAGAGGAAATTCACCATACCGAAAAATTAGATGCCCCAAGTGGAACAGCCATTACTTTAGCAGAAGGAATTGTAAATGAAAATTCTAAATATAGCGATTGGAAATATCCTTCAAGTGAAGCCAAAGACCATCAGCTTCCTATTGAAGCCAAACGCATTGAAGATGTAAAAGGTACACATAGCATACAATACACAAGTGAAATTGACGATATAGAAATTAAACATACTGCTCATTCTCGTGATGGCTTCGCCTTGGGCGCAGTAATTGCAGCCGAATGGCTTTTAAAGACAACTCAACCTGGAATATATAGCATGAAAGACGTTTTACACGCCTTTACAGCAAAATAAATTAAAGAATTATGACATTTACTCAACTTATCGTTTTTATACTAATTATTCAAGTTATTCATTTTTTAGGGACTTGGAAGCTTTATAAAAGAGCCGGAAGAAGTGCTTGGCAAGCAGCAATTCCTATTTACAATGCAGTAATCTTAATGCGGATTATACAGCGACCTACTTGGTGGGTGATTTTGCTTTTTTTACCCATTATAAATCTGATCATGTTTCCTGTGATTTGGGTTGAAACCGCTCGTAGTTTCAAAAAGAGTTCTACCTTAGATACTTGGTTATGCGTCCTGAGTTTAGGTTTCTACTTATACTATATCAATTATTTTACAACCGAAGAATATGCTGGAAAAAGAGAATTAAATGCGCAGAGCAAAGGAGCAGAAACCTTAAGTTCTGTATTGTTTGCTGTGGTTGCAGCAACCATTGTGCACACTTATTTTATGCAGCCTTTTACCATTCCAACTTCCTCTTTAGAAAAATCTTTATTGGTAGGAGACTTTTTGTTTGTAAGCAAGTTTCATTACGGAGCTAAAACTCCTCAAACTCCCATCGCTTTCCCTATGGTGCATGATAGTATTCCGCTGATTGGTGTAAAATCTTATGTCAGTGATGTACAACTACCCTATTTCAGATTACCTGGATTTCAAGAAGTTGAGCGAAATGACATTGTGGTTTTCAATTGGCCAGTAGATACGGTTAGGAAGTTTTTTGATACCTCTGGAAAACACTACTACAAACCCATCGATAAAAAATCGAATTATGTGAAACGGGCTGTTGCAATAGCAGGAGATTCCGTAGCAGTAGTTGATGGTTATGTCCATGTAAATGGAAAGCAAATTGACTTACCGGAACGAGCAAAACCTCAATTTTCTTATATGGTGCAAGGAAAAGGAAAAGGTTTTAATCCAGATTATTTACGCTCCCGTTACAATATTACGGATGGTATTAGCCTTTACAACAAGGAATTAGACCAATATTACGTCAAAGCCATGACTGAGGAAAGCATGCAAAATTTCATGAACCACCCTAATGTTGAAACTGTTACTCGTTTAATTTCACCAACTACTTACAAAGACGACCGAATTTTCCCAAACAACAAAAAACAAGTATGGAATCATGACCAAATGGGTCCTATTTACATTCCAAAAGCTGGAGAGACGGTACAACTTACTCCTGAGAGTTTTGGATTCTACCAACGAGCTATCGAGGTATACGAAGGAGAAGAAATGGGAGTTGAGCAAAAAATGAGTGTAAAAGGAGATCTAGTATACATCAATGATAAAGCTGTGAAAGACTATACCTTCAAGCAAAATTATTATTGGATGATGGGAGATAATCGCCACAACTCAGAAGACAGTAGATATTGGGGGTTTGTTCCTGAAACGCATATTGTAGGTAAGCCTGTTTTCATTTGGTTGAGTATTGATCCGCATGCAAGTGGTTTAAACAAGATTAGATGGGATAGAATGTTTACCACCGTGAGCGGTGAAGGAGAGCGTACTTCTTATCTTCCTTACTTTTTAATATTGGTACTACTTATCACAGGATATAGAACCTTTAAAAAACGAAAAGGTAAATCTTAAATATGCAACAAGCAATTATTCAACCTTTGTATTTTGGGCCGATTGATCTTTTTGCACACTTGGTAAAAGCAGATAGCATTTGCTTTGAAATCAATGATAACTACCAAAAGCAGAGTTACAGAACAAGGCAATATATCTATGGTGCAAATGGGAAACTTTTGCTAAACATCCCTATTAAACACAGCAGTAATGGTGGACACCAATTGTTGAAGGAGGTAAAAATTGAAAACGATTTTAAATGGCAAATGCTACATTGGAAATCCTTAGAATCAGCTTACCGAACTTCTCCTTATTTTGAATTTTTTGAAGATGATTTTTATCCGATTTACCATAAAAAATATACGTCTTTAATCGATTTCACTCAAGCTGCTTGGAAGGTTCTTATAGAAAGTCTGAATGTAGATTTAAACATCACTTACACTTCCACCTACAAGGAAAGTTATGCAGATACTAAAGAAATTACAGACCTGCGTTATTTGGCAAAAGCAAAGCGCAAACCGAATTTAGAATTGGAACCTTACATTCAAGTTTTTGAGAGCAAAAAAGGCTACTTAAATAACTTAAGTATATTGGATTTACTTTTTAACGAAGGTACGAATGCCATGAGTTACTTGCAGAATCTAAATACTACTCTTTAGAAAGGTCAAACTCTACTAAGATTGGATAATGATCTGATAATTTGATTTCATAGTTTTTAAAATCTATGACTTCCATCTTTTCATCTACCAAAGCGTGGTCTATTCGAATAGGAATAAAATCAAAATCGAATGTTTTACCGAAGCCATTCCCTCGCTCTTTGAATGCATCTTTAAGATTGTTGGATTTTAATTTTCTGTACACATAGGAAAAAGGAGAATTATTAAAATCACCAATCACAATGTTTTGATAGGGTGAATTTTCTATATAAGGTAGAATCTGTTCAACTTGTCTTGCTTGTTTTTTGAAGGATTCTCCTACCCGTTTGATGAGTTGCTTTCTATTTTGGTTTTGCAATTCTTTTACATCAGGCTCAATTTTTAAAGATTCCAAATGAATATTGAAAACACGAATAGTGTCTAATGGCAATTTTACATCTACAAAAAGTGCGACATTGGTAGACTCAGGAAATTCAAAAAAATATTGATTGATAATAGGAAATTTAGAGTAGAAAAAATTAGTCCCTTTTTTACTTCCACCAAAAGAATAGGGATAATCTTGTTTAATTTCAAATTCAGATTTAGCATTAAAATCTTGGAAGGCTACAAAATCAGGATTTTCTTTCTGGATGAATTGCTTCATTTCTTCAATTAAGTTCTCATTATCTATCCATTTATAAAAATTGAAATGCCTAACATTGTAACTCATAATTTTGAAAGCATGCGTATCTTCTTGCTTTTTTTCAGAAAAAACGTACAAAGATGAAATATGAGAATAGCCTATTAATAAAATAATACCTGACAACAACAGCTGCTTCCTTAATTTCACCACCCAATAAAGTAAGAATACAAAATTCAATAAAATAAGCAACGGAATCCCAAGATTCAAAATGGAAATAAAAGGCAAATATTCTGGTGAAATATAAGGGATTATATAGGAAAGCAGTAACAAAAATGCAGCAACTACATTTAAAAAATAGATGCATTTATCAATAAAATGAAGCCTCTTTTTTGCCATGATTACATGTCTTTACCCGCATCAAATAAAAAATCCTTTTCTGCTTTGGTCAGGCTTTCATAGCCGCTTTTACTTATTTTATCTAAAATTTTATCTATCTTTTTTTGTTTTTCATTTTTTGAAGTAGTTGCGGTTGCTGTTTTACTTTTAGCTGATTTATGAACGGTTTTCATGTTACGTTTAGAACGAGCCGAACTATCAAATAAAGACTGAAAATAGGCCATGGTTGAAGCTACAAAACCACCAATATCATTTCCTTTGTCCAATTGTTTGGCATAAAAATAACCAATGAATGCTCCTCCTAAATGAGCTAGATGCCCACCTGGATTTCCAAATGGAATTCGGATGAAATCTAAGATGACTAATACAATAGCAATCTGCCACAATTTCACATTCCCAAATAAAAATAAGCGTATACCGTAATTAGGCACTTTGGTAGATACCCCTACTAAAATAGCCATCACAGCAGCTGATGCGCCTAGAAGCTTACTGCTACCGAGTTGATTAAAAACAGGAAATAAGTTGAAACTCAACATAAAAATTAGCGCTCCAGAAATAGCCCCTAAGACATAAAAATTAACCAATTTTTGTGGTGCATAAAATTCAAGGAAAATTCTTCCTGAGAAATAAAGCACCAACAAATTAAATAGAATATGAAAAAATCCACTGTGTAGAAATGCATAAGTTATTATGCTCCAAGGCTGCAAAATAAATTCGAATGGGTCTGATGGAAATACAAGCCAGTCTACAAAATAGTTTGTTTGAGCTTCAAAAAAGAAACCAATGGTTAGAAATACAAAAGGTAAAACGAAAAAAATCAGGTTTAACCCAATCAATTTTTCTACAATGGTAGAAGTTGCATATTTGTAACGTAATTTTTGTTTCCAATCACTCATAAGCTAGTTCCATCTGTTTTGGTTAAAGGAATTCTTTTTCCAATACCACATTATTATAAATCCGACTACTGCTCCACCAATATGTGCCCAATAGGCAGTGTTGGATGGGCCTAAAATAGTTGAGCCTGTTACGGCTGAATACAAATTGATTAAAAAATATCCTCCTATTAAATATTTTGCTTTGATAGGAATCGGTACAAAAATAAAGTACAAAGGTAAATTTGGGTAAATTAAAGCAAAAGCTGCCAATACACCAAATATAGCACCAGAAGCACCTACCATGGGAGTTAAGTAGTTGTTTATTAACCCCATAGTAATTTCAGAATCTACACCACTAAAACCATAATACTTTCCTGTTTGTGCTGCTCGTTCAAGCAAATTCGTTATTTCTTCTGCTGGAATCCCTTGTTCTATGAGTGCATTGTAAGCATTGGAATAACCAATGTAACTAAATAAAACTTGTAAGCCTGCTGCACCCAATCCAGCAGATAAGTAGATAAAGATAAATTTTGACTGACCTATGCTCTTCTCCAATACGCTACCAAACATAAATAAAGCAAACATATTAAAGAAAATATGGGTTTCATCTCCGTGCATAAACATGTGCGTAATGATTTGCCAAATACCAAAATTAGCGTTTTTAGGAAACCAAAGTGCAAACAATTGATAAGCATAATCTCCCAAAAAAAGAGTCCCCACAAAGAATAAAATGTTTGCAATAAGTAAGGTTTTTACTGTATCTGTTAAGTTTCCCATTTACATTAATTTGTTTTCTAAATCGCTTTGTGCAAAATTGATAAAAATATTTTGGTTAGTTGGTGTTTTTGTGGGTTCCTTACAATTAAATAATTGATGGATTAAATCCAATTGTTCTTCTCGGTTTAAAACTCTTCCTGACTTTATCGCCATGTTCCTAGAAAGTGATTTCGCAAAAATATCGTTTTGTTCAAAATTATTTTTTGGGATTCCCATTTGTAAGTCTGCAATTAATTGATCTAGCATGTTACCGATTTCACTTTCCTTAACATGACTCGGAATTCCTGAAAGAACGGCTTCATTATTCGCCCATGTTTCAAAGCCAAATCCTATTAAAATCAAAGCATCTTTTACTTCTGTTAAAATTTGAAAATCAGCAGAAGAAAATTCCATTTCTAATGGAAATAAAAGCTGTTGACTTGGTGCTGCGTCCATGGTAATGCTTTTCAGTAATTCTTCATACAAAACCCGGGTATGCGCCCGATGTTGGTCTATAATAAATAATTTGGAACGGTATTCAGTGACCAAAAACTTGGCATTCATTTGAAAACAAACCCGTTGTTCTTTTATGGGTTCAGTATGAAATAAGTCGTTTTTTGAAGCTATTTCAAATGGATTAGAAGCAACATCATTATCATCTAGTTCAGGTTGAATATCAGTATATAAACTTTCCCAAGATGAATTACTTTTTGAAGTTGAATGTTGGTAATTGGATGTTGATTTGGGTTTAGAATCCATTTCAAAAGGATTGAAATCCCGGTTTACTTCAATAGTAGGATTCCGAACTGGTTTTTTATGTTGATTATAATCTGTATCAAATTCGGCATCTCGATCAAAATCTAAGGCTGGCGTGATTTGAAACTGACCTAAACTGTGCTTAATCGCACTTTTAAGAATGGCATAGATGGAATGCTCGTCTTCAAACTTAATTTCGGTTTTGGTTGGGTGGATATTGATATCTACTGTTTTTGGGTCTACTTGCAGATACAAAAAATAAGACGGAATGGATTTATCTCTCAAAAGCCCATCAAAAGCAGAACTCACAGCATGGTTTAGATAAGGGCTTTTTATGAATCTGTTGTTCACAAAGAAAAACTGTTCACCACGGGTTTTTTTAGCAAACTCAGGTTTAGCGATAAAGCCTTTAAGCCAAATGTAGTCGGTTTGTTCTTCTACTGGCACTAATTTTTCGTTAGCCTTCCCTCCCATGATGCCAACAATGCGCTGCCTAAGTTTGGCAGGTGGCAATTGAAAGAGCTCATTTGAATTGTGAATATAACTGAAACCAACGCTAGGATGTGCCAATGCTACGCGCTGAAATTCATCAATGATATGGCGCTGTTCAACTGCATTTGATTTTAAGAAATTACGACGGGCAGGAATATTGTAAAACAGGTTTTTAACGGCTATGGAAGTTCCTGTATTGGTTACGCAAGGCTGTTGATTTTTCACCTCGCTGCCTTCTATGTTCAACTCCGTTCCCACATCTGCTGTTTCTACTTTGGTTTTAATCTGTACTTGCGCAACGGCAGCAATAGAGGCTAGAGCTTCACCCCGAAATCCTTTAGTATGCAAATTGAACAAATCTTCTGCTGTTTTTATTTTAGAAGTGGCATGTCTTTCAAAAGCCAAACGGGCATCTGTCATGCTCATGCCCAAACCGTTATCTACTACTTGTATCAAGCTTTTTCCAGCTTCTTTTACTACTAAATTTACTTGTGTGGCGCCTGCATCTACTGCGTTTTCTAGTAATTCTTTCACCACAGAAGCTGGACGTTGTACTACTTCACCTGCAGCGATTTGGTTGGCTACATGATCTGGTAATAATTGAATTATGTCACTCATTAGTTAGCTTGACTAAAAATAGATAAATCAAAATCGATGATGTATAAAAAGATAAAAATCAAAACGGCGGCTATCAACATAACTCTGCCGTTGAAAGCTCGATTTCCTCTAGTTCGGCTTTGTTTTCTTGCTTCAGCCCACTGGGATCCAAAATCGATTTGATTGGTAGTGTCTTTGTATTTTTTGAACTTGGATTCAAATTCATATATATTGCCTTCCGCTTTTCCTTCGTAATACCTAGGTGTATAGTTGTAACGTTGATTTTTGTTCAGTTTAAAGGAATTGAATTTCAGCATAACAGATGATTTTAAACAAAATTAATCATTTTCAAGCAAAAGATGGAATTGGATGTTGTAAAATTAAGATAATTCACTTGCTTTTTATTACTACCGCTGAATGTTGGTCGGTGTTTTTGGTTTGATGCTTCAGAAATCTAG
>Ga0307966_1000902_pt1 | contig 24224 bp, 17 predicted proteins | sample OrgLakmetagen646_FD_203141 | JGI IMG/M metagenome (GOLD analysis project Ga0307966, IMG submission 203141) | Saline water microbial communities from Organic Lake, Antarctica - #646 | ecosystem: Environmental > Aquatic > Non-marine Saline and Alkaline > Saline | place: Antarctica: Organic Lake... | reverse complement strand
CCAGCTCACGCGGTCATTTACAAGAAACAGATTTTGGTGAGTTAAGCTTTCCTTTTACCGTTAAAAATCAATTTTTAACATCGCTTTCAACTTTAAAAGCTAGTGTTGAATTAAAAAAAGAACTGCTAATTTTCAAAAAGAATTTTATCAAAAATCTTTTAATGAAGCAGCAGAAAATGCGTATTTAATTACAAAAGAGAATGACCCATTCTTGCTGAACGAACTAGGAAAGGTGTTGCATCAGCATCAAATTAAAGTATACCGACCAAAAAATGAGGTACGTATCAACGGAAAAAAAGTGCCTTTAAATGAAACTTTCATGGTACCTAAAAAACAAACTCAAGCTAAATTAATAGAAGCTATGTTTGAAGACCGTACTGTTTTTAAAGATTCTTTGTTTTACGACGTTTCTGCATTTAGTTTTATACATTCTTTTGGAGTTGATGTAAACGCAGATTTTTCAACAAAAAATTTAGGCGAAGTGCTTACTGATTTTTCAACTCCAAAAGTACCAATGCTGGAAAAAAGTGAATATGCTTATGTACTACGCTGGTCAGATTTCAATGCACCAAAAGTAGTTTTTCAACTTTTAAACAAAGGCTTACGTCCTAGAGTAGCTACTAAAGAGTTTTCAAATGCAATAGAAGAATTTGATTATGGAAGTATTTTAATACCAGCACAAAATCAAATATTAACTTCAGAAGAAATTCATCTTTTGTTGAAGGATTTAGCAGTTGAAAATGCGGTGCAAATTACAGCTTTATCTACTGGACTTACTACTGGTGTGAACTTAGGTAGTAAGAGCTTTAAAACTTTAAATAAACCTAAAATTGGTTTGTTAGTTGGTGATGGTGTATCAGCAAGTGATGCAGGTGAAGTTTGGCATATATTAGATTATCGGTATGGAATTCCCGTAACAAAATTAGATACGCGCAAGTTTTCTGGAATTGATTTATCTGAATACACCCATTTATTGATAGCTAATGCGTATGGAAGCGGCATTCAATACAATACCAAAAAAATAAAAGAATGGGTGAAAGATGGAGGTAATTTAATCACGTTTAGAAATTCCATCAATTGGTTAATTAATGCTGAGTTACTTAAAACAGAGATGCGAAAAGCAGAAAACAGTTCAGCAGAAAACGTGAGTTATGAAAATCAAAAAAAATACAGTGGTGCTCAACGTATTGGCGGTGCTATTTTTGAAGTAGATTTAGACCGTTCTCATCCTATAAATTTTGGATACCCTAAATCTAAGATGGCGGTATTCAGAAATACTACTAAGTTTATGGAACCAGACAAAGACAGCTTCAATAATCCTATACAATATACTGCAGACCCTTTGGTTAGCGGTTATATCAGTGAAGAAAACTTAAAATTACTTAAAGGAACCTCTGCCTTTAAAGCAGCACGTTTTGGAAAAGGAAAGGTGATTTATTTTACAGACAATCCTAACTTTAGGGCTTTTTGGTTGGGAACTTCTAAACTGATGTTGAATGCGATTTTCTTTAGCGATGAGATGTAAATCTGAAACTCTTTTTACGATATATTCATTGAAGAAATAATTCATTATTTTCTTTCTTCCAATGGAAAGGAGCCTTTTTAGTTTTTAATTTTAATTAATTCTCTAAAAAAATCACTATCATATTATTTAGAATTAAAGATTAGATGGAGCAGACAAAAAATGAAAACGATGTCCGTTCGAGCCCCTTAAATTTGATTTAATTAGTTGTGTCGTTTACGAGAATGTTGATTTAATGCAGGGTTAGGCTTATTCCCTTGGAAGGAAGTGAGGAGTTGGGTGTTTGAAACGTGATGAATCTCTATACGACTTACTCACCTTTTACAAAGCTAAAAAATCAATAGAGCAGACAGCTATTAAAAACTACTACACAAACTCAGAAAACAACTTAGTTGCTTGGTTATAAGCTGCTTCAAAACTGCCCATTTTAATATTTGTATCTGCTTTGTATTGATTAAAATAAGAAATCAATCGTTCTGTGGGCATGTTTCCTGTTAGTTTATCTTTTGCCATGGGGCAACCCCCAAAACCTTGAATGGCTCCATCAAATCTATGGCAACCACCTTGATAAGCCGCATGTACTTTTTCATGCCATTGTTCTGGTGTGGTATGCAAATGAGCACCGAATTCTATGTTGGGATAAGCAGGAATTAAATTCTCAAACAAATACGTAATAGTTTCAGGATCAGAAGTTCCAACGGTATCCGATAAAGACAAAATTTCAACTCCCATATCAGCTAACTTTTCTGTCCATTTTGAGACAATTTCAACATTCCATGGGTCGCCGTACGGATTACCAAAACCCATAGAAAGATAAGCAACTACTTTTTTTTGATGTGCATCTGCTCTTTCCAAAATGGCAGATAAAACTTCAATCGATTCTGCTATGGTTGTATGGGTATTCCGCATTTGGAAATTTTCTGAAATGGAAAAGGGATATCCTAAATATTCAATTGCTTCAAACTGGCAAGCATCTTCAGCCCCACGCAAATTAGCTACTATTGCTAAGAGGTTAGTTGAAGTTCTAGATAAATCTAATTTTTCTAAAACAGCAGCTGTATCTTGCATTTGCGGAATAGCTTTAGGAGAAACAAAGCTGCCAAAATCCAAGGTATCGAAACCACAATTCAATAATGCTTGAAGATATTGCTGCTTTTTAGCCGAAGGAATAAAGGTTTTTATGCCTTGCATTGCATCTCGAGGACATTCAATTATTTTTATTTTCTCCATGCTTCAAATATACAATTTGTAATTAATCATATTAAAATTAAAGCAGCAAAAAAGTTGGTATTGGTGTCTAGTTTTCAGTTTTTCAGTTTTAGTAATTAGTCCATTGTTTTAGATAATAGAAGTACGAAGTGGGAAGTTAGATATTGGAAGTACAAAGTTAGAAGTAGGAAGTTAGAACGATATTCAAAGTTAGATATTATGAGTGTGATATTGGAAGTGAGAAGTTTGATGTTAGAAGTGGAGTCTTTGAAGTTGGATATGATTAAAAAAAAAGTGTATTGTAAAAGATGAATTTTAAAGCGATGATCTGTTTATTTTCTGAAGCTTTGAAATTAAAAAAGATAGTTTATTTATAATCTGCGAAAATCTGCGGTATCTGCGGGAGAAAAAAGTATGATATTAGACAGAGTTTAAATTACACCCTCAAGTACGAAAGTGGAAGCTAGGATTATTAGTTTAAAAACCCAACCACTCAGAAACGCTTTGTTTGGCAGCTTCAAATTCTGTTATAATTTCTTCAACAATTTCAGCAGCCGGTTGTATTGAATCAATTAAACCAGCAATTTGTCCTATCTCTAGTTCTCCTTCTTCTAAATCTCCTTCAAACATTCCTTTCTTAGCTCTTGCTCTTCCTAAGAGTTCTTTTAATTCATCTACATTTGTTCCTTTTTGGTAAAGCGACTGCAAATCATTAAAAAATTTGTTCTTTATCAAACGGACTGGCGCCAACTCTTTTAATGTCAGTTGGGTCGCTCCTTCTTTTGCTTTAATCACTTCTTGCTTAAAATGAATGTGGGACGATGCTTCTTCACTAGCCACAAATCTTGTTCCTATTTGTACTGCATCTGCACCCAGAACCATTGCAGCTAACATGGCTTTACCAGTGGCAATACCTCCAGCAGCAATCAATGGAACTTTAATCTCTTTAGCAACCATTGGTATTAAGGTCATGGTCGTAGTTTCTTCTCTTCCGTTGTGTCCACCTGCTTCAAAACCTTCGGCTACAACTGCATCTACTCCTGCTTCTTGTGCTTTTAAAGCAAATTTTACGCTGCTTACTACGTGTACGACACATATTTCATTTTGTTTTAAAATAGGTGTCCAAGTTTTAGGATTCCCAGCAGAAGTAAACACAATAGGTACTTTTTCATGGATGATAATTTCCATGATTTCTTCCAAGTTAGGATACAACATAGGAACGTTTACTGCAAACGGTTTATCGGTTGCTTTTTTGCATTTTTGAATATGCTCTCTCAGGACATCAGGATACATAGAACCTGCTCCAATAATCCCTAAACCACCTGCATTACTAACAGCTGAAGCTAGTTTCCAGCCGCTAGCCCAAATCATCCCTGCTTGAATCAAAGGATATTTAATATTGAAAAGGGATGTTATTCTGTTGTTTTTCTGCATCGTTTTTTATTATGAAATTACACCTGAACCAAGCATTTCATCTTCTAGGTACCAAGCCACAAATTGTCCTTCTGCAATGGCGTTTTGTTCATTTTCAAAAATAACAAATAGGCCTTCTTTTTCTTGGTACAAAATCGCTTTTTCTAATGATTGTCTGTATCTAATTCTAGCCATTACCTCTAAATGTTCACCATTTTGGAGCGCTAAATCTTCTCTTAACCAATGAATTTCGTTGGATTTTACAACTAAGCCTTTTCGTTTTAAACCAGGGTGATTTTTACCCTGACCGGTATATATTATGTTTTCTTTTACATCGGTATCTATTACAAACAACGGCTCCTTAGTTCCTCCAACGGCTAAACCTTTGCGTTGCCCTTTTGTAAAAAAATGTGCGCCTTCATGTTGTCCTACAATTTTACCATCATTGAGGGAATAAGCATATTTTGAAGTAGCTTCAAGCAGCTGATTATCGAATGATTTTTGTTGATTATACAGAGGAGAATCTTCAGAAATTTCAACAATATATCCTTTTTTAGGAAGAAGTTGCTGTTGCAGAAATTCTGGCAAGCGTACTTTTCCAATAAAACAGAGTCCTTGAGAATCCTTTTTATCAGCCGTAACAAAGTTTTGTGCTGTGGCAATTTTTCTAACTTCCGCTTTTTGTAATTCCCCAACTGGAAATATAATTTTGGACAACTGATCTTGTGAAATTTGACATAAAAAATAAGACTGATCTTTATTTTGGTCTTTACCAGCTAAAAGTTGATGTATTTCTTTACCGTCTTTTGTAAAGCTAGACTTCCTACAATAATGACCTGTTGCCACATAATCTGCTCCAAGAGATTCAGCTATTTTTAGGAAAACATCAAACTTGATTTCCCGATTACAAAGCACATCTGGATTGGGTGTTCTACCTTCTTCGTATTCTTTGAACATATAATCCACAATACGTTCTTTATATTCTACACTTAAATCTACTGTTTGAAATGGAATTCCTAGTTTTTCTGCTACCAACATGGCATCATTACTATCATCTAACCACGGACATTCATCACTTATAGTAACCGAATCGTCATGCCAATTTTTCATAAACAAACCAATTACTTCGTGTCCCATTTCTTTGCATAAATATGCAGCAACACTAGAATCTACACCACCACTAAGTCCAACAACAACTCTTTTCATTTCACATTTTATAGATTGCAAAAATATAAAATTTACATGTTAAAAAGCTTTAAAACTGAAAGTAGTATGGAAGGATTTAGAAGCTATACCTACACATCTTAATCTATTTATTTGTAAATTTCGCCTTTGAAATTGGAACTAAGAAAATTTCAAAATACATACTTTTTTTTAATTGATTCCGTTTACTGATTTTGAAACAAAAACTAATGAAACATCAATATTCTTTTCATTTTTATTCCTTCATCCTCATTTGCCTTTTTATTTCTTGTGAAGATGATAGCAATACACAACCCATCTTAGGCTTATCTACTACTGTTGAAGTTATTGCAAATAGTGAAGACCATACTATCTTGAATAGTCTTTTACAAGAAAACGGTCTAGTTGAATTCTTAGACGAAGGTACTTTTACCATTTTTGCTCCCGTAGATGCTGCTTTTGAAAATGTGGACATCAGTAGTTTATCACCTGAAGAAATTAGAAATTTACTACTGTATCACGTCATTGCAGGAAATGCAACCTCTGCAGATTTCTCCAATACTTACTTAGATACACAAGCTACCGTAAACATAAATGAAAGAGAAAGCAATTTGAGTCTTTTCGTGAATGTTGCTGATAATATTTTTTTAAATGAAAATGCGCTAATCCTTGAAACTGACTTAAACGCCTCAAATGGAACAATTCATAGCATAGATCAACTGATTCAGATTCCAAATTTAAGTACATTTGTAAACATAGATCCAAATTTTGAATTTTTATTAGCTGCATTATCTCGGGAAGATCAACCTGATTATTTAGCCACTTTGGCCACCAACTTAGAAGATGACCCTGCTCCTATTAGTCTTTTTGCTCCTTCAAATGAAGCATTTACTGCTGCTCTAGGCTTACTAGGCTTGGAAGATTTAGCTGAAATTGAAGCTGATTTTCTAACAGAAATATTGAACTTCCACCTAGTAGCGAATGCCAATTTACGCGAAATAGACTTTACTGAAATCAATATTCAAACCTTAGGTGGAAACCTAGAATACAATCTTGAAGATAATGTTATTATAGATGCCAACGGAAGAGAAATTGAATTTACAACCCGGAATGTGCAAACCATAAATGGAATCCTTCATGTATTAAGCGATGTTATTTTACCAGAAACAGAATTGCAAGAACCACCCGAACCCATAAACCAAATTACTTTCACCTTAGATAATGAAGGAACTACAGCTTACTTTGTATCAGAAATTAATGGTAATGAATTGGTAACCAATGTGAACGAAAACAATTCTACATTTACATTTACGGTTGGTACACGCTATTCTATAAATGTTGTAAATGCTGAAAACCACCCTTTAGAATTCAAAAACTTAGATCAAGATGTTTTACTCAGCCAAGCAGTAGAAGGCAGTTTTGCATCTGATCCTGACGTAGATTTTACAATTGAAAACACCATTTTCAGTTTTACTTTAACCCAAGACTTAGCAGACCAAGTTTCAAGCTACAATTGTAGTAATCATCCAAATATGACAGGAGATATCTTGGTGAATTAATGGTTTCGCCTGTTGAAAGTTAAACCTTGATAGAGCTAAATATTAATAAACTTACTTGAAAATAAGCCTATTGTAACTATTTAAGCCATCATACTATTCTCCTTTAAATTCTGTTAAACCTTTCTGTAACCATGCATAGTATTCTTCAACATCAGGCATATAAGCAGCAGTTTTGTTCAACATTTGATTATTGGCATCCATCAACACGTAAAATGGTTGGGAGTTATTTTCGAAATTAACCGTTTGAAATGTAGCCCACTTGTCACCAATGGTTTTAATTTGCTTTACTCCGCCTTTTGGTCGCTCATAGTTAAATTGCCCTTCTTCTGGTAATTCTTTACGATCGTCCACGTATAAGGAAATTAAAATATATTCCTCTTTTATCATTTTGTACACACGAGGATCACTCCAAACCTGTTCTTCCATCTTACGACAATTTACACATGCCCAACCAGTAAAATCTAATAAAATAGGTTTGTTTTCCGCTTTCGCTACTGCAATTCCTTCATCAAAATCTTTATAGGCTTTCAAGCCTAAAGGACCTTCAGTTTCTTTATCATATACACTGTAAAACATAGGTGGAGGAAAACCACTCAGTAATTTTAAGTTAGCATAAGCTGTATTGGTTAAACCTGGGATTAAGTAAATAGCAAAAGCGAAACTAAGAATTCCAAGAACCTTGCGAGTAGGTTTTATAACTGGTTTTGGTGGGTCATGTGGGAACTTGATTTTCCCAAACAAATACAATCCCATTGCAATAGCAATAACAATCCAAATCCCTATAAACACCTCTCGTTTTAGTAGACCCCAATGTTCTACCATGTCTGCATTGGATAAAAATTTAAACGCTAAACCTAGTTCTAAAAAGCCTAAAACTACTTTTAGGGAAGTCATCCAACCACCGGATTTTGGTAAGGAATTTAACCAATTTGGAAACAAGGCAAACAAACCAAATGGCAAAGCTAAAGCTAAACCAAAACCACCCATTCCAAAGGAGAGTTGCGTAGCTCCGCCATCTCCCGACAAAGAGCCGCCCAATAAAGAACCTAATATTGGACCAGTACAAGAAAAGGAAACCAAAGCCAATGTAAGTGCCATAAAAAACACCCCAATAAGGCCTCCAACGCTATTTGCTTTTTGGTCTAAGCGATTACTCCAAGATTGTGGAAGTGTAATTTCAAAATAGCCGAAAAAGGAAAAAGCAAATACCAAGAAAATGACAAAGAAAAATATATTTAAATAGGTGTTGGTAGATATATTATTTAGAATTTCAGGGTTAACCGAATCTAACAAGTGAAATGGAATACTTAAAGTTAAATAAATAGCCACAATAAAAAAAGCATACATACTGGCATTGATAATACCTAACTTTTTGGTTTTAGCTCCTTTGGTAAAAAAGGAAACGGTAAGCGGAATCATAGGAAAAACACATGGGGTTAGCAAAGCAATAAAACCACCAATAAAGCCCAATAGAAAAATAGTAGCATTGCTGTCTTTTTCTTCGTTTTCTTTTTCTGCTAAAGTAAATCGATCTTCTTTTAAATCAATTTTTAAGGAGTTGGTTAATTTCTGGTCTACCTCATCTACCTCAATTTCTTGGCCAGAAACTGCTAAACTTTGAGATGCTAAATTAAACTCAAGTTGAAAGGTTTCTACATCAGGAGGTAAACAACGTTCATCGTCGCAAATCATAAAAAGGATATCCAACAACAATTCTGCATCTGGATTATTCACTTTTATTTTTTGAGTGAATACAGCTTCATCTATAAAGTATTTTAAATCAGTTTTAAAAATTTTATCAAACTTTTCAATGCCTTTAGGTTCTGTAGTTTCTCCTATGAGTTCATAAGCATCACCATCAAAAATAAGAGTGAATTCGGTTGGAATGGGGCCGTTTTCTCCTTCCGGAATTTCTCGCTGGGAAGGTAAATGCCAATTTTCTGCAATAAGTGCTTTTATTTGAAGTTCAAAAACATCTTCGCCTAAAGGAACTGTGCTTACTTCAAAAGAAAGGTAGTCTTCCTCAGTAGTATTAGTTTGCCCAAACTGTGCTTGAAGCGGATTACACCATATTAAAAATACGCTTGCAAAAGCAAAAATTATGTGTTTAAACAACTTATTTTGAGACATTTTTTTGTGTTTTCGGTTATTTTATATTTTTCATTGATACGGTGATTGATTACCCAAACTACTATTTCATTTGAGCATAACACCCAAGTTTGCTGTTTGATAGATGTAGGTACCTTTTCATCTCGTAAAAAATGATTTACTTTTTTACTGCTTTTCATTCCTAACGGAAAGAATTGGTCTTCATTATTAACCTTTCGAAGTCTTAAGGGAAACTTAAGTTTTGAAACATCTACATACGCTACATTTTTTCCTGTTTCTCCCATTTCTTCAACTTCTTCAAACTTTAGAATTGAATTTTCAAATTTAACAACTTTATCGATTTGACGAACATCAAAAGAAGTCTTATTTTCAACTTGAGAATTAAGGTAAATCAGCAGTTCGTTTCTGTTTTTTTCTAAAATGTGTGTTTGTGAAAAAACTTGTTTTCCAGTTTCAGCATTTTTCAAATCATATACACTTTCCCAATCTGTAAAGCCAAACGTATGCAACAATTGATACAAAACTGCATTTGTATTGGGCAGCTTTTTCAACTTATTTAAATCTAGTGAATAATAATTCTCTTTTAAGGTTATGAGTTCTTTATAAAGTAATGCAGTATAGTCCTCTAACAAGTTGTTCGTTTGCTGAAGGTGGGTTAACGTTTCTTGAAAAGAGGCAAGTAAATTAGGATTTTCATTTTCCAAAATAGGAATTACAGTATTGCGAATTCTATTCCTGAAATACTTGTCTTTTTGATTTGAAGCATCTTCTCTCCACTCCCAGCCTTGCTTATTAGCTTCTACTTCAATAGCTGATTTGCTAAACGGAAGCAGTGGTCTTATTACATTATGGGTTTGCTTCGGAACACCTAGAAGTCCTTTGATTCCCGTTCCTCTAGTAGTGTGCATGAGGTAGTTTTCTAAACTGTCATTCAGATGATGAGCTGTAGCAATGTATTGATATTCATTCTGTTTCGCTGTTTCATAAAACCAGTTATACCGCAAATTACGAGCAGTAACTTGGATAGATTCTTTTTCCTTTTTAGCTTCTGCTTCTGTATCAAAATTCACCGTAAAAAAAGGAATCTCTAATTTTTTAGCTAGCTCTTCAACAAAAGATTGGTCTCGAAGGCTATCATCGTCCCGAAGTTGAAAATTACAATGTGCTAAAGCTATTTCAATTTGATTGGCATGCAGCAAGTGAGCTAATACTACAGAATCTACACCTCCACTTACGGCAACTAAAACTTTATGATTGTGTAATTCAGAAAAACTGGCTTCGATATGTTTTTTGAAATCGCTGAACATCTTTAACCGAAATAATTTTTTTCTAAATTAGGAACAAGTACTTTTTGAAGGGCGTTTGCTTTCACCAAACACTCCTGAAATTCATTTTCTGCTATTGATTTTTCAGTAATAGCACTACCCACCATATAACTTAAATAAGAGCGTTCTGCATTGTATAAAATACTCCTGATGACTACATTAAAATCGAAATCCCCTTCTGGAGAAAAATAACCAATACCTCCACTGTATAATCCGCGTTTGGTACTTTCCATTTTTTCTATAATTTGCATTGCAGAAATTTTTGGAGCTCCCGTCATACTTCCCATGGGAAATGTTGACTGAATTGCTTCAACTGGCGTTTTATCTTCTTGAATACAAGATGTTACCGTAGAAACCAACTGATGAACTTGTTTGAAGCTGTAAGGTTTGCACAATTCTTCTACTACAACACTTCCTTTTTTAGCTGTTTTGGATAGGTCGTTTCGAACTAAATCTACAATCATTATGTTTTCAGACTTTTCCTTTTCATCTTGAAGTAGGTTGTTTAAGAAAAATTCATCTTTCACAGTATCTTCACCTCTAGGAGCTGTACCTTTTATGGGTTGAGAAATCAACTTGTCGCCAGTCTTTTTTAAATAACGCTCTGGACTTGCACTCATGGCAAATAATTCATCGAATTTACAAAAACTGGCAAAAGGAGACTGAGAAATTTCATTTAAGTCCTTAAAAATTTGGACTGGATTTATCCGTGTATCTTCTGCATAAAATTCTTGGCAAAAATTAACTTCATAAATATCACCTCGTTGAATGTGTGCTAATATATCATTAACCTTATCAAGGTAAGTAGATTTTGAGATGCGTGAATTCAATTTGGGCAATTCATGTTCTTCAGCATTACTAAATCTTGGAAAGTTGTTGATTTCCTCCCAATCTGATTCCATCTCGTCTGCACATACATTCAGATATAAAACTTCACATTCATTCCCCTTCAATAAGAACAGCTTTTGGGGTTGAAAAAAATACAAGTCTGGAAAATGTAGACCATCAAAATTATGTGATGCCAAATCTTCTGTATCGTTTTTTAAATCATAAGTAAGGTAACCGAAAATCCAATCTTTGGTAGTTTGTTGATATTCGTTTAATTGTTGAAAAGCTTGAGAGGAATCTGTTTTTAAACCTGTAAATTCTTCGGCTGCTAAAATAGCATCGTATTCTGTATACAGACTTGGATATTGATTACTGTCCAGCCAAACAAGCGTAGCGTATTGCTGTGCCCAAGCTAACAATGCTTGCTTAAAATCAGTTTGATTTTGGATGGTATAACTTCTACTTGTTCTCAATTATTCCATTAAATTTTGCTCAAAATTGGTAATTACATCGTTCAATCCTAAGCTGTAAATTTCATTTGTTAGTTTGTTACTTACTTCGTCAAAATTTTCACCAAAGGAAGGCAAGCTGAAACTCTCTACAATTTCAGCACCAAAACGAGGCAGCAGGATGTCACGAACAAATTCTAATGAAGTTTTTGCTCCTCGTTTACCTGGGGATGTACTCATTAACAAGACTTTCTTTCCTTGTAAAAATGTTGAATCTACTCGGGAGAGCCAATCCATGTGATTTTTAAAGAAAGCAGATGGAGCTGAGTTGTGTTCATTTACAGAAATAATTAAAGCCTCATGTTTATCTATTAAATTCTTCAATTGAAGACTTGGCGAAGGCATTCCGGCTGTTTTTTCAATATCTGCGGAATAAATAGGCACATCATAAGAAGCTAAATCTATGCGGTGAACTTCATGATTAGATATTTTATCAACAACGAGATTTAGCAATTTAGCATTGATAGATGTGCTGGAATTGGAACCTGCAAAGGCTAGAATTTTTTTCATGTTTATTATTGAATTTCAAAAATACGGTATTCGCTTTTGTTGTTGTAAAAATAAAAGCTAAAAATAGTCAACAAAAAAACCAACATCTAAAAAAATGCTGGTTAAGTATATATAAAACTGAACTTGTAAGTGCTTACAGGTTCTCTTTTTCTCTAATGGATTGGATGTATTGCGCTTTCTTCATTTGCTGTCTTTTCAAGATAGAAGGTTTTGTAAATTCTTTCTTGTCACGCATGGTTTGTAAAACTTTAGTATCGCGGAATTTTCTCTTTAAGCGTTTTAATGCGCGATCTATTTTTTCACCATCTTTTACTTTAATTATTAACATATGTAGTAATTGTTTACGTTCAGTTTATTTTTTTCGAATTGCAAATATAGAAATAAAATGATTTATGTAACCCATCAAGCTAAATTATTTTATCAAGCTTTTTCATTTTTTGTAAAATTGTATTTCTCTTAGCTTATAATCCATTTAAATCGATGCGCCTTAGGCATAAACACAAGCTATAGAAAAGACTTTTTAGGCAAATTAAATCAACTTCTATGGATTAGTGCTAGCTAAAAAAGCTTTCTACTTTACTTTTTATCCTTTTTACCCAACATTCCACCTAATAAGTCCTTCACTTTATCTTCTACTTTATCCTTATTTGTATTGGTTTTAGTTGAATCTGTTTCTGTTTTGTTGGAACTACTTCCTCCTAATAAACCGCCAATCTGATCTTTGATAGTTTCTTCTACTTTATCTTTTACCTCATCTTTTAGCCGTTGTTTTTGCTTCTCTAGAATTTGATTGGTAAGTTGCTGAATTGCACCTTGCATATTCATTTGTAGTTTTGGACTGGTAAAACTACCCCCAATAGTTACAGGCAAATTAATAAACATTTGATTCATATCTTCGCCAGCGAGCTTAGCTAATTGGCTACTTACGTTGCTGCCGAGTTTGTTTGCAGGAATCTTAACATCTAAGGTATAATTCATATTAGCATCAAATGTATGGCTTCCATTCACTTTAACATCTACTCCTTCTACTTCAAATTGAAAAGGCTTCACATTTATCATTCCATTATCAAAACTAGCTTGAGTGGTTAATCCATCTAATTTTATCTTTGAAAAATCAACCAATTCTAAGTTTTGATTCAATTGATTTAGCAGTGGTGTTTTTTCTGGGTTTACAACTGCTTTATTAATTTCAGCTAAAGCTCCGCCCACCAAACTGCTCAAAATTGGTGAAAAATCTGAAGTTAAATTACCTGACAAATCAAAATTAGTTGAAACTTTTCCTATCAAAGCAGAAGCTATTGGTGCAATACTTCTAGCCAGTTCCATTTGCTGAATAATTTGAGCAATGTCTATTTGGGTAAGCCCTAACTTCATATCGAAATTAGGTTGAGCATTTTTAGTTGAAACATTTCCACTTAAATTTATAATTCCTCCAAAAATATTCGCATTTACGCCTTGCAAAGTAGCCGTTTCATTTTTAATAATCATGCTTCCTTTAGCTTGTGTAAGTTTCATATTATCATACAGCACATTGTCTGCGGAAAAATCCAACACAACATCTAAAAACTTAGGAATTTTAATGGCTTCTTCAGCAACTGCTACTTCCTCTTTAGTTTCAGATTCAGCATCATTTTCTGTTAAATCACTTTCCGTTTCCATCATGAAATCTGATATCACAAAATTCTTGCTCGTTGCGGTAAATCTTCCTTTTAAAGCTTGATCACTAAACATAAAGCCCATTAAATTGTCTAGTTTTCCTTTAGCTGATAAATCAGTGCTTCCCGTTTTCATATCTAATTTTTGCAACTGAATATTATTTGTTGAAAATTGAACTGATGCCTCACTTATATCATAGGCATTTGGTAATTCTTCATCTTTATAACGAAAATCTTTTAATAATAAATTCCCAGTGGTTTGTACTTTTTGATACTGTTCTTTTTCAATAGAATTCATATCGAACTTAGCATTGATATCTGCTGTAAGCATCCCATTCAAATCTAAATTTGCTTCTATTGGATAGACTTGATTTATCTTGCTTAAGTTCAAACTTCCTTTGGCATCAAGGTCTACTAGCATATTTGTAGTTAACTGGCTTAAATTCAATTTCCCAGAAAATTTGTCTTGGTCTATTCTAAATCGTGCATCACTTATTTTTACTTGGGTATCTTCAACTAAACCTGTAGAATTAAGAATTTGAATGTCCATAAAAATATCTTCCACTTTTTTAGGTAAGTCAGGATATTTAAATGAAGCTTGGGTGCTTTTCATCTTTATATCTAGTTTTGGAATATGTTTTTCGTCTAAGACTCCAAACACGTGACCATTCACATCAAAATTTCCAGCGGTTTCAACACCATCTAAATTACTAGCATAAGCCTGTGGAATTAGTGCAAGAAAGTTCTTAAAGTCTGATGTTGGCGTACTGAATTTGATATCCATTTCAGCATCCTTTTCGTTCATTTGGTAAAATCCATCAAATTGAAGTGCAAGTTGGTTTATCTGAGCTTCATTTTCTAGAAAAGTAAATTTCATCTGGTCAAGGTCAATCCCAATCTCAGCATCTAACTGTATGAAATTATCGGTTAAGTAATTGGTTTTTTCGTAATCAAAACTCACTTTGGTATCGGTATGCGTTCTTAAATTGAAAATACTAGTTGTAAAATCACCATCACCAGAATGATTCAATTCCTTTAAACTAAAAGCAATTTGCCCAGGTTCATCAATAAAAACAATTTTTGAGTTGATGAGTTCATAATGCTTCAAGTCAAGCTGGAATCCAGCAGAAGGCTCTTCTGTAGTACTAGCAGGCGCTTCGCTTTCTTTAGCGATATCCCAATTGGATTTACCTTCATTATTCGTCTTTAAATAAATGAGAGATTCATCTAAAATCACTTCATCTAAGCTATAGCCTTCATCTTTGAATAGCTGCATTAAGCCCATTTTCAAATTGAGGTTTTCTGCATAAAAAAGAGTGTCGCCTTCAAATGGAGCCAAATTTTCTACACTTAACTTGTGTAATCCAACTGATGCATTTGGAAAGCTTCTGATAAAACTTAAATCTAATTCTTCCCAAGTAACCTTAGCGTTTACACTATTGTTTATTTCTTTTTTGATATAGTTTTCGATGTTTCCTTTAAAAATAAAAGGGGCAATTAATAAGCCTATAAACAACACGAGTAAGAAAATCCCGAATATTTTAAGTCCTTTTTTCATAAATGTCTTTTAAAAAATACTTGTTAATAGTAATTATCAAATGTAAGCATAAATTACAATGCTTTATTTTAAAATATCCTTAAGCTTTGTAAAGACTTTTATGACATTTATCAAGGTATCCCTTTCATATAGTCTATACCTTTGCGAAAAATTTCGAATTATGAATTATGTAGATCTTCAAGAAGCGGTAAGTAAAGTAAAATCTGGAAACCGTATATTTTTTCAAGGTGCCGCCATGACTCCAAACTTTTTAATAGATGGCCTTTGTAAAAATTACAATCAACTTACAGATGTAGAAATTATACAAATGCACACCGAAGGCAATGCGCTCTATACGCAAGAACCTTACAACAATGCTTTTAAAACCAATTCTTGTTTTGTGGGTGGAAACGTAAGAAAGGCAGTAAACTCTAATATTGGAGATTATATTCCTATTTTTTTAAGTGAAATTCACTTGTTGTTTAAACATGACATTTTGCCATTAGATGTAGCTTTTATACATGTCTCACCTCCCGATAAACATGGGTTTTGCTCTTTAGGAACTTCAGTAGACGTAAGTTTGGCTGCTGTTCAAAAAGCGAAGCTGGTCATTGCGCAGGTGAACCGAAAAGTGCCTCGCTCCCACGGTGATGGAAACATTCACATGAATGAAATTGATTTTGGTGTTGAAGTAGAAACAGACATTCACAGTCATGCTGTGTTGACCCCTAATGAAACTGAGCAACAAATTGGAAGACATATAGCAGATTTAGTTGAAGATGGTGCAACCCTACAAATGGGCATTGGCGCCATACCAAATGCTGTGTTGAATAACTTAGGAGACCGAAAAGGCTTGGGTATACACACCGAGATGTTTTCGGATGGTATTTTGCCCTTAGTTGAAAAAGGAGTAATTACAGGAGAACACAAAACAGTGAAAAATGGTAAAATCGTAACTTGCTTTGCTGTAGGTTCTCAGAAATTATACAACTTTATAGATGACAATCCTATTGTGCATTTCAAAGAAGCTGCCTACACAAATGACACAGCTATTATTAGAAGAAACCCAAAAGTTACCGCTATTAATTCTGCCATTGAAATTGACTTAACAGGACAAGTTTGTGCTGATACCATTGGGAAAATGCAGTTTTCTGGCGTTGGTGGACAGATGGATTTTATACGTGGCGCATCTCTTTCTGAAGGTGGAAAAGCAATTATTGCTATGCCATCTATCACTAAAAAAGGAATTTCTAAAATTACCCCATTTTTAAACGAAGGAGCTGGAGTTACTACAACTAGAGCTCACGTTCATCACATAGCAACAGAATTTGGTATCGTAGATTTATATGGAAAAAACCTAAAGCAACGAGCCAAAGCCTTAATTTCTATTGCTCATCCAGATCATCGGGAACATTTAGAAAAAGCAGCTTTTGAGCGTTTTGGAGGATTGTAAACTCAAAAGACTCTAGATTAATTTCAATTATTCTTTTGGAAATTTTACATAAAAAAATACCGCCAGTTGGCGGTATTTTTTTTAACTTAAGTTTTAAAATCAAGCTCTACTCTATTTCAAATTCTTGGTGTTCTCCTAAACTTGCTTTTCTTACATTAATTACATTGCCTTCTTCATCTACCATAAAAGCGACAAAATCTACTTGTGAAACATCTTCAATTATTTCAGGAACTTCAAAGTTAAAGTTTCGTTCATAAAAGCTTCCTGTTCTAGTTTCACTAGTTGGCACTTCGTCTCCTAAGATATTTGTCAAAGTAGTTCTTAAGGTATAGTTATGCTCATAATCAGAGATTGGATTAAACCCACCATAAAAAGAGGTGTAATTTACCTGTGGATAAACTAGGCCATTTTCTAATACATAGACAACGAGTTTACTATTCTCAAAGTCTTTAGCAAACTGAACTTCTACTGTTAGATTCAAGTTGTTATCTTGTAATTCTGATGACATCTTAAGACCTAACTTAGGATTAATTCCTTGAGTAAAGTCTAATGCTTGACCAGTATTATCTTGCTCTGGGGTATTCCATTTATTCAATCGGTTGATAAAACCTTTAGGATAACCAGCGGTATTAATTAGTGCCTCTAAAGGACCTGCATCTTCATAGTTAAATGGATCTTGTGTTCCAGAAGGAGCACGATGGATTGCTACTAACTCTACTGCATCACTTTGGTTTACTACTAATTTCATAGCATATGAAACTCTTGGACACCAACCACACCAAGTACCAGTATAATCTTCAATCAGGGCTCTTTTCTTGAAGTTTATTTGCGATCCGTCATGGTACTCAATATCTACTGTAGTAGATAAAAAATTCTGATATCGTGCATAAACTTCATAGAAACCTACAGCTTCTGCACTAAACGAATTACCTAAAATGGTCTCTCCATTAATTAAAATATCAGCTTCTTCAGTAACATCTTCGCCATCCTCTGTTTTAACTTCAAAACTAATTTCTTCCCCTGCAATTGCAGAACTAGAACTAGCCAGTATAAAGATTCCCGGCTCACCTTCAATGGTTTCATATTTTTCCGTGCAAGAAAAAGTAAGCATTGAAATAAAAATTACAACTGCGAAACGTAGAAACTTTATTACCATACTATATTATTGTTTTACTAATTTAGTTACCGCTCTTTTACCATCATCTGTTGAAAAAACAGCAATAAAGATACCTGAATTTAAATTGCTCAAATCAAATGAATTGTAACCCGAGTTTGCTTCAAATTGGTTTACTCTTTTTCCTGAAATGTTGAATAATTCCATTTTTACTGGAACACTTGCAGAAAAAGAAACATCTTGACTAACCATACTGTTTTCAAGCTCAACTCCCAAATCTGAAAGTTGGAATTCATTTGTTGACAATGGCTCAGGATCGTATAGGTATGTAATTGTAACATCTTCACCTACTTCGTTTCCGTTATCATCTACTGTAAAGAAACGCAAAACATATTCCATTGGGTAATTTTCTCCATCGCCTGGATTGGTATTTACAAAATAATCAAAGTCACCATTATCAGCTCCTGGCGCTAACACAATTGGATCAACAGGATATGTTTCTCCAATCGATATGGAAAAAAAACATAATGGCTGAACACATAATTGTAAGTTAGTTCCATCTGTATTGGAAAATGAAACCACTTCTATTTTAATCTGAATATCTTCAGTTGCAGAAGTATTGCTGAGAACATACTTAAGTTTTGCTTCTTCAAAAACATTTGTGTCGAATTGAAAAACATCTCCGTCCTCGATTGGCTCATTACCTTGTAATGTGTTAATAGACATTTGAGCAAATGAAAATGATACACTTAAAAAAAGGAAATAACAAATAAATTTAAATTTCATCTTAGCTTATTTTAATATTATTTTTTGTGTTTTAGAAACTCCGTTGATGTTGACTTTAACAAGGTAGATTCCACTGTTGTAGTTTGATAAATCCAATTGTTTAGAAAGTGAATTGGATTCACCTTGTGTTATTTTTTTGCCTTGAAGGCTAAATACTTGATATTCAAAGTTTTCTTTAGCAGATAAGTTTAAGATTCCATTTGTTGGATTTGGATATATACTAAAATTGTAAATGTCAAAATCAGGAGTAGAAAGCGTTTCATAATTACTGAACACTTTAGTATCTAAAGAACCAAAAGCTCCACCACCAATAATTTCCGTCCCATCAGAGGTTTCTAAAGTATAAAAACCGTTCCCATATCCACAACAGATTCCATCTCCAAAAGCATCAAAAATAGCAAAAGAGTAGCAATCATCGTTAGATAATGATAGTGATACCTGCACCAATTGATTTGCTTGACCGTATGGACCGCCAGAAAAAACAACTCCACCTGCAGAATTAGTGATTTCCCATGTAGTTTCTCCAGGATATTGATCTAGTTGTATAGTTAAATCAACTTGGTTTGTCACAAAAACATCTGCTAAGTTAAATTCTGAATTGTCTTCATTATTTGTAACATCATCATCATTAGGAAGTGTAATAACCAACTCGTTTAAAGACTGAGGGGTATAAGATATTTCAGGTAATTCAATTTCGTCACTTAAGAGAGAAGTAAGGCTTCCTGTCCAATTATATACTTGAGGAGTTCCACCGTTAACTGAATACTCAATATCAAGTGATGTTAAATCATCAGAACCAACATTTTGTATTTCAAATTTTGGAGTTATAGAACCTGCACATTGATCATCAAATTGTTCTAAAGATTTTAAGGCTGCGTCATTTGTGTTAGAAAGACCAGTATATGTAGTATATGCTCCATTACCACTAATCACATTTTGCTGAGTTTCAGTCATAAAAACAACTACTTCCATCTCAGCTTCGTAAAAATCTACAGGTATGCCATTATAGTTAGCTGGAATAGTGTAAGTATAAGTTTCGTCTACAAAACTACCTTGAGTTGTAGTAGTAATATCTGCTCCCCACTGACCAGTTACCATATGTACAAGTCTATGCATGTGAGTGTAATTGTTACCCATACCTCCACCAACCTGAGGTCCTTGTGTGTTATTTTGAAGCAAAGCAACATTTAGTTTATTAGTGCCTTGTGGACTATCACCAGTATAATATGCTTCTACGTGAACAGTAAGCTCTCTTGTAATTATATCTATTTCTGCCTCAACTGCTAAATTTACATAAGATGATTCTTGAATTGTTTCATTCGAAGAAATAGTCCAAAAATTTCTACCCATAGCTGTTGTACCAGCGTTGGTCATCTCTCTTCCTGAAAAGTTTTTACGATTTACCGTACCAGAAGGATATCCAAAACCAGCTCCCGAGTATGATTGATTAACAATTGCATTCCCGAAAGGAGTTCTAAAGTCAGGTTGACCAGCTCCTGGAGTTGCAAATCCTCCTTGGTGAATATTGATTACAAAAAAATCATCAGGGTTATTGTCTTTAATTCCATTGGCTATGGCGTGTCCCTGAGGACAAAAAGTACAATTTACACCAGTAAATTCCTCTAAAATAGCTTTTTTGTTTTCTGGTGTAGTGCTAACTATTGTTTGACTAAGCACCGGAAAAGCAAACATCATTAATGCAGAAGTTGCGAGTAATTTTTTTAACATATCTATTTTTTTTTAATTATTTAATTTCAAAAGTAGGATTTTATTATTAAATTTTAGTTAATTTGAAAAAAATTAATTTACATTTTAATCTTATTAACATTCATACTTTATGCGTTTTATCCTTCTTTTTTTTCTCATCGTTAGTACTCAAACATTTTCGCAAGAAAAAATGCCCAATCTTACGGTGAAAGATTTGCAAAATAAACCTGTTCATATCAATAATGATTTTAATGAAACAGACAAAATTTATGTGTTTTCTTTCTGGGCAACTTGGTGTGCACCTTGTATAAGTGAATTGGAAGCAATAAGTGAACATTATAGTGAATGGTCTGAAGAATTAAATATGGAAGTAATTGCAGTTTCTACAGATGATTCTCGTACACAGCGAAGAGTACGACCCTTGCTAAATGGTAAAAATTGGCCCTACCAAGTCTTAATGGATACCAACCAAGAATTGAAACGTGCATTATCTATTGTAAACATACCTTATATGGTGGTGGTGAAAAATCAAAAAATTGAATTGATTTTCAATGGCTATACGCAAGGAGCAGAAGATGAATTGTACCAATCTTTGAAAGCACTTTAATATGCTGAAATACTTCACCAAGGCAACTTTAATAGTTCTTGCCTTAGTACAGTTCAATTTTCTTTTTGGACAAGAAACCGAAAAAGAAGATGAAAAGAAAGACTACGGTCGTTTTTACGGAGGAATAGAATCTAACATGCAATACTACATAAAAGACGAGGGTCTTGAAAGTGCTATTGTACCAGATGACCCTTTTCGATCTAATAATTATTTATATGCAAATTACAACTATAAACGCTGGACAGCGGGCTTACAAGTAGAAAGCTACGAACCAAATGCCTTACTCAACTACAATCCACAATTTGAAGGCACCAATTTAGGTATCTTTTACGTAAACTATAAAGATGAAAAATGGAATGTTACCCTAGGTCATTTTTACGAACAATTTGGTAACGGAATGATTTTTAGAGCTTGGGAAGACAGAGCTTTAGGAATTAATTCAGCCGTACGAGGTGCAAGAGTAAAATTTAGCCCTAACTACAATATGGATTTTACAGCTTTTTATGGAAGACAACGTTCGGGTTTTAGTGTAAACTCAGGAGATTTATTTGGATTTGATGCTAATTTCTTTTTAGCAGAATACCTAAATTTATATGAGAAAAATCAGGATTTAAGTATTGGTTTTAGTTATTTAGGAAGATATGAGTCTTTAGAGAAGTATCCACAATTAGAAAATCCTACTTACAATGACCTGACCAATGCTTACTCATTAAGAGCAGATTACCTGATTGGTTCATTTTATGCCAATGCTGAAGTCAACTACAAATCCAAAGACGGCATATTAAACATACAAAATACACTTACAGATGATTTTGCTAGAACTGGAAATGCGGTTACTTTAAATTTCGGCTATTCAATATCGGGATTAGGCCTAGATGTAAGCTTGAGAAGAGTCGAAAACATGGGCTTTTTTACTCCTAGAGAACCTTCAACTTTCACAGACTTCCAAGGAGATCAATCCACCAGCTTTGACTATCTAGATAGTTTCGTGAATTTTGTTCCAGCACTAACTAAGCAACATCACTCATTACTAGCTAATATTTATGTATTTCAAGCACAACAAAACACCTCTTTTGAAGATCCGATTCTTATGCGAGCTGGTGAAACTGGAGGTCAAATCGATTTCTTTTACGAATTTAAAGAAAAGAGCTTTTTTGGAGGGAAATATGGTACAAATGTATATTTGAATTTTTCTACATGGTATAATTTACCTGGTGTGTATACCTTTAATCCACCTGATTATGATGTAGATTTTTTTGGTAGAGGAAATAAATATTTCTCAGATTATAGTATTGAAATTAAAAAGAAATTAGATGAATCTTGGCATTTAGGGTTTAACTACATTAATCAATATTACGACCAACGCCTCTTGGGTGGTGGTGATTTGGTTCGTGCAGACATCATTTCTTCTGAAGCGACTTACAATTTCAATTCAAAACAATCCATACGTTTGGAATTAGAGAAAATGTGGGCGGTTGGAGATCGTGAAGATTGGGTTGGTGGTACAATTGAATTCAACCTCAACGAAAATCTTTCAGTATATGTTTGGGATATCTGGAACTACGGAAGCAAGAAGGAAAGCGAACAAATTCATTATGTAAATGTAGGCGGTGCTTACAGAATCGGAGCTTACAGAGTTGCGGTAAACTATGGTAGACAACGTGGAGGATTAGTTTGTGTTGGTGGGGTATGTAGATTTGTACCTGAAAGCTCTGGTTTCACTTTGAATTTCAATACTTCTTTTTAGGTTTTTTTAAGCGGATTATCGCAGATTTTTATCCAAATTTACGAACATTCTTTCTGAGTTGATCAGCGCAATTAGCGGACAATTCTTTATGCTTGATTTTACTGCTTATTTTTCATTTAAACAATGGATCATTCAAACATTCATTTACCCATTCAATCATTCACACATTCTAACAATCAACTATTCATTCATTCAATATTTCGGTTGCAATTCGAATTTATCTGTGGCGCTTTCACTTGCATGGACAGCTTCAATCAAATCTAAAATTACGAAAATGTGTGTTTTCGATTCCGATTAAAAATTCAAAATTTAGAATTTATAATTGTCTGTTCACTCTTCATCTAAAAAATAAAAATCTACATAAAAATGAAATATGTCAATTTTTAAATTTGGTAAGTCTTTCATTTTAATATCTGTTTTTACCCAATCTCGAGAAAGATGTAACCTGTAGGTGTTTTCATCTTCAACAAAACCGACGTCAATGGGCATTTCAAAGTCTTTGGCATGTGCTTTCCAACGAACATCTACTCTTTTTTTGTTTTTTCGAAACTCAAGAACAGGAATTTCGGCATAACGAAGGTATTGATTAAAAAAAGGAGTATAATCAGCTCCAAGTTTTTCATTAAAGTAAGCAATAACTTCTTCAGTGTTAGTAACACTATGCTTAAAATCAGCTACAAAAGATTTGATGGTACCCCACCACAATTTATCGTCATTTACAATACTTCTTAAGGTGGCTAACATATTGGCTCCTTTATAGTAAATATCGCTTGGCCCCGAATGATTGACACCATATTGTCCTATCAAAGGACGTTGATTAGCAATATTGTCTCGGATTCCAAATAAATACGAAAGTGCTGCATCTTTACCCTCTGTGCATTCTATATAAATGGATTCTGCATAGGTGGTAAAACCTTCATGAATCCATAAATCTGCTATATCTGCTACTGAAATGCTATTTCCAAACCATTCGTGAGCGCTTTCATGAATAATAATAAAGTCCCATGTTAATCCGTGACCTGTATCAGACAAATCTCTTCCTAGGTAGCCATTCATGAACTTATTTCCGTATGCTATAGCACTTTGGTGTTCCATCCCAAGGTATGGTGTTTCCACCAACTTAAAACTATCTTCTTTAAACGGATACTCGCCTAGCTTTTCATAAAAACAAGCCATCATAGGTTTTACTTGTGCAAATTGTTTTTTGGCTTCATCTAGATGATATGGCAAAACATAATAATCTAAATCCAAATCGTGAAATTGGTTTTTAAAATTCACATAATTCCCAACATTTAAAGTGATATTGTAATTGTTTATAGGCTCTGTAACTCGCCAATGCCATTGCGTGTAACCATCTTCTTGTGGGATTTCTGCAATTAACCTTCCATTAGAAACATTCATCAAACCATCAGGAACACTTACTTTAATATCTGCACCTTCATCAGGTTCGTC
>Ga0307966_1000901_pt1 | contig 24228 bp, 18 predicted proteins | sample OrgLakmetagen646_FD_203141 | JGI IMG/M metagenome (GOLD analysis project Ga0307966, IMG submission 203141) | Saline water microbial communities from Organic Lake, Antarctica - #646 | ecosystem: Environmental > Aquatic > Non-marine Saline and Alkaline > Saline | place: Antarctica: Organic Lake... | reverse complement strand
CTTTTTGGCCGGTAAAATACGGCTGAACAAAGCTCTGACCATTCCTGAGGCAATAGCGAAGCAGTACTCACCGCTGGCCGGCAGAGTTAGTGCACTGCCTATCTTTATTCTGGTTAGCCCCGCACCTTATATACTGATGATGGGTGTGCTGTTTCAATTTATGATTGGCGGCGACACTCCCTACCTGACCTATGCTGCTGCCGTAGCGCTGTTTTCTGTTCTCTATATCACAATTGGTGGCTTTGGAGCCGTCATCCGTACCGACATCCTTCAGGTCATTCTCATGTTCAGCGGTTTTTTAATGCTGCTTCTGTTTGCCATGGCTGAGTTTGGTGGTTTTGGAACTCTCTTTTCAGCCCTGCCGGATCTACATAAAGATTTTACGGGTGGATTCAGCTGGCAGTATATTGTTGTCTGGTTTTTTATCGCTCTATGGACCTTCGTTGATCCCAGTTTTCATCAGCGTGCAGCCGCAGCCAACTCTCCTGAGACTGCACGAAATGGAATTTTTATCTCCATCGGGTTTTGGACCTTATTTGATTTTCTTACCTGCTTCACCGGCCTATACGCGTTTGTAATTCTCGGCAGCGGACTTGAGGATCCGGTTCTCTCGTATCCAATTCTGGCCGATCAGCTTTTACCTATTGGCTTGAAGGGACTATTTTTCATTACGCTGCTTGCAACGATCATGTCCACGCTCGACAGCTATCTGTTTATCTCCGGGCAGACTCTCGGCCGTGATTTTCTGAGTAACTATTTTAAATCGATCAAACCAAACCGGCTGACCCGCGCCGGCATATTGATTTCAGCAATTCTGGGAATTTTGCTCACCATCATCTATCCAAGCGTGATTGATCTGTGGTACGTCATAGGCTCAGTTTGCATTCCGGGGCTTCTGTTACCTGTCTTAGGCATATACATCAGGCCGTTCCTGTTACGCCGCTCTTACGCTGTTGTAGCGCTTCTCCTGCCGACCATAGTGTCCCTTGGGTGGCTCATTATGGGTACGCTTTATCCATCGGATAACCAGGGGTATCTCTATCTGGGCGTGGAACCGTTTTACCCGGGACTTCTGATTGCGGTGATAATTTGGCTGATAGGGAGAGAACGGCAGGTTGAGTAAAAGGTCATACGTGACGCTTACCGAAAAAGAACAGTGCGGAATCTATGTGGATTTGAGAATATTTCCCAGGTTGAGCTTATGAATGGGGATAATATATTTATTTGCAAACACATCTTTCTGAATGCCAAGCAGACCCGTTCCCCGAAAATCAACTATACAGTATTTCTCGCTTGTATCCACTACCTCACCGATGCCGTAGTACTCAGGCGACGGTCCATAGTAGACCAGGTCTCCAAGCTGAACAATATTTGTTGCGCGCCGGTGATAAGGTAAAATTACCGGAAGCAGGTCAAGTCTATAAGAAAGTCGTCGCTTTTTTGTAGGCATCTGAATTCAATTCTGCTAATATAACAGTCAAGTGATCGTTATTTGTCGGGTAGTGCTATTTATCGAAGCTATATGAATTTGCTTAACATTTTCAGGTAAAATTGCTTCAATACGCTCAGGCCATTCGATTATTGAAACGCCTTCTCCATAAAAATATTCTTCTGACCCAATTTCAAGTGCTTCCCGCACATTCTCAAGCCTGTAGAAATCAAAATGATAAATTGGCACCGTTCCGCTGTATTCCTGAATGATTGAAAACGTTGGACTTGACACGGCTTCCTGCGGTATCCCAAAGGCGGTCACAAATCCCTTTACGAAATGTGTTTTACCGGCACCAAGTTCCCCTTTCAGGCAGATGATGTCACCCGGCCTTGATTCCTCCCCAATTTTACGTGCGAGATCCATGGTGGCCTGCTCACTGCTGCATTCGTATGAGTCCATCACTTACCGGCGGGGTTTTAATGTGGCAACCGGCAGTATCATCTCTTCCATTGAGGCACCTCCGTGCTGAAAGGTATCTTTATATAGATTTTGATACCGATGGTAGTTCGTGGGGTACACAAAATAGTAATCCTCTTTAGCGATGATATATGAATTGGCCGTTTTAGGAACCGGCAGGAAATATTCTTCCGGTTTATCGATATAGATCGCCGCATTCTCTTCCGCTTTCAAATTCCGACCATACTTGTACCTGAGATTGGTCGCCGCATCCCGATCGCCAAAAACTTTAGTGTCTCTCATCGATCGTACCGCCCCGTGATCCGTAGACACCACAATGGTTACATCCTCATCCGCGAGTTCTTTAAACATCTGCAGAAGCGAGGAGTGCTGAAACCACGACTCTGTGAGCGAGCGAAACGCCGGCACATCCGGTGATAGCTGTTTCAAAACGTCAGAATCTGACCGGCTGTGCACAAGCGTATCCACAAAATTATACACTATAGCTGTAAATGGTGACTGCACGTAGTTTTTCATTTTACCCGCAACTTTTTTCCCGTCTTCTGGGCGAACCACTTTTTCATACTTAAACGGGTCTTTCAGATGATTTCGTCCCAGGTAAATTTCTAAAAGCTCTTCTTCATGCTGGTTTAGCGACGCCTCATCCTGCCCCATTTCCCACAGATCAGGATGGCGCTGCTGAATCTGTAGCGGATAAAGCCCTGAGAAGATAGAGTTCCTTGAAAACGGAGTTGCCGTTGGCAGAATTGAGTAGTAAAAATCTGTTTCGATTGAAAAATACTCGGTCAATATTCTCTCAAAAAGCACCCATTGATCGTATCGCATGCAGTCAATCAAAAAGAAAACAACCGTCTCACCATTTGACAACCGGGGAAACACCTTCTCCTTCAATAAATCAGTACTCAAGACCGGACGATCGCCGGAATCTTTTTTTAGCCACGATTTGTATTCAAGTTCAATGAACCTGGCAAAGGCCTGATTGGCTTGCTGAAACTGATCCTGAAGTACCTGCTGAAGCCCCTCATCACTGTACTCCAGATTCATCTCCCAGTTTGTGAGGGTCCGGTATATATCAATCCAGCCCTTCCAGTCGGTTTGTGCGTTGAAACGGCTTGAAAGCTGATTAAAATTTTTCAAATATGTCTGAGCAGATTTCTCATTCTCAATTCTTTTTTTATCGAGCGTACGCTTAATGGAGAGTAAAATCTGATTGGGGTTCACCGGTTTAATCAGGTAGTCTGCAATTTTACTTCCAATCGCGTCTTCCATGATAGACTCTTCTTCACTTTTGGTAATCATCACGACAGGAAGAGAAGGCTGCAGAATTTGAATCTGCTCCAGCGTGGCCAGTCCGTCCATACCCGGCATCTGTTCATCCAGAAACACAAGGTCGAACACCTCCTCTTTAATCATCGATATCGCGTCTTCTCCATTTGTGACGGGAGTTATCGAAAACCCTTTGTTCTCAAGAAAAATAATGTGTGATTTCAACTGATCGATTTCATCGTCAGCCCATAAAATGTTATTGGCCATATATACCCTTTCAAATTACCACAGCGATTCGTTACTGCTTAAGTCTCTTAAAATACAGAATGCTTGCGGCGATTGGAAGCGTAATGATTACAACACAATCATCGATCTTATTTTTTCCAGCCTTACCGGGCCTATACCGCGTATTTCAAGTAGCTGATCCACGCTCGTAAAGTCACCATATTCATTTCGCCATTCAACAATACGGCGAGAATACGCTGGCCCGATCCCCGGAAGCTTCTGAAGCTCATCTGAACCTGCCTTATTTATATTGATACGTATGCTATCCTGAAAAACTTCTTCAGGTTCCGGAGTTTCTAAGGTTTTCACGTTCGCCTCAGGCTCATTCGATTCCAGGTCCCGATCAGTAATCAGATTACTCGGTTCCGGCTTATAGCGAGCCATAATAGCGGCATGTTCCTGCTGCTTGTTTTCTGATCGATCGCGAAACACTTTTTCAAGTTCGACATATCTTTCATCGTTCACAGAAGGGGTTGTATCTATAAATACCACTGCTGTCGACAGCAGTAAAATAAGTCCCATGAGTAGGGATACGGCTATTCGCTCGCCTCTGCTAATTTGTAGTTTATCCAGCCAAAAGAATAATTTTCTCTTCATCTTTTTCTGTTTTATCGTTCATCCTTATGTTTATGATCAAAAAATTGCAACTGCCTTACATAATTCATGAAAACAGATACAAGAAGCTATCGCTACAATGACTTGGATATTGCTTATTTCACAGTCGGAAATGGCAAACCTCTCTTTATTTTGCACGGGTGGGGCAGCAGCTCAGCCGTTATGATGCCACTCGCAATGAATCTTGCCAAACACCGGAGATGCGTTTTAATAGATCTGCCGGGTTTTGGCGAGACACCGGAGCCTAACTCGGCGTGGGCAGTGGGCGACTATGCGGATATGGTACTGGCGCTTATTCAGGAAATGTATCCCGAGAAAGCGATCGACATTCTGGTTCATAGTTTTGGCGGCCGGATTCTCCTAAAAATATTATCGATGAGCGATACTCCTGTTCATATCCAGAAAATGATTATAACGGGCGGTGCAGGACTAAAACCAAAACGCTCGTTTTCATACCATGTTAAACGCCTGACCGCCAAACTCCTGAAAATGCCTGTAAAACTTGTGATCCCTTCAAAACGTGATGCTGTAATGAATCGCCTCCGCAGTACAGCTCTCTGGAAATCGCTTGGGTCGTCTGACTATCAAACGTTAAGTGGCGTGATGCGCGAGACCTTTGTAAAGTCTGTGACTGAGTTTTTTGATACCCAGTTGCCAGCCATTGATGATGAAGTGCTTCTATTGTGGGGTAAAGATGATACGGCCACGCCCATGGATCAGGCCAAACGGCTGGAGAAGGGGTTAAAAAACAGTGCGCTTGTCGTGATAGAAGATGCAGGGCATTACGCTTTTCTGGATCAACCCTCGCAGTTTACCGCCATCGTCCGTGCATATCTTGACGGGTGAATCAGTTGATAAAGCCTTGATTACTCTTTGTTAAGGTATAGATAAGAGTTGAATTGAAAACATCGCTTTTGCAAACGGGTGAATTTTTTATTTAAACACAAAAAAGCCCGTATTCACTTAAGAACACGGGCTTTTTAAATCACTTTAAATGTGTTGCCTATTCGTAAATAAGGCTTACAACATCTGTAGCACTAAGACCTTTTGGAGTCTCTTCTACATTAAATTCAACGGCTTCGCCGTCCTCAAGACCTTCTTGGAATCCAAGATTCTCTACGTTATTTCTGTGACAAAAAATGTCTTTTCCGCCTTCATCTGGCTGGATAAAACCAAAGCCTTTTTCTGCGTCAAACCATTTTACTTTACCTTGTTGCTTACTCATAATAGTATATTGTATTGTTTATACACCTAAGTGTTCATCTAATGAAAAGAAGGGCAATACCGTGTCGTTTCCAAAAAAATTACCGTACCATAGGTGGGTTTATAATTAACACTCTTAATATAAGAGATCTTCAAACCAATCCCTAAAAAAGCTCGCATCAAAATTGATGCTGTGCATGTATTTTATAAAAAATGGAGAGTGGCGTGTGCCAGTCCCCATTGATCTAAATTTATTGAAAAATATACGGACTTAGTGAAAAGCTCCTTTTCGGAAACTAGTGCAGTTACCTTCTTCTTTTCCATTCTTTTTGCACTCCTCCTCATCTTCGAAGCCCTGCTTGGAGAATGCTTCAATATCACCTTTTTTATTTTGTCGTCTCCATCGCCACTCGCCCTTCACATCTTTATAAAGTTGACACTTTGGCATTATTTAACTCCTATTAAATTGTATGTTTATTTTAATTTAACCTGCTTAAGGCCAAAATACGTTTCACTATGAGGCTTAACTTTCCATTAAAAAAGCTTCTGCCGTCATTCATTTATCCTTATAAATACAAAATCATTTGGGTATTTATCAACTTTCCTCTAAAATTGTTCATACATTAAAAATTGAGATATTTTTCTAAAGCCTGCCTCATTAGTTACTTTTACAGAGCTGATGATACTTCAACTTCAGACGAGCATAATGGATCAAAAAAATACCGATAAACTCGCCATTCTAATAGATGCCGATAACGCTCAACCTTCCATTACTGAAAATCTTCTTGCTGAAATTGCAAAATATGGCATTGCGAATGTAAAGCGCATTTACGGCGACTGGACTCAGCCACAGCTTAGAAGCTGGAAAGATCTTTTACTTCAGCACTCTATACAGCCTATACAGCAGTTTGGTTATACGAAGGGTAAAAACGCGACCGACAGCGCATTGATCATCGATGCGATGGACCTGCTGTATACCGGCAGCTTTGATGGATTCTGTCTCGTAAGCAGTGACAGTGATTTTACCAAGCTTGCTGCCCGTATCCGCGAGTCGGGTCTAACGGTTTATGGATTCGGAGAGAAGAAAACACCGGATGCTTTCGTTGCCGCCTGCGATAAGTTTATCTATACAGAAGTTCTGAAAGTAGATGAAGACGATACATCAAGAAAAAGACGGCAGCCTATCAACGAGCTGAAGCAAGATACCAAGCTGGTGAATCTGGTACGTAATGCGGTAGAAGCCTCATCAGACGAAAGCGGCTGGGCGCACCTGGCACCTGTTGGCAGTAATATTGCAAAGCAGTCGCCCGGCTTTGACCCGCGAAATTACGGATTTCAAAAACTGGGTGAGCTTGTGAAAGCTATGAAGCTCTTCGAAATTGAGGAGCGCTCTGTTGGGGAAGGCCAGTCTAAAGCTATTTACGTACAAGATAAGCGTAAGTAGCGTGTCCGAATTTCAGCCCTTCAAACATGAGGAGCCCGCTCCCCATATCTACCTGTCTTCTTCCATCACTTTTGAGTAAGCGGCTTTTACCTTCCGGCCGGCAATCGCCTCGCTCACATTAAACAGATGATCTCCAATCTTTTCCATGCGATTCATATAATCAAGATATATGAAGCCGGCCTTGTTGGTATACGAACTATCTTCGAGACGCTTATAGTGCTTATCAAGAAGATCGTCTCTCATCGTATTTATCTTCTTTTCTATATCAATAGCTTTCTGCAGGTCGAGATCACCATTCTCCCGATCGAGATTTTTCCTTACAAGACGAATAGATTTGTGCAGCAAATCAAGCATTGCAGCAATTTCGTCGCTGGCATCCTTGGGGAGCTTAATTTCACTGTTATGCATCTCTTCAAATGTTTTTGACATCTGGAAATATATATCCCCAACACGCTCGAGATCATTGATCATGCTGTGCATGGCACGGATGCTCCGGGTTGCTGAATCTGAGAGATTAAACTTGGAGAGTTTGGTAAGATACTCCGCAATTTCCAATTCGATATTATCCGTGATCTGCTCCCGTTTCTTAATCTTCTTCAGGAACTTTTCATGCTTATTCTGCTTCTTAAAGAAGAGCCCCTGAAAACTGTAGTGCATTTTTTCTATCAGCTTGGCAAACAACTGAATCTCTTTATGGGCCTGCTGAATCGACATTTCAGGAGATGACATCATCCCGGACGAGATATACTGTAGACGAAACTTGTTGTCTGATGACTTCTTCTCTTTCTGAATCTTCTCCACAAACTTTATGATTTGAGGTACAAATCCAACCATCAACAGTACATTAATGACATTAAATGCTGTGTGAAACAGGGACAGGGCGAGCGTGGCGTTGGCCCGCTGCAGTTCAGTACCTGCTTCCAGTACAGATCCCATTCCCGGAGAGAAAAAGCCCATAACCCCATCAATTCCCATCAGAAACGGCCGAAGCAGTATCAGCATCCATACCACCCCGAATACATTGAACACAAAATGAAACCGTGCCGCCCGTTTGGCATGAACATTACCCACAATCGCAGCAATATTTGCGGTTACGGTAGTACCGATATTTTCTCCAAGGATCATAGCAGCTGCAATAGGAAAATCAATCCAGCCCTGGAAAAGCATCACAAGTGTAATGGCCGTCGATGCTGATGATGACTGGGTAATGAGCGTCAGTAACGTTCCGGCTAACACGAAAATAAGTATGGAAAGAAATCCAAATTCCGTGAATGAGTCCACGAACATAAACATCTCAGGATTTTCACTGATGTTCGGAACTCCATTCTTGATAAAATCCAGCCCGATAAAAAGGATACCAAACCCTATCATGGCCTCGGCAAGGTTTTGGAGCTTCTCTTTTCCAAAAAACATAAAAGGGAAGAAAATACCAATGAGCATGATAGCTATTGGTGTGATCTGCATCTTAAAACCAAAAATGGAGACCATCCAGGCAGTTACGGTGGTACCGATATTTGCGCCCATAATGACACCGGTCGATTCTAAAAAAGTAATGAGCCCCGCGTTTACGAAACTCACGACCATCACCGTTGTGGTACTGGAAGACTGCGTAATAGTGGTCGCGCCAAATCCGGTTAGTATTCCCCGGAGCCGGGTGGTTGTCATTCCTTTGAGTATAGCCCTGAGCTTTCCACCTGCAACTTTCTGTAACCCATCACTAAAAACCTTCATTCCGTAAATGAAGACCCCGAGAGATCCTATTAGCTGTAGAAAATCAAAAAACGTATAGTTCATACAAAACTTGGATTTTTCAACGCAGTTTTAACCGATTGCCTGCTTATTTACCTGATTTTATTCAGATCCGCAATATAAAGGTTGTTGAGGTTTAAATAAGAAGATTCCTGCATATCCGTGTTAAAAAATTTTTAAGGCTCAATTAATTGGCTTTCACCGCTTAAAAATCCCAGATTCGACCGGGATCAAAACCAAAAAAATCGGTCAGCATCCTGTAGACTGACCCATACGCAAATTGGAGCTGCCTGGGTGATTCTATAAATGCCTCAAGGGTAACAGCAAAGCACTCTGCCGGATTTGTGGCGCCGTATAGATCCAGTGCATGATCTGTACGCCCGAATCGTTCAGCATCCAGCAGGTCGCGGTAAACTTTGGCAAGTTCTTCCGTCCATTCGTCAGACTGATGTGGCTTTCCATTTCGTGTGATGCCTGTCGACAACCCGTATTGGTCATCCAGTTGGTGTGCGAATTCATGGATAATCAAATTGTGTCGGGAATCTCTGCTGAGAGTTGATTCAAGTATGTCATTCCATGAAAGCACTATACTGCCTGAATCCCACGATTCGCCCTGACGCCGCTCGGAGCCTTCAGATACCACGCCGCCATCATGCATCCGGTAAACTGGCGCCACATAGTCATCCGGATAGATCAGGATGGCGCGCAGATCACTGTAGTAGTCAGAGGGGTTTTCCATAATAAGCAATCCCGCATATGCCGAGATCACCCCTTTCATCTCACTGCTGACCATCAAACCGCCACACCCTTCAAATATCTTATCGGTCAGCAGCACACTCATCCGAGTTTCGAGCATGCTTTTCTGTGATGCGTTCAGATACCTGTAAAAAGGAATAGACGTCTGCAGCTGCTCTTTATAGCAGGCCTGAAGCGGTCGACGGGCTGCAAAATAACGTTTAAATGATCTTAGAAATGGCATAGCTTAATGGATCTGCAGGAAACATTCTGGGTAATTGAGGTTTTCTATACATCGTAAGTATTTAAATATAGTTGGAGAATAAAACTATTGATACAGAGGAAACTTCCGGCCCTATAAAAATAAGCGGATTGAGGGAGCAAGAGAATCTGCGGAGACCATCTATCATATCTTTGCGCGTTTAAAAGATGAGCGGCTGGGAGCCAGTCAACAAGCTTTAAGCTCGGTGGATCATTGATAAAATGTGGCAGAAAATCCGTAACCGACGTCTCCCCACAGCTTTCTGGATCACAGCCTTGTCCCTACTGATCGGGATGGGTCGTCCCAAAGAATCGGGATGGACAGTAAGATTCATTTCTATTAAATGATTTGGTTTACTTACCCACAGTGTTTCCGTAGAACCAACTTAATTTACTGCAGAATATTAACCCTCATTTAAATCTGCAATTCTTGGTCAGCTTGATTATCAAATGTAAGAGTAAATGTCGCCCCAATATTGTTTGAATCAAACTTGAACGTTCCAAAAAGCTGGTCCGACAATGTTTTTATAAGCTGCATACCCAGTGTATTGGTCGTTGCAGGATCAAATTCTTTTGTCAGTCCAACACCATCATCTTCAATTATAAGAGTGACAGAATCATCGGATTGATGCAGCCGCGTTACTACATTTCCCTCATCTCTCCCTTTAAACCCGTGTTTGATAATATTTGTAATCACTTCATTGACAATCAGAGAACACGGGATGGCCTGGTTGACACTCAGCCGTACCTCATCACACTCAAATTCGAGTGATATGTCGACAGAATATCGCATGGTATCAATGATTTCACCGACCAGCATTTTCAGATTTTGAGTAAAATCAAGATTTGAAAAATCATCCGTCTTATACAGGTGTTCATGAATTCCCGCCATCGATTTGATTCGCAGCACACTCTCCAGCAATTCACTCCGAACGTCGCTGTTGTCTGACTCCATCGCCTGCAGCTGCATCAGGCTGGCAACCACAGCAAGGTTATTTTTTACCCGGTGATGAATTTCTGCCAGCAGTGTTTCTTTTTCCCTCAGACTTTCCCGAATTTTGTTTTGAGCCAACTTCCGTTTGGTGATATCAGTCAGAGATCCCGCAATGGACACAGTTGCCCCGTTTTTGACAACAGGGGCCTCATTGACCTCAACCCAAATCTTAACCCCGTCGCCGCGAATGAGCTCAAGCTGAAAAGGTGGCTGAGCTTTCCCTGTATCAATAGCTCGCTGCGTGGATTCAAATCCTTTTTCATTATCCGGGTGATCCGTCACAAACTCAGTCCATCGCCGTTTTGCCTCGTCAGGGTGATACCCAAGAAAATCAACCGATTGTGGACTAAGATAGGACAGGTTATGGTTTACATCATGCGTGTAAAACAGGTTCGTACTATGCTCAATAATCTCCCTGAGCTTCTGTTTGGCCTCCTGAAGGCGCTCTTCTGTCTCTTTAATTTCAGTGATATCTGTGCCAATACCGCCCACCGCATTTTCAAGGCCCGATATCCCCAAAAGCGGGAATTTATTTACCATATAGTGCCTTGGACCAACTGCTGTATCGATAAACTCCTCAAATATGACTTGCTCATTTTGTTGAATGACCGACCGGTCTGATGCAATCATTTCTTTCGCCTCTGCCTCAGTGAACAGGTCGTGCAAAGATTTTCCAATGACCACTTTTTGCCCAAATCCAAAAATGGATTTCCACTGTTTATTTACAAATAAAATGTTGCCATGATCATTTCGAACCCATACCGCCATGTCCGTCTGCTGTGTAATCGCCTCAAGCAGCCGCTTATTTTTAACCGATTCCTGCTCGGCCAGTTTTTGCTTATGGATGTCCTGTACAATGCCATAAAGCCGAACACATTTTCCATTTTTAAACTGTGCCTGGCCTGTATCACGAATCCATTTAAGACTACCTTTGGCTGTTCTGACCTTTATTTCCATGTCGTACGGTTCACCCGTAATCTGGGCACGCTCTACGGCTTTAAGCAACTTGTTTTTACTCTTTTCATCCTTAAAGATCCCCATCGCTAATTCCGCATCGGGCACGCGGTCTTTATCTACTTCAAATATCTCTTTTGTCACTTCCGACCAGATAAACCCACCCGTTTCCAGATCCATTTCCCAGGTACCTATCTGGGCCTGTCTGTAGGTATTCTGAATTTGTTTTTCCAGGTCCCTTTTCTCAAGCAGATTTCGAAATTGAAATACCAGGGGGTGTAAAAGTGCGATTTCTGACGAGGTCCATTCATGCTCTTCATAAAAATTATCCAGCCTGATCATTCCGTATAAAGCATTCCTGCCCCGAATAGACAAAATCAGTGTAGACCGGCACTTATCAGACTGCATCAACAATTTCAGTTGTCCTGTATCCTGCCCCGTTCCCCGCGCCTGAAACGAACTATTAGCCTGTAGCTTTTCAAAGAGGTCGTTGAATTTACGTTTGGAGATAAATGCAGACGCTTTTTCAGGGTCAAATTTATCATTGACAGACTCTGAGTGCCATTTAACTTCAGGACTCAGCCCGGGTTCACCTGAATCGAAGTGAAACGCATAGTCATAATACCGGATGCAGTCAGCATGTATTTCGTCTCCAATTTTTTCAAAGCATGACAAAAGAACGTCTTTCCACTTATCGCCAGACATATCCTGCTGCCCGATGATAGATAGTTCCTGCACAAGCTCGTTGTGAAGTAGAGATTCTTTATGAGCAATAAGCACATTGTTAACCTCTTTCCTTTCATCATCTGTTAATGCATCTGCGTTCTGAATTTTATCAATCAGATCTGCTATTGTATGTCTGTTCATTAAAATAACGTCACAAAAAATGTTCGGAATTGTCGGATTACTTTACCCATCGAGTATAATGAATCCATCACCTCAAATCATCTGTCCGGGAATATAAACTTTCTAATGTCGGAAAAATATAGAACTAAGAATATCGAGCAAGGAATTGCGAATTATGAAGTTTCCTTGATCAATGCTCAGTAGGTCAAAAAAGAGCCCCTTTAACAATCGAAATTCCCGTTGGAACAGTGGAATGTTGAACAAGGAAGTAAGAATGACGAATTACGACGGAGCGACCGGCGGTCGAATATTGAATATCGAACAAGGAATTGCGAATTACGAAGTTTCCTTGATCAATGCTCAGTAGGTCAAAAAAAGAGCCACTTCAACAATCGTTATTCCCGTTGGAACAGTCGAATATTGAACAAGGAAGTAAGAATGACGAAATACGACAGAGCGACCGGCGGTCGAATATTGAATATCGAACAAGGAATTGCGAATTATGAAGTTTCCTTGATCAATGCTTAGTAGGTCAAAAAGAGCTACTTCAACAATCGTTATTACCGTTGGAACCGTAGAATATCGAACAAGGAATTGCGAATTATGAAGTTTCCTTGATCAATGCTCAGTTGGTCAAAAAGAGCCACTTCACCAATCGTTATTCCCGTTGGAACAGCAGAATATTGAACAAGGAAGTAAGAATGACGAATTACGACGGAGCGACCGGCGGTCGAATATTGAATATCGAACAGAGAATGATGACTTACGAAGTTTCCTTGATCAATGCTCAGTAGGTCAAAAAAGAGCTACTTCAACAATCGTTATTCCTTGTTCAGTATTTGATATTCAATCCATACGAGACCACACGGCGTAGTAAATGCTGTTATTTCACAAGCATCATTTTGCGGGTGGCCGTTGCCCCCGGTGTGTCAAGGCGGTAAAGATAGACACCGCTTGAAAGCTGACTCGCATCAAACGACACCTGGTGGCGCCCGGCTGAAAAGCCTTTATCCACTAATGTATGCACGGCTCTTCCCATCAAATCGTAAATAACAATCCGTACCTGACCGGCCTCAGGAAGATCAAAGTTTATGAGAGTCGTGGGATTAAACGGGTTCGGGTAGTTTTGTTTGAGGCTGACGTTCATCGGCAAGTCCTCATCAGTCTCCAGATTGGTTGGGATACAATCATCCGCGGGCCCTGAATCGGTAATACTCCACATATCTTCATCAATAAGCGCCTGACGGGCGGTTGCCCCATCCCCGCGGCAATATTGTAATCCACTCGCATCTAGCCTGATATTTGGCTGCACCATCTGAGCCTCCCAGCCGATCAACGTTTTATCGTAATTTTCTACTGAGAGGCCGGAATTATCCAGCATATTTTCCATATCGGTCACGCCTGAAATGTCCCAGCCACCCAGATTCTGATCAAAAGATGAGGCGTTCAAAAACATTGTATTCATTGTAATGGCGCTGCCGGTTGGCCACCCACTGATATCGCTGTTAAATGCATCAGCATTGAAAAACATCCCTTCAAATGTCTGAACACCCGATACATTCCAACCACTCAGATCCTGATTAAATATCAGGGCGTTTTGAAACATGTCATTCATGTGGGTTACGCTCCCGACATCCCAGCTGCTGATGTCGCTGTTAAATGTATCGGTTCCCCGGAATAGTTCTTCCATGTTCGTGACGTTACCTACCTCCCAGCCACTCAGGTCTGCACTAAATGCCCGATTGTTAAAAAACATAGCAGACATCGACATTACATTAGAGACGTCCCAGCTGCTCAGATCACTGTTAAAAGCAAAATTGTTGTGGAACATACCGTTCGTCTGCTCGGCACTGGCGGTCTCCCAACCGCTGATGTCTCCGTTAAATTCTGTGGCTCCACTGAACATCTCATTAAATGATGTAATTGTGCTTACGTCCCAGTTGTTCAGGGTGCCATCGCCTTCCAGTTTGAATGAACGTGCTCCAAAAAACATGAAGCTCAGATCATCTACAGATAAAAGATTGGGAGCATCTCCGGCTGCTAACCTAAGGTTCTCTGCGCCGTGGAAAGCGTGTGTCATCGACGTCCATTCAATTGCTCCCCACTGCTCAATAGTTAAAATTTTCAACGGGTCGATAGCCTGATTCCCTTCCGCCGCATCCGGATCAAAAAACAGCATTCGGGGAAAAATGCCTGATATTTCCACACGGTAAGTTCCGGGTACGTCAAAGTCTATTGTCAGGTTCCCGGTATTGTTCGCAATCGCGCCGTTGATATCGGGGTCGTTCACATCTTCCCAATAGACGTCATAGTTGTACGCGCTGCCCGGATGGGTAGGTATGGTTATCTCGTCGTCTTCGGACTGTCCGGTGTTGCTGGTTTGCCAGATCGTGACAAAGTTTTCCGAATTGCCGGGTGTAATGGTAAGATCAGAGTACGCGATAAAACCTGAAGCGGTCGATACATCACTTGCAATAACCACTTGTTCAGAGGTGTTTAGGTTGATTTGATGAATAGTACTGTTCAGATAGTCGGTCCAGTAAAGAAATTCAGACCGTTGATCCACATCGATAGCCCATGGAGTCGACTTGCCCGAGATAGTAAAAAGAGCCTGTACATTTTGATCTTCGGCTGCAGTGTCTGCACTGTAGATCACGTCATCCTCAAAATCACTCCAGTAGAGTGTGGTATTCGCATCGTTTAGTGCAATTCCGGCAACCTGTTTTACATGCGTGTCAGTTATGATCGTCTCAATAGCGGAGCCATCATATTTGATCCTCTTGATCTCCTTTACTGTCGAGGCGTTATCAACCCAGTAAACGTACTGTCCGTTAGTATCCAACGCAATGTGATATGGAGACACGACACCGGATGTAACAATATCCGTGACAACAAGTGGATTTTCATCCAGATTTACACGTTTAATCCCGGGATTTTCAGCTCCCCCCTCGGCCCAGAACAGGGTGTTTGTCGTTTCATCCAAAGCAATACCCCGGGGAAGGTCCAGCCCGGATACTATCGTTTGAATGTTTGTTCCGTCTATGTCGGCCCGATTGATCGTGCCTTCGGTGACATTGCTCCAATACAGCTTATCGGATGTTGCATCAATCGCTAATCCCCATGGAGTGATGGTGCCGCTGGTAATTAAGTCGGTTGTACCGCTCTCAACAAGCTGCTGGATTTTGTTGGCGCCATTGCTGGTCCAGATTGGCACAGGGGTTTGTGCATCAGCGCCGATTCCCGTGCCAAACAGAATGATGGATATTAAAATCAGAAATTGTCTTGCCATATCAAGCCGAATAAGGGTTGTGTGTATGTCACCGGCAGATTGCTGAGCAATCAGATGGTTCAAAAATGAAGGGCCTGACTGGAATCTACCCGTGAGTAATTTTTTTAGCTTCTTGAAGGAAAAATTCCTTGAAGAGCAATGCAGTAGTGCATACCCAGCACAGGCTGTATGTTATTAAAACCCTGACCGCTACCGGTATTCGTGACGCTCTCACTACTCATTGTTACATCAGCCGTCGGACCATAATGTAAAATTCCATCTCTGTTCACTGCCGGAACATTTCCATCAGGTGAATTGCTGGAACCGGGTGAAGACGAAGCATTTAGCGAGTGGGTGTGTGATGGTAAATTAGCTGTCGTTAAGACAGTCTGCTCCGATCCTGCTTGCTGGCCCTCCTGATAGGGACTTAGCCCGGGGCCCTGTCCCACACCAACGGGAACTCTGCCCCTTAAATCGGGAAGACCGAACGTGGTACGCCCGTCGCCACCATACAGGGTTCCAATGATAGAAAATAGTGCTGAGTTTTGGGAAATTGACAAAAGCTGTCCGTTACAAAAAGCCCATCCCCGTGGAGCAAAATTACCGGCAAAGAGCATGATAGATCCCAGCAGTGGGTCAGCAACCATCGCGTTCGACCCGTCATTTTGATCAGTGACTTTGTTATTCAGTTCCTTTGCCTGCAGGTCATCATTTCCTGAGAATAACCAGCCGAGCGTCAAGGCTCCTGCCAGTCCTTTAATAAAGTTTTTACGGGTTTTCATCAGATAGAGTGGGTTTGATAGTTAACATTGATGGTTGAAAGAAGATTGCCAAAATTTGCAGCAATCTGAATCAATCGATGCCCTGATTCTAAATGCCTGTCCAATTTTGCGTCGCCTAATAGACCGTTCATAATCCCTCTTTCAATTAATTATGTACATACGAGCAGATCACCGTTTCACGCATTGTATAGTTTTATGCAGGTTACTCTCCGCAGACCTTTAGCGATTATACATTATTCCCATTTAATTTGCTTGGAATGTTTTTTCCTTACTTGTTAGAAGTGCTATTTGTCGTAGAAGAAATAACACATTTTAAAGTGCAATTGAGCCTGTTTGCTAATCATTCTAAAATAATCTATTCTAAAATTTAAAGACCTTAAAAAATAACAAAGAGATTGTCAGATAAGCTTCATTTTTAGAAAACAGGTTTTTATTAATAATAAGAGAGAAGTGCCATGAAGAAGAATCAAGCAAATTTGTCAAATCTGGCCACAAAAGTTGGCCGTAGAAGTACCCGCGTTACGACTCACTTTTTTTCGATACTTTTCATTCTCTGTTTTCTTTCCCTCCAAGCGGGATGCTATCACTATCATGTTACAGCGCCCAAGCCCGATCCTGCAACTGAATATGAACAGCGAACGGTTCATTCATTTCTATGGGGCCTGCTTCAATCGGATAACGTCGAGGCTACCGATTGTCTCAGCAATGCACTTGATGAAGTGCACATCACCAATAATTTTGGATATTCAGTTGTAACGGTGGTTACACTGGGAATCTGGGCACCGCTTGATGTAGAGTGGCGATGTGCGAAAGAACCCTCACCAGACGGAGAAATTTAAGCAAGCTGCCTTAAACTGAGAACATATACATCTGCTATGAAAGCCCGAATTGTTGAAAAAAATCCAGGTGAGTGGACAAATAAGCATGAAACGTTTACACAACCCATCAGCCGGCTTTATGATATCTGGAATCCTGATATAGCATCCGGAGATAGTCAGATAAAAGCGATGAGGGTTACAGTTCAGAGCATTCAGTCCTTGATACAATCTGCTATCGATGAGAACCAGAAACTGCGGGCTCTTGGAAGTGGGTGGTCTATTTCTGATGTAGCCGCCATGAACGGTAAGCTCTTAAACACAAAGCCGCTGAACTGGCTTTTTCGTATGTCGGAAAGCAGTGTTTTTGAGGACTATTCCGGTGATCGGAAAGACCTACTTTTTGCTCAGTGTGGTGCTTCTATTGCACAATTGGATGAGTATCTCGCCGGGAAACAAAAATCCCTCAAAACACATGGTGCAAGTAACGGCCAGACGGTAGTTGGTGCGTTCTCAACCGGGTCACATGGCTCCGCCATTGACTTTGGTGCCACTGAGAATTCCGTGGTAGGTCTTCATATCATTTTGGGGCCTTCTCGTCATATCTGGCTGGAACGTGCATCTTATCCCGTGGTGTCTGATCAGTTTGTGCAAAAATTAGGAACGGAGTTGATTCGTAACGATAAACTCTTCAACGCCGCACTGGTCAGTTTTGGCAGCTTTGGAGTAATTCATGCTGCGATGATTGAAACAGAACCGATTTATCTTCTCGAAGCTCACCGTATGAAAGCTCCGTTGGATGATGGGCTTCGAAAAGCTATAAGATCACTGGACTTTTCTGAAATTTCAACACCTGACCCCGGTGTCCGTCCCTATCATTTTGATGTGGTCATCAATCCGTATGATCTTGACAGCGGCGTTTTTTATACGATGATGTACAAGCGTGCCTACCGTGACGATTATGAGCGAATTGGGGGTGGTGACTGGGGCGTACGGCCGGGCGATGACTTTCTTCATATCGTCGGATTACTCACCGACAAGGTACCATCCGTTGTTCCATCCCTCGTCAATGGAGTTATAAATAATCGATACAACACATTCTCGAACCGGCAGGGAACACTTGGCGAAATGTTCTCCTACACGGCTATTCATGGCGGTGCGTCCACAGGCTCTGCAATCGGTGTTCCCTTACATTTGGCGACTAAAGCGATGGATCAGCTTCTGTCAGTAACCGAAGATCACGGACCTTTTGCCGGCGTTTACGGACTTCGCTATGTAAAAAAATCAAGCGCACTCCTCGGGTTTACCCGATTTGATACAACCTGTGTGATCGACATGGATGGCACAGACTCAAAACGCACGCGAGCTTTTTTCCAAAGCGTATGGCAGGCATTCGATGGTGCCGATATCCCCTTTACACTCCACTGGGGTAAAGCGGGGGATTATAGCCCTGAAAGAGTGCGAAAAATGTATGGATCATCCGTTGACGACTGGATTTCCAGCCGTCAGGCGCTCCTTGATCAAGGATCCCAAAAGGTCTTTTCAAACCCTTTTCTGAAACGCGCCGGACTTGATGAGTTACAGACAGAACCGCCGATTGTTTAGAAATTGACAGTTCTACAATCGTTATTCCCAGACGAACTGCTGAATATTGAACAAGGAATAGCGAAGTGGGCAGTTCAACATTCGTTATTCCTTGTTCAGTATTCGATATTCAAAAAGATACTTTAGCGTTCGTTATTCCTTGTTCAGTAATCATTATTCCCACCCGAACCGCAGAATATCGAACAAGGATTTAAGAATTTCGAATGACTTACTTCTGCAATGGTTATTCCTTGTTCGATATTTGATATTCTTTCTTGAACTGCTTTTTCTCCCCCAAACAAAAAAAGCCCCGATTCATGATTAGAATACGGAGCTTTTCGATTGTACACCCGACAAGATTCGAACTTGTAACCGCCTGATTCGTAGTCAGGTACTCTATCCAGTTGAGCTACGGGTGCATGTTAGTTATCAGTATACCAGTGAACAGTGTGTCAGTGATCAGTGGTTACTGAAAACTGACACACTGTATAATGTTACCTGTAAAAGTACGCCCGGAAGGATTTGAACCCTCAGCCTTCTGATCCGAAGTCAGACGCTCTATCCAGTTGAGCTACGGGCGCATTTTATTTGCAGATTCCAAAGTTACGGCTTTTCAGGTATCAACTCAACCATGTTTGTAATTTTTGATCTGCCGACACACAACCCGCCTGATTTAACCCTGTAAATGCAGTTGACGTTTCTCATCAGTTTTAGATATACTGCCTGAGTTAACATCCGTTGCCGGTAACGTCCCGTTATCTTCAATCAACGCAACATCAACCCTGACCTCAATTTAACCGGTGCTACCTTCAATCAACTTCTCTGACTTCTATCCACAAACAACCCTACTTGTTGCGAAGCTTCTCTTTTTGAGTGTGGCACTATCTTCATGCAGCAGGCCCAATGATTCAGAATATCCAATTACAGAATCTCCAATTGATATTGAGTGGGAACTGACTTCCAATTTTAAGCCTGATAATCAGCTCAGTGCAACGATCACACTGATCAATGAAGGAGCTGACCCGCTGCCTGCAAATGGATGGGCACTCTATTTCAATTCACTCCGGATTCCCAACCTGGATAGCTTTCCTGATGAATTCAGCGTGTCGCACATCAACGGGTATTTTTTTAAGCTGGAGCCAACCGAACAGTTTACGGGGCTTGCTTTCGGTGAACGCTTCGAGATTCCATACAGGGCCCGGTATTTCGCCATCAAAAAAACCGATGTGCCCGAGGGATTCTATTTTGTATTTGATGACGGGTCAATTGAAAACGTGCCATCTGTCACGATTCTGCCTTTTGAGGGCACTGAACGGGTCAATAGGTCACCCGGTGACAATACTCCCATTCCAACCCCAAAGCAGGCTTACGAAATAAATGAACGTCTCTCACTACTCAACAGAACCGAACTTTCACCGATGACACCAACGCCTGCATCATCAGTGGCAAGAAGTGGCCAATTTACTTTCCCTGACCAACCGGTGATCGGGTATAGCACCGGTCTTGAACGCGAAGCTGAGTTTCTCTCCGGGACACTAAGCGAACAGTTCGATCTCGAACCGACTCTCCAAAATCTGCAGACTGATAGCGATCCGGATATTAGAATTGAATTATCTGATAACAGCCCTGACACTCCTGAAGGTTATCGTCTTGATATTACACCTGATCAGATAAGGATTTCTGCTTCAACCGCTACCGGTGCATTTTACGGTGTTCAAACGTTACGGTCCCTGGTGATGTCCCTTTCATCAGAGCAGCTTCAGATCGATGCTGTCTCAATGGCTGACGCCCCTGCGTTTCCATACCGAGGCATGCACCTGGATGTGGCCCGTAATTTTCAATCAAAAGAGAGCGTGCTTCAGCTTTTGGATATTATGGCGTTTTATAAACTCAACAAATTTCATTTTCACCTGACGGATGATGAAGGGTGGCGGATTGCAATTGATCCACTCCCGGAACTTACAGAGGTGGGCGGTCGCCGCGGCCACACTGAAACCGAGGAGAACTACATGATTCCGGTTTACGGCTCAGGCCCTGATCCGGCCCCCGAAGCATCAATGGGCAGTGGCTGGTTTTCCCGCGATGATTATATCGATATTCTGACCTACGCTGCTGAGAGACATATTGAGGTGATCCCCGAAATCGACGTTCCCGGACACGCCCGCGCTGCGATACTCGCCATGAAAGCCCGGGCCAACCGTTTCCTGGCCGATAGTGACTCAGCTGCCGCCGAACAGTTCAGGCTGGATGAGCCAGAGGATGAGTCGACTTACCGATCTATCCAAAACTACACCGATAACGTCATTAACGTCTGCCGGGAATCCACCTACCGGTTTATGAACCTGGTGATTGATGAACTTCATGCCATGCATAAGGAGGCGAAAGTTCCGCTGCAAATGATGCACATCGGAGGTGATGAGGTGCCGCACGGCGCATGGGAAGCATCACCGGCCTGCAAGCAGAAAATGGAAGAGCTGGATCTAAAAAGCACCCGGCAGCTCCAGGGCTATTTCTTTAGCCGTATTGCAGAGAAACTGAATGACCATAACATAACGATGGGCGGCTGGGAAGAAGTCGCGTTCAGCGAAACTGATGGATCAACCTTAATAAACCCTGCTTTTCAGGATTCCGTGGTTCCATATGTATGGTCAAACGTCTGGGGAGGCGGAACGGAAGATCGAACCTACCGCCTCGCCAATGCAGGATATGATGTTGTGATGGCTCACGCCTCAAACTTCTACTTTGATATGGCCTACAACAAACACTGGGAGGAGCCGGGGTTTTACTGGGCTGCCATGCTCTCCACAGAGGAACCGTTCTCATTCATGCCTTACAATCTGTTTGGCAGTGCAGCAACCACGAATTATGGAAACCAGCTGCCTGATGACTATTTTGATGATAAGGTCCGCCTCAACCCGGAGGCAATAGAGAATATACTTGGCCTGCAGGGTCAGCTTTGGACAGAAACTGTAAATGTACCCGGACGGATGGAGTACATGATTTTTCCGCGGCTGCTTGGGCTGGCGGAACGCGCGTGGGCCGGGGAACCGTCCTGGAGCGGGGAAACTGATCCATCACTGAGAGAAGCTCAGCGGCTTGCGGCCTGGAACGAGTTTGCAAACCGCATAGCCACGGTTGAGCTGCCAAAGCTTGATGCAATCTATCCCGGCCTCGGCTATAGAATACCTGCGCCGGGAGCGATAATCCGTAACAACAGGTTGTATGCAAATATATCACTGCCGGGACTGATTCTTCGTTATGAACTTGATGGCAATGAGCCAACATCAGAATCACCCCAGTATACAAGCCCGGTAACACTATCATCAGACCAAGAGCCCCGGGTGGCTGCATTTAACAGTGCAGGCAGGTCAGGGCGATCCGTTCAGCCGGAACGACAATAGAACTTATGAAAACAGAAGAATCCTTCACAAAAGCAGACGACGGTAAGGAAATTTTAACACGCATGTGGCTACCGGACGAGCCCCCCATTGCCACGCTTCTCATTGTTCACGGGATGGGCGAACACTCCGCACGGTATGCCAACTTTGCCCGGTATCTCACAGAGATGAACATTGCCGTTTTTGGATATGATCACCGAGGGCACGGATTTACCAGCACAGATCAAAAAGGATTCATCAATGGCGCTGATCCCTACCAGATGATGGTTGAGGACATTGGATTGATTCACGACGCTATTACTAAGCGACTGCCTGATCTGCCACGATTTCTTTTTGCACACAGCATGGGGTCGTTTCTCACCATGAGACATCTCCAGTTGACATCTGAAAAACCAACCGGCGTCATTTATTCGGGAACTTCTGGAGCCGTCTCTCCGCTGCTCCCATTTGGCATACTCTTTTCTTCACTGTTGAAAAACATTGTGGGCGACACTTATAAAAGTGAATTGCTGCGAAATATTGTTTTCAAGCCGTATAATGATACATTTAAACCCACGCGGACGCGCCACGACTGGATTTCAAGTGACCCCGAGGCGGTTGATCAGTATGTGGCAGATCCTAACAGCGGCTTTACCCCGTCGGTTTCTTTCCTGAACCACTTCTTTAAAGGACTTCGGAAAACTCAGAAATACCAACCCTTTTCTGGTGCTTACTCCTATCCCGTATTGATCGTCGCAGGAGCTGAAGACCCTATTTCAAACCCTCTAAACGGCATTTCAAAACTCAAGCAGAAACTCAGGTCGTCCGGTATCACATCTCTGGAGAGCTTTGTTTATGAAGGGGGACGCCATGAGATGCTCAGCGAACTGAATCGTGATGAGGTGATGAAAGATATCGGAGAGTGGCTGGAGCGAACGCTGAATGCACGAGAAAGCTATGTGTATTCATCATAACTGTGGCTTTAAGTTGATTAGTATTCGTTGCTTTTGGTTAGATGTTATCTTGCCAATGGCTCTTTATCGGAAGGAGTGAGCACAGGGAGATTTCTCAACTTTGGCACGCAACATAGCGTGCCTGCGTTCGACATGAGAGGATGCAGTTGTAAGTAATGGCGGCGCGGCAATGAATCTGATTCAACTTTTGCAGTTTATGCGCCGCGGCTTCCTCTATCCATGACCCTGTCATTTCGAGTTCCTAATCTTGCCAAAAAAAAACGGACAAGACTATTTATAAGGTGACAGGGTAAAACTCCCCACTTGAGAGGGGAAATGGATGTGAAAACGGTGGCACACCGATTTTCACACCGAGGGGTGTGTTCCTGAACTTTGATCATGAACCGCAGACGTTTCAAGCCCATTTCCCCGCGAACACACCCCTGATTATTGAAAAGCTCGCTTTGCGATCTTTCTCAAATCTGTCCCCTCTCCTAGAGGGGATTTCATAGTCTTTCATGACTTCGACATCAATTTATATAAAACTGTCATCTCGAATAAACGAGCGGAGTGAGTGCATCGAGCTTATCTTTTGAACGCGTTAGCGATATCCCCTTACGATGGGCAGGTATTCTGAGAGGTTTTATTCATAATGGATCTCAGAACGGAAATGGCCCTGTCAAACTACTTAATTGGTAATTTTGTTATAAAATCACGCATTCACTTAAATTGGACATGCTATGCTGATAGGAATCTGTTCCGACTCCCACGATCACGTTGAAAATACCAAAACAGCAGTCACTTTTTTCAAAACACTGAAAATTGATCGCTTGGTTCACGCCGGCGATTACTGCAGCCCTTTCATGATTCCACTGTTTGATGGGTTGCCACTGCACGGCGTGTTCGGAAACAATGACGGTGATAAATATCTGCTGATGAAAAAATTCGACGAAATCGATGCCACGCTCTATGGTGATTTTTTCAGTTTCACCGAAGACGGACTTAAATTTGCCGTATATCATGGAACCTATGAAGAGATCACACGCAGCCTGGAAAAGTCAGGGGTGTACGATGTGGTTATCAGCGGCCATACGCATGAAGCAAGTGTTGAAACAGTCGGCGAAACGATATCCATCAACCCGGGGAGCGTAAATGGATTTGCCGGAGATGCGATGCTGGCTCTATTTG
>Ga0307966_1000892_pt1 | contig 24401 bp, 18 predicted proteins | sample OrgLakmetagen646_FD_203141 | JGI IMG/M metagenome (GOLD analysis project Ga0307966, IMG submission 203141) | Saline water microbial communities from Organic Lake, Antarctica - #646 | ecosystem: Environmental > Aquatic > Non-marine Saline and Alkaline > Saline | place: Antarctica: Organic Lake... | reverse complement strand
CACGAATCAAAACGATATCCTCCATCGCCTCTTCCAGACCGGCACCTACCAGCTCGACGCCGTGGCGCCTAGCGTGGCGCCCTCGATGGATATCCAGGTCGCGTCCAACTTCGAGCGATTCCTTTACTATGCCGAAGGTGGCGACTTCGCCAAGGTGTGTGAGATTATCAAAGCCTTCAAAGACACCGGCAAATACGTCTTTAAGAACTTCGATCACGGTAGCTTCAGCAGCTCACGCACGGACGACACTCAAATCGCTGACATCATTAAAGATGTGTATGCGAAATATGGATACATAGCCGATCCGCATACAGCCTGCGGTTTTGGCGACGGGTTTGATGGCAAAGAGATCGTTCTGGCTACTGCGCATCCTGCGAAATTCCCCGATACGATTCAAGCTGCCATCGGACAGGACTCGACCCATCCGTCCTTGGAAAAATTGAAGTCACGCGAGATCGTCAAATACAGCGTCGAGCCGACGCCGGAAGCGATAAAGGCCTTCATGCGGGCGCGGGTTTAGTTGTAGGGGCGCGACTTGTCACGCCCGCCGTGGACAGGCTTCTGTTGATCCCACTTACGCGTTTTGAGCTCCCTTCGTCATCGAAAGATAATTTTAGAGCGCAGTCGGACAACGGACGGCGGGCGTGACAAGTCGCGCCCCTACAAAATAATGTTTTTCAAAAACAGCACCGCTCGCCGCTCTGACCAGTATACGCCTTCGTCGTTGAATTCGACGAACCCGAGATGCCCGCCGTGCTTAGGCGTCTCCATCTCAAAATGCGGGTTCTTCACTGCCGCTTCGTGTGGGAAACACTCCGGTGTCAAAAAGGGATCGTCGAGCGCGCTGATCAATAAAGTCGGCAGGGCGATGTCTTTGAGTACGTGCCGACAACTGCACTGTGTCCAATAATCGTTCGCGCTTTTAAAGCCGTGGACTGGTCCGGTGTAAGCATGATCAAACTCCGCGAAGGTGCGCATACGACCCAGTCCATCTAAGCTGAGTGCCCCCGGGAAGCGCTGTGCCTTTTCCCGAACTTTAGCGCTCAGGCTCTGCATGAAGCGCGCCATGTAGAAACGGTTTTGCCAGTGCTCTAGCTGTTTCGCACTGCTGGCCAGATCGCAGGGCACGCTAATCGCGACGCCGCCCTGAATGCGCGGATCGATTTCTGCGCCGCAATCACCGAGATATTTGAGGGTTAAGTTCCCGCCCAAGCTGAAGCCGACGAGGCTCACCGCATCGTAATCTGTCTGTTCAAAAACGTGATCCAATACAATCTGTAATTCCCCGGTCGCACCACTATGGTAGCTTCGCAGTTGGCGATTGGCTTCACCGCTGCAGCCCCGGAAATTCCACGCGAGAACCTCCCATCCTGCTTTATGTAGGGCTGCTGCCATGCCTTGGCAGTAGTGGCCGCGAGAATGCCCCTCCAGTCCGTGTGTAATGATGGCTAGACGTCCGGTGCCACGCTTTCGCGACCAATCCAGGTCAATGAAGTCGTCGTCCGGCGTCGCAATCCGTTCGCGCTCCTGCGTGACAATCGGCACCTTCCTGAAAAGGGTGGGGTAGATGGTTTGCAGATGCGCGTTTCGGAAACCGAAGGGTGGTTTGTAGGGCAGGCCTATCTCCTTCGCGCTAATGGATTGTTTGGGCACAATAATAAAATCCCTTGCTCGGGCAGAATATGTTTCACTGAAATTTGACAACTATTAAAGCTCAGTCTTTCTGAATGTTCATCAAGTTCAAATTCATTATGCCTTTGGGAGATACTCGGCTTCTTGCGTTTTCAGCGCTCCCAGCCACTTTAGGGCATGCGTCGACTGCTATGAGCCTATTATTTTTGGCCAGCCTGTTAGTGACACAACTTCTATGCGCAACCATCTCCAATCCAACCGGCCATTCTCTGTCCAATCCTGGCCGGGCTACTATGGTTGGGTGATTTTGTTTTTCGGGACCTGCGGGATGATCGCGGCCGTTCCTGGCAGCCCGCCGGGGATGAGTGTCTTTATCGATGAAATGATAGGTTCCCTGTCCATCGATCGGGAGCGGTTTTCACTGGCTTACATGCTTGGCACGATCTCGGCCGGCATCGCTGCGCCCTTCGCAGGCTCACTCATCGACCGCTATGGTTCGCGGTTAGTGGGCTGCGGTAGTTTTCTTGGTTTGGGTCTGGTGCTGATCTTTACTGGGTCGGTGGATCGCATCCACGCTTGGGGTATGCCTGGGGTGGCCGCAGAATGGTATGCCTTCTTTTTGATTTGCGCGGCTTTTGCCGGCATACGGCTGATCGGCGTGGGTTTTGCCATGACGGCTTGTCGCTCGATGGTTTTCAAGTGGTTCGAGGGGCGACGGGGTCTGGCGGCGGTGATTAACGGTGTCGTTCTCTCACTGAGCTTTTCCTCGGCACCCGTTCTGCTGAACGGCTTTGTTGTCGGCTGGGGTTGGCAGTTGACTTGGATCGGCCTGGGTATCGTCTTTATTCTCGTCATGTGTCCGCTCGCCTATGCTTTTTTCCGCGACAGTCCTGAGTCCTGTGGCGTGGAGGTGGAGCAGGGGGGCGGCAACAGTTTTTTCCGTAGACGAATCCCCGTGCACCGTGAAATGACCGGGGGCGAGGCCATACGGACTTACACGTTTTGGGTCTTCACCGCAGCTCTGGCCTTAAATGCGCTGATTGGAACCGGCGTGTCGTTTCACATGGTAGTCCTCGCCGGGCAGTCCGGGCTGAGCCGCTCGGAGGCGGTGGCGATCTTCCTCCCGGTCGCTGTTTTCCACATTGCGACCACGCTTTGCTTCGGGCTCTTTGCCGACAAGATTCGGATGAAATACGGTGTTATCCTCATGGTGGGCGCCCAATTGCTATCTCTTTATGGCATCGCCAATGTGGGGGAGGGGCACTGGAAGTGGCTCTTCATCGCCGGTAGCGGCATCGGCTGGGGTTGTTTCGGGATCCTGATCAATGTCCCTTGGCCGCGTTTCTTCGGGCGTAAGCATTTGGGAGCGGTCAATGGGTGGGTCACGGGTGCCACTGTTGTCACCAGCGCGCTCGGGCCTTTCCTCTTCGCCACGTCCGAGAGTGCATTTGGGTCTTTCTTTCCTGCGATTGTGGGCTGTGCCCTGCTTTGTCCGCTTGTGTTGTTTCTGGCCGTGTTTGCGGACAACCCGCAGCAGCGCTTTGCGCATCGAAACGACCAATACGAAGATCTTTCGAGCGAAGAGTGATTTTCTTAGATCCGGCATAAGGAAGGGTAATTGTGCGATACCGACAGTTGACAGATAACTGACATCGAAGTCTTCTCGGGTTTTTTCGAATTTATGTGGCGGCATGTATCCAGTTGGTTTCGTCGTAGCGGACTGCATCCCTTTCCGCTCTACCAGACCTTGCGCGAGTATTCGTTTCGTAAGGCGATTGCCGACCTGAAGGCGGGGCTGAATGTGGCACTGCTCGATTTCCCGCAAGGCATGGCTTACGCACTGATCGCGGGCTTGCCGGTGCAGACAGGGATCTTTTGCTCCGCCCTGTCCAGCATCACCGGGCCATTTCTGGCGAGTTCCCGTTTTGTCATGCTGGGGCCGACCAATGCCACGGCGGTCATGTTGCTCAGTACGTTTTTAACGCTGGGCTATGCGCCGGATCAGGCGCTTGTTGCCCTGCCCGTAATGCTTTTGTTGGTGGGCGTTTTCATGGTCGCAGGCGCTTTTATCGGTGTGGCCAGTCTGACTCAATACGTCTCGCGTGCGGTGGTGGTCGGCTACATTACGGCGGCGGCCTGTTTAATTATCGTCAATCAATTGAAGACGGTCTTGGGACTTCACGTGCCCCGAGCGGGTACTTTTGCTGAGTCCTTGCAGCTGTTGATTGTGGGGATCGGCGAGACGCAATGGGAGGCGCTCGCAGTGGCTTCGCTCACTTTGCTGGTTTACCTGCCCTTTAAACGCTGGGCGAAAGGTTTGCCCACGGTGGCTCTCAGTTTGATTATCGTGGGAGGCTTGGCAGCCGTGTTGGGGCACTTTGGCATACACGCGGAAATGCTCAGTCCGGTCAGTGTGAGCTCCTGGAAGTTTGGCTTACCTGAGCTTCGGCTTGGGGATTTAGGGATTTTGGCCAACGGTGCTCTGGCCGTGGCTTTTTTGTCGCTTTTGGAAAGTTCATCGATTGCCAAAACGCTGGCTGCCCAGTCGGGCGACCGAGTCGATTTGAATCAGCAGATGCTCAGTATGGGGGCGGCCAATTTTGCCTGTGCCTTCGGTGGAGGCATGGCAGTTTCGGGATCTTTAACTCGCTCCGTTCTTAATTTTAAAAGCGGCGCACAAACGGCCATTTCAAGCATTTTTAGTGGCGTCTTTTTGGTGGCTGGATTGTTTCTTCTCGGCAGTTTGATCGCTTATATCCCGAAGCCGGCCTTGGCTATGCTGGTGATCATTGTCGGGTTTTCGCTCATCAATCGGGCGACTATTTGGGTCATGCTCAAGACAACTCGAAGTGATGCCACCGTCTTTTTGACGACTTTTATTGGCGGTCTCTTTTTGTCATTGGACACCGCAATCTATCTTGGCGCAGCCGCCTCCATCGGACTCTTCCTGCATAAGGCAAGCAAGCCGGGATTAATGGAAGTCTCATTTGATGACAGTGGTGAGTTGGTCGAGCAAAAATTGGAAAGTGAACGCAAAGAGCGCCCCGAAATAGCTATCGTCCACGTCGAAGGTGATTTGTTTTTCGCTTCCAGCGATGTCTTCCTCGACCAGATGCGCCATGTGGTCAAGCATCCCGCGCTGAGTATCATCATTCTGCGGCTTCGTAATGCGCATAATCTCGATGCGTCCGTGGCACTGACGATTAAAGATCTAGTTGTCTTTGCACGTGCTAACGGGCGTGATGTTATTGTCAGTGGCGCGCACCCCGGGGTGGAGCGTGTCTTTAAAAACTCCGGACTGTTGGCGGCTTTGGGTGAGAATAACTTTTTCCGCTATCATCCGGAAAATCCGACGATTTCCACCCGCGACGCCCTCAAGCGCGCCCAGGAAATTACCGGCCAAAAGTCTGCCGATATTACGATCTACGCCAGCGAGAAGAAGGAAACGTAGCTGCCCGGTTAGGGGTATTCCATTTAGCAGTTTTTGTTGGAGTCCGGCGTTCACGCCGCCCCACTGTGTCATCAGGACTGCCTAACAGACGACAAACTCCTGTCAGGAAGGCAGGGTCAGCTAAACTCGAGTTTGACGATTGACAGTTAGCTAGCTTAGCTAGACTTTACCTAAATTATATGATTGAGGAAAAAGAAGTCGGTACCTTTGAGGCCAAGAATAAATTATCGTCGCTGCTGGATGAGGCGGCCCGGGGGAAGCGTATCTGGATCACTAAGCGGGGCAAGCGGGTCGCTCTGCTCTCTTCGGGTACGAGTGAAGTGTCGTCGGGTAGCACCCGCTCACTTTGCGGGGAGTTTCGGCAAATCCGTGGTGCAGCGAAACCTGGGAGCAAATCGCTTAAAGAATTAATAGAGGAGGGGCGTCGTTGAGCCGTGCAGTTGCAGACGCATCCTACTGTGGGGCATGGATTTTGGAGGACGAGTCGAGTGCCGGGGCGGAGGATTTATTAGAACGAGTCGAGTCGGGTGAAATGAGCTTGATCGCTCCTTCTCTGTGGAAATATGAGATGCTGAATTTACTTCGTTCGGCGACTCGCCGGAAGCGGTTAGACGAGGCTGGAGCCCGCGCCGCCCAATGTGCGCTGAGTCGAGTGCCTTTCAGCCAAGTCGATGTGCCTGACGCGGTGGCTCAGTCGGAAATTCTGAAGCTTGCGCAGGCGCACAACCTGTCTGCCTACGATGCTGCCTATTTGGAGTTAGCGGTCCGCTTTAGGGTACCGCTCTATACCGCAGACCGTGCTCTGGAAAAGGCGGCACAGAATTGCGGAGTCGAGGTAGTCTGAGCTTTTAAGTTAGGCCGATAGTTTTCTGAATTTAAAGGGATCTATTAAACCGAATCACGAATCATTGGGCTGACCGCATCGGCACGCCCTAACCGGCAACCCGCTCCAAAATCCCTGGCCGAGCTTCAAGCTGGGGCAGTTTGAGGGTAGTCGGCGATGACATTCAATCCGCTGACGATTTGTGGTTGTGAGCTTAAGAGCGGCGTAAATGCCTTGAAGGCGACACCCTTAGCAGAAGCTGCCCTGAGCGTCTCTTGGTTGCGAAAACGGAGCAGAACCCCGATCCGGCGCGGTCCGGCTTCAGCGATCAGGCCTGAGGCGAATCCCTCCGCTTGTTGCTTGGAGGGCAGGTAGGTGTCCTTCAAGTAGGCCACACCTTTAGCGTAGGCGTCGTCGTCTTTGAAGTCGTAGAGGGAAAGCTGGCAGAACATAATTTATTTCTCGGCAGTGGCGCTGGCAATGGGTGTGTTGGATTGCTCGACGAGTCCGTCAAGGGCGATGGGTTCCTCGCCGGCGTCAAGTTCTGCGGCGATGGCACCGATAGAGAACGAGGGATCGGGTTCCTGATCGAAGTGGAACACTCCGACCATTGTAGTTTCGTCGCTGAAGAGGAGGGTCGCTTCGGTGAGCCCATATTGCTCACGCAACTTGGGCGCAACTTGCTCATTGAAGAAGCGGGCCGTCGCCCCGCGCTGTTCACGCGAGGATGTGGCGATGGAAAAAGAACGAATGTGCATAGTGATTCAATAAGTTACTGGGTGAACGGTGAGGCGTGATAGACGTTTATTTGCCCCCGCCAAAGGTACTGGCAATGAAGTTGCCGGCTTCTTCGATGCCATCGTCGAAGAGTTTTTCCGCGCTCTGTCCAAAATCATTAATCGCTTGGTTTGTGGAGATCCAGCCTTTCTCAATGGCGTCGGCTGCGTCGACCAGACCGTTGTCGATCAATGTGCCGAAATCCGACAGGCCGTTGCGGACTGCTTCGGCTCCATCCATGAAGCCACCGGATATCGCTTCTTCGACCGTAAAATAGCCACCGCGAACCGCGCTCGAAGCATCCATCCAGCCTTCATTGACGGCGGTTCCCGCATCCGTCCAACCGCGGTTGATGGCGTCTGTGGCAGAGAGTAGGCCGTCATCGAGCGCGTCGGTGGCCGAGAGATAGCCTTGGTTTACCGCGTCCACGCCGCTGAGAATACCACCGCGAACCGCTTGCTCTGCGGTCGCGTAGCCTTTCTCAATTGCTTCGGTCGCCGTGTAGTAGCCGAGTTTGACAGAGTCGACGCCGGTGAGGATGCCTGCCTCGATCGCGTCACCCGCTTCCACACCAAAATCGCGAACGGCTTCGGCTCCGGTAATGATTCCGGCTTTCGCCATATCTGCGGCAGGCATCAGATCGTTTTCGTAAATCTCCTCCGCGCTCATGACACCGTCCCGAAACAGCATCTCGGCATCGGCGATACCTTGATCAAGCATTTCGTCTGCGGAGGCAAGGCCGTGATCGACCGCGTCTGCGGTGGACAACCAACCTTTCTCGACAGCTTCACTCAGCTCAACCGCGCCATCGGCGACGAGCAGCGCCGTTTCCTCGACGGCCTTGGTATCGATCTCGATGTGAACGTCTATTTTAACACCAACGAACGCCGCAAGTTCACCAGTGAAGCCCAAGTGTATGGAGCCATCATCATAGGTAGCGGCGCCGCCGCCCCCAGCTGCGACCACCCAACCAGCCTTCACGCTGGCACCGGCTCCACCGCCCAATCCAGCGGCAGACCCAGCGGCCGCCCCGCCTGCCGTCACACCGGCACCGGCTGACGCAGATCCTTCTCCGCTCGCACCGTATTTGTCGCCGCCGTAATAGGCGCCTCCGTCTCCGGCGGCGCCCGCGCCGACGAAGGCACCCGCTTCGCCTTCGGCAGATGCCCTGGTGGACGGGACATAGGTCGTCGAGACTGAGACATTCCCACTTACCTGGGCTGAGAGACGAGCCTCCGCGGCTGCGGATACCGTTGTCTTGCTGCCGGTAGCTTCCGCCTCGGCTTCGGCTCCGACGCGGGCTCCTGCTTCGACTTCAACCTCGCCCTCGACGGTTACGTCGCCGATCGAGGCGCTGCCGGAAGCACTGGCAGTGGCAACGATCCCGACCGAAGCATTTGCGCCGACCCGAAGACCATCCTGCCCGATGGCAAAGCGGGCACCCGCTTTCGCCTCAACCACATTCTCGGCGCTGGCTTGGCCACTGGCACGGGCAAACCCACCCAATGCTTCCACCTGCCCCTCGGTGCCGACAGCGACTCGAATCGAGATATCCGCGCCTGCGGCCGCATCCAGATTGCCATGATCGAGGATCAGGCTGGCGGACGCACTACTGGAAAAAATTCCGCGATCATTTTCTGTGCTTTGGCTGGCGGTCAGCGCCTCCAAGTCACGCAGTGGGATGGCCCAGGTACGGTCGCCTAGCCGGACCCCCATGTCCACGATCGAGCCTTCCGGCACGTTGTCGACGATGACGATTGTGCGATCCTTGGCCTCATCTTCGCCGAGGCCGCTCTCAAGGACTGCACGGTTAACCTGGTCGTCCAGATCAATTTCCGTCTGGTAACTGCTGGCGGAATGGAAGTTGCCGTCCGCAAACTGGAGGCGGTCAATTGTGGCCATATCGAAGGTCAACGCAGAGCCGCCGTCAAAGGGAACGACCATCAGCGAATTGCCTTCGCGCGAGATCGAGTAGTCACCCTCACGCCCTTCGAGATAAGCCATGGTCAGGCCGCTTTCGCTCACGCTGATGGCGCTGAACTCGACTTCATGTTCCTGGGTGAGCTCGTAGGGAGAGCCGTTAATCTCGCCTGAAACCGTGAAAGTCAGGTCGGACGATTGGGGATTGCCCGGGCCGTCGGCGACGAGATGCAGGCCGGCAGTCTTCTCGGCACTCAGCTCGACTTCCCACTGTCCGTTTCCGTTGGGGCGGAACTCTTCACCGGCAGCATTGCGCAGGAAGGTGCCCGCAGGCAGGTTCTCGATAGCCACGCTGGCTCCGTCCTTGATCACGGGGTTGATGGCGAGGTCGAGCGGGATAAGGCGCTCATGCTCCCCATTCTGCTCGTAGTGGATGAGGCCACCGGCATCGGCCGCGAAAAGGTCTTCGGGCTCCGCCTCAAAGGAGACGCTCATCGACTTGGCGTTTTCAATGTATTCCCCGGAAGGCAGAGGATCCCACCAGTTGCCCGAGGTTTCCTCCACCACCGAGGTAACTGTGAGTTCAAAATCGCCGACGAGCCCCCGGCCCGCAGCAATTGCAATCTCGCCCGACTGGAGCGCATATCGATCGACGACCTGCATGTAGGTGCCATCGCCCGCTGAGACCGGCGGCTCGACTTGGCCTTGAAGCGCCACGCCCAGGGGCAGACCAGAGACTATGACCACCTCCTTGCCGTTCTGAGCCGCGCGCTCGGGCACGGGGAGGTAGATAGGCGTGACCTCACCGGTTTCGATAGTCAGGTTGCCGCCGCTGTCGACTGGCGGTTCGAAATCGATCTCGGAAAACCCCTCGAGCGTCGCGACGGAGCCATCGGGACCAGTGACTTGAATTTCATAGCCCGGGTTGGCTCGGTCGGCCAGTCCGTCTTCGATGTAATCTTTCAGCGAAACCGTCTCTTGAGAGCTCCACCACCCGCTGGAATTATCGCGGTAGGTCACACTCCAATTTTCCAAATCGCTCGGCGTGGCTTTGACCAGGAGGCGGTCTTCGCTGTCCCCATACATCTGGTCACGGCCATAATTTTCTCCGAAAATAAAAGTGTCCGCACCACGACCGCCCTCGAGGTATTCCCGACCGTCATCGTCGGCTCCGGCGTCGAGGATGTCATCGCCATCGCCGCCATGAAGATCGCTGCTCCGATTCCACCCGTTTTGGCTATCATCTTTGTCGACAATGATATCATCGCCATCAGTACCCGAAGTCCAGCCGCCGTCCGCACCGATGACTTGGCCGCCGCCATCTCGGTCAACGCGGTCATGCTCGTTAACGCCCTCGGCCTCTTCAGCGACTTGGTTGAGGGTGGCGCTCTGTGAAGGCGCGCGAAGGGCTGCCGGGTCGGGCATCGTGCCAGTCACCGCATAAGTCGGCGGCGCGGCCTTCGTAAGGACAATCTGGTCGATCTGGCTTAGCTGTATCTGTGCCCCATCGGGCGCAGTCAAAGTGTATTGATCATAGCGATCGAGCTCGATGGTCTGGCCATTGAGCAGCGCCTTCATGTCGACCTCGCTTTGACTATACCAACCGCCCCTTTCCGTGAGCTTCCATTCGTCTAAATCGCCAGGACTGATTTCGAGAACCAAGCGGTCATTCTCGCCCCAGCTGCCCCATCCGCCTATGATGGTGTCGGAGCCATCGCCCTCTCTGTAGATAAAGGTGTCGTCGCCGTCCCCGCCTCTAAGCTCATCATCACCCTCACCACCGATGATGATGTCGTCCCCGCGGCCGGCACTGATCCAGTCGTTTCCAGATCCGCCGGAAATAACATCGTCTCCGATTCCAGCGGATATTTCGTCATTGCCGGCACCGGTGTCGTAAGTCCGATCATCACTGGCATGAGAATCCCTGATGCGATCACGCGCATCCGTCCCCTGGACCCGATCATCCCCCTGTAACCTCGCTTGGGCATCTTCGATGATGTTGCCAGTTGGCGCATCGGCATCGACCTCGGCTGGCAATTCACCCAGGATCGTGGGTGGCGCGGGAGCGGCCACTTCAACTTCGGGGTCGATTTGGATATTGCCGATGTCGAGCATAGCCACCCGCCCGCCGTCGGGGGCAAAAACGTAATTCCAGCCATTGGGTGGCTCGTAAGAACCATTCTCGTCGATCACGTCGGCAAGGTCCTGCCAGCCGTTGTCCCAGATGCGCCATCCGTCGAGGTTTTCCTTATCGATCGTCAAGACAAGCGTATCGTCACCGTTACCGTAGACAGTATCTCTCCCATCGCCGAGGCCGTAGACGATGGTATTTTCGCCGCGGTTGGCATAGAGCGCGTCATCCCCTTTGCCGCCCACGAGCGTGTCATTACCTGCATTGCCCTGAATATGGTCGTTGCCCTCGCCACCCAGGATCAGATCGTCACCTTCCTGACCCCTGAGATGGTCATCGCCTTCGCCGCCCAGGACAACGTCGTCATTATCGCTGCCGACGACTTGGTCGTCACCGCCCTGGGCATCGATTTCAACACCCTCGCCGGAGCTTTTGAAATTCTCAATATCATTGTACTGACTCCCCTCAATCATGCCCTGCTGGGCTTCCTTCAAACGATCCTGGATTTGCTGCTCGACCTGGCCGGTGCCGCCCTGGACCTGATCGAGTGTGGCCTCGTCCAAGAGCCGCTTATTTGTCTTTTTGCCGGCCGCACCGGGGTTCGAGTTTAATTTTGAATGCTTCGGCGTGCCGGGGGCGTCGTTTTTCTTCATGGTAGCGGATAGGTAGTTAGTTAAGAGGGAAAGATTCGTGCGGTTAAACGGGTTCAGCCTGGTTCGTTGCCGGGAGGCTTAAAAAATTCGGCTGACGAAGCCAAGGAACCAAGGAACCAAGAGTGTAACGCGCGGCTTTCATCGATCCAGCGTGCCGAACCTTTCGACAGTGCCTTTGCCAGGATAGCTTGCGTTGAGTCGAAAACCTCCAATTAGACTGTCCTTCAGGACTAGGACTACGCTTTGGCCAATCGCGCAATACAACCGGTGCATCGTTGGCAACTTCGCATAGTCGCAAAGCGACTAGAGGGTTGAATGAAGGGTTGCTCATACAGATTGGTTTTGGTCGTATATTAACGTAAACAAGGCAAAGTTACATAACCCTCCGGGGGAATGGTAGTGATTTACTCAAAACCGCCGAATTGTAAAATAAAAAAGAAAAAATCGCGTTTTGCGTGTCAGCTTAAATTTTAAAAGATGAGTTGAACCGTTAATTAAGGTTCATTAATGTCCATTGACGGTTTAAGAATCCCAGGCTAGGTGAACTACCGAATCTAGCTTAAACGAACCAGAAAGCGCCCGGCAGCGGGATTCACTCAAAATGGTTCCGGATCTGGTCGAAAAACCCGCCTGCGCGTTGTATGGATTCCAGCGTGTTTGGATCGAGCTCCACCCCTTGCCCGCCATCTTTCGCCTCGTCGGCGACCTCGGCTTTTCCAAAGGCCAATCGGTTCTGGGTGCTGCGGAGACGAGTCGAGAGGAAGAGGGCGAGCGCGCGGAAAAAACGCCCTTCAAAACTCGGATCTTCCTGGAAATACTCGAGAATCTCCTCTGTTGGGATGGCCACCAGGGCAGCATCGGAGGCGGCCTGAACGGACACGTCTGGCGGTCGGTCATCGAGAAAGGACATTTCGCCAAGGATTTCCCCATCTGCCAGGGTGGCGATGACCCCGGAAACGGGATGAACGACTTCGAGCTTACCTGAGGTGACAATATATAGCTGCTCCACTTTGTCACCGGCTCGAATCACTGTGTCTCCTGCCTGAAACCGGGCGAGACTGGCGACATCCTTTATCCACTGGATGTCGCTGTCGTTGAATTGGCCAAGGATAAAGAGAACTTTACGCATAAGGAGTGATGGTTTTGACGGTTGGAGGGTTAGAAATTACGGATGGGAGCGAAATCGAATCAGGGAGCCGAATCAGGGAGCCTTTTCGCCAAGCGGAGCCGACCGACTTGTGGTCGAAGCGGCAGCGGAACGCGCCAGCTCCGCGAGCGGGGGTCGACCTGAGGTGAGCCATTGAAGATACGTCTGGCGAGAGGCTTGCATTTGCGCACGACGTAATTCCATCTGCTCACTGGCCAACTCCTGGCGAGCGGCCAGCAGGTCGTCACGCGTCACGATTCGGGCTTCGAATGACTGCTTCATATCATCCAGGCGCTGCCCTGCCATAGCCGTCAGCTCTTTCTGCAATTCCACCATTTCCTCAGCCTGCATTTTCTCCAGTTCTGCGGCCGCCAGAGCCTGCCAGTGGCGGGCTCTGGCCTGCTCCAACTTAGCCGTTGCGGCTCGCTCCTGCGCTCGAAGTTGCGAGACCCGGACAATTTGGGTTCCGGCATCGGTTAAGTCCCAGGAAACCGAGACTCCAAAGCTGTATTCCTGATTCCGTTTGTCCGTCTCAAAGCGGGTGCGCGAACGGTAGCCGACGGATCCGTTGAGATTGACCTGGGGGCTGAAGCGAGACCGGGCGAGACCGGTCTCGGCCTCGGCTGCGGCGGCACCCGCCCGTGCGGCTTCGACGATGGGAATTTCGCCCCTCGAGAGGACGTCCAGAGGCAAAATTTCTACCGGAGGTGATTCATAGCGCTTGCGGTATTCCCAGAAGCCCTCTTCCGTCGCGAGCAGGCGAGCCATGCGGCTTTCCGCCATCTCCTGCTCATAGCGGGCGCTTATCTTTTGTTTCTCCAAACTAGCCAGGTCCTGCCGAATACGGCTCAAGTTGATCCGGCTCAGCGTGCCTGCGGCCAACTGCTCTCGCTGAGCCTCAAACCGCTCGCGGGCACCGGCAATCAAGGGCTTCAGATCGTCCAGCGTTTGGCGGGCACTTGCGGCATCGAAAAAGGCGGCCGCGAGTTCTCGAAGGAGGGCTTGCCGGCTTTCCCGCTCGCGCCAAAAAGCGATTTGCTCCTCCGCGGTGGCCAGATCGACCTGATAGTTTCGGCGGAAGCCGTCGAAGAGGGTCCACTCCGTAGTCAGCGCACTGGACCAGAGACTATAGGGTTCGGGCTCGGAAAAAGTAAGCACACCTGCGATCTTGGCATTGTCATCGTAACCGGCACGGGTGGAGACCTTGGGCAGCCAGCCAAGACGAGCCACCGTCACACCTTTTTGCGCGGCCTCGGTTTCGGCACGGGCGGCAGCAAGTTCCGGTGCGTGGCTCAGCGCCAAGGCCTCGAGCGCGGCCAACTGCCAACCGGTCTGTGTCTCCTCCGTTTTTTCCGGCACTGCAAAGGCTTGGCTGGTTCCGAAAAAGTGAAAGCCAAACAGGAGCGCGGCGAACACTCTGTAACAAATCGACTTCATCCTCGAGCCTCCGTCATTTTGGTGTAGAGCCCGCCTTTGTCGCGCAGTTCGGCATCGCTCCCTTGCTCAACGACTTTACCGTTTTCCAGAACCACGATTTTGTCTGCCAGTTTGGCAAGGCTGAGGCGATGAGCAATAAAGATGACGGTCTGATTGGAGGCGCTGATATTGGTGACAATCCGCGCCTGGAGCTCGCTGTCGAGAGCGCTGGTCACCTCGTCAAGAATGAGGATCCGCGGACGGCGCAGAAGCGCCCGCGCCAGGGCCATACGCTGGATTTGTCCTCCGGAAAAAGCGCTGGCATTCCCGGTCACCGGCGTATGCACTCCCATGGGCAGTCGCTCGATATCATCCCAGATGCAGGCCAGTTTGGCCGCATTGATGACCTCGTTGAGGTCAGCGCTGAGGGCTCCCCTCAGGTTGTCGAGTACGGTTCCGGGGATAAGCTGAAAGTCCTGGAGCACGATGGCGACATTGCTGCGGAGAGCGGAAGGGTCAATGGTCTCGACATCATAGTCGTCGAGGTAGACGCGGCCGGATCTGGCGGACTCAAGACCAGCCAGCACCCGGGCGAGGGTCGACTTCCCGGAACCGGAGGGACCGACAATGGCCGTGAACTGCCCTGGCGTGGCCTCGAAGGAGACCCCATTGAGCGCCGGGGCGGGTGCGTCCGGGTAGGAAAAGAGCAGACCCTCGGCCCGTAGGCATCCGCTTAATTGCTGGGGCTGCAAACGGTCCGGGCGCAAGTCGGGCAGTGTGTCCATGAGGGGCTTGACGAACTTAAGAAAAGACAGTTGCAATCCTATGCCCAGAATGAGGCTGGCGAGCATGCTGAGGTTGGCCGCAACTGTGGCATAGGCACCAGTGAAGGCGATGAACTTTGCAATCGATAGATCGCCCTGCAATTGCGAGACGAGAATGAAATAGAAGGCGGCCGAGGTCACCGTGACCCAGCTCGTCTGAAAAGCATTACTGACGATGCCGACTCTCTGGCTGGCGATGAGTTTCTGTCGGAGGCGGCTGAAGCGCTCGGCCCACTGCATCTGAATGGAGCGCTCAACGCCCGCAGCCTTGATTTTGTGGATGGCGCTGTAAGCCTCGAGCGAAAAGGCGTTGACGATGCCAAGGGACTTCTCGCCGCCCATGAAAGCACGAACCTGGAGCCACGAGAAGAGAACCGCTACGAGCAAAGCGACCGAGGCAAAAAGCAAGGTGTAGAAGCCCAGTTGGAAACTTACCCAAAAAATCACGGCCAAGCTGGTCATCAGGGTTAGGCCCTGCGTGGCACCGCTTTGGGCAACCATCCGAAAGAAACTAGCGAGACCCGTGAAGGAGCTGATCCGCATGGCGAGATCGCCGGCAGAGTATTTCCGCTGATCCGGCAACTTCCAGTAAAGGACGCGATGCCAAAGAGCCACCGTGGCCGCCAGGTTCAATTGAAAGTCCATCCGCTGCAGCAGCATTTGCTGCGCCCAGGAAAACGCCACGGTGAAACCGCCAGCCGCCAGAAGAGCACCGCAGACGGTTGCAAGCACTGGCTTCAGACCTCCGGGCAGAATACTTTGAACAATGAAGGCGGCAGCCATGGGGATCAGCGCGGCCACCCCGCTGGTGAGGAGGGCGAGCGCGAGCAGCCCCACAATTGCCGGGCGCACCTGGTGTAGTTCGAAGAGCACGATGTCCAGCAGCCCCAGCGCTTTTCCGGGAAACTGGCGATAAAAAGTGACGGCCCTCGGGTGCCAGGCGGTCGCCTCTTCGGGTGGGAGTCGACGGACTTTACCAGTGCGGGAATCCCAGGCGCTGTAGCCTCGGCTGCTGGGGAGCAGAACCCAGACGTGCCCGTCCGGGTCGAAGGCCAGCATCCGGCCAAGATCCTGCCGCCACCAGCCCGAATCCAGACGCACCTCGCGAACAATCAGCGCTGAGCTTGCGGCGACCTGATCGAACAGCACCAATGGATCGTGGCTGTCGATAAAGCGGGGCAACACGGGTAACCAGCCTTGTTTCCGGATCAGATAGAAAGCTGCCCGGAGCGGATGGTTCTCCGTCTTGGGCAAGCCATTGTCGCGCCCCGAGAGCAAACCGGCCAGACGACTCTGATTTATCTGGAGTTCGATGTCGCGCCGGGAAGAGGTTTGAGCAGCCGTCTCCTCGAGAGCGATACGGCGGGCCTCCCAGCGGGCAGACAGCTCATGCCAGCGAAAGTCGACGAAGGCTGCCAGCGACGCCGATGCCTGCGCATCGGAGAGGAAACTGCCCAGGTCGACCGGTGCAGCTTGGACAGGTTTCTCCCCTCGATACAAGAGCGGCGCGCTTTCCTCAAGTAACCAATGTGTAAGGTCGTCCGGGAGCGGGCTCTCCGGAGTCGGTGAAGGCTGAAGCCCGTCGTCCAAGGGCACCAGAACCGGTTTCTCCGCAGGAGCCAAGCTCTGGCCACGGCGCACGCGCTGGATGGTGCCAGGCGCCACTCTATGAACGCGGCCCTCTGCCGCCGGCACCTTACGCGGCTCCCATCTGTTGGGCGCGGCCAGAGCCTTCAAGAGAGCCTCTTGGAGAGGGCTTGCGCTTGGGCCTTCGCGGGCGAGCGTGACGAGTTCGGAGAGACCAAACTGGAGGATGTCTGCGCTTCGATCCCCTCCCGTATAAAGTGCCAGCATTTCTGGCTGTGACCGCGCAATTAGGAGGATTTCTCCTGGTTCAAGCGTCGCCAACCGTCGACGCTGCTCGTAATGCCCATCGCGGAAGAGTTCGGCTTCAAGAGCCAGCTTGCCCGCGATCACGAGGAGGGCAATCGGCTCACTTCGCTCCGGATTGGCTTCGACGGGCACAAGGCCATCCAACCGGCGGGGGGTGAGCTGGAGGCGAGCCGGCAGCTCTTCATACCAGGGTCGCTCGGATACTTCGTCATTGCCGGACGCCGCTCCAGCAGTCGGTGCCGGGGCAGCCCCTTTCCGTATCGGGGGACGGGAAACGCCTCTGCCTGGTCGACGGATCGGTTGCTTCATGCGGATTTAACCTCCTCCGCCTCGAGCAGTTTCCGGTAAAGCCCACGGCGTTCGCCATAGAGTTCGGCGTGGGTGCCCCGCTGGACGGGTCGACCCTCGGAAAAGACGATAATTTCGTCGCAATCCTGAATGGAGGCGAGACGATGTGTTATAATGATGCCGCCGCTGCTGTGCAACCGCAGTTCACGAAGAACCTGCGCCTCAGTCAAGGCATCCAGCGCTGCGGTCGCTTCGTCCAGGATGACCAAATCGGGCTCGCCCGCGAGAGCCCGGGCAATGTCCATCCGTGCCCGCTCGCCTCCGCTGAGATTTTTACCGCCTTCACTAATCTTATGGTCGAAGCCGAGCGGCTGGTTGATGATCCAGTCGTGGATGCGGGCCGCTCGGGTCGCCCGGCTCATCTGCTCCAGCTTCATTTCGCCCGTCCACAGTGTCAGGTTTTCGGTAACCGTGCCGCTAAAGAGAACGAGGTCCTGATCGACCAGTGCCACCCGGCGGCTGAACTCGCCATCGGGAAGCGCATCCAGCGCCACTCCTCGCAGACTAATCAGCCCAGACCAGGGCTGATGTAGACGCCCCAGCAGACGAGCCACCGTCGACTTACCGGAACCGGATGGCCCGACCAGGGCAACCCATTTGCCCGGAGCGACCTCAAGGTTGAAATCCTTGAGGAGAGGCTCACCCAATGGCTGGTAGCCGAAGGTGATGTTTTCCAATTTGAGAATCGGTCGGCTGTCCTGCAGGGCACTGACCGAAGCGTCCGGCTCACAGGTCTCACTACGGAGATCGCATGCGTCCGGATGGCTCGTTGGCTGCGCTTCCGCGCCTGACGCAAGCGGCGACGAGTCAGTTTCCTGACGGAAAATATCTTCGATGCGATCGAGGGTGCCCTGCGTCCCTTGCAAGGCAGTAAAATGACTGAGGGTCTGCTGGATCGGGAGCAGGAACTGCATCACCAGCCCTTGAAAGGCAACCAGAACACCGAGGGACATACCGCCATCGATGACCCGTAGACCCCCAACATAGAGGACGACCGCAGCCGCCCCGAAACGGAGAAAAGTCGGCAGCGATTCCATCAAGGTCTGGCGGACGGTGAGGAGGCGCTGCTGGTTTTGCTCGCGGATCTTGCGCCCAGTCAATTGCCCGAGGAGGGCCTTTTCCATGCCACTGGCCTTGACCTCCGAAAGCATTTTTAAGCCCTGCATCTGCGCGCCGGCATAAAGTGTCGATTCGCGCACCAAGGTCTGATTGAGCTCCTGGACGCGCCCGAACTGCCAGACGAAAAAAAGCAGATTCGCCACCCCAAGGATGCCGATCACCCCCGCAAGCACGGGATCAAAAAAGAGCATCACGCCCATGTAGAGCAAGGCCGTCAGCAAGCCGATACCGGACATGGCCAGCGGACCGGAGATCAGCCCCGCCAATCGATCTGTCAACTGAGCCCGGCTGGCCATCTCGCTGGGGGAGCGTTGAGCGAAAAAGCTAAGGGGCAGCCGCAGCGAGCGGCCGATCATCCGGGATCCCAAGGCGACGCTGAGCCGAGTGGCCAGAACCAGCGCCATTTGCTGTTGGTAGTAAGTCAGGATGAACTGGAGAAGAGCGACGACGCCCATACCGATAAGCAGCGGCCGCAACCAGTCGGTGAAGCCTTGCACGAGGATGCTATCGACAAAGATGATGGAGGCGAAGGGCAGGAGAAGGCCGGGAGCGACCAGGGCCAGAGCCAGGCCAGCGGTTAAGGCCAGGCTCCTCGGTGCTTCGCTTAGATAATGGCGCAGCGAGCCCAGCCAGTTGGGCTTGCTCCCCTTCGTTTCAAACTGCTCGCCGGGACGGAACGTAAGGAGGACCCCGGTGAAAGCCTCGTCTATCGTTTTCGCATCGACGGTATAGCGACCATTGGCGGGATCGTTGATCCAAAACTTGTCGCCGCTTTGTTTCTCCAAAACGACAAAGTGATGAAATCGCCAGTGGATGATGGCTGGCAGCCGGACATCTCTGAATTCCGGCGTGTCCAAACTGTAGCCGCCGGCTTCGAGGCCATGATGGCGAGCCGCTTTTACCAGATTGGAGGCATTGGTTCCGTCTCTCGAAGCGCCGCAGTCGTGGCGCAACGCCTCCACCGGCACCCAGCGTTTGTAAAACCCCAGGATCATTGCCAGACAGACGACGCCGCATTCGCTGGCTTCGATCTGGAGCATAGAGGGAGTTCGATGGCTTCGCCATCTGCTGATTCCGGGTATCGACATCAGCGTACTTTAGGGAGAAAGAGGTTCAATAATCGCGTTTTCGAAGTGATCACACTGCCCCTCAGCGTCATCCCAACAAAGAGTTCCCGCGGGCTGTCCGAGGGAGAGGACCAAAGATAACCGTCCGGAGCATCTGGCTGGCGGATCAGTTCAACCCGAACAAGAAAAGGGCTCCCTTCTTCGCTAATCGTCTGCACCAGCTGATCATTGCGCAGCTCCCGCATCAGTGCGGTGGTCGACAAGGGCAGCGGCGAAAGCTCGGCCACCGTGCCCTGAAGTGTCCCGTACATCTCGCTGGGAAAGGAGGGCAGGGCGAGTTCAACTTCCATTCCGGCGCGGATGGGCTTGGTCTGCTGGCTCGGAATGAAGACAATGGCACTGAGCGGGGCGTCTCCGACCTCGGGCTGGATTAGCAAGACCGGGGCGCCCGGGGACAGAAAGTCGCCCACCCCTGCCGAAACCTCGACCACGCTACCGGCGATCGGCGTCGTTAGGGCACCGTTGTTGCGAAGTTGGGATTGCAGGAGAACGATCCCCGCTTCGAGACGGGCGACCTCCAGATCCTTTTGCAAAAGCTCGCGCTCTAAATTGATTTCGGCGGCATGTTCCTGGCGCTCTTCACTCAGGAGCTGCCGCTGCAAATTACTGATCTGCTCGATGATCTGGCTAAGCTGCCCTTCGAGAGCCGCGACTCGCTCGGTCTCGATGAGTCCACTGGCCTTCAGGGAGGCGACCGCTTTCAAGCGCTCTCGCAGCCGGCTCACTTGCTGCTCGGCCTGATCATTGGACTCGGTAAACAAGGCATCACGCCGCTGGGCGAGTCGCTCGCGGGTATTACGATCCGTCTCCTGAAGCCGCTTGAGACCGGCAAGGTTGCTTTGGAGAGCTTCCAGTTGCACGCTGGAGCTGACAAGCTGGGCTCGAAGCTCCGTTTGATCGAGCGAAGCGATCAAATCCCCCGCCGCGACGCGATCCCCGACGGTCACTTCGATCGCCAGAACCCGGCCCGAAGCACTCGCCGCAATCTGGCGCACCCCCTCGGGCGACCAAATGACCCCATGGCCCTTGACCTTCACCGGCACCTCAATGATCCATGCCAGGACGACGGCGGTCAGCACCAAAACGAGAGTCACCAATAATATGAAGAAACCTTTACCCCTAATCTGACGAGAGGCGCGATCCAGTTCTTCAGAGGAGATAAAACTATCAGCCGCGTCTTCGCGATATGGTCCGGACTTCATTGACTAACTTGGAAATGGTGAATGGAAAGGCAGATCATTTATCGAGTGCGAGGTAAGAACCCATTATTTGTGAAAATTGCGAGTTCTTATCAACGAAAATCTTGTTCATCATACGCTTGGATTCTCTATTCGCGGTTAGGGTCGAGTAACTCCACCGCGGATACAGAAGCGCGTTTTGCAGAATATGTTGAGTGGCCGCATGAGCCACCAACGAAAAGCCGAGCCGAAAGCCCTGCCTGCCCTGGCCAAGCCGCTGCGCACGTGCCACGTATAAAGCCGAGTAGCGCAAGACCCCTGGTCGCTGATGGCAGAGCATCCAACCAACAACGCGACCGTCCCGGTCTACGGCCGCAACGCTGCAAATCGGGTCGACAACGCCGAGCTCGCGCCTCGGGTCGACCGAATACGGCACCTGCCAGCGCTGCAGATCCTCATGCACAAGGCGCTTGAGAGCGGGCGGTGCGAGATCCCGCCAGGGGATCAGCTGGATTCCGGACGGCGGCCTCAAACGAGCCTGCCAAAAATCCATTCTTTGATGAGCCGTCCTCGCATAGACTGTGTCACCAAGGGCGTCCGGGCTTTGAAAGCCAAGGAGATCCAAGGTTCGGCGAGTTCGAAGGTCATCGGTGTCGGAAGCTTCTTCAAAAACATAAAACGTCCTCCGGATCCCCAAGGCTGGTTCGAGAGAAGTGAGTAGCTGTCGAAAAGAAGCCGCCAGAGACGTCTCCGGGAGGCGGGCAGCTATGCCGAGCAGTCGTAAGCCGCCGTCGAGTTGCAGGCGAAAGGAGGCGACCGCAAGGAGCCGGCCCCGCCTGTCGAGAGACAGCCGGGTGTAGACCGGCTCAGAAGGAGCCGCCTTGGAGGAAAGAGTCTCCCACGCCCATTCCCCCAGGATTAAAGGCAGCCGGTTTAACCAACGGCGGTCTTCCTTCCTAAGCGAACGTGTCTGCAATTCTTCCACCCTTACGATCTAAAGGCGCCCTTTGATGGACGCAACCCGGCAGTCAGGGAATGCTCGGATTAAGTTGATTTATAGGCTTTTTCTATGTTGGGGCTTATCGATTCTCGATAGAATACCGAGACTGGTTGTTGCAGGTCGTATAGGCTCTCAATTCAGGGCTTTGATCGAACGTTCACTCGCCAGGAAAATTTCGTACAGGGCTATAAAATCTAACCGGTGGAGATCATCGATTCAACGCGGTCTCTTTTCCCAGTGATTACCTGTGAAGCACTTTTCGACTTGGCAAATCAAGAAAACGTGAACTGACCCGAATGGCACTAACTTAAGGCCCTGCTTCAACGCCTAAGTTAGCGCTATTCGCGTTTGACCCCATTTTCTATCCTTCCCCGCCTGTTTATCCCTTGAGGATCTGAATGCGGCCGTTTGGACGGGCAAATTGGATCAAGCATTGAAAAATATGTCGAACTTACTCGATTCGGTTGAGTTCCTTAGCTGCATGGTTTCATCTATGACATTGGATGACGGGGAGGGAGGAGAGTGACGAGAGTGAGGGCAAGCAATACCCGGTGGAGCTGAGATATCTTCATTGTTTTTGTCTATTGTTTCAATTGGATCGAAACGGTATCGATCTGAAGAATAGACGTCTGGTCACGGCATTTGATTGCCCGACAATCGAAGTTTTATCGGGTCAGCGCGAAGATGCATCCGCCGTCCTGCCAAATCCGAACCGAGTGCCTTCCCTGCCACCGCCAATGTGGGCGCAGTGTTTTCTACGGGGTACCTTTTATTCAAGCCTAGACGTTTTTTGCGTGCGTCAGGCTAAGCCTGACTTCTCTAGTAATATGAAAAGTGATTACCATGACAACTAAATGTCCATCATGTAGCCAATACGGCGGCGAAAGGAGCAATCCCCAAGTCGAAGCCCGTAGCGGCGAACCTGTGAGCCGTAACGCAATTGAACTCGATTCGGCCTCGTTACGTTATAAAATAGGAGTGACCAGTCCTCGTTATTGGCTGAAGTCTGAAACTGGTGAGGAAGTGACATTCATATGCACTTGCCAGACTCCTCGGGGTGCTTGGAGACAGCGCGCAGGGAAAGAGAAGTCGAGGAACCTGAGAGACCCGCAGCCGACGTTTGTTTGGTCGGAGCGGGAGTCGGACGGTCTCATAGTAGCTAAGAAGAGATTAACCATCTTGGAGCGAAGGGGACTGACTGTGAGTGTGCAACGATTGAAACGCCATGCAACCGCTTGACTTAGAAGTCCATTACGGAATATCGGACAGGAGCTACCTAGACCGCCATGAGGCGCAACTAGAGCTGCTGCCAGATAAATTGCATCAGTTGAGATTGAAGCTACATCAAAAAAGCAAAGAACGAACCTAAGTTTCGCTTCTATGCATTGTATGACCGAGTGTATCGGGAAGACGTGCTGGAGGCGGCTTGGAAACATGTCGGCAAGCGGGGTAAAGCCTGTGGGATCGATGGGGTCAAGGCTGAGGACATCCTCGATAAGGACGGTGGCGCGGAATCACTTCTCGCCTCGATCCACGAGGAATTAAAATCCAAAAGCTACCGCCCGAGTCCTGTCAAGCGGGTGTATATCCCAAAGGCCGACGGAAAGAAGCGCCCGCTGGGCATCCCAACGTTGAAAGACCGCGTGGTGCAAATGGCAGTGGTGCTGATATTGGAACCGATCTTCGAGGCAGACTTCCATGATTGCTCTCATGGATTTCGTCCTAAGCGTAAGGCGCATGGCTAAAAAAGGGGTCATGTCGTTATGTTTGCAATTAGCTCCTGATAAGCTTGTTTTCTATCTTCCTTATTTTGTCTGAAGATACCCACATAGCGGCTGACAGCGTGGGGGACACCCATGTTGAGCTTTTCCGCGATCCAGACATTGGTGGCGCTGGTTTTACTCTTCAAGACCGCTGCAATCAGGATCTTCCAATCAGCCGACTTGATCTCTCTCTTGCTGTCCGTCGTGGTCTTCTTCAATGACTTCACGCATGCGTCCAACAACAGTTCCCATCTTAGCTCATTGGCCTCTTGGAGTGTGGCACCATCGTAGCGGGGGACTTTTAGAGATGTTTCCTTCGGCTCGTCTGAATCTTCATCCGCTTCGGTTGCTTCTGCGATGAGTGCTTTCTTGAAATCTTTGCTTCCCAGTGCCCACCCACGGCACATTTTATCAAATGCCATCTCGTCCTGGGCGTCTTTGTCGCTCGCGAGCCATTCAAGGTAATCCGTATATTTCCGGCGGCCATAGCTGGTGTCCGCCAAGCCACCCGCCGCTTCCAGCGCTCCGGAGCAATCCATAAACTCAGGTCGCCTCGCAGGGTGGTGAAGATACCAGTAACTCGACCACCGGTATTCACGCAGGTGCTTTACATCCGTCATGCCCGCTCGCACGGGATTCAAATGCGTGTAGTGGAGGAGGGCACCTAGATAGCCGTCTTCTTCGACGATCAGACTTTTGTAGCGCCCTTGGAAAAGTTTCCCGTTCACCTTACGGAATCGGTGGTATCGATTGGCAAAGGTCGATTGCAACCACTTCATCCCATAGATCAGGTTGCCCTGCGGCGTGCGCACGACCAGATGGAAGTGATTGGTCATTACGCAAAACCCTTCAAGTATCCACCCGCACTTCTCGCAGGTTTCAAACAGACATTTCTCGAAGGAGCGATGGCTGCCTTCGTTGATAAACAAATCCTGGCGGTAGTTGCCACGATTGATGATGTGATAAACTCCATTCTCTTTCTCGATTCGTAGACTGCGCGGCATAACTGCTTTGGATAGCTCACAATATGCCTTATGTCAATTGCAAACATAACGACATGACCCCTGCTATGGACCCTGGTTGGCAATGAAGGGCGTCGACTGACCCCATTTTACTCCTCTAATTATGTGGAAAATAACTTATGATAGTATCGTAATTGCAAACATAACGACATGACCCCCTACGAGGTTTCTGCGAGC
>Ga0307966_1000890_pt1 | contig 24433 bp, 15 predicted proteins | sample OrgLakmetagen646_FD_203141 | JGI IMG/M metagenome (GOLD analysis project Ga0307966, IMG submission 203141) | Saline water microbial communities from Organic Lake, Antarctica - #646 | ecosystem: Environmental > Aquatic > Non-marine Saline and Alkaline > Saline | place: Antarctica: Organic Lake... | reverse complement strand
TTAAATTCTACTTTCAGTATAGATATATGGGTTTTAGCTGTCAAGAAAAATAATTACTATTTATTGAATTAATATAGCTTAACGTATATGTAAAAATTAAAAGCGCTTTCAATAAAAATATATTAAGGCTATAAAGTCAATAAAATCAGTAGTTAAACAACCCATTATAAATGTTAGAAAAATTAAATAAATTCAGCTCCAGACTTACCGAATCTCAATCTCAAGTTGGGTCAAAAGCGATGTTATACGCTACAGGGCTGAGCGAGAAGGACATGAAAAAGGCCCAGGTTGGCATTGCATCAACCGGCTGGGACGGCAATCCATGCAATATGCATCTGAATAACCTCGCCGCTGTAGCCAAAAAAAGCGTGTGGGAAAGTAATCTGGTTGGATTTATGTTTCATTCCATTGGGGTGAGTGATGGAATATCGATGGGGACCCAGGGAATGAAGTTCTCTTTGCCATCCCGGGACATTATCGCCGACTCCATAGAAACGGTGATGAACGCGCAGTGGTACGATGCCAATATTTCGGTTGTGGGCTGTGACAAAAATATGCCGGGGGCCATAATGGCAATGGGAAGGGTGAATCGTCCATCCATCATGATTTATGGCGGCACGATTCGTCCGGGAAATCTGAATGGTGAAAAACTGGATATCGTATCCGCTTTTGAATCGTACGGAAAATTTCTGTCCGATGAGTATACCGAAGAGCAAATGAACCAGGTGTTGAAACATGCGTGTCCGGGGGCAGGAGCGTGTGGCGGAATGTATACCGCCAACACCATGGCATCTGCCATTGAGACCCTTGGAATGAGCCTACCATACAGCTCATCAATCCCGGCAACACATAAAGAGAAAATCAAAGAGTGCGAGCGGGCCGGAGCAGCGATCAAAGTTCTGATGGAGCAGGATATCAAACCGCGTGATATCATTACCAGGAAATCCCTTGAAAATGCCGTTACAATGATCATTGCACTTGGCGGCTCAACCAATGCGGTGATGCATATGCTTGCCATCGCCCATGCTGCCGGGGTTGAGTTTTCGATCGACGATTTTCAGGAGGTCAGCAATCGCACACCATTTATTGCCGACCTCAAGCCAAGCGGAAAATACGTGATGGAGGACCTTTATAATGCCGGCGGGGTACCGGCGGTGCAAAAACTTCTACTGGAAGAACAAATGCTGGATGGCAGCTGTCTCACTGTAACAGGTAAAACACTTGAGGAAAATGTTGCAGAGCTACCGGGTCTTCTTGAAGAACAAAAAGTGATTTATCCTGTATCGGAACCTATCAAGAAAACAGGGCACCTGCAGATCCTGTACGGAAATCTTGCTGAAGAAGGCTCCGTGGCGAAGATTACCGGGAAGGAGGGGACCAAGTTTAGTGGAACAGCAAAGGTCTATAATTCGGAGGAGGAGAGTCTGACCGGAATTCAGAATGGTGAAGTGGATAAAGGGGACGTGGTTATCATTCGATATGAAGGCCCGAAAGGCGGACCGGGCATGCGTGAGATGCTGTCCATCACCGCAGCAATCATGGGCGCTGGTCTGGGTAATGAAGTAGCCCTCATTACGGACGGACGGTTTTCCGGAGGAACACACGGATTTGTGATTGGTCACGTTACGCCCGAAGCACAGGTGGGGGGGCTGATCGGACTGGTAGAGAATGGTGACAAGATTACAATTGATGCGGATGACCAAACCATTAATGTAGATCTCGCAGATGAAGAGATAGAAAAACGTCGTAAAAAATGGAAAGTTCCTACGCCAACCTTTACGACAGGCGTGTTGCGGAAGTATGCGAAAACGGTGTCCACAGCGAGTTTGGGGTGTGTGACGGACTTGTGACTCACTTTGACTCACCCTCTGTCTCCCTCTCTACGGGTAGATAGGGAGGACTTTGGAGCAGGTTGTTGCATCAGAATGAGCTTGTTTCTTCTAAATGATTTCAGGAGTATCCCCTCTCTGCTGGCAGAGAGGGGACCAAGGGGTGAGTCAGGTGAAATGTGAGCAGATTTTTGCCTTTAATCTGTCCATATCCCGAACCTCTTCATTTTTAAATCGTACAACTTTCAATCCCATTTCTGAAATGACCAAATCACGCTCGTAATCATAGTGTTTCTGATAGTCATGAATTTTCCCATCTAATTCGATGACGAGCTTTTGTTCTGCGCTGTAAAAATCAGCAATGAAAAAATGAAGGTGACCTCTGTCTTCTTCATATATCAGTGAATGCTGGCGAAAGAATTTCACTCCTTGAAGCTTTCGGCTTCTGAGCTCGTGCCAAAGAATTTTTTCTGCCGGTGTTTGCCGCTTTCTTAACTCTCTTGCCAGCTTGGTAATGGATCGGCGACATGGCATGGTATGGATTCTTGGGTTCGTTTTTAACCTGTAGTTTTATGATCAGCATATTGGGCTTTCCTTACACTTTTTGACTCAATGTAGAAACTCCATACCCTCTGTCTCCACCTCTACTGGTTGAGAGGGAGGAATCCATGACTTATTTATGGTTTGGTACATGTTAAATTGCCTCTAAAAGGTTTCCAAGAGTTTCCCCTCTCTGCTGGCAGAGAGGGGATCAAGGGGTGAGTCAAGTGAGTAATGTGAGGTCGGTATTTAATTTTTCCGTTTGTAAAATGAATTTTATAAAACTATAATCGTAGTAGTAAAAACATCATATTCATCAGTGGGGGGTTTATCTTAATAATTTTTATTCCCCTCGTTTATTTAACTATTAAGTAAGGCTTGACTGTTTGCTATTAAATCGCCCCATAACAGCTTTCATACTTATTCTCGGGGGACTGGCACTGAACGAGCTCTCGGTTGATCTGCTGCCTGATGTGGATTCGCCTCAAACCCGGAAAATGCTGCTGGTGAAATAGATCGAACGTCCCCGTTCGACGAAGAAAAAGTAGGTCGAAGCTCCTGCTTCGACAGTTTAAGAAGCGGCTTGAGGTTGATGGATAAACCTAAAATTCCCGGGAAGTATTAATCTCATTTTCTGCAGCGACCCATTGCATGTATCAAAGCAATCGAATCGGGAGATTCGATCCACAACATCGATCGTCCCTATTGTAGATCAATGCAGGAATCGTGTCGGGATATCTGTAAAAGTTAAAACCAATGCTATGCTATCTGCTTGTCTGGGCTTCTCATTGACAAGCAGGACCTGATATTAAAATGAGCTACCCCCGAGGCAGAGCCATAGGGGTATCACTCAGATTGTAGTTTGTTTGTGTTCTGATCCAAAGGGGCGGGGAATTAAACTCTGCTGATTTTGAATTATAAATTTGCACTTCGTTTTTTTTTTTTCTTATTAAAAAGAAAGGCTTTTTAAAAAGCAATAGAAGTCATTCTTAAGAAAAAATTATTGAAAAAGCTGAGTAATGTTTCGTGAAATTCTGCAGTTAGGAACTTAATTAGCGTGGGTCAAAAAAATGGTCATCGAAGCCGGGAAGAGTTTGAGTAGCAGAATAAAATATTTAATAAGCGCTTTATTGATTATTGCCGGGGCTTTAATATTGTTTTTGAGTAATTATAACAAACAATCAGAAGCATCTGTTGAGCTTCCTGACCCTATTATTCCTTTATCCGTGTCAGTAGATTTAAAATTCCTGGATTATCGTTTGGAGGAACTGAGTACGAGCCAGTATGCGAATGAATCGAAAATTTTACCCCTGATGGTAGTTACAACTGAGATATGCCCTCCATGTGTAAATAATATAGATGATTACGCAGAACTCCTGACTGATCACCCCCGGTTTTTTGAACCGACTCTTGTTTTTGTGGATGAAGAAGAACCTCGGGTGGAAAGATTTCTGCTTGCGAGTGCCATAGAGATACCTTTTGAAGTTCTTGTAAAGGAAGAAACAGAACCTCTATTCATAGAGTCGAAACAACATATCGTATTCGTTAATTTGGACCGACAGACTGTATTCCACAAAGCAAACATTCCGAATGTAACTACCAGTTTAGACTATAAAAATGAACTTCTTGACGATGTTTCAACCATGTGGAAAGATCTATTTGCAGAAGATGATAAATCTAAAATAGAAGGATCTGCTTCCACTTTTTGTTAAATCATAATTCTAAACACAAAAAGAGAAAGTATGATAAAAAAACAAACCTTATTGCCAAACCTGCTGATTCTATTCTCCTTATTGTTTTTTCTATTTGCTAGTACTGTTGCAAAAAATAATGTAAGCTCTTCTGCCTTAAATCCTACTGGCTGTTATGTGTGTGGGCCTTTAGGATGCTGGCATGCAGTTGGTTACGGACAAAGTGAATGTAAATTTGATCTGTATGAACAGATTTGTGATTTTTCCGGATCAACTCAGTGTTGGGGAGACGGCCCACCTCCCGGGCCAGACCCAATACCTATTCCTGATCCGGGAAACTAATTCACTTATATTCATTTTTAGTACATAAATCCACAAGTAATATAAAACTTGTGGATTTTACTTTTTTTAAAAATGCAGATCAAGAACCCTATGAGCTTTATCAATCGTACCTGTTACTTTCTTTTTTGTGTAACCATCCTACAATGTTTTTCTTCTGTTCTATGTGCCCAAACAAAAGATAATCGAACGGTTGACATCCCGATGCAGGCCAATCTAACCATTGGCCTTGAAGGCCAGCCCCCCGAACACCAGTTGGGCCGCCCGATTGCGGTACGCACAGATTCTTTGGGAAAGATATACGTTGCAGATCAGGGGAGCATGTCGATCAAGGTTTTTAATTCCGATGGAATATTTATTCAGGAAATCGGCCGTCAAGGGCGTGGGCCGGGAGAGTTCCAGAATATCAGTGTGATGGATATAACGCCGGAAGAAGAAATTGTGGTGATAGATATCATGAATCAAAGATATACGTTTTTTTCGACGGCCGGAGAAGTTCTGCGAAGTTATGCGATGCGTCAAGATAATCCGTTCATTCCTCTGAGCACAGCATATTTTGATGATTACGTGTTAGGGGTTCAGTTGAAAGAGACCGAAGAACCTTCATGGGAACCAAGAGACCGTCTTTTTTATGCCTATGGTGATGATTTTCAAAATGGAATGTACTCCTTTGGCTCTTTTTCTGCTCTTGGATATAATGACAAATTTGGTATTCGAAGCTTCAATGGCAGGCCCGGAAGCATTCACAGGATGCCTGGTGAAGAATGTTTTGTCTATTCCCCGGGTTTATACACCGGAACCTTTTACAAGTATTGCGACAGGGATATAGAAGGGTGGTATCTTGCTGAAACCTTTAATGGAGCGGCCTCTTCATATGACTCTCCCTATTTTACATATTCGGCAGTGGAAACGGTACCAGAGGATAACATGCTACCCGTTTTAATACATTACCGTGGAGAACAGATTGTAGGGAGAGTTATGAGTATGAATGCAGGAATGTTTGTATTAGATGACGGCCGAATCGTTAATTTTTTTGCTGAATGGAAGAAAGGTGTAAATAAATATTTGAATGGTGAGTATATACTGGATCTACATATTCAGATTTTTAATGAAAAATACGAGTTATCAAAGCATAGCTATTTGCTGTCCTTAGATAGACAAGGAATACCATCGGGTTCCCCATTAGTAAATTGGAAAGATGAAAACGATCAGTTCTATCTTATCACGACAGAAGGAGAATTTCCAGTGATAAAAAGATTTACCCTCGACTTATGAAGGACGGGCTGACTTCAGGATAAATTGAAAAAGTGAGTTAATATTGCTTTTGTGTCATATGGTAAAGTGTAGTTGATTTTTTAAATGAGCCTCAATTTTTGATGAAGGTTCAGAATTTAGCCATCCAGGTTGTTTATCTATTACAGTGCTTTTTCCTCTGATCTTACTCTTTGCGATCACAAAAACATTTTAATGGGTTCTAACAGAAGATATCATTAGGAGTGGCAGGATAGTGTACTAACAATATAATTATATCAGGTAACCCCCTTCAGCTAAGATTAGTACATCATATTTGAAAACGCATAAAAATCCAGTTATAGTTTCAAAAAAAAGATCAGCTATAATTTTCATAACCTGTATAATTTTCATAACCTGTATACTATGAGTCCATCAAGCTTCGGATAACAATTTATATTTAAATTCTTTATTCTGTTTGTCCATGATGCTTAACCGCCCCATAACCGCTATCATCCTCATTCTTGCGGCCTTCATTTTTGGAGGTTTGGCACTGAACGAACTCTCGGTTGATCTGCTGCCTGATGTGGATTCCCCGAATCTTGTGGTCCGGACCGATTGGCAGGGTGCCTCACCTCGGGAGGTTGAAACGCGCATTAATGAACGCCTGGAGGCCGTGCTGAGCTCTATTCCCGGTATCGATCAGGTGCATGGATTTGCCCGCCAGGGCCAGAGTGTAATCTACCTGAATTTTCGCTGGGGTCACAATATGGACCTCGCGTTTCTGAATGTGCGGGAGAAACTGGATCAGGCGCAATACTCAATGCCCGAACAGGCATCGCGTCCGCAACTCATTTTTAATACCACAGCCGACGAGCCCATTGCTGTGCTTGCCATCACCTCAAAGGATCGTCCCAACAGTGAATTCGATACGCGCCTGTCGCTCAAAAGATGGGCCGAACAGGTACTGTCCCGGCGTCTTGAGCAGGCCGAGGGCATCGCTCAGGTGGTACCGGTAGGAGCGGTAGAACCGGAAGTTCAGATACGCTATCTGCCCCGCGAGGTCGACCGCTTTGGCCTAACTCTCGGCGACGTGCAGAGCATGATTCAGCAGGCCAACCTGTTTGCTACCAGCGGAGAACTTCGAGACGGCTGGTACCGCTACTCCATGAAAATTCAGAGCCGGATTGATGAGCTTGAGGACCTGGACAGCGTACCACTTAAGAAACTTGGCGACGGTAAAGTATTGCTCCTCAGTGATATTGCTGAGATCCGGCTTGGTGAAACAGATCCCTCATCATTTGCAATGCTGGACAACGAGCGTGTACTTAACCTGCTGGTCAAAAAGGAGTTTGGAAGCAATACAGTTGAGGTTTTCGATACCATGGTTCCACTGCTTGATGAGATGCGGGACCTGCACCCGAATATTTCGATGGAGATCATACGGGAAGATGCCACATTTATCCGAAAGGCAATCCAGAATCTCCTTCAGACACTATTAATCGGTGGCGTTCTGGCATTTATCGTACTTTTCATGTTTTTGAACGACATCCGTACGCCGTTTACCATTGGAGTGGCTATTCCGGTCTCCATTTTTCTCACCTTTTTTGTGATGTACGGATCAGGCATTCAGCTCAATATCGTATCGCTGAGCGGGCTAACACTCGGAATTGGCCTGCTGCTTGATAATGCCATCGTTGTGCTTGAAAACATCAACCGCCACATGCCGGCGGCTCCGTCAGTGAAACGGGCAGCCGCGGTAGGAACAAAGGAGATTGCCCTTGCGGTCACGGCCTCTACGTTTACTACTATTTCGGTATTTCTGCCGCTCATTTTTCTGGGTGGGTTTGAAGGTGCATTTTTCCAGGACCAGGCCTATACGCTCTCCATCAGTCTGCTGGCTTCTCTGTTTGTAGCTCTTGTGATATTGCCGGTATTGGTGGTGCAGATCCTGGAACGCAGAAAGAAGAAAGCGTCTGAAAAAACAGTTGGAGGAAGTGGACAGCTCAACACAAGGAAATTTTTCGACCAGCTGCTGGAAAGATATGAGTCGAGCCTGCAGTCAGTGCTGAGAAAACCAATTTGGGTGCTCCTGTTAGCCGCTTTCCTGGTTGCAGGTGCCGGATTTTCTTTTGTGATGGTATCAAAAACGATGCTTCCGGAAGATGAGCCAACAACGGTGAGCTACCGGATTCAGCTTCCGGGCAATACGTCTCTTACGTCCACACAACAGGCGGCTGAAGCACTGCAGCGACGCCTTGAAAGAGCCGGTCTTGGTCAAAACAGTATCCAGATGGAAGGAGGGTTTACCGATCAGACAAATCTGGCAAATCTTGCAAGGGAAGGGCTGAATAAATTTACAGTTGTAATTCCTGTCAATGGAGACGAAGGAGCCCGGCTCACACAGATCGAAATAAACGAGTTTAACGCAGATTTTCCGGGGTGGAGTGTTGAACCGGTCTCCGACACCCAGAGCTGGAGTGCACTCATCGGGGCTGATCAGCCGCCCGTTCTTTTTCGGCTGATTGGTATGGATCGCGAGCTGAATGAACGGTATTCAACAGAGCTGCAAAATTCACTGACAGAGGCTGGTTTGCCCGTTTCTCTTCGGAAGCAGTACGATCAGGAGGTAGATACATGGAATATCAGATTTCGGTCAGATCGCATGCTGCAGCTTGGTATCAGTGAATCTGAGGTTATACGCTATCTCGAATCGGTGACGCGCGGGAGCTTTGTGACAGACTGGAACCGTCAGGATGAACGAATCGGAATTCGGTTGCTGGGCGATCAGCAGAGAATTTATAATCCTGAGGAGATCTCACTGCGGTTAGCCAACCGAGAAATTCCGCTGAGCTATCTTGCAGAAATTAACAGGGCCAAAGAACCGGAACAGCTCGAACGGGTAGATCAAACCCCGGTATTGAGCTACATAACTGATTGGGAGCTGAGTGACTGGTGGTGGAATCGGGCTGAAGCAGAGGAGACAGTTAACGACTTTATGCGGCAAAATGGTGTTGAGGTGCAGATTGCCGGTAACGCACTGATGGTTCAAAACCTGATGACCGATATGGGACTGCTTTTGGCACTGAGTATTTTATTGATCTACATCATACTTGCCATTCAGTTCGAAAATCTTAAATATCCGCTGATTATCATTGTTGCTGTTCCGTTTGCGTGGGTTGGATCGCTGCTGGCTATCTACCTGATAGGAAGCACCCTGAACGCCATGTCGTTTATGGGTATACTAATTCTGACAGGTATTGCGGTAAACGACTCCATCCTGAAAGTAGATTTCATGCGGCGTTATCTCGCCGATACCGGCAACCTTAGCAAAGCGATTGAAATGGCCGGTCGGCACCGGTTTCGGCCCGTTGTCATGACGAGTGTGACTACAATCCTGGGCCTCGTGCCTATGCTTATTCCATTTGGTGAAGGATATGCGTTTCGGCAGTCGCTGGCCGTTGCATTAATGGGAGGGATGATAACCAGTACGATATTGACGCTGTACATTATTCCGGTGATATTTGGGCGCGTTGAACGAAATCATTCATTTAAGGCGGAGGATATTCTCCCCTAACAAGGGGAGACACAGAGGGGTGTTTGATCTGAGTTTTAAAATGACTTGTAACCTTAAATTAAAATAGTGAACCTGGATTTGTCGGAACGTGATTAAAATGTATTAGATAAACTACATTACGGATAGACATCCCCCTCAGTCCCCCTTTATTAAGGGGGATCAATTACTCTCAAGTCATAAGAGGAGACTGAGAGAGGTGTTAATTTTGAGATCCAATGCATTGGAAAAATGAAAATCTACTACAATCCAAAACTGAAACCACTCGCCAGAAAGTTGAGGAATAATTCAACCCTTTCTGAGATATTACTTTGGGAGGAGGTGAAAGGCAGGAAAATGTTGGGCTATAGATTTTTGAGGCAAAAGCCTATCGGAGAGTACATCGCCGATTTTTTCTGTAATAAATTGAAACTGGTGATTGAAGTAGATGGAGATTCACATGATGAATTTAAGTTCGAATCTGATATGAACCGCCAAAACTGGCTTGAATCAATTGGCCTCTTTGTCCTCCGATTTGATGATTTAGAAATAAAGAAAGACATGGATAATGTATTGATGGCCATTGAAGGATGGATTCGCAATAAAGAAGAATCCGAAGGACATTTCAGGGATTCATGATTTATTATGAAAATTCTTCCCTAATAAGGGGAGACACAGAGGGGTGTTCAAACGGAGTTTTATTAATTGCCTTTTAATAAAAAGTTGAAAGCAATTTTGATCAAATCGAAACCTGATTAAAATGAATCGTGTGAAATGGAGTTATGGATAAACATCCCCCTCAGTCCCCCTTTATTAAGGGGGAGTTTTTCGAGACTTTAGCTGACTCAAACCACGCGGTAAAAACTATGAACATAACACACTTAAAGAAAAATCAGACATATCACGGATTGAGTTTCAAAACCTTTTTCATGCTTATTTTTGTGATCATCCTACTCCCCGCATGCACCTCCGACGAAGACCCGGAAACACCGGAAGTCAGCGACGACGTCGAAATTCTTCCCGAGGTGATTTTCTCGCTGGCAGATGATCGTGATCTGAATGTCTACATCGAAAGCCAGGGCGTGGTGGAGGCGAGCCGGGAAATTATTATCCGGCCGCGGATCAGCGGGTTCGTAGAGGCAACGGTACTGGAGGATGGGGCACGGGCACAGCAGGGTGATTTGCTTCTCGAGTTTGATGACCAGGAGTGGCAGTATCAGCTTCAGGAGGCTGAAAACGAGTACGAAACTGCTCTTGCGGCCTACACAATCGAAAGCGGTCAGCGAGAAAGTAGAAACGAAGGCAGTGACAGTACTGACAATGAGATGACAGATGATCGAATGGTTCGTATCTCAACAGGGCTGGCCGCTGCTGAAACGGCACTTAACAGGGCCCGGCTCAATCTTTCCTACACAAGGCTGACCGCCCCGTTTTCGGGACACCTGTCAATTCCCGACCGAATTTCCCGGGGGGCATACTTGCAGTCGGGCACTGAACTGGGTCGGCTCATCGACGACAGTACTGTTCGGGTGCGGCTTGATGTGCTTGAATCTGAACTTTTAAGACTGGAAGAGGGCATGGAAGCTCATCTTTCAACTCCATCTGGCGTAAGCAAGCAAGGGATTGTAAAAGCCATCAGTCCAGTTGTGGACTCAGAAAGTAAAACCGGGAAAGTTGTGGTTGAAGTGGAAAACAGCGATCGAAGTCTTCGTCCGGGCATGACGGTTGAGGGCCGGATTCAAATAGAATCTCACTCCGGTATCGCTCGTGTTCCCCGATCGGCCATTCTCGAACGGGACGGCGGCCGTACCCTTGTTTTTAAGCTTGTGGGCGAAACCGTGGAGTGGGTCTATGTAGAACCCGAAATCGAAACATCTGACTGGGCAATCATCAACAGTGAAGACATTAGTCCCGGAGATACACTTGCCGTTGATCGCCACTTTGCGATAAGCCACCTGCAAAAAGTTAGGCCACGGATGACAGGGGAGATCGTTCAGGAGGGGAGTGAGGATTGAGTAGAGAGAAGGCAGAAGTGAAACGTGAAATGGCAGAAGTGAGAAGGCAAAAGTGAAAGGTGAAAGGTGAAATAGGAATGCCTTAAAAAAACTGTAAGTATATTTGGGTTTATGGCTCATACAGGTAATTAAACCCATCACTTATCTATCAATAATATGCTAAAATTGAATCATAAGAAGCTGGATGTATGGAAAGTTAGTGTGGAGCTGGTGAAGGAAATTTATCCCTTAACTAGCTGCTTTCCCACAGAGGAAAAATTTGGATTGGTAAGTCAGCTTCGTAGGGCGGCTGTTTCGATACCATCAAATATTTCGGAAGGCTCATCAAGAAAAACCAGGCCGGACAGAGCTAGATTTTTTGAGATTGCCCGTTCATCATTGGTCGAAATTGATACCCAAATAGAGCTAAGCTGTCAGCTCGGCTACTTAAATGCCAATGATATTACTGCTCTTGAAGAGCTAGCAAATCGTACATTCGCCATGCTGTCAAACCTTATTAAATCATGAGAATCCAACCTTTCACCTTTCACGTTTCACTTTTCACTTAAGTAATGAAAGAAATCTTCCGCCGAAAATATCTCATCTCACTTAGCTACATGGCAATTGCCATTGTAGGAGTGGTGGCGTGGATGAATATTCCGTTGGAGATGGCTCCGGATTTGAGATTACCATCGGTGACGGTGAGCTACAGCTGGGGAACGACCAGCCCGGAGGTGATGGAGCAGGAGGTAACACGACGTGTAGAGTCGGTTGCGACGCGGCTGCGAAATGTGGATCAGATACGGTCGGTTTCTACGGAGGGGCGATCGCGGGTGACAATTACCTTCGAGAAAGAGACGCCGGTGGAGTATCGAATTCTTGAGCTGCAGGAGTATCTATACGGGCTGACAGATGAAATGCCGCCGCAGGTCCGCAGGCCAAGCATCAACCGGTCGATTCCCCAAGAGCTGCAGGAGCAGGAGACCTTTATGGGGTACTCCATCAGCGGGGAGCGAAGCAAGCGCGAGCTGTACCGGGTAGCTGAAGAACAAATCCGACTTCGCCTGCTTGGGTATCCCGGTCTGGCTGATGTGGAAATCCAGGGAGCCGAGGATCCGGCCCTTACCGTCCGGTTCAACTCATCTATTCTTGAACGATACCGGCTGGAATCAAACGCCATCCTTCAGGAGATCAGTGAAAAACTAAACTGGCAGTCGAGCGGATTTATAGAGAAAAGCGGCACGCGGACCAGCATGCTTATTCCTCCTTCCTTTGAATCGGTTGAGGATATTCAGGCAATGAAGATCAGCCTGCCAGAAAGTAACCGGCAAGTTCGTCTTGATGAGCTTGCAGAGGTAAACATTGAGGATTATCCCGTAAAGAGCCTGAAACGGCTGAACGGAAATCCGGCCCTGAGTATGACATTTGTACGTGAAAGCGGGTCCGATGCCATTCGGCTTGGTGAACAAATTCGCAGCGAGATGGAGGCCATTCAGACGCTGCTGCCCGCTAATGTACGACTTCAGCTCGAGCGTGATTCTACCGAAGATCTCCGTCGTCAGTTTGGTGATTTGCAGTACCAGTCGTTCTTTAGCCTGCTTTCTGTATTTGTGATCTTGCTGCTGTTCATTCGACGGTTAAGAGCCCCATTCGTAATTCTGGGAAGCGTGGTTTTCTCGATCATGATGAGTGTTGGCGTTCTCTTTTTTATGAACTATACGCTGAATGTGCTTACGCTTGCCGGACTTACCGTGGCGCTCGGTATGATTATCGACAACGCCGTGGTGGTGTTTGAACAGATCAACCCAAAACTCCCCGCCATACGAAGCAAACGGCTGGACTATATCAGGCAGGAGCTCCCCAATACATTTGTCCCGGTGTTTGGCAGTACCCTCACGACAGTTGGCATATTTATCCCCCTCTTTTTTGCCATGGAAGAGCTTCAGCTGTTTCTCGTTCCGCTGGCCGTTGCGCTTACCCTCACGCTGGTCTCATCCGTGATTGTAGCTCTCACCTGGATTCCCTACTCCCTTATTTGGCTTGTGCCTTCTGATCAGGTTGAAACTGAGAAATCACTCAAAAAACGACTCAGCCGTGCATTAAACAGATTCCTGGTTCGCCTGTTCTATTACCGTCATCGTGCCCGGCATATTCTCTATGTAGTGCTGATTGCTGCATTCGGAATCCCGCTGTTTGCCATTGAAGAACCGGACTGGGAGGACACCCACTGGCCGGGATTTACGCAAACCTATTTCGATAACCGGTCTGATATTGATCCCTGGATTGGAGGGCTCACCTATAAGTTTTTCAACGAAACCTACTTCGGAACGCCTTGGGGACGGGGTGAACAGGAGAGTATTTATGTAAACATCCGAACACCGCAGGGTACGCCAATGGAGGAGATCAACAAGATGGCCCGGAGTTTTGAGCAGACGGTGGTTCCCTACGCCCACGCGTTCGATTACTATGAAACGACTGTTTCGGAATACTCGGGGGCACAGTTACGGTTTTACATCAAAGATGAGTATCTGTACGAAACGGAACCCTACAATTTCTATGGGGAAGCAATCTTCCTGGCTACTAAAATTGGGAACTCCGGAATTTCTGTGGGTGGCCTCGGTGATGGATTTAGTACCGGGTTTGGTGGTGGTTCGTCAGGCCAGCGAATCAGTCTTCGCGGCTTTTCTTACGATGAGCTGCTGCTTCTGGCCGAAGATATCGCTGCCCGGATGAAATGGAATCCCCGCGTGCAGGAGGTGGACATTCACAGCGTGGGCTGGGGAAGTAACGATATGTTTCAGTATGTGCTCGATCTGGATGATGAGAAGTTGTCGCTCAAAGAGCTTGACCGGCGAGCCGTGATTGACGCCATTCAGCTCGATGCGAACCCTACAAACATTCGCGGCCGCGTGGATATGAACGGGGAGCGATTCTACCTGATGGGGCTCAGCCAGGTTCAAACGAACTACGAGGAAGACTTCCTTAACCGGCCGCGCCGCAGCGACGGCACCTTTTTTACCGTAGAGGATATCGCATCACTCAGCCGTGAAAAAACACTGTCGCAAATTATCCGCGAAGATCAATCGTACCAGCGTACCGTAACCGTCGATTTTCTTGGTCCGCCCCGTCTGGCTACAAACTATATTGAATCCGTGCTCGACGAAGTGCGAGTACCTGTCGGTGCCTCAATCGAATTTGGCGGCGGATTTTTTTCCTGGGGTCAGGACGACCAGGTTCAAAACTACTTGCTGCTACTCCTGCTTACCATTCTCAGCGTTTGGATGATTGTCTCAGCCTTGTTGGAGAACTGGGGTGATCCGCTAGTGGTGCTGCTTGCCATACCGCTCAGTTTTCTCGGTGTGATGGCCGGGGCACTCTACCACGATATTAATTTTGATCAGGGCGCCATCGCCGGTACACTGCTGGCCGTGGGTGTAGTGGTGAACAACTCCATTCTGCTGATTCACGAGAAACAGCGCTGCCGGACGCGCGGTATCCACGGACTCCGAAGCTGGGTCCAGGTCTACCGCAACAAAATGCGGGCCGTCATGATCACCTCGCTAACCACAATCGGCGGACTCATTCCCCTGGTGATCATCGGAACCGACGAGTTCTGGAACGACCTGGCAACCGTCGTGATTTGGGGACTTGGCGTGAGCCTCGTGTTGATTGTATTGATGATGGGCGTTTGGGAAAGAGTTGATGGGGATGTGAGTCTTGAGATTAGCAACCTGCCAGAGTAGCCACGCGTGTTTGTCGTGTGGATTCCTAGCAAAGTTGCGGAGGGTGGTTGAGATTTGAGTGCAGGGTTATAAATTCAAGGCAATCGCTGGAAAAGTGGATCGCTTTCATTTGTTACGTTCAGCTTCTCTGATATCCGGCAGATATTTGCCATATGCTCTCTCTTTGAGAAGGCGGGCAGCATGTTGACGTTCTTCAACACTCATATTGAGTTGTTGCTTGATGTCCCATTGTTGGGCGTCTTTTGCGTTTTTTGAGATGTTTACAACTCGTTCCATACCATAATGTAGCTTTCAAGAAAGGAATATACAAACATTGAAAAATGCTTTGAAGGGCAGGGAATCAGGCAATCGCCATGGCTACAACTATTACTATCCGGGATATTCCTGATGATGTGTATGCAAAAACAAAAAAACAGGCAGAACTGCATCATCGAAGCATAAATAGCGAAGTAATTGTCTGTTTGAAAAAGTTAGTCCAAAGCAATCGTCGTGAACCGGATCAGGTTACAAACCGTGCCAGGAAAATAAAAGAAAAAGCAAAAGGCACGCTCTCTATGGATGACATTCAGCAAGCCATTGATCAAGGGCGACCATGATTGTTGTGGATACAAATGTAATTGCCGGTATGTGGGTGCCGAACGATATGGATGAATTGGTTTATAAAGTACTTAACAAAGATGATGATTGGGTTGCACCTCTTCTTTGGCGATCTGAATTTAGAAATGTACTATCAATATATCTCCGAAGGGCTATTTTAGAATTCCCGGTTATTTTGCAGGCAATAGAAGAAGCCGAAGAACTAATGGCTGTCAATGAATTTGACGTAAACTCAACACAGGTTATGAGTCTTGTTTCAGAATCTATATGTTCAGCATATGATTGTGAATTCGTAGCATTTGCCGACGATTTAAATGTTCCGATAGTAACATTTGATAAAAAGATTCTCCGTGAATTTCCTAACATCTCGATTCACCCTGAAGTATTTGCTGAATAATCTAATGCAGGTAAATTAAGAGCTTCGTACCTACATGATGTAAGCAGCCATTTTAGTTGTTTAAAATCTGTTCCCATCAGGAAGTTTCTATGCAGTATGTGTGAACCGCTCATCTGCAACAACCATAGATCATTACGTCTTCCAAGACAGTCAAGTTTGGAATTCTGGCGAGCTCTATCAGTTCAATTTTCTCAACTTTGTTCTATAAACATCAATCAGCACATCAAAAACTAAACTCAAAATCTTATGTCATAAGCTCTCATCACAAAGAGACTCAAAAGTTATGATACCTATCCAAGCCCCTATCTTGTAAAAGCTTATAAAAAAAGTGCAAAATGGAGTAATCAGGAATTAAATGATGTAACAACGATGTTCAGGACTCGTCAGAAGTCCATACATTTCAACCAAGCATTATCTATTAAATAACGCATCATCAATCAATTGAAAAAAATAGCACTAATAAGCGTATTGGCATTCATCACGGGAACACTTTTAACAGGCTGCGGCTACGATACCGCTGAGGAAGGTGGTGGTAGTGGATTTGGTCAAATGAGAGGACAGGCAACCAGTGTGGAAGTTCTGGAAGTACAGCAGTCATCTATTTCTGATCAGATACGGTCATTTGGTACCATCCGGTCCCAGGCCATCGTTGATCTCAATCCACAGGTAAGTAATCGTGTCACCGCAATCTATGCAGACCTTGGAGACTCTGTACGTACAGGCGACCGCTTGGCAAAAATATATGAGCTGCCGTTTCGCGACGCATATGAGCAGGCACAGGCTCAAAACAGACAAAGCCGAGTTGCTTTCTTGCGAGACAGTATACAATATTCACGGCAGGAACAGCTTTTTGATTCCGGCGCTATTAGTTCGCTTGAGTTTGATCAGGCAAGAGCAACGTACAACACAGCGCGTGCTCAGATGGAAGCATCTCAGGCATCACTCACCAATACAAGAGAAGACCTTGAAAATACCGTTCTCCGAAGTCCTGTGAACGGCGTAATATTAAGTCGGGAAATTGATGAAGGCGATATAGCAACGACAGGAACTGTTGCGTTTACAATAGCAAATCTTGTAGGGTACGAAACGCGTCTTTTTCTTCCAATGGCTGACTGGAATGCTATATCTGTTGGCCTTCCCGTGGAGCTTCAGCTAAGTAACAGTCGCCAGTCTATTGCGAGGGGAGTAATATCAAGAATTAGTCCGCAGCTGAATCCTGAAACCGGCCTTGGAGAAGTTGTTGTTAGTCTTGTTGAAGTTACGCCGATGGTAAGGCAGGGAGTTCTCGCTGAATCTCGAATTACGCTTGAGACAAGGGAGAATACGGTTGTGATTCCACGCACATCGATGATTGAAAACGTTGAAACCTTTATCGAACCGGAAACCAATACCGTTGAACTCAGAAGAAATTATTCGGTATATGTGGCTCAAGGTGATACAATAGCCGTTCGGCAGAATCTGACACTTGGGCTTGAACAGGGCGAGAGGGTAGAAATTCTTGAAGGACTTGCTGAAGGGCAAAAGATTATTGTAACAGGGCAGTCGGGTTTGCGTGATGGTGCTCGTATCCGCATTGCCGGTCAGGAAACCCCATCTCAGGAGCGGGGTGGCACTATTGATGTGATGGAGCCGGCTGATGGAGCGGTTTCAGAAGATGGCCGGCAAGCGCGACGCGATAGTACCGCCAGAGGGGGCGGTCAGGGACGCGGAAACCGTTCAGGCGGACAATCAAACGGTAACGAGTAATCAGATGAAGAATCTTTCCAAAATTGCAGTAAATCGACCTGTCACCTCGTTAATGATCAGCCTAATTCTGATTGGGTTTGGCCTCTTCGGTCTGTCCAATTTGAGGCTGAATCTTTATCCCGACGTATCGTTTCCTACGATCACAGTTTATTCAACGTACGAAGGTGTCGCTCCTGAAGACATGGAGACACTGATCACCCGTCCCATCGAAGAGTCGGTGGGAAGTATTTCAGGAATAGAACGCGTTCGCTCCATCTCAAGCCAGGGATCATCAGTCGTACGCCTCAACTTTAGCTGGGGTACGGATCTCTTTTTTGCAGAAACAGAGGTGCGCAAACGTCTCGATCAGATACGCCGCAGTCTGCCACAAGATGCCGAACAACCGGTTGTGTTTTCTTACGACCCCAATGATGAGCCGATTGTTGTATTGACGCTTACATCAGACACACGAAGTCCCAGGGAACTTAGAACATTTTCTACTCAGCAACTGGAACAGCGGCTTGAACGAATTCCCGGTGTGGCCTCCGCCGCAACGGCAGGTGGACTCAGCCGTCAGATTAATGTGCAGCTTAGCAACGCTCAGATGAGAATGTTTAATGTGGACATTGCTGAAGTAGCGAACCGCCTGCGGCAGGAAAATGTGCAGGTACCTGCCGGCGAGCTCTCTGAAGGAGAGACATCTTACTCACTTCGCACCATTGGTGAATTTACGAATGTGGAGGAGATCAGGAACAGTATTGCCGCCGTTAAAGACGGTAACCCCGTATATCTTAAAGACATTGCGACAGTTGAAGACGGTATCTCTCAGCCCATCGGGAACGTACGCGTGCAGGGTAATGACGGTGTTATTATCAACGTCTACAAGCAGAGCGACAGTAACATTGTAACAGCCGCAGATGGCGTTACACAGTCACTCGAAGAACTTCGATCAATTCTTCCCGCCGGTATTGAGCTAAACATACTTACAAACCGCGCTGACTTTATCGAGATGTCTATCAGTAACCTCGTAATTACAGCGATCCAGGCCATTTTCCTTGTGATGGTGATGCTGCTGCTGTTTCTGAGAAGCGGCCGGTCCGCACTCATCGTAGCGATTTCGATCCCGGTATCGATTGTCACTACCTTCAGCATTATGAGCTACGCTGATGTGAGCCTCAATATTATTTCTCTGTCGGGACTTACGCTTGCCGTGGGTCTTGTAGTGGACAACGCAGTGGTTGTTCTGGAAAATATTTTCAGGTTTAAGGAAGAAGGTGACGACGGGCCAACGTCGTCGGTAAAAGGCGCACAGGAAGTGGCAACGCCGGTGGTTATCAGTACGTTAACAACGCTCGTTGTATTTCTGCCTGTTCTGTTTGTACCGGGCATTGCCGGGCTGCTTTTTCGCGATCTTGCACTTACCATCTCATTTGCCCTGATAGTTTCCGTGCTGGTAGCACTCACCATCATCCCGGTTCTGAGTTCCAAGCTGTTTCAAAAAGAGCTTGAAGGAGACGATGACAGATCGGTATTTAAAAAATTGAAAGACTACAGCAGTTCGTCTGTAAGGAACCTGCTTCTGGCGATACCTTTGTGGATTGTAATTATTCCGTTGTACCCCATTATCTGGCTTGTGGGAGCGACCAAGCGAAGTTTAGCGGGTGGATTTGGCGGTAAGATTGAACCGTTTCTTACCCGTCAGCTCGATCGACTGGAGCGATCCTACAACAACGCACTGAACAAATCACTTAAGCGAAGCGGACTGGTCGTTTTGGCATCCTTTATTTTGCTTTTGGCATCGTTGCCGATCTACCTGCTGCTTGGCGGTGAGTTTTTTCCTGAAGTGGATGAAAATAATATAGTCCTTGAGGTTCAGCGTGAACCGGGTGTTAACCTTTTTGAACTGGAGCGGACCGTCATACAGATGGAAGATGTCATACGGAATGAAGTGCCGGAAGCACGCCTGATCGTATCAGATTATGGTGATAAAACGGGTATTGAAGGGGCGGATAACCCGGGCGGAAACCAGGGTGTTGTTCGTGTTGAACTGGTACCGGTAGATGAAAGAGCGCGCGGACAGTTCGAAATTACGGCCTCACTGCTCGAATCCATGCAGAATATTCCGGGGGCAAATATTAAAGAGCTTCGTGAAGACCCACTAAGTCCGGATGGTGAAACTGGTTTGATTGTTCAGATTTTTGGCTACGCCCCTGATGTCCGGCAGGACCTGGCGGCTTACGCTATCGACGGACTTCGGGAAACGGATGGAATTGCAAGTGTTTTCAGTAGTGCCGATCAGGGGAGGCCGGAACTTCGTATTCAGATGGATCGCGAACGGATTTCCCGGGTTGGTTTGAATACATCCCAGGTTGCAACCGCCGTCAGCAATGCTGTGAGGGGTGATGTAGCGACTACATTTGTGGATGAGGGTGTGGAATTTGAGGTGCTTGTTCAGCTAAGTCCGGAGGACCGCTCAGCGTCTGATAAACTTGAAGATATCCAAATCCAGACGGCAGGCGGCACATGGATGCCGCTTGATAACCTGGCTCGTATCGAACGTTTTACGGGGCCATCGAGCATCTTGCGGATCAACCAGGAGCGCATGCTCGAAATTGAAGCCGATCTTGCCGGGCTGGATCTTCAGACGGCAACTGAACGGGCCCGCTCGGTACTCAACCAGATTAACTGGCCTGAGGGATACAGGTACGAAGTGGCGGGGTCTGCGGAAGATCAGGCTGAATCATTTCAGTATCTTGTATTCGCATTTCTAATTGCCGGTATTCTTACATACATGGTGATGGCATCTCAGTTTGAAAGCCTCGTGGAGCCCCTGATCATTATTGTTACAATTCCGCTGGCGCTTACAGGCGTACTGCTGATGCTCTGGATTACATCGACCCCTATCAGTGTAACGGCCATGGTTGGCCTGGTTCTGCTCACTGGTATAGTGGTGAATAACGGCATTGTGATGATTGACTACATCAAAATTCTGCAGGCCCGTGGCATCGACCGCCTCGAAGCAATTGCAAATGGCGCCACCCGTCGACTGCGGCCAATTTTGATGACGGCCCTGACCACAATCCTGGCGATGGTGCCGCTGGCGCTTCAGCTTGGATCGGGATCAGAAACCTGGAGCCCTATGGCCCGCACCGTTATCGGCGGACTGACGATGAGTACCTTCCTGATGCTCTTTGCAGTACCGAGTATGTATTATATTGTGAACAGCTGGGTTGAAGGATTTGGCTTTAACGCCGTTCACAAAGAAGATCCCTTAAACAATCAAGAATCGTAACCCCTGGCAGTCATGAAAAAAATCACCCTTACCGAACGCATTTTAAAGCGTCCCGTTACCGTCTTTATGATGTCGCTAATTGTGATTGGATTTGGGCTGTTTGCTCTTGCCAATCTCAAGGTTACACTCATGCCGACGTTCAATATTCCCGTGCTTGCTGTGTCGGCAAACTACTCAAATGTTGCACCTGAGGATGTGTCACGCCTGGTTGTTGAACCGATTGAGGGCGCCATTATGGGTGTTGAAGGAATTGAATCTTTGGAATCTAACGTACGACAGGGAGGGGCGTTTATCATCCTGCGGATGGATCCAAACAGCAATATTCAGCAGTCTGAAATGAAAATTCGGGAGGCGATGGATCGCATCAGGCCTGACCTTCCCGCGGAAGCTAATGAGCCCGTGGTTTTCCAGTTTGATCCCAATGATGACCCCATCATGGAGCTGAGTATTGAATCAGAATCGATGGGGCTTGATGAACTCAGACAGCTGGCAATCGACTTTGTAGAACCACGCCTTGAGCGAATACAGGGTGTAGCAGCCGCGGATACTCAGGGCGGTCTCGAACGAAATTTCTTTGTCACACTCGACCCGGATGCCCTTGCCCGTAACAGGGTACTGCCCAATGAGGTTGTGACTGCGATCAGAAACAACAACGTTAATCAGCCGATTGGGAGTTTGGTAACGGACCGGGTGAGTTACAGTATTCGTGCCGAGGCTATTTATGAATCGATTGAAGAAATCAGAGCTACCATCATCAGAGTAAATGAGGAAGGGATACCGCTGCGTGTATCTGATGTTGCGCTGGTTGAAAATGCCTATGCCGACGTTGAATCTCTTGAAGAGGTGAACGGGAATAACAGTGTTCAGATTGAAATCCAGAAGCAGTCGGATGCAAACACCCTTGAGGTGGCCCAGGCTGTTGTGCAGCAGATTGAAGCGTTCAAACAAAGCCTGCCCGGCGGCGTTGATATTCAGGTGCTTAGTAACTCCGGAAAGTTTATAGAGGATTCGGTGTCGAATCTGTCACAGTCGGCTTTGATAGCTCTTGTGGTGGTAATCATAATCTTGCTGCTCTTTATGGGTGGCTGGCGTATTGCGTTTGTGGTTGCGATGAGTATTCCTGTATCGCTGACGGCTACATTCGCCGCCATGTACTTTCTTGATATCAGCCTGAATATCATATCAATTACAGGTCTCGCGCTTGCTATTGGACTACTGGTGGATAACTCCATTGTGGTGTCGGAAAGTATTGCCAATAAGCTTGAAAGCGGCCAGAACCGATTAGCCGCTGCTCTTGAAGGAACAAACGAAGTATCAGGGGCCCTGCTTGGTTCTACACTAACAACGCTTGCGGTATTTGTCCCGATTCTTGCAGTGAGTGGTGTTACGGGAAGTGTCACACGCGATCTTGCGCTTACGATTTCAATTGCAATTACAAGCTCGTTTATCGCCTCTATTGTTTTAATTCCCGTACTGGCCTCTCTTATTTTAAAGCGGGAAGAGTTCAACCGAAAAAGTATGATGTTCCGCGGAATTCGGGCGGTAGAGCAGAATTATGGCAAGATTCTCATATGGATTCTTAAACGTAAATATACCATTGTCCTTTTTGTTGTGGCGGTAATTGGCGGGTCAATATTTCTATTTCAAACTATTCCGACGGAGTTCTTTCCTGAAAACGATAGTGGCGAATATACGGTGCAGGCAACATTCCCGGCCGGCAATGAACTGTATGATACGGCTACCACACTTCGCGACTATACCGACCGTTTGCTTGAAATGGAAGAGGTCCGGACCGTAATCACAAGTATAGGGCGTCAGCGCTGGAGCCGCGAAAGTAATCTCGGCGAGATGAAAGTACTGCTTATTGATCAGGCAGAACGCACCCGAACCACACAGGATATGGTGGCTATGACCCAGCAAATGCTCGATACGCCGGATGTTGATCTGGAGGTTGAGGAAAGTGGCGGAGGGGGCATCCCCACAGGACGAGACTGGGGAGGGTCCGGCATTCGATTGAGCCTGATCGGGCCCGACGTGGAAACTCTGCAGGAGTATTCCATCAGAATTGAAGATCAATTAACTGATGATCCGAACGTGATATCCGTTACGACAAATCGCAACCAGCCCACGCCGGAACTTCACTATGTGTTGAACCGCCAGCGCATCAACCGAATCGGGGCTTCCGCCGGCGAAGTGGCAAACGCGTTTGGCACACAGTCGCGCGGTACAAGAGCCGGATTTTTCAGAGAAGATGGCCGGGAAATCCCTATCCAGGTCAGAAACGATCGCGACAGATTTCAAAACCGGGATGACTTGTTTGCTCTGGATGTTCTTCAAACCGATGACGTACGGATACCAATTTTGGCCGTTGGCGATTTTCAGCTCCATCAGGGGCTCAGCCGCATTTCACGACGTGACCGGGAAGTCTATATCGACTTGACTGTAAATGTGAGGGGTGATGTGAATGAATACCGGCAAAAAGTGCAGGAAGTTTTGACAAACGATATCGTACTCCCAGACGGCTATAGATATGATTTTACAGGCACTACACGAAGTATTGATGATAGCCAGCAGGAGATTTTCATTGCGTTTCTGTTTTCGCTGCTTCTCACCTTTATGGTGATGGCTTCACTATTTGAGAACCTGAGAGATCCATTCATCATTATGATGACAGTGCCACTGGCTTTCTTCGGATCCCTGGTTTTTCTTTTTATCACCGGAACTCCTCTTAGTGTGCCAGCTTACATCGGTATTGTGATACTTGTGGGAATTGTGGTGAATAACGGCATTGTGCTGGTAGACTACATCCACTTTTATACCGGAAAATCGGCAAGTACAGATCGGGCATATCTTGTATCATTTCTTCAGGCCTGTAAGAGACGGATGCGGCCTATTTTGCTCACCGCACTTACAACAATCTTTTCGATGATACCGCTTGCTCTTGAGATCGGAGCAGGTTCGGCTACATGGAGTCCCCTGGCACGGTCGGTGATCGGCGGACTTACGTTTGCCACAATCCTCACACTCTTTGTTGTTCCCGCGATTGTTGTTGGAATATCAAACGAACGGTACGAATGGGTTGCCAACAGCATCGATGATTTTCAAAGCGTAAGCAAGCCGAGCGACTCAAAAGAGAGTTAAAAAAACAGAGGTTCAACAGGAAACCTTGTGGGTAAATGAGATTTTTCTCAAAATCGTAAGTATTCGACTATGATTGGAGAATGAAAACTTTACAGGAAAAGAAACCCTCGGCCTTGAAAAATTGGCGGACTGAGGAAACCGGAGGATCTGCGGGGACCTTTTATCGTACCGGCTGGGAATCTGTTAACAAGCATTGAGCGCTGTGGACCATTGATAAAAGGTAGCAGAGACTCCGTGACCGCCGACAACTTTTCACAGCCTTGAACTTTTGGTTCGTTTTGTTTCAAGACAAAATGAACAGGAAGATTAAGCATGATTAAATGATTTGGTTTACTTACCCACAAACTTTCCCGTAGATCCAA